>Ga0114922_10003798_pt1 | contig 14059 bp, 8 predicted proteins | sample AartaG_FD_100975 | JGI IMG/M metagenome (GOLD analysis project Ga0114922, IMG submission 100975) | Deep subsurface microbial communities from Aarhus Bay to uncover new lineages of life (NeLLi) - Aarhus_00045 metaG | ecosystem: Environmental > Aquatic > Marine > Oceanic > Sediment | place: Aarhus...
AAAGTTAGCCAGCTCGGTATCCTTCGCGATAATAGCCTGCCGGTAGAACGCCACATTCTCAAACCCGGACTGCTCAGACAGCGGGCAATCAAGACGCTGGCTAACCTGGTGCTCGGTATCGATTCCGAAGATTCTGAATCCGGTATGCCCGGGGAGCTGAAAACCAGAATCGAAAAAGAACTGGAGGCCAACCCGTTTTTCGTGATCGAGTTCTGTAACAAGATCCTCGAGCAGGAGATTGTCACTATCGCTGAAGGCAAATGCACCAGATTCAACAGCGAAAGTTTCCGCCACCTCTCGATCCCGACCAGAATCCAGGGGATTATCGAGGATCGGATAAGTCGCCTGTCCAAAGAGGAACATGTGGCCATTCAGTATTCGAGCGTGCTGGGCAATATCCTGCGTTATATCATTATCCGCCGCTTTCTGCCTGTGGCGGACCGGGATAATCTGTTCAAACACTCCGACCTGGAAGAGCTATTCAGCAGGCTCACCGGCTATGAGATCACTCGCCTGGAAAACGAAAAGGATCCGGACTGGGTTTATACATTCAAACGGGCCTTGATCGGCGAGAAGCTGTATCAGGAACTGGTTCCCTCGATGCGTAAAAGGCTTCACCAGGGAGTTGCAAAAGTATTCGAGAATACCGAGCTTGCCAACAAGTTTGAAAAGGCCCTGCTCACCGCGCTCCATTATTCGAACGCCGAGATACCCGAAAAATCATGCGTATATTATCTCGAGGCGGGAAAGCTTGCCAGGGAGGTTTTCGACAATGAAAGGAGCCTGATGCTGCTTGATCGCATCGAGGAAATCCTGAGCGAGTACAGGGTCAAGGACGCCGAGGGGCGAAGAATGAGCATGCTCGAAAATAGAGGCCAGGTGAATCTTCTTCTGGGCCACTATGATAAGGCGCTTGAGGATTTTGGAAATCTCGCCAGTATGGCCTCCTCCAAAGGCGAGGACGAACTGGAGGCCCGGGCCAGGCATTTGGGAGGCAAGACTTATTTCCAGCGCTCGCGCAAGGGCGATTTCGACCGCGCAATCGAGCATTTCTCCCTTGCTGCGGATAAGTTGAAAGATGGCCTTTTGCTTTCCGAGATCTTGAACGACCGGGCACGCACACACCTGGAAAAGGGAGAGCGCGATGAAGCCCTCAAATATCTCAACAAGGCCGAGCATATTTTCACTCACGTGGCCGGTTCCCCTTTTTCTGTGGAGGAGTGCATATTTAAGGCATTCCTGCTGCGAAACCGCGGTAGTGTGTTTCACCGCAAGGGTGAATTCAGCCGGGCGGTCGAAATATACCAGGATGCTCTGGAGCTGGTAAAAGATGAAGCCGAGCCCCGGTTGAAGAAAATCAGGGCGATGCTGTTGAACTCGATCGGCCTTTCGCTGATGAAAGCTTTCAAGCTTGAGGAAAGCCTTCAGTATTTCAACCAGGCCTTGAAACTTGCAAGTTCGATCGGTGATTTGAAAACCGAGATTCAGGTGCGAATCAACTTGGGGGTGGTGAACAATGATATGGGCCGCAATCAGGAAGCCCTGGAAACACTCTCAGCACAGCACGACACTCTCGAGGTACTGGTGGGCGAAACAAGAGAGCTTGCCGCGCTCCAGTTCAATATCGGCGAAAGCTATATGTTTTTAGAAAAGTACGGGGAATCCGAGCCTTGGTACCGGCGCGCGTTGAGTATCGGGGAGAGTATCGGCTACAAGGAGTTTGTCGTGGGCACGCGCTACAACCTGGCCGAAGTGCTGCATATCACGGCCCGATCCACCGAGGCGCTGGAGGCGCTCGAGCCTGCATACGATATGGCCCGTGAAGGCGGCTGGAATCTTCAATTGATGGACATCTCGAACCTTCTGGGAGAGATTCATCGCGAAAACGGAAAGTTTTCCCAGGCGCGCCAGTATCATGACAAAGCCCTCAAGATAAGCCGTAAGCTGAAAGACAATTTCGGCAAAAGCTGGGCCCTGCGGAACCTGGCCCTCGATATGATGGAAGACCCCGAATCTGACCCGGCCAAAGTGGGATCCTGCAGGCAACTGCTTGAGAAATCTGTCGAACTGGCTCGCAAGGCCGGGCAGCCGGAAAACCTGATGCACTCTTTGCGCGAACTCATCCGCTGGGAGCTCGATAACCAGAAAGATCCCCAGGATGCAGCCCCGCTTTATGAGGAGCTGAAAGCCCAGGCAGATAAGGTGGGCAGCAGAAGTTTCAGCGAATTCTGCCGAAGCGTGAGAAATCGTCTTGCTGGAAAGAGATATTAAATGCCAGATACTAGAACCAGTGATTTCAAAACCGTTAAAAGTGTTGATAAATATTGACAATTTATTTAGTTTATTTTTTTAATTATTCACAGCCCGAGTAGTATTTCATATTGGTCGATTTAACAACCAAAGCCTCACGCCGAGTAGAGTTAAAATGGGACGCATTGTAATGAAATTCGGGGGCACTTCTGTTGCCACCGCTTCACGGATGCTCGCTGTAGCAGAGATTGTGCGATCCAGGCTCGATCGGCAGCCGCTGGTGGTTGTCAGCGCGGTGGGTGTCTCCGAGCCAGGCGAGAACAAAATCACCGACCAGCTCGAGTCCATGGCGGAACTTGCTCACGCCCACAAGCCTTTTGAGAAAAACCTCGATAAAATCAGAAGCAAGCACAAGAAGGTGCTCAAGGAACTCGCTCTGCCCTGGAAAACTGTCGATCAGACCTGGAAAAAACTCATCAAGTCTTTGGCCAATTCAGACAGGCCGTACCGGGAATTTCTCGATGAAATTTTCTCTTTCGGCGAAAGACTTTCCAGCAACATAACTACCGCACTTTTCAACAGGGAGGGCATTCCTGCCAGGTGCGTGGATGCTAAGGAGCTTGGAATAAGTACCAATGAAAAGTTCCAGGACGCCACCGTGCCAGAGGGGTTTGAAGACCAGGTATTGGCTGGTTTGCGCAAAGAGAAAAAGGTTCTGGTTATCCCCGGTTTCGTGGGCCATACCGCTGACGGCCGAATAACCACCCTGGGCCGGGGCGGCAGCGACTATACAGCAGCCCTGGTCGGAGCATCGTTCCGGGTGGATGAGATTCAGGTCTGGACAGATGTTAGCGGAATGCGGAGTGTTGACCCGAGGCTGATACCCGATGCCGAAAGGCTTGAGTGCATCTCGTTCGATGAAGCCAAGGAGCTGGCGTATTTCGGCGCAAGGGTTCTTCACCCCAAAACCATCGAACCGGCAATGCGCAAGAATATCCCAGTGGTAATCCTTAACACTTTTCAGCCAGATGCCCCGGGCACCACGATCAGAAACGAGCCTGTCAAGCAGAACAAGGTGATCAAGGCCATAGCAAACAGAACCGGAGTTTGCCGGCTGAATATCGAATCTACCAAAATGCTCGGTTCTTCGGGCTATATGGCGCGGATTTTCAATATATTCGCCAAGCGCGAAACCGATATCGAGGTGATGGCCACAAGCGAGGTTTCGGTTTCGCTCACCGTGGACAATCCGCGCAACCTGGGCAAGGTGATCAAAGAGCTGGAGGAGTTCTCCAATGTCTCGCTGGACAAGGGCAAGACCATAATCTGTGTGGTGGGCGAGGGGATGCGCCATACCCCCGGAGTCTCCGGCAGGGTGTTCAGTACTCTTGGCACTGCGGGGGTCAATGTGGAGCTGATCTCTCAGGGCGGCTCGGAGATCAATATCACTTTCATGGTGGATGACAAGGACACAGAACGCGCGATCAAGGCGCTCTACTATGCCTGTATAAGCTGAGTAGAGCGCTCCAGTAAGTAATCGGCATTCAATACCCAAAGGGCCGGATGCGGCAACCAGCCAGGTGGCTGTCACATCCGGCTTTTTGTATATCTCCCTTGAACTCGGAATCGACAAGGCTTATAATATTTGTAAATTACGTTTAATATTGACTTAATTCTCTTGGACCTGATCAATGGAGCAAACGCCATGAACAGGAGAAACTTTCTCAGCCGCAACCTGGCTGCTGCGCTCTCCGGAGCAGCTATCGGTGCATCCATCACCGGCCGGGCGAAAGCCGCAACCGAGGAAAAGACCAGAATTAGCGGCCCAGCAGGCAGGCCTCTTCGTATCGGGATGATAGAGCTCGACACCAGCCACGCCGACAGCCTGGCCCGGGCTATCGGAGATATGGAGGGCGCCGAGTTGACCGCAGTAATCAACCGCGGCCTGGTTTACGGAAAAGAGCGTACAGACAAATTCGTCTCCGAGCACAAGGTCAAGCATGTGTGTAAAACACTGGAAGAGATGGTACCCCTGGTGGATGTCGCCCTCTCGATCGGGGTGAACTGGGAGAACCATGTCAGTGACGTAGAGCCGTTTATCAAGGCCGGCAAGCCCACTTTTATCGACAAGCCGGTGATCGGGCGGGAATCGGACGCACACAGGCTGATGGAACTAGTCACCAAGTATAAAACCCCGGTTTTTGGCGGCAGCACCTACCGTTATCAGGATAACCTGGTCCAGTTCAAGCAAGAATTTCAGAAACGGGCCGACAAAGTGGCCCTCACCGTGTACGGCAAGATTAACTCCCATGGGCGGGATGACATGCTCGACCTAATCTATTACGGTATCCACGGAACTGAGATCATGCAGGAGTTGATGGGTTTGGGCGCTGTGAGTGTGAACTATCTTGATTTTTTCCGCAAGCAGCATATCATTCACGTCCATTATGACGACAGGCCGCCGGTGATACTGATGCTCGGGTGGGCCCGCAACCAGAACGAAGTGGCTCTTCTCACAGACAGGAGTATCGAAAACCTCGCTCCCGGCGGGGGAGAGACCTATTCGAAAATCCTCACCGGAATGGCCGAAAGTATCGCCACCCGCAAGGCGGACAGGCCGATCAGCGAGCAGGTTGAAGCTTGCCGGATTTTGATCGCCGCGCAGAAAAGCCGTATCCTGGGAAGAAAAGTTTACCTCGCGGAATTGACAGAAGCCGACGGATTCAACGGTAAAAAATTCGGTCTGGAATATGCCAGGTTCAGAGCGATGAGCAGGGAAGAGCTACGCAACTGGCGCGAGGCAGAACACCGATAATCCAGCAGTTCATGAAAATAATTAATCAAACCGGGCGGGCTTTCTTGCTCGCCCTTTTTGTTTTCTATTGCGCTTGGGGAGGCAAGATAAATGAAAGCTGCTGGTTGTACTTTGTCCCCCCTTTACTTGACAAAATATGCGGGCGGGGCTACAATGAAACAAGAACGTTTGTAAATAGCCCGTGATTCCTTGTCTTGCCTGCGTTTCATCGAACATGGAGCAGCGTCTTTTACCTGATAATTTCCCTTTACACCCGAAACATTTTTCAATTCCCGAAACAAATCTGAACAGTTTGTTAAATCGATTGTAGTCCTCAGCCGGGAGTTTCCATGAAAGTCAAAGAGCTAATGACAAAAAACGTGCTTTCGGTGAAAAAGAATATCTCGATCCGCAAACTGGTTAAGCTTTTGGATGAGCACTCGATCACCGGTGCCCCTGTTGTCGATGACGACGGCAAGCTGATCGGGATCGTCTCTTCCACGGATGTCATCCAGGCAATAGACCACCTGATCCGCGTGCATATCAGTATCGACGAACAGCAGGAGCAAAAGGGTAAGTACAACTGGGTCGATGGAATAATGACCCGCAAAGTGGTAACTGTCTCGGAGGAAGATGATGTGCAAGAGGTGTTTCGCACCATGGTCGAACGCAAGATTCACCGCGTCCCGGTAGTCAGGGAGGACAAGCCAGTGGGGATTATCTCCAGCGCGGATGCCTGCAGGCTGGTATCCGGCCTGGATGAACTGAAAGTGAAAAAGTGAGGCAAATGCCGGAGCGTCTGGACAAAAATTTCATTGTGCTCTCCGATGATTTCCGCTTTCCATATTCCAGGGGATTGATGGCCCGCTCGATGATGCGCGCTGGAATCCCCTCTGAGGAGGCTTACGAGATCGCGAGCACGCTCCAGGAGACCCTTCTCGCCGAGGGGCTCAAAGAAATACACCGCAGTAAGCTTAAAAAGCGTACTATGTGCTTAATAAAGGAGCGTTACGGCAAGGATGCGGCGGCCAATTATGAAAAATGGAAACTCCATGGCGAGGCAATCTATGTCGGCGACGCTGGCGAACAGGAACCGTTTTCCCGGGGTATCCTCGCGCAGAGCCTTCTGGCTGCGGGCCTTAGCCCTGATATTGCCCACGATGTCGCCGAAAAAATGGCCGCCGATTTGAGTGAAAGAGGAGTTAAAAATATCAGCCGGGATCAGTTGCGGCGGCTGACCTACCAGATGTTGCACACTAAATTCGGCAAGCAGTACACCAGGCACTACCTGATCTGGCGGACTCTCAAGGGTCCGGACAAACCGCTGATTCTGCTTTTCTGCGGTGCCACCGGCACGGGCAAATCCTCGTTGAGCGTAGAAATAGCCCACCGTCTCGGGATCACAAGAGTGATCGGCACGGACACGATCCGCGAGATCATGCGCGGGATGTTTTCCCAGCAACTGATGCCCTCTGTCCACGAATCTTCCTATGCAGTATGGAAGAGTCTGGTCAGGCCTTTCAGCGATATGGTCGACCCTGTTCTCTCCGCTTTCCAGGAGCAGACCCAGCGGGTCAATGTCGCGGTGCATGCAATCATGCGCCGGGCGATCACCGAAAACCTGTCGATGATTATCGAGGGGGTGCATCTGCTGCCGGAGAGCGTGGCATCGGAGTTTTCCTCTGAAGCAATCATAATTCCGATCCTGATCTGCACCTGCCAGGAGGAATTACACCGCAACCGTTTTATTAATCGCGGCCAGGACGCCCAGGAGCGCTCCTCCCAGAAATACCTTGAGAATTTCGAGAGCATCCGCAAGATCCAGGATGCGCTGATCGCAAAGGCAGAGGAAAATAACATTTTCCTTGTGGACAATGTGGATTTCGATGATACCGTGAGCAAGATAATTCAGTTTCTCACCAAAAGAATGGGAGAGCTTGTCAATCTCGACTTTTCCGAGTACGAATTACTCAGGAAGGCAGACAGGTTATGAGTCCCCCCGCACGCGGCGCCAAGTTACCCTCCTTTAACGGCCCCAGCGCTCTGATTATTCTCGACGGCTGCGGGATCGGAGAAGAAGAGGCATATAACTGTGTGGTCCTGGCCAGAACCCCGTTTCTCGATGATCTGCGTTCCAGCCATGGCGATGTTCCAGGTTATTCGGGTACGAGCAGGTTTTTTGCCGAAACCAGCTACACCGAACTTGTCGCCGTAGGGCCGAAAGTGGGCATGCCCGAGGGGGCCAAAGGCTCGACTGCCGTAGGGCACGAGGTGCTCAGCGGAGTGGATTATATTCATCCGATGCACCAGATGAACAGCGCGATCAATGACGGGGTGATGGTCAACCCCGTGATCGATGAGGCTATCGACTATGCCGTGGCTCATAACAGCTCGGTTCACCTGATGGGCCTGGTTTCAAACAACCAGGAACACAGCCATGTTCTCCATCTTTATGCGATCCTGCGCCGGATTGTCCAGCGCGGCGCAAAAAAAATCGTGATCCATTACTTCTCTGACGGCCGGGGAACTCCGCCGTTCAGCGCACCGCGCTTTCTCGAAGATTTGGAGGCCAAAGCCAGCGAGATTATCGGCCAACAAAAAGTCGATTTCAAGATAGCCACGATAGGCGGCCGCGATATTACGATGAACCGCAGCGCCGAGAGCTGGTACAAGACCGAGGCTACTTTCCGCGCGGTTATCGAGGGCCAGGGCCCGAGGATGGATGACGCCGAGGAAACACTAAAAGCAGCTTACGACAAGAGCCTGACAGACCAATATGTCACCCCCACCGTGCTCGGCGACTACCATGGAGTGGACAACCACGATGTGCTGATCCACTGGAATTTCCGGAAAGACAGGGGGGAATTTCTGATGCGCATGCTGGTGGAACCGGTAATCGACCTAACCGAAAGGCTCAGAAATTCCCCTGATGATACCTACAGCGGCCTGAAACGTTTTCAGCGCTGGAAAAACCGCCCTGACCTTCACTACGACACCCTTCATATCATCGGGCTGGTGGAATACTACCGCGGTATGAACTGTCCGGTTGCTTTCCGCGAGCCGGTCCAGGATATCAGCTTCGGGAAAGTGCTTTCCAACCATGGCTACAACCAGTGGCGGGTGAGCGGAATTGACAAAGCCAAGGCCCTGACCCTGCTCTCCGGCAACAAGGTCGGCGATCCCCTGGCCGGGGAGGAGAGAGTTACCCTGCCCCTGCCTCCAGAGGTTCGCCGTTATATCAAGGAGTTCGACCAGCATAAGGGCGAAAAAGGATACAAGTTCGAGCCTTACCGGAAATATCCGAAAATAGAAATCGAGAGTTTAACCGATAAAGTCGTGGATATTATTAATGAAAGCGACTCCAAAACCGTTCTGCTGATCAATCTCTGCAACCCGGACATGGTGGGTCATACCGGCGATGTGAGTGCGGGCATCCTGGCCATGATGGCTGTGGATAAGGCTCTGGAGCGGATAGTCACCGCTGTGCGGGAGAAAGGTGGATTTGTAATGATCACCGCAGACCACGGCAATATCGAGGAAATGATCACCGAGGACGGCGAGCCGAACACGTTCCACACTGCCAACAAAGTGCCGCTTTTCATTATCGGCCCTAAGACAACAAAGCTGCGGGATGACGGGACCCTGAGTGACGTGGCGCCCACATTCCTCACCCTGCTGTTCGGCAAGGAAATCGAGGAAGTCAATAAAGGCATGAAAGGCAGGCCGCTTTTTGCTAACAGCCGCTGATTTCTATTTTTGCCCTTAATCACTTTCTTTTTAAGCCCCCGAAATCTGTCGGGGGTTTTTTTGCGCATATCGACAGAATAAATTTAAAAGAAATATCTTATCTGATATTTATTTCTTGACATAATCCGAATCTGGTTTGCCGCTCCCATAAGGAGCAGGGTTCTCTTTGCTGATCCTTGCGCATTCCGCCATGAAAGGAGAGGAAAAATGCGCGTATTTTATCTTCTTTTGCTCCTGAGCCTGGTTATCTGGCTCGGGGTTTTCGGAAAAGGTGAATCACTCGCTGGTCCCGGGCAGGCAAAATCCACTGTACCGGTGAAAGATGTCCTTTACAATGTTCGAAATTACGGGGCAGCAGGCGATGGAGTGGTTAAAGATACCCGGGCGATCCAGCGGGCTATTGACCAGGCAAGCGTGGCAGGAGGCGGAACAGTATATTTCCCGCCGGGGAAATATATCAGCGGCACGATTATACTCAAAAGCAATATGACCCTTCACCTGGAAAAGGGAGCAACTCTGCTCGCCAGCCCAGACAGCACCCACTACCCCCATATTTGGCCCAAATTCAAGTCTTACACAGACAACTATGTGTCCCAGGCCCTGATCTACGCCGAAAGGCAGGAAAATATCGGGATCACCGGCTACGGCACCATAGACGGGCAGGGCGAACACTGGCAGTGGCGCCAGTACGGAAACCGCCCTTACGTGATACGGTTCGTGGAATGCCGATACGTACAGATAGAAAACGTGCGCATGCGTAACTCCCCTATGTGGATGCAGCAATACCTGGCCTGCAGCTTTGTAACTATACGCGGCATCCATGTCTGGAACCACAGCACCTACAATAACGACATGATCGACATAGACTGCTGCAGTAATGTGACAGTCTCCGACTGCTGGGGTAATAGCGATGACGATGCATTGACACTCAAGAGTACCGGACCCCGGGTCACAGAGAATGTCACTATTACAAACTGTGTTCTCGGTAGCCGCTGCAACGCTATCAAGATGGGCACAGAGAGCACCGGTGGGTTCAAGAATATCACGATCAGCAACTGTACGATCAACTCGCACCATAGGGGGAAAGGTTTTTACGGTTACAATCTGGGCAGTACAGGATTGTCGCTGGAGATGGTAGACGGTGGAACGCTCGAGAATATCACCGTGTCCAATATCACCATGAAAGGCGTGCGGTCACCCCTGTTCCTGCGCCTGGGAAACCGCGCCCGGCCCCACACTGAAGGGGTGGAGAAACCAGGTGTGGGCATTTTTCGCAATGTGGTGATCAGCAATATTATCGCCACCGAGCTTGACACTTTAGGCTGCTCGATACTCGGTATACCTGGCCACGCAATCGAGAATGTCACTCTAAGCAACATACGCATGAGGTTCCCTGGGGGCGGCACCACAGAAGATGCTGAAAAGGTGCTTCCTGAGCAGGAGGATGGATACCCCGATGCCAGCAGGTTCGGCACCCTGCCCGCATGGGGATTTTTCTGCCGCCACGTGGACGGCCTTCGCATCAGCAATATCGATCTCGAGGTGGCAGGGCAGGAACAGCGTCCGGCGATGGTTTTCGACGACGTGAAAAACCTTTACCTCGACGGTTTCTCCGAGGAGAAAAAAACCGGTGGCGCTGGACGGACCATCATGCTGAGGAATGTCCGGGGAGCGCTCATTCGCGGCTGCCGGCCCCACACGGCCTCGCGCTCTTTCCTGCGCCTTGAGGGCGAGACCTCGGATGTGAGCGCAGTCGGCAATGACCTGAGCGGGCTGAAAGAAAAATTCGAGTTCGCACCCGGTGTGTCCAAATCCGTTCTTTTTCAAAGCGGCAACCGTTGAACAAGGCTCTGGGCGGACGCTTGCTCCGCCCAAATTAAAATCAGCGGAGTGATTATGAGACGAATCATATTGCTCGCTATATTTTCCAGCTTGTCTATCTCCAGTTTGTTTGCATATTCGGTTGAAACCGCCCGCCGCAACGGCGCACAGGCGCAGGAGGCCCTGGTTCGCAGCAGGAGGGTGCTTCACGCCTGGCTTGAGCGCCGGGACACGGTCACCGGCCTCCTGCCGCGAACCGGAAAGCAGCCTGCCTGGTTCGTCCGCGACTCAGCGGCTGATCTCTACCCGTTCCTGGTAATGGCTGCCTGGTTCACTGACCGGCCTCTCTACCACGATACAATGCATGAGATCCTGCGCAACGAAATCCGCTACTCGACTCGGGTGGGCATGCTCTCGGACAATGTCCTGCCAGGTGGTGCGGGATTCGCAGACAGGAAGCTGGATCTCGACCGGGTAATATTCGGTTCCTGCGAATACGCCAAGGACGGGCTGCTCCCGCTCACCGAGCTTCTGGGCCGGGGCGCCTGGTACGAGAGAATGCTCGGCATTGCGGATGATATGATAGCGCATGCGCCCTATGTCAGCCCCAAGGCCGGGCGCATTCCCTCGCTCGAGGCTGAGGTCAACGGCGAGTTCCTTCAGGTGCTCTCACGCCTGGCTTACTGCACCGGCGAGTCCCGCTATATCGAGCAGGCCCTGAGGATCGGGGAGTTTTATTTCGAGGAAGTCATACCAGCCTCAGGCGGCCTGCCGGCGCATGTCTGGGACCTGGAGAAAACGCGGCCTGCGGCTAAAGAATTCCGCCTCAACGACCACGGCAACGAAATCGCCGAAGGGCTGGCCGAGCTGGTTCTTTACCTGAAACAGACCGGCAACCCTGCATACGGAAAATTCAAAAAACCGCTATCCGATCTGATCCATTATCTGCTGGACTGTGGACTCAACAGGGACGGTGTCTGGATGATGAGTATCGGCCTGGACGGCCAGCCGATTGACAGTTTGCATGCGCACTGCTGGGGCTATATGTTCAACTCCGTTTACATCGCCTGGCTGATTACCGGAGAGCAACGGTTCCTGCATGCAGTTAAACGGGCGCTGAAAGCGGTCACGGACAAGCCGACCTACCTGGACGATCCTGACGGCGGCGGAAGGGGCTGGGGCTCCAACGCCTATTCGGACGCAATCGAAAGCGCCATTGTGTTTCTCAACCGCCTGCCCGAGGAGCGTACTTTCCGCGTGCTCGATAATTGCGTTTCCCGGTTTCTGGCTCGCCAGCGCCAGGATGGCATAATCGAGGACTGGTACGGGGATGGCAACTACGTGCGTACTGCGCTGATGTATGCTCTGATGAAAAGCCGGGGCTGCTGGCTGGAAAACTGGCGCGAGGATATTCGGCTCGGCGCGGTTGATGGAGACAGGGGTATTCTGGTAACGTTAGAGTCCGAAAAGCCCTGGCGCGGTCTGGTGCATTTCGATTACCCAAGGCACAGGGCGCATTTCAACATGCCGGTAAACTATCCCCGGCTTAACGAGTTCCCGGAGTGGTTCACCGTGAACTCGGACAGGCTCTACGAGGTGAGTATCGGGCAAGAAAAGCAGTTATTCCTCGGAGCAGAACTCGTGCGCGGGATCGAGGTATCGGTCGAGCCGGGCAAGGTGATCACGATCCGGGTCGCCGCGTGGGAGCAGCCGCCGTACGGGAGGAAATAGCGGATTCATCCGGGCGGAATGCTCGAAACGGCAAAAGCCGGAGCAAGTAATTTAAACATTTGATAACCTCCATCTGTTTGTCTATATTTGGAAACCACGCCTTATGCAAAAAGTTGATCCACTGCCTTCCTTATAAAGCCTTAATCCAGGAGTGAACCATGACAAAACATGCTGGGGATATGTCCCGGAGAGAGTTCATCAGGAAATCTTCTGTTTCAGCCGCAGCCCTGGGTGCGATTACAGTGGCCGGGCCGCTCTCTGCTGCGGTACCTCCTGAGGTAAAAAAGACCCGTGTTGCCCTGGTAGGTACAGGAAGCCGCGGTACCAGCACGTGGGGAGAATCCCTTGTCAGAGACTCCGGGGATTATCTGGAGATGGTCGGCCTTTGTGATATCAATTCCAAGCGGGTGGATTATGCCCGCAGGAAGATCGGCAGCCAGATTCCCACTTTCACGGATTTCGACCAGATGATTCGCTCCACCCGGCCAGATGCTGTTATCGTTACCACAGTGGACGCCTGGCATGCAAAATACGTGACCCGGGCCATGGAGCTGGGCTGTGATGCGATCAGCGAGAAACCGCTCTGCACTGATGCCGAGCAGGCCCAGTCGATTATCGACACGTGCAAGAGAACGGGCCGGAAGCTCAATGTCACTTTCAACGCCCGCTACGGCCAGAGCTCGATGAAAGCCAAAGAGCTTCTGATGGCCGGCGAGATCGGCGAGATCTATTCGGCTGACTATGCTGAATTTCTCGACCTGGACCACGGAGCCTCCTATTTCCGAAGGTGGCACGGGCTCAAGCAATGTTCCGGCACGCTGCTTTGTCACAAGGCCTCGCACCATTTCGACCAGCTCAACTGGTGGCTGGATGCCGAACCGGTGGAGGTCATGGCTTATGGTGATCTGAACAAGTACGGCCGCAACGGGCCGTTCCGCCACCTCAACTGTCGCCTGTGTGCCCACAAGCAAAAATGCGATCTGTACTGGGATATCACCAAAAACAAACGTTTTATGGAACTTTATGTAAACTGCGAGTCCGAGGATGGCTATTACCGCGATGCCTGCTTGTACCGCAATGCAATCAATATCTACGACACGATGAGCGTGCAGGTGAAATACTCCAACGGCGCACTGGTAACCTACAGCCTCAATGCCACTGCGGCCACGGAGGGGCAGTATATTGTCTTTCACGGCAGCAAGGGCCGCCTCGAACTTCACAACTACGACCGCCAAAGCTGGAACGTGGCTCCCAGAACCAATATCCGCCTCTGGCGTAATTTCGAGGGCGCCACTGTCGTTCCGCTTGAAACACGGCGGGTCAGAGGTGGGCATGGAGGCTCTGACACATTGGTCAAGGACATGCTTTTCAAGCCGGGAACGTCAGACGAGCTGCGGCAGCAGGCAGGGATGAAAGACGGGATCATGAGCTCGATTATCGGTATCGCCGCATATACGAGTATCGAGAGAAAGAAACCGGTGAAAATCGCCGACCTGATCAGTTTCGCCTGATTTTTCCAGAGCATCCACACGTAAAAGCGGGTTTAATCCATTGCCGTTTGCCACATACAATATTTATTCTCATCCTTCACAATTCGGAAAGAATGGGATTTAAACCTGGTGATCTTATTTCAGATCGTGCTTGAGAGCCACCATTCACCCCTATCAAGGGGGAACATTCCAATTCCCCCCTATCAAGGGGGGAGACAGGGGGGTG
>Ga0114922_10003799_pt1 | contig 14055 bp, 12 predicted proteins | sample AartaG_FD_100975 | JGI IMG/M metagenome (GOLD analysis project Ga0114922, IMG submission 100975) | Deep subsurface microbial communities from Aarhus Bay to uncover new lineages of life (NeLLi) - Aarhus_00045 metaG | ecosystem: Environmental > Aquatic > Marine > Oceanic > Sediment | place...
TCGATCAGGTCTTCCATGATCGCGTCGAGGTTGCCGCAGGAGTGCAGCAGGTAGGGTTTGCCGTGTTCGTGGGCAATCTGGGCACAGGCCCGGTGCCAGGGTAGGATCTGTTCCCGCAGGAATTCCGGGCTGGTCATGGTGGAAGAACGGAAACCGAGATCGTCGGACCCCCACACCAGGGACATGCAGTCGAAATCACAGATCAAAGCGGTGAAATCCACGTAGAATCTGCCGATTGTTTCGCAGATGGCCGCTACCAGATCCGGATTATCGAACAGGTTGTAACATAGACGTTCGTAACCCTGCAGGAAATTGACCATCTCGAAGATGTGGGCGGTCAGCTCGAAACAGCCCATGCCCTCTGGGACATTTTTCTCCATCCACTCGAGAGTCTTGAGATCGATATCTTTGACCTTCGGCCAGGGATAGCTCTCGAAGTCGGTCCAGGTTCTGATTGCCGCATCATGCTCTTCGACCCACTCCCGCTGCCCCCGGCTCTGGCTGTCGGCCGCGGTATCGGCGCTTTCCAGTGCGGGCATGGGGAAGATGTCCTTGTGGACAAAGCCGATCCGGAATGCATCGTAGCCGAGAAAGGAATGGACCTGAATATCCCGCTGCAAGGTATAGAACGGATCTGAACTATCCAGGTCCTGAGTTAACTGGAAGCGTTCATTCACCGCCTCGATCACCTCCGGATCGAGGAACAGTTCGATGTGGTGAATCCGCTTCGGTGCTCGCTCCCGGCGAAGTACGGCCAGAAGCTCTTCGACATCCGGTTGGAGAGTTGTTGAAAACATGGGCTGTGACAAAGATGCCCCTCCTGCGTTTCTGAGCCAACGAAGTATATGATTCTGAGGTCTTTATGTATAGCAACGAAGGTGCGTTCTCTATCCTCGTTGTTGAGCACCTTTCCAGCCGTTCATCTCTCTTCCGGGAAGTACAGGTCGACCATGGATTTGTTTGCCCCCGGAGCGCCGATCATGGGCAGCTTTCTCGTCCTCATGGTATTCTCCAGATTCTGAACATCCTCTCTGCTCAGTTCCTTCACTTCGCCCACCGCCAGAGCCTGGAGGATGGAAATCGCGCTGACCTCGAGTATCTCCACCAACTGCATCGTTCGTCGAATATCGGCGGGGCTTAAGATCGTCAGACCGTGGTTCTCCATGAGAAAGGCATTGTACTTTTCCACAAAAGGAGCGAAGTTGTCGGCGAGCCGCTGGGTAAGAGGCTCGCCGTAGGGTACGACCGGAACCGGTCCGACTTCGGCCACAGTCTCCGGAAACACGGGCCTCATCAGCCAGTTTGTTCCTTTGAGAATTGCGAAGGTGTTGGAATAGGGAGGATGACAGTGGATCACCGAGTTGATATCCGGCCGGTCGCGGTAGAAGTTGAGGTACATCGGCACCTCGCCGGTCGGCTTTCGCGTTCCCTCGACCGTCTTGCCTTCCAGATCAATAAACACCACATCCATTTCGGAGATCTCAGACTTGCAGACGCAGGTGGGGGAGATCAGTATCAGGTTGTCCTCCAGCTTGTAGGAGAGGTTTCCCCCCTGGCTGGTGACGTACATCCGGTCGGCCAGGCGCTTGCAGACCATCGTAAAATCCCGGATTTCCGCCTGGTATTTTTGCAGGTAGCTCATCACCGACCGCTATTTCTTTTCTCTGTTCTTGATCGTCTGGTACAGATCATACGCTTTGTCCGGCCTCTCCTTGCCGTGGACAATCGCCTTGATCGCCTTCATCATCCCGACCGGGGAATCGGACTGGAAGATGTTCCGACCCATGTCCACCCCGGAGGCTCCCTGATCGACGGCATTGTAGGCCATCTTCAGAGCATCCAGCTCGGGACGTTTTTTTCCTCCGGCAATGACAATCGGTACCGGACATGCAGAGGTCACGGTTTCGAACCCCTCCTCCACGTAGTAGGTCTTCACGTAATGGGCGCCAAGTTCGGCGCAGATCCGCGTTGCCAGGCGGAAGTACTTGGCGTTCCTCTCCAGCTCCCGACCCACCGCTGTGACCGCCATCGTGGGAATCCCGTAACGGAGTCCCGCATCCACCAGCTTGGTCATGTTCACCACCGAGCGGGACTCGTACTGTCCCCCGATGAACACCTGGATCGCCGTGGCACACACTCCCAGACGGATGCAGTCCTCCATGTCCATGGCGATCTGCTCGTCGGAAAGCTCCTTAAGAATGCTCGGACCCCCGGAAGCTCTGATCACAATCGGCTTGGTCACCGACGGCGGTACGATCGTGCGGAGAATACCCCGAGTCAACATCAACACATCGGCATCCGGCACCAGGGGCAGGATATTCACATCGATCCTCTCCAGCCCCGATGTCGGGCCCTGGAAATAGCCGTGGTCGATGGCCAGCATCACGGTCCGTCCGTCTTTGGGATTGAAGATCCGGGCCAGCCTGTTCTTCATCCCCCAATCCAGCTCGGTCGAACCTTTTAGAAAAAACAACTTCCCCTTCTGGGGTACGTCCACATGATAGATTTTACCTTCTTTGTCCGCTTCGGGCATGACATAACCCTCCTGTATTCCAGATAATTGTAGTATCGTGACCGAGAAATCACGTCTTCGGGTAGATCAGGTCTTCGAAATCTTTCAACTTCAGTCCCTTTTCCTCGATCTCGCTTAGAATCAGCTCGGTGGCCCAACGGGCGCCGTCCCCGACTACCGCGCAGCACCCGTCCTCTCGCTCGTGAGCCCCGGCGTCCCGGAACTGCTGCTTCTGTTCGTCGTCTCTCAAGTCAAAGGAGCGGCCGTAGATTTTCGTCTGTACCACAGAGCAGATCACGGTACCGTACTTTTCCATGAATTTATCGTGCAGCGCCGAGGCCATTCTGAAGGACACGTATTTATCCTCGCGCCCCTTTGTGGTGGCCTCTTCCTCCCGCGTCCGGCCGAAGAACAGGCTCATCGACATGATGCCTCCGGAATACCCTCCGCAAAGACCGTCTGTGCACTCCCCCGCTCCGCCGGCCAGACCACTGGCCGCCTTGTACACGAAGTCATTGCGTACGTTCAGGGCGTCCTGAACCGCGGCAATGGCGCATTGGGCACACCCTCTTACATTACGCTCCCCCGCAAAGCCCTGCTTGTAGGCTTTGTCCAATATTTGCTGTTTGTTCATTCCGTCCTCCAACTGATGAAAATTTCTTTCGTTTAATTTCGAACGCTCTTGCTTTCGCTGCCTTATTTGAACGTAGCCCCACCATCAACGATGATGTTCTGGCCAGTGATGAACCCGGCATATTCGGAGGCGAGGAACATCACCGTATAGGCCACATCCTCGGGTGTACCGAACCGTCCGACCGGAATTCGATCTATGTATTTCTTTCTCTTCTGCGGGTCCGGCTCTTTATCCCTCAGCAGATCGGTTTCAATAAGCGCGGGTAACACCGCGTTCACCGTTATGCCCTGGGGGGCCAGCTCCTTGGAGAGGGCTCTGACCAAACCATTGATACCCGCCTTTGCCGCGGAGTAAGCCGCAGAGCCGCCACCGCCGGTAATCGAGGCGGCCGATCCGATGTAGATGATTCTTCCTTCTCCTCGAGAGATCATATACTTGCTGGCCGATTGAGTAGCATAGAAGGCACCACTGAGATTCACCTCGATGCCACGTTTCCACAGGTCAATGGGAAGCTCGAGTATCTTCGCAGGTTTCGTAAACCCGGCACTGTTGACCAGAATATCCAGGCTTCCGAAGTGTTCCGCCGCTTTGCTGCAGAGCTCGTCCATAGCCTCGGGTGAGGCAATGTCTGCGGCAAAGGATTCGTAGTTTCCCCCCCGACGCCGGATCTCCTCTTCGACCTGTTTCAAACCTTCGATATCTTTCTCAACCGGAAGATAGTCGATCATGACGTTTGCACCGGAAGCGGCGAACAGAACGCTGATCGCTGCGCCGATCCCACGGGTACCTCCGGTGACGACCGCTGTTTTCCCTTTGAAGTCGAAGTTCACGGATTCCGATCCTCTACTCCCGAGTGATCGTCGCTCTGGTTTGCTATGAGCAGTTCGATCCCTCGATCGGCGAGTATTTTGCGGTATTCTTCGGGTATACCGTCATCGGTGATGATCGTATCGACCTCATCCAGACCGGCAAAATGAGTGACGCTGATCTTACCGAATTTTGTCGAATCGGTGACCAGGATGATATGCCTGGCCGAGCGAATCATCTCCCGCTTGATATCCGCCTCGTAATAAAAATAGGTAGTCAGACCGAGCTCAGGATCAAACCCACCCGTGGAGATGTATGCTCTGTCCGCTCGAATATTTTTTATCAGCGCTCTGCTTTCAACGCTGTGGAATATATTCGAGTCTCTATGGAAAAACCCTCCCAGAAGGATCAGGTTGGCGTTCTTTCTGGGGTAGAACTCCAGCGCATTGGTGAAGGTGTAGCAGAGAACGGTGATTGGAAGCTCGGCGTCCAAGTGTTTGGCGATAAAAGGCGTTGTCGAACCGGAGTCGAGAAAAATCGTCTCATTTGGACGAACCAGAGAAGCCGCTTTGATCCCGATCATGCTCTTCTGTCGCACGTTCTTGGCGGTCTGCTCTCCAAGAATATAAGGATCTCCCACGTTGCTGCTCGGATCGAGCAGCACAGCTCCGCCGTGGGTTCTACGGATGATTCGCTGCTTCTCCAACTCATCCAAATCACGCCTGACCGTCATGCCCGAGACGTGAAGCATCCCGGCTATATCTTTGACCGTGAGTTCCGCTTTCCGGTTCAGGAGGTTGGCGATGTTTCTGATTCTCTTATTTCGTTCGTACGACATTTTTTGCACAAAATGACTTGACAAATGTTCAAATAAACGTTCTAATTGTTCATTATATGTGCTTTATAACAAAAAGAGAACAGTTTGTCAACATATTTGCTGAAAAAAATGCTGCCACTTGACATTGGCCGCTTCAACGACTATGCTCATAATGAGAATATTCTCATTATTTATTGGAGCAAACGGGTTTGATGCCCGTTGCCATACAAAAACCAATCTAAGGAGGTGCGTCATGCGTACGTGGCCCAAACGGTTGATCACCGTGACGATCCTGCTTCTCTTCGCCCTGCCCTTGTTCGCCGGAGGCGGTAAGGAAGCGGCAGCAGCGGAGTATGAAATCGTTACGGTAGTCAAGATTACCGGAATCCCCTGGTTCAATCGTCTCGAGGAGGGGGTAAAGCAGGCAGATAATGAGCTGGGCGTAAACGCCTACCAGCTCGGACCCGCCGATGCAGATCCCGCTCAGCAGGTAAAGATCGTGGAAGACCTGATCAGCAAGGGCGTGGACGCCATTTGCGTGGTCCCCAACGATGCCAAGGCGTTGGAACCGGCCTTTGCCAAGGCCAAAGCTAAAGGAATCGTGGTTCTCACCCACGAATCACCCGACCAAGTCGGAAAAGACTACGACATCGAGCTGATCGACAACGTCGAGTTCGGCCGTCATCACTGGGACAAGCTGGTCGAGTTCATGGGCAACACCGGGGAGTATGCCATCTTCGTAGGCTCGTTGACGGTACCCCTGCACAACCTGTGGGCCGATGAAGGGCTCAAGTGGGCAGATCAGAAGTATCCCGGACTCAAGTTGGTAACCAAGAGAATCCCCTGCGGGGAAGACCAGGAACTCTCCAAACAGAAGACCCTGGAACTACTCAAAGCCTACCCCAACCTGAAAGGAATCGTGGGATTCGGCAGTCTCGGACCTCCGGGAGCCGCCCAGGCACTGAAGGAGAAGGGCCTCTGCGGCAAGGTTTCGATAGTTGGTACCGTGATTCCCGGTCACGCGGCCCCATACCTCAAAGAGGGCTGCATGCAGTGGGGCATCCTCTGGGATCCGAAGGACGCCGGCTACTCTCTCACTTGGGTAGCAAAGACGCTGCTCGAAGGCGGTAAGATCACCGACGGCATGGAAGTGCCGGGGGTAGGAAAAGTCAGTCTTGACGGCGATGTGATCAAGGTCGATGCCATGGCCGACATCACTCCCGAAAATGTGGACAGCTTCGGATTCTAAGCTCGAAACGCAGAATCACTGAAACGTGATAGAGCCTCTCTGCAGAGGAGAGGCTCTATTCATCTTTCTGCACCTGAGCATTATACTAATCTGTAACACGGCTGAACTGCCGTTTATTGTAAGGGGAAAACGGTGGCTGATCTGTTTCTTTCCATGAAAAACGTCAGCAAACGCTATACCGGAGTTCAGGCTCTGGACTCAGTAGATTTCGAGATCGAGAGGGGTGAAATCCACTGCCTCGTTGGAGAAAACGGATCAGGCAAATCCACCCTGATCAAAATCATATCCGGAGTCGAGCAGCCGGACGATGGAGCCCTAATCGAGATCGACGGCCAGATTCAGCACCATCATCACTCGATCGATTCTATTCGAAAAGGGATCGAAGTAATTTACCAAGATCTGTCTCTGTTTCCAAATCTTCCGGTCGCCGAGAATATCGCCCTGGCTCAAACGATTGCCGCAGACAGCCATATAATCAACTGGCGAAATGTGCGCCGAATCGCCCGGTCGGCCATGGAAAGAATCGAAGTAGAAATCTCCCTTGAGGAGCTGGTGAACGATCTTTCCGTAGCCGATCAGCAGCTGGTTGCCATCTGCCGGGCCCTGACCAGCGACGTGAAACTGCTCATCCTTGATGAGCCAACCACGGCTTTGACCAGAAGGGAAATCGAATCACTGTTCCGGGTCATCAAGGACCTGCGGTCCAAAGGCATCGCCACCCTGTTTGTAAGTCACAAGCTCGACGAGGTGCTTCAAATCGCGCAGCGGGTGACTGTTCTGCGGGATGGCAAGAAAATCGGAGTCTTCCCAAGCGGTGAACTCAGCGGAGAAAAACTGACCTTTCTCATGACCGGAAAAAAGTTGGATTACAGCCAATACGTGTACACTCCACAGCAAGTGCAACCATTGCTCGATGTCAGGGGTCTTAGCATGTCCGGCAACTTTGAGGGTATCAATTTTGCCCTCTTTCCCGGAGAAATTTTGGGTGTCACCGGACTGCTTGGCTCCGGGCGAACCGAACTTGCCCAATCCCTTTTCGGCATGAATCATCCGGACTCCGGGGAGATCCGGATCCAGGGGGAAGCGGTACGGATCCGGTCGGTTCAGGAGGCAATCGATCTGGGTATCGGATACGTGCCGGAGAACCGCCTCGTTCAAGGACTGGTCATGGAACAGTCGGTAGGCAAGAACGTGGTCATCACCATCATCGAAAAGATCCTGGGAGCGCTCCGGCTCATCGACCAAAAGAAAAAGCAGGCGTGCATGAAACGCTGGATCGAAGAGCTATCGATCCGCATCCCTTCCATCGACTCCCCGGTGCAAACACTTTCGGGAGGGAATCAGCAGAGGGTGGTTCTGGCCAAGTGGATCGCCACCGAGCCGAAAATACTGATCCTCGACGGTCCAACCGTAGGTATCGACGTGGCCGCGAAGAGCAGCATCCATGAGATCATCCGCAAGCTGGCGCGGGAAGGAATGGGCATCATAATCATCTCCGACGAAGTCGCGGAAGTGCTGCACAACTGCAACCGCATTCTGGTTATGAACAAGGGCAGGCTTGTCACCGAATTCCAGGTCTCTGAAACCAGTGAAGAAGAAGTGCAGCGCTACATCGACGCAGAGGGGTAGAGGGTTGTCTGTATGAAGAAGTTGTTCAAACATCATGAGACTTACGTACTGCTGGTCATCATTATTTTTGGCATCGTAATTACCATAGTCAACCCGAATTTCCTAACACTGGAGAACATGTTCGATCTGTTGAAGAGCTACTCCTTTATCGGAATTTTCGCGGTCGGGGTTACCTTCGTGCTGATCTCCGGAGGAATCGATATCTCCTTCACTGCGGTGGCGACGGTTGCCGAATACGTCATGGCGGTGGTGATCATAAAGTACGGTGGAAATATATTCCTCGCCTTCCTGCTCGCTGCTGGTGTGGGTATTGCTCTCGGTCTGGTCAACGCGACCCTGATTCATTTCTTCAAGATCCCGACAATCATCACCACGATCGCAACTTTGAACATCTTCTACGGGATCTTGACGGTGATCTCAGGCGGGCGGTGGATCTATGCACTGCCGGACTGGTTTCGATCCTTTGCCGATATCCGTATATTCACCTTGCGCAGTTCCGAAGGAATAGCCTACGGACTTTCCATAATTACTTTGATCTGGATCATAGTGATTGTCATTGCCTGGGCAATCCTGCGCTTCACCAAGCTCGGCCGCGGCATCTACGCCATGGGTGGGAGTATTACCGCGGCCAGACGGGTCGGTTACAACATCTTCAAGCTCCAGATGTTCGTATATTCATTTATGGGCCTGATGGCCGGGCTGGCCGGAGTGGTGCAGGCTCTGCTCGTCCAGACTGTGGCTCCAAACTCCATCGTGGGGAAGGAGCTCGCCGTGCTGGCTGCGGTGGTGCTCGGCGGAGCCAGCCTGGCGGGAGGAACCGGGACGTTGTTCGGAACCATACTTGGGGTGACTCTCATCGCGATTATGAGCAACGGCCTGACTCTGATGCGGGTATCCTCCTTTTGGTACAACGTGTTCATCGGACTGATAATCATCCTCAGTGTTTCCCTTAGCGCCTATCAGCGAAGGGATAGAACCAAACGGGCGATCATCCTCGAAGAGTAATAATGTGAGGAGGATTGGAGTTGAAGTTTAAACTCTCGCAGTCGTATATCCTGGGATTGATCATGGTGGCCGTCTTCATCTCCATGTGGCTTCTCAATCCAAGACAGTTCCTCACACCGGGAAATTTCCAGTCCATGGCCTTTCAACTTCCCGAGCTCGGTCTTCTCAGCATGGCCATGATGGTGACTATGCTCACCGGCGGGATCAACCTCTCCATCATCGCCACGGCCAACATGACGGGGATCGTAACCGCATTGATACTGACAAGCACGATCGATCCTGCGGCACCTCCGCCCGGAGCCGCCGGACTCATTATCCTGGCGATCGCTGCAGGACTTGCCACCGCCCTGGTGATCGGGCTCATCAATGGGGTGCTGATCGCCGGATTGAACGTGTCACCGATTCTGGCTACCCTCGGCATGATGACCCTGATCAACGGGTTGACAATCGTGATCACTAAGGGGTATGTGATTTCCGGACTGCCCACCGCAGTACGGTTTATCGGAAACGGAACAATAGCGGGCATTCCCTTCTGTACGATCTTATTCGCTCTCTGTGCCTTCGCTCTGGCAATCATCCTGAACAGGACCCCTATCGGCTTCAAAATCTATATGCTTGGATCGAACCCGACGGCCAGCTATTTCGCCGGGATCAACAACCGAACGGTTTTGTTTAAAACCTATCTGTTGTCGAGCCTATACGCAGGTATCGCCGCGATGATTATGATCTCCCGCTTCAACTCGGCAAAGGCGGGATATGGGGAATCCTATCTCTTGGTCACGGTCCTGGCTTCGGTGCTGGGGGGAACGAGCGCCTCGGGCGGTTTCGGAAGGGTGGCCGGAATTGTCATGGCTCTGATAATCCTTCAAATCGTCTCCAGCGGTTTCAACCTGCTCAGAGTCAGTTCATTTCTTACGATCGCGATCTGGGGGATGATCATAATCGTGGTCATGGTGGTAAATTTCATCAGCACCAACATCCAGGAACGTCGGGCAACATAATTACTTTGAGAGGAGCGCAATGATGCCTGTAAAGATAAAAGAAGAATTGAAGGAATTGGTCGTGGTTGGCGGCCTGACCATGGTCAAACAACGCCTCACAGTGGGTACCTGGGGAAATATCAGCATTCGGGACGGCGAAACCGGACTGATCTATATCAGCCCGAGCGGTGTCGAGTATGAGGACATTCGTACCCGTGATGTGGTGGTACTGAACGAAAAACTCGAAGTCGTTGACGGGACGGCGGTTCCCTCGATCGAAAAGGCCATGCACGCGGCAGTGTACAAGGCTCGATCCGATATCGGTTCGGTAATCCACACTCACCCGATTTATTCCAGTGTTCTGGGAGTCAACCACATGGAGCTGCCCGGAATCAGCGAGGATTTTGTGCAGCTCGTCGGCGAAAAAATCGTCTGCTCCGACTATGCTCTTCCAGGCACGCCTCAACTCGCAGAGAATGTAATTCGGGCTCTCGGGAAAGAGCGGAACGCAGTGCTGCTTCCCAATCACGGGACACTCTGTGCAGGAAGAGACCTAAGAGAAGTCCTGAAGGTCAGCTATGTCGTAGAGAAGACTGCTCAGGTGTATATCATGGCAATGAGTATCGGTACGCCTCAATTGATATCCGAAGAGGATATCCGGGAAATGCGCCACTTCGCCAGGCACATGTATGGGCAGAAAGCCAAGGCAACCATGGTATAGGCTGCGAGCCGCGAGACGGAGGAACATGAATATGGTATTGAGTATTGATCTGGGAACGACCGGTTTGAAGGTTGGCCTGGTGAGTACGACCGGGAAGGTGGAAGCATCGGCGAGTACGGAATACCCTATTGAGTCACCCGAACCGGGATATGCCGAACAGGATCCCGAGCTATGGTGGCAGGCACTCATCAACTGCTGCAATTCACTGAAAGCTTCTCACCCGAAACTGTTTTCTCAAATAGCCGGGATTGGAATCTGCGGGCAGATGCACACCCAGGCGCATCTCGATTCCTCCATGCAAATCGTCCGGCCGGCCATCACTTGGATGGATCAGAGAAGCAGCGCAATCGCCGAACTCATCAACCGTGACAAAACAAAGAAAGATACAGTATTTCAAGAGACTCAAAATGTGGCGACCACGACCTACACAGCCGTCCACTTGAAGTGGATCAAAGACAATCAACCGGAGACCTGGTCACGAATCGCTCACGTTCTGGTGGCCAAGGATTTCCTGAAGTTCAGGCTTACCGGGGAGATGGTTATAGACTATTCCGATGCCAGCGGGACCCTGCTGTTCAATGTTAAACAGAGGTGCTGGTCCGAGGCTATGTTCGAACTTTTCGAGATTCCCTCAAGCCTCCTCCCGGTAGCAAGACCTTCCGACGAGATCATCGGAACTGTGACAGCAGAGGCAGCTAGAACAACGGGTTTGAAGGCAGGCACACCCGTGGCAAATGGGAGCGCCGACTGCTCTACCGCCGCTTTGGGAGCAGGAATGGTAAAATCCGGGCAAGTCACCCTGATTATCGGTACTGCCGGGGTGGTCGCCGTATGCGCCGAGGAACCGCTTCCAGACCCGCAGGACCGGACCATCTGCTGGAACTATTGCCTGCGGAACAGATGGGTGATGATGGGCATCACCCAGACAGCAGGGGAGTCCCTGAACTGGTTTCAGACAGCCTTCGATCAACAAAGCCTGGAGGCCAGCAGTTCCAGGGATGTTTTCGAGCACTACAACAACACCATCAAGGACGTACCAGACGGATCCGACGGATTGATCTTCCTCCCCTATCTGAACGGAGAACGGACCCCTTACTGGGACTCGAACGCACGGGGCGTGTTTTTCGGCATTAACCTGAGGACACGCAAGGCTCATTTTATAAAGGCGATCATGGAGGGAGTCTCCTTTGCACTGCGCCATTGCCTGGAAACCCTCGAGTCCCTCGGGATTGCAGTCGATCAGGTTATGGCCGTCGGCGGAGGCTTAAAAAGCGAGGCCTGGCTGAGCATCCTGGGAAAGATCCTAAAGAAGCCGATTCGAACCGTGGGATTGGCGGATACCGGTTTAGTGGGCAATATGCTGATCTGCTCCAGTGCATTGGGCTTGATTTCCTCGATCCCTGAGACGGTTGAGAAGATAAACACCTACGACCGAGAGGTCCATTTTCCCGATCCCCCGCCCGCATACGAGAAGCAATACGAAAAATTTCTCGCTCTATACGGCGACCTCAAGGAACGGTTCAAGAACGTTTGAAAAAATCTCCGTACTCGGGACGCCCATTGCTGACACAAAAACTGCGCGGATATTTCCGCACCTTCTTCGGCTCCCTTCTACCCCTCTTTGTTCTGGCCCACTTCACCCACCATGTGATCACCGCGATCACCGCTCCTCTGCTGCCGCTGATCCGCTCCAGCTTCTCACTGAGCTACACACAGTCGGGATTGCTGCTTTCGGCCTTCACTATATCCTACGGTCTGGGACATCTGCCCGCAGGCTGGCTGGCCGACCGGATCAGCGCGGTACTGATGATTTTCGTCGGGATTGCCGGGGTGGCCCTGGCGGGGGTGGTGTTCGGGTTGGCACCGACGTTCGCTCTGCTGGTGGCCGCCAACGCCCTGATCGGTCTAACCGGAAGCGGGTACCACCCGGCTGCGAGTTACCTGATCTCCCGGGTGGCAAAACCGGAGCAGCGGGGCAGCGCCCTGGGAGTGCATGTCATCGGGGGCAGTTCCAGCTACTTCCTGGCACCCCTTCTGGCCGGTGGGATCGCCGTTGCCCTGGGCTGGCGAGGCACCTATATCGTCTTGAGCGTTCCCACCCTTCTGTTGGGTGTGGCCCTCGTTTTCCTCCTGCAGAGAGGCGCCGTAAAACACGGAATCTCCAGAAGGGAGGAACGGAGTGGGGAAGAGCAGAAACGCAGCCCCCGCTTCTGGTTCTGGTTGTTCGCCTTTCTGGCATTGACCACCTTGAGCGGAGCGCTGGTTGGATCGGCGATCGGCTTCATGCCCCTGTTGCTCGTCGACTCCTTCGGGATCCGGGAAGAAACGGCAGCCGGCCTGCAGGCGATCATCTTCTCCGGCGGGTTTTGGGCGGCACCCCTCGCAGGGCACCTCTCCGACCGAGTGGGAAAGCTGCCCTTGCTCTTCGCAGCGTGTGTCATGGTCGTGCCCACGGTCTTCTTTCTGCCTAGAATCCCGATGGGCGCAGGTCTGTACGTCCTGCTCATCCTTGTCGGTCTTTTTTTGTTCGTTCGCATGCCCGTTTCCGAGTCTTTCCTCTTCGCCCATGCCCCGGCCAAGAGGCGTTCGACCCTGCTGGGAGTGTATTTCCTGGGTAGTAACCTCGGCGGCGGAGTCTTCACCCCGGTAGTCGGATGGTTGAGCGACCGCTTCGGTTTCCGCTACAGCTTTACCGTCATTGCACTATCCATACTGGTGCTGACGGCCATCTGCGGCGCCATTCTTGTGATCTACAGACAGGCGGGCAGAGAAACCCAGACCTCCGGCTCTCCGCAGACAACTTGAGAAAGTTCAGCTCTCCGGCTGCACCTCGCCCCGCTTCACGAAGCTCATGATGAAAAAGGCGAGGAAAAACATGGTGCTCGAGAAGACCATCAGCGAGGCGTACCCAAAGGCATCGATCAGGACGCCGGTTAGAGGGGGTGCCGCGATGTTGGCCGCCTGGGAGAAGAAGTAGTACAGTCCGGTATAGCCTCCCACTTTGGCTAATGTGGTCATGTCCACAACCATGGGCAGGGAGTTGACGTTTACCAAGGCCCAACCGAAGCCGCCCACCACGAACACGAGGGCCAACGGCAGGAACTGGTGGACGAACAGGCTGACCAACAGGATCACAACCAGGATCACCAGGCCGATACGGATCGTGCGGTTTCGCCCGATACGGCTTCCCAAAAATCCGGAGGCGATCGACGTGACCATGAAGGTCACGGAGAAGAAGCCGAGGATCAGAGCACCGGTACTCTCCTTCATGCCGAGGTGATATTTGGCGTAGCTGGTGAAGAAGGTTTCGATGGAGTTGAAGCCGATGAACCAGAACAGGATCGCCAGAAGGATGAAGAACAGGCTCTTCTCCCCCGCAAATACATCTTTCAGATTGGCGAGGAGTTCCCGGGTCGAGGCCTTGAAGGATACCTTTTCAGAACTCGAGTCTCCATCCGTATCGGGAAGTTTCTCCTTGACGAAGATCACCACCAGCATACTGGCAGAAAACATCACCAGTCCGCCGACCAGGAAGGGAAGAGATACCCTCCGGTCATACAACGGCTTGCCGCCGAAGAATACGAGCAGAGCACCCAAACCGCCCATGAAATTGATGATTCCATTGGCTTGGCTGCGAAACTTTGAAGGAGTGATGTCCGGCATCAGCGCCACGACGGGAGACCGGAACAGGGCCATGGAGA
>Ga0114922_10003800_pt1 | contig 14055 bp, 12 predicted proteins | sample AartaG_FD_100975 | JGI IMG/M metagenome (GOLD analysis project Ga0114922, IMG submission 100975) | Deep subsurface microbial communities from Aarhus Bay to uncover new lineages of life (NeLLi) - Aarhus_00045 metaG | ecosystem: Environmental > Aquatic > Marine > Oceanic > Sediment | place...
ATAATATTCCTGACAAAGGACCTGCAGAAAAACCTTGATTGTCCCATCTGCCTTTGTTTGTAACGGCATGAGCAATTCATACGAACAAAAGGGCACTCCACCAAAGCTCGCAATTCCTATGCGATCTGTCAACGCAAGTTGAATGACCTCAGCGATCATCGGATCTTCGATAACAGGTGGAAAGAGTGTGCCGCCATCTGCTTGGGATGTCGGAGTCAATGTGGAATACGAGGTGGCAAAGAGGGTAGGTTCTATGATCGCTTTATCTGAAGTCGATGTTGGTGTGGTGATAGCGCTGTCCAAAGCCGGTGAGCAGCTTATCACGCTGATCGCCAGGAAGAGGAGCGCTGCGAAGAATAGCCCGCGGGAACGAATATGTTTGCTCATGGGGTTCTCCTTGGCTGCTCATCTCGCAACCGTTGAGCGATCCTACCCTGGAAGTGCAAGTGCGGGCGCTTTCGGATAGGGATTAGGCTGTAGAATCAAAGTATTGATCGAGCAAACCCCGCCATTCATCGATGAATTTCTCATAAAATTCAAGGGTGAAACTCTCGATGAACTTGCGTCCTCGGTCCGCTAGCGCAATGTACTGGTATGAGACTTCAACGTGGGTCAGGCGTTCGTTGCTCCGGGAACACTCGACGGTTACGACACCGATTTTATCTTCCGGCTCCACTCGATAAAACTGGATGAACCATGCCTCTGGCACGTATCGTTTAATCAGCCAGATCGCATCACTCGATGCATGATCATGCCCTCTGGTCAAGAACACATAGTCCTCGGAGAGCTCGGTCGTGCCCATCACATTTTCGTAGTCCCAATGCGGAACCCAGCGCTTTTCCCCTTCGGGGCTAAACAGTGGGAAGACTTGCTCAACTGGTTGAGCGATGTCAAAACCTGCCGAATGCTTGGTGGAAATCATGTTTGTTTGCTCCTATTGATGCCGCCCAATGGCTTCGAGCTGTCGCAGATCCCCCGTTCCGCTCAGGCCCAATGTTGGGCGTGAAATCATCCTTGGGGAAAATCCTCCTAGTTCGCTCTCTGAAGGCAATCGCCTAGAACTCCAACTTCTTGTTTGTGAAATACCCTTCTATCCCTCGTTCGAGGCGATTCTTTACGGGCATTAAAACAGCAATCCCGACGGCGATTGAAATGAGGTGGACCAGGTATGAATGTTTTCCTAGGGTCTCGCCGATATAGGTGACGAGAATATGTTCGGAGAAACTGTATAAGAATAGGAGCAGTCCCGCCAGGATGGAATACAGAGTGCCCGTTTTGATGATTACGGTGATGTCAAAAAGCCTGTCCTTGATAATCGCCAGACCGATTATGGTCACGAAGATATCGTTCAGGAACATGCCCAACGGTAGTAGAAAAGCTGCGTCTATGCCCATCGTTACCAGGGCTTTCACGACTGCGAATGTAACCGCCAGGAAACCAGAAATAATATACAGGTAATGGCGTCGTTCAAGTTGAGAAGTGGCGCTTCTTGCGCCCTTGAACAGCAGCCAGGATGCCGTTAAATTGACCCCAAACCAGAAGATGAAAACCAGTGGATCCAAAACGCTGGGTACGACCCTGAATATGTTCCCCCAATCGTACGTATAGACCCCTTCGATCCTATAAAACACACCGGCAAGGATCGGCACCAACGTAACTCCAGTACAAGCCCATACGAGTGCAACAGCCCATTTGATGGGTCGCCCGGTGTACAGATTAGCGAAATGAAAGATCAGTGCAGGGATGAAAATGCAGGGCAAAATGGCAATACGGCCGATGATGTCCAGCTCTTCCACATGCTCGTTTCTGATCATGGTCAGGAAGATTCCCAGATCCCAGAGCACGCAGATGAGCAGGAATGCTGCAAACAGGTAGTGATATGCCTTTCTTCCGCGCGAGAGCACCAGATATAGAACCGCGCTGGTTAGAAGGAATCCAAATCCTGACTCAACGGCAGTAGAAATCACGATGAAGGAAGTCATTCGACCTACCTATGGTGTGATTATCCTGCTGCGAATTCGATGGCGCAAGCCTCAGTGGGACAGCCGCCTAACGGTTTTGTGCTGCGCAGCCCCCTTTTCTTTAGGGGGCATCGCTCCCTGTCAAGCATACAATGAAAAAGCCCGGCGCCGAAACAACGGGCAAAATTCAAATCGCGCCGCGTTGGGGTGGTTGGGCCGCCGCGGGCTAACCGCAGCAAGCATCGCTCTGTGAACAAAGTGGAAAAACCAATCGGTAGGGGAGGCTCCATAATCGTTTGAATGGACCAGAATCAGCCGCTTAATCGAAGTGAAGAAGCGGCTGAATCGCAGCACATGAGCCGCTTATTTAATTTTTTTCCCAGGCTTATTCTCTTATGTGGGAAAATTATAGGACGTGATCGTCCTGTTGAATAGAAATTCTTGAGAGAGTATTCCTGTACCGTGGTGAGTAGCTGGAGTATACCCGACTGTTGCCTTTTCTACCCTCTCACATGATACGACTTTGTTTTCAAATCGCGCCGCATCCCCGGGACCATGCTGAGATTGTCGAAGCATCGCCTGCAGCGAGACGTTATGCTGATTGATGGCCAGGAACCTACAATCTGTAGGGATCCGACGAGTAGGCATCCCAATCTTCTGGTATCTCAGGTATCGCCCATGTCTCTGGTGGGCTCCTCGCAGATCACATCTTACTGATGGGCGATTTGCCTGAAGTAATACTCTGGATTGCTTCATCAGCCGATGCGTAGATCTCTTTCATCTTCTGCTCTGAATAAATCTCCAAATCCACAGCTTCGGTCAATTCATCTTCATCCTTCAATTTCTACTCGCTAAGATAGGACTCAAACACAACATCCAGAAGATGATACTGACCTGCCCCCCAAAACGGAGCGGTGCGCCTTTATATAGCATTTTATTCAGACACACATTAACAATCAGCCCTCGTCATAATAGACGAGGGCTGATGATCGGGCAATCTATCCGGAGTCAGGGTGTAGTGAAGGAAGACGCTGCACTGCTTCTATTCTTCTCTTCGTTGATCTTCCTAGATTGACTAGAGCCTAAGTCGACGACTCTGCTGGAGCTAGAAGTACTCTTTTTCTTTGACGAGAGAAATTCTTCCAGCCCAATCGCAGCAGGTTCTATGGACTTCTCGCCAATCTTAATCTTGATTTCAAACTTCTTGTCAGTCATCGTACCTCTCCCATGCAAATTCTAGCATACTCTTGTCAGATTGATCATATGAAAATTGTGCTATGGTCAATATCGAAGAGATGATGTTTGAGAAAAGATTCAGTTCCGCAGCATCTTTCTCTATCCCAAACTTATAATCTTCACGGTCAGTTGAAAAGCAAAGAATGACTTGCCAATCGTCTTTTGTAGTCCCCACTTCAATTGGTTGACCGATTATACTGGTTGTCTCATAATCAGATGATTCATCTGTTTTCCAGTCCTTGGCCTTATCACTAAAGTCTGTGTCTTTGAGGTACGGTCCACCATGCCGTAATACTGCTGGCGCGAATCCATTACTTCTCTTTTTGAACCGCAGCTTTGCTTTAGTGTCTTCAGAAATTCTATAACCTGAGATTATCCGAATCTCGTTCTTAGAAAGTGAGTATAGCCAAACCGAAGTCCGAACTGATCGACCTGATGGGCGGATTACAAAAGCTGCTGTGTGAGATACTTTGTCCAAGAGTGCATCAAGATGTTTTTCCGTTGGATTCCGTACAAATTGGTTGAGACCAACATTTAAAGCAGATAATTCCCTCAGATTCTCTTGCAATCCCGTAACTAGTCCTCTTAAACCTGAAATATCTCTCTGAGCGTCTTGGAGTGCGTTAGTTCGCTCGAATTCTAATCCCCAGAGTCGCACCTTTTGCGACCGATGTACTTGAAGGATTACGATTGTGAAAAATATGACGCTAAAGAGCGCCAGTATCCCTACAACGATGGTGGCAATTCCAGAATAACGTTGGACAAGCCAAGTATAGATGATGATCTGTGTTTCAACATTGGAAGCCGATGGATCGATAGTAGGAATTTCACTCGCAAGAACGTCTGGATCAACCCCAGTAAGGGTAACAAGAATTTGATATGAGAAATAAGGAATTGCAATTACCGCGATGATGCATACTATGAGGAGAGCGTATATTAAGCCTCGAACAATCCGATCATCTATTGATGTTGATCTCATTCTATGACCCCCAGCGCTTGCTTCTAAATTTGTCCAATTTTCGCATCAGATTTATAGATATGCAATATCGTGTAGGGTTTGCGAAATATACAATCCCGTATTCTTATATAGCATTTCAATTGCGGGGTTGATCATCCATCCGTTTACTCTTGAAATGAACACATCGATCTTATGATCAAGAGTTAGATTTCCCTGGAATTCGCCTAGTTTATGATCAGGGATGATAGAAAATGACATTACTAAATCCCCATTTTTATAAACGGAATTCGGTATAACGGTCTTGAGCTCAGCGGCCAGGGAACGGATCAATTGATTTCACATCGCCGGGGTTCCCTGGTCCGCTGCAGCGAGAGGTTGAGATGCTAGAGAGTATAAGCCCCTTCTATAAATCTTCCATTACTTCATTAGGCTGAACAGGAAATCCAACATCCAAGATATCGAGTATAAAATCAATTGGATGAACTGATGCCAGTCCTGAGTTTTCTTCAAACACCACCCTCGGACGTTGAGTTTGAAGACTATATGCAATATCTTGATACGGAACGTAGCCTTTAACAATGCCAATGAGGTAAGACTCAGTAATCGTTTTAGTACCAACAATTGAAAACGCCTCTGGCCTGAGTATCACAGGACCACCACTATTCCCAGGAAATATAAACGTGTCAATGAGAAAATCTTTTGATGATGAATAAAGTGCATCTCGAACTCTCGCAATACCCCCAGACCTCGCAATCACATAATTACGCTCTTCACCTATCAGCCCCATGGGAAATCCTAGAACAAAGACACCATCACCCTCAGATAATCCTTCCTCTCGGCACTTTTCTAAATTCGCTATATGCTGAGGTATTCGAAAGAAACCTATCTCTAATCCCGCCTTCTGAAGTTTTCCTGCAGCAATTGGAAGGACGGCCACATCGATTTCTGGATCATGGTGAGTTTTCCATAACGGATCGTTTTCCCCTCTCAAAAGTTGGATATCATACTCGCCAGCGGGACCCTCTGGTCCAGGATTTATCCGAACCTTCGCGTTCTCTTGACCTTCAAACACATGGCTGTTAGTCACTAAAAAGAGCCGCCATAAAGTCTGCCCATCTTCACGAGTGCCCTCTGCCCGACCGATAAAGAAACCTGTGGCTGAATAAACGATCGTCCCATCTGGGCTCATGAAACCCAATGCGACAACTGCATCGAGAAAATCAGGAGCTAATAAGGTCATATTAAGCAATCCTCAGTCAGTAATCTAGTTGATATAATGCATTCTAACTTGTGAACTTCTCTCCATCTTTACGCATATCCCCCTCAAACGGGGGTAAATACGCCATTCTTTCCACAATTTCCACCAAAGCGGATACGATGTGGAATTGATTAATCCTATCCCCCCAAATTGGATCGTAAACTGGAATTCCAGGCACGGATCTCGCCCCGCTTCCCCATTAAGCCCCCTATACTTTACACTGGGAACGGCCCAGGGACAACAAACTGTACTCCCATCTCCCTTCAGGTTGGGGAAGGATGCGGGTCTCATCCATCGGGTGGCATAAAGAAAAACCCCTCGCTGCCGAGGGGCTTTTAATTTTCACCTTACAATGCTCGTGGGGCATCATGCCCACTACAAAACACTAGGCCGTTTTTTTATTCACTCTCCAGCATCGAATCGCGCTCCTCATCAATGAAGATGAACCCCGGTCTCCACGGCGTTCCCAACACGGGAAGCAGCCAGCGATCGATTCCCCACCACCCGGCTGTTTTCCAGGCGAGGATGAGAAAAATGGCGATGGCGAGAAGGAGCGGGTTGGTGCTAACGGTTCCCGCTAGCAAGTAATTCATGTTCATAAAACCGCCAAAGAATGCAGCTATGCCGGTGAACATGCCCAGAATCAAGGCAATCCCAACAATCAGCTCTCCGTAAGCAACCATCTGACTCCAGATCCCGGCGTTGGGCAGGACCACGTTCCGTAAAAACCAGGCGTACCATCCCTGGACATCCGGGTGAGCGCCGCCGGTCTTCTCCAGCGCACCCTGCACGAACCCGGTTATGGCCACACCCGCGCTGTCGCCAGTCCATACCGGATTGCCGATTTTATTCCAGCCGGCGATGAGCCACTGCCAGCCTGCATAGAGGCGCAATGGGAGCCAAATCCAAGCCCACTTTACTTCCCCGAAGAGCGCGCGAGCGATCTTCGGATCTTCTAACCTTTCCACGCTACGTCCTTGCCTCATATATTGTGAAACTGAAGTCACGATTCCCTCCATCGTAAATATTGTCTATATATAACTAATTATATCCAAATAGCCTTAATATTACATTAACGACCGAATAGGATTGAATGGGTTGAAGGAGTCCGTGCCGCATGAAAGGCACTTTGTATCTAAGGCGAGAATACGATTTCAACTGTGAGGTTCTTACAAGCGCTAACCGCCGCGGCGGCGTCCCTGTCCACCGCCTTGGCCGCCGCCTTGGCCGCCTTTACCCGAACAGCGTGAAACACGAATGGCAGCCTCACCGACGACCGGGCATTTGTACTCGCACATCCCGCAGCCGATGCACAGGTCGTGGATGACCACCGGGCGCTGAAGGATGCGGGTCTCACCCGTTGGAAGACGCGCTTCTACCAGTTCAAGCTCGATCGCTTTCTCAGGGAGTGGACAGACCTCCTCGCAGACGATGCACTCCTGCTCCTCGATCCACGGCAGGCAACGGTCCTTGTCTACCTCCGCTCGGCCGATGACTTGCTCCTGCTTGCGGACCAACGGGAGCGGGGGGATGGCCTCGACTGGACAGCTCTGACCGCAGGCGTTGCAGCCATAGTCACAGTATCCAAGTCGTGGGATCAGCACCGGGGTCCAGAACCCCTCGATGCCCGCCTCGGTAAGCGCGGGTTGGAGGGCGGCCGTAGGACAGGCGCGCATGCATTGTCCGCAACGCACGCATTGGGAATAAAATTCCTCAGCATCGGCTCCGGGCGGGAGAAGACTGAAGGGATGTTCGAGCTCTGGATCAACGGTTCGGATCAAGGCCATCCCGCCGAGCGCGGCGCCGAGCATGACCAGGACCTGCCGCCGCCCTGGATCGTACGACCTCAAGGGATCGACGCTGAAGACGGGCGTGAAAGTCGTCGCCCCCAGCGGGCAATCATCCAAACATTCCAAGCACATCGTGCACTCACCGGGGTCGCTGGCATAATTTTCGGCGGGGTTAATCGTCCCCATCGGGCATGCGTCGGTGCAAAGCGTGCAGCCCACACAGCCCGGCGCAATCCGGCGGCGGAGCAGGGCAACCTTACTCATCAGGCCGAGCAGAGCGCCCAGTGGGCAAAGGTAGCGGCACCAGAAACGTTCGGCGAAAACGTTGAGCAGAACGACGGCGATCAATAGGCCGGCGAAGAGCGCACTGGCTCGAGTTGTGACCGGAACCGGAGGCAGGATGAGCGGCCGCAGCAGCGCGTCGACTTCGAGGATCGGTGCACGCAGCGCCGGCAGCTGGTAAAGGGCAGTTTCTGTAGCCGTAACGAGTTTATCCAGCGCTGGCCACACACCAACGGCGAGACCGCGGGTGAGAATGGTGAGCGGGTCGAAAATGAGAAGCGTCAGCCCGCCCAGAAGCGCGCCGAACAGCGTCAGCAGCAGCATAGCGTACTTAACGCCGCGCCAATCTTCGGGTGGAATCCATTTCCTCTTTTTCCAACGATGCAGCGGGATCCAATCGAGAATTGTCCCCAGGGGACAAAGCCAGCCGCACCAGGATCTGCCCGTTGCAAACGTCAGCGCAACCGTGATCAGCGCCACGGCCGCGCCGGCGACGATGGCTTTCGTCGCCAGCAGGTTTACCAGCGCGAGGAGTGGATCAAGACGCAGGAAGATGGACGTCGTAGAACCGGGGATTTTTTCGCCCCGAGCCATCACAAAAAGCGTAAGGAAGGCCAGCAAGGCGAGCGCTTGAATGAGCTTGCGCAAGGAAGTCCAGGGGCGGGAGAAAATCCGGCGCCTCTTTCTTGAATCAGGCGCCAACTGCGATCTCCTCGATTTTCATCGTCTCGAGGTCCGCTCGCCCAAGCCCCTTGACCAAACCGGAGACGATGTAACTGAGATCGGTCGGCTGGATGCCGAACAAGGTTGCCGCGTAGCTGTCCGCGGCCACAATATCCGGACTGGCGATGACGGTGTCTATTTTTTGGACGTCGCTCAGACGTCCACCTGTCGGTCCGCTGGCGCGCAGGATCCTCACTGCGTCGACGATCGTGAGGGCAGGGCGCACACGGCTCGCCAGGTCGGCCAGCCGCTGCCCGAGGTTGCCGTGCATATACGGGCGATCGCGGATGACGCCCATCAGGTTCTTCATGCCCAGCGTCAGGCGAGCCAGGCTGTGGTGCTTGGCGATGGGTACGTTGATGACGACATCCGCCAGGAGCACATCCTCATAGATCTGGCATTTTTTCAAATCGAGGGCATTGGGGATTTCGGTTTCGACAAATTTCAAGAAGCGGATCGGTTCCATTTCACCGCCTGCGGCGTGGACCTGCTCCTGGATGCCGCTGCGGCGGTAAGCGGATTCAGAATCCCCGCCGAAAGGAAAATCCATCACCCGCACGCGGCCGGCGCCAGCTTCAAGGCAAAGACGGACAATCTCTCCGACGACCCACGGGTTGGTTGTCGCTGCATACTCGTAGGTCCGGTAATCGACGCAGGCGTTGGGTTTGACGATTACTTCGTCGCCCGGGCTGACGAAAAGCTGCATGCCGCCCAGGGCGGCAACCGCCTGGCGCACGAGCGCCTCCGGCTCACCGCCGCGAGCTACAGTCATATGAGGGTGATCATTCGGTGTCGCTGTCTGCTCGGATGTAGTTTTCTCTGCCTGCGCTGGAGCGCTAGAAGGTTCAACATCGTTAGGTTGGGTGGGCTGCGCAATGGGCAGCGAGGTGGACTGCAGGGAGTGGGGTTCTTGCCTTCTACAGGATGCCAGTAATGAACCGCCGAAGACAGCGCCCGTTTGTATCGCCATCCATTGCAGGAATGCTCGCCGTGTTTTGTTTCCCATCTCGCTGCTCTCCTCTGTCGCCGACGTTGGCAGTGTACAGTGGGGTGTGACTTTATTGCAGGTCAATTGCGATGTCAAATTGATCGGGCACCTGTCGTGGTGAGGAAAGAAGTAACGTGGCCTCTCAGCGCAAGAAAGGAGGAGATTGCTTCGCTTCGCTCTCAATGACACAAAAAAAAAGGAGCCCTTCCCGTCCTCGTCCTTGCGAATCTCTGTAGGTGGTTCGTGTCCTCCAAAGTCCCATGCAGTTTGTGAGGCGAAGTCCCCAACCAAGGGAAGATGTAGGCCGACGCATGGGTCGGCTCCTAAGCGTACGGTGGATTGTAGAGGCGCACCCATGTGTGCGGTGGATATCCAATCAACTTTAAGCGGACCTGCCTGAACAAATGGGTGGTTGCCTCTTCGTGCCCTTTCGAGAAGCTTGTAAGGTAGACGTCTTTTGTGCGAGTCCCCGACCGGGGAAGTTGAACGATCACGATTGTTTTAGACCTGAGGATGTGCGATGATGGAGGTAGCATTGCAGTGGGGTATGTCGTTATGGAGGTGAGATTGTGTTGAAGCGCATATTAGGAAAGAGTGGTCTTGAGGTTAGCGCACTGGGTATGGGCTGCTGGGCGATCGGTGGACCATGGACTTGGGCTCAACCAGGTGAAGAACCTTACCCAGCAGGATGGGGCCAGATTGATGACTCCGAGTCAATCAGCGCCATTCATGCGGGTTTGGATGCGGGGATCAACTTCTTTGACACGGCTGCCAATTACGGTGCTGGTCATAGTGAAACGATACTTGGGGAGGCCCTCAGTGGACGGAGGGACAGCGTTGTCATCGCCTCCAAATTCGGGCGCATTGTAAATGAAAAGGAAAAAACGGTGTACGCAGATAGCTCCCAGATCCTTCCGAATGTTCGGCGGGATGTGGAGAACAGCCTCCGCCGTTTGGGCACGGACTATATCGATATCTACCAGCTTCACGATGGGCAGTATGATGCGCAGCTGGCGCTAGAGCTGCGTGAAGTCCTCGAAGATTTGGTCGGAGAAGGAAAGATGCGTTGGTATGGCTGGAGCACAGATTTGACGGATCGTGCACGTGTCTTTGCCGACGGTGAGCATTGTACAGCTATCCAATTTCAACTAAACGCCTTATACGATAACTTGGAAATGCGCCAAATTTGCGATGCATTCAACTTGGCCGGGATTAATAAGGACCCTCTCAATAGAGGCATCCTGACCGGTAAGTTCACGACCAAATCCAAATTCCCGGTCGATGATATTCGTTCAAGGACTAATTTTGAGGACGATCAGATCTCGAGACGCTTAAATGCGGTTGAGAGCATGCGAGAGGTGCTCACTTCAGGTGGTCGCACAATGGCGCAAGGTGCGCTTGCTTATATCTGGGGGCTGGATGAGCGCATGATCCCCATCCCTGGCTTCAAGACAGTAGAGCAAGTACTTGAGAATGCCGGGGCGATGGTTAAGGGCCCTCTAACCGATGACCAAATCCAACAAGTGCAGAAGATCGTGGAAGAGTATGGACTCGAATGAGCTTTCTGATTCGGGACATGCGCTGATTTTAGAGGAGGCAAAGAAAGAAACATATGCAAGTTGGAATCCGGAAAGAGGATTGCGATTTCTGAACACTGGAATGGACCCCATGATAATCTTTGGACGGCGTACGGCGAGCTGATGAGCCTGGAAGGAGACGATTTATGCAGAATGTAAACCCAGATGTCATCCTGAGCCTGAAAGGATTACAGAAATCCTATGGAGATCTGGTTGCAGTTAAGGACCTATCCTTGGATGTCTACCGCGGCGAAGTGTTCGGTTTTTTGGGACCCAACGGCGCAGGAAAAACTACGACTATCAAAATGATTTGCGGCTTGTTGAAAAGTGATGCCGGCGAGATCTTGATTAACAACCACTCACTGAACGAGCATTATCGGCAATGCAAACGAATAATGGGTCTCTGTCCTGAGGACCTGGTCATCTGGGAATCATTGACTTGTTTCGAACAATTGGAGTTTATCGGTCAGCAATACGACCTCAACAGGGGCGCCGCCAAAAATAAAGCCCTGGAATTACTGGATATCTTAGGGCTGATCGATAAGCGCAATACATTGGCCAAGGAACTTTCGAGCGGGATGAAACGCCGCTTGAACATCGCCCTTGCCCTCGTCCATGACCCGGAGATATTGATCCTCGACGAACCTCAAGCCGGGCTCGACCCGCAGAGCAGGATACTGGTTAGGGAGTATATTCGTTCAATGTCAAAAAGAATTACCGTGATCTTAACTACCCATGACATGGACGAGGTGGACAAATTGGCAGATCGGGTGGGAATTATCGACAATGGTCAAATGTTGGTGCTCGATACCCCGGAAGGACTCAAGAGTCGGATTGGAGCGGGAGATATTCTCGAGATCAAAATCACGGCAGGGCAGGATGATAAATTAGACAATCTAAAAGCGGCGTTACCGGAGTCGCTGCGCGATTTTACGTACCATGATGAGATCCTGCGCCTTGTGAATGTTGACGCTATGGGTGTGCTGCCGCTGTTGTTGGAAACAATCCAGCACACCCCAATAGAAATCCTGGATATCAGCGTCCGCAAGAAAACGCTCGAAGATGTTTTTATCGACCTGACCGGCAGGAGATTGCGGGAATGAGAATAATCAGTCTTTTCAGGAAGACATGGACTGAAAATATCCGCGATTGGAAAATCTTGATCCTTACGCTGACGTTCGCGCCATTGTTCGTACTGCTCATGTATTTCTATGTTGGGGAGTCGACCCAAAGGGCATACCGAGTTGTGATCATCAATCATGATGCCGGTGTGTCAAGGGTTGATCGTGGTGATTTCAACGCGGGATCAGATTTGATATCAGAGATGACGAAGGTACAAGACGCGGATGGACGGAAGATCATAGAAGTAACGCAAGAATTGACTATGACCACAGCCCGTAAACAGCTGATGAACAATTCTGTCGATCTTGTGGTTGAAATCCCGGAACGGTTTTCGGAAGTCCTCTTGAGCTACAGCCAGGGGGATCAACCGGCTCCTGCGGTTATAAAAACTTACGGCGATCCAACGAAGGCAAATTACATCATGGCTGCTGTCTGGAGTGACATGATTACATACGAATATGCGGCAGCCGCAGCGGGTTTGAAAAGCCCGCTGGAAATTCAAGTGAACACGGTCAGCGGTAAACAGGCGTTGAATGAGTTTGAGCTATATGTTCCAGCTTTGCTGGCGCTGGCTTTAATCATGTTGATGTTTACCGCAGCGGCCTCGCTAATCAAAGAGAAGGACAAGGGAACCATCATCCGTTTGCGTTTATCGAATATGACGACCTTCGAGTGGCTTATGGCGGTGAGTCTGACTCAGGTCATCATTGGCATGCTGGCATTGGCGCTAACTTTAGCCACAGCCGTCGCATTGGGCTACCGGACATCAGGTTCATTGATCGCCGTGTCGATCGTCGGTCTTCTCTCGTGCTTATCGATTATCGCCATCAGCCTCATCGTCGCCGCATATTTACGGACGATATTCGACCTTTTGACGATTGGTTGTTTTCCGTTTTTTATCCTCATGTTCTTTTCGGGTGGCATGTTTCCTCTTCCGCCTTTGCGACTATTCATGGTAGGTGATCGAGCCATCAATATCAACGATCTGTTGCCAACCACCCATGCAATAAATGCAATGAGCAAAATCCTTAACTTTGGCGCCGGCTTGAGTGACGTCGTTTTTGAGTTGGGTGCCATCGCTGTCCTGACGATCGTGTTGTTCGCATTCGGGATTTGGCTGTTCACAAGACGCCAGATGCGGGCGGTTTCCTAAATAAATCGGACAGTGTGGATCTGTCGCGTGCCTCCCAGATCCCTGGTTTCGCAGTCACAAGTAAGAACCCCCTGCCGAGAACGATTGTGGGATGTCCGCTGGAAATGTAAAAACGCGTTGTCTGTTTGTTGTCCGATAGATGTCCTTCAATTGAGACAGATTCATGGTATCAATATTTGTGGTGAGGGGTGAAGTCGTTCTACAAGTGCGTCGATAGGAGAGACGTCATGGAAGATTCGCAGGAAACTCCCCAGAGAGCGCGTGATTTTGGCTTACCCGATTACTTCGACATGCAGGCCGCGATGGGCCACACCAAACATGTGGGAGGTTGGGCCGCCACCCAGGAGTTGGCGCAGCTTTGCCGCCTTCGAGGAGGACATGAGCTTCTTTATGTTGGTTGTGGGGCTGGTACAGCCGCTACCAAGATTGCGATGGAATATGAATGTCGCCTCGTCGGTGTTGACCTGCTTGAGACGATGGTTGAGAGCGCACGCGAGTGGGCGGAGCGGCGAGGTGTTGCGGATCGGACGGAATTCCGGATTGCCGATGCTCAGGACCTTCCCTTCGAGGGCAATCGCTTTGACGTCCTGATCTGTGAATCGGTTAACACCTTCGTTCCAGATTTGGACAGAGCGGCGCGAGAGTACGTACGTGTGGTAAAACCTGGCGGGTATGTGGGCTTGAACGAAGCGGTGTGGATCGATACTCCCCCCGAGGCGGGCTCTGAGGCCATGACGGCATTAACCGGCCAGAGGCTCCGTACTTCAGCAGAATGGATAGCGATGCTCGAGCGAGTGGGATTGGCCAATCTTGTCCATAGTGAATATGCGGTCGAGATGAAAAAAGAAACCCGTGCTCAACTCGGGTTTCTTAGTTTTGGGGATTACATGCGGGTTCTCGGTCGATTCCTGTCTAAATCCCTTTTTGATCCGGGCACGCGAAAATTAATGCGTCTCGCCCTTTCTGAGCCAAGGGCGATGTATGATTACATGGGTTATGGATTGTAT
>Ga0114922_10003801_pt1 | contig 14050 bp, 13 predicted proteins | sample AartaG_FD_100975 | JGI IMG/M metagenome (GOLD analysis project Ga0114922, IMG submission 100975) | Deep subsurface microbial communities from Aarhus Bay to uncover new lineages of life (NeLLi) - Aarhus_00045 metaG | ecosystem: Environmental > Aquatic > Marine > Oceanic > Sediment | place...
ATATTCGTCCGGGACCTCTTGGCTGGAATAAATATCACTCACGACAAATCTTCCATCAATTTTCAGAATCCTGTAAATTTCTTTCCATACGGCATCCTTCTTTTCAGCATGATTGATGGTACAATTGGATATGATCAAATCAACGGAATTATCCTCAAATGGTAAAGACTCAAGATTTGATTTAATGAATTCAACATTTGCAATGTTCATTTTTTGTGCAGTTCTCCGGGCTTTATCAAGCATGGAATCAGTGACATCAATGCCGTAAACTTTACCTTCGTGACCAACTTCCTCAGCCATTTTAAGTACATCACTGCCTCTGCCGCAACCCAAATCCACACAGATCTCACCTTTTTGCGATTTGGAATAACGAAGAGCACCTCCGCAGGAAAGGCAACAAGTGTCATCTGCCAGCATGCTGTATCTCTTTTCAATCTCTATTGTATTCATATGAGAAATTTTTTTGCAAATATATATAAATATCTATATGTATCGATATAATATGAATTAATTTTATATCCCAAGTTACTGAATTATCCATGAATAAATTAATACAGATATGCATTTTTTAATTGAATACAAGACAAGAAAAATAACAAACAATATCATATAAAAGAAGGTGTCTCAGACTTTTAAGACACCCTCCGTGTTTGCCATTGAAACAAATAATTGCTTTTCTTGATTTTGTGGTAGCTCAAATACTTTTTGTTTGTAAAAAAAATTCCATCTGAAATGCCTTTATTTGGATCTGCCATATGGATAATTTAGTCTGAAGCCTTCCCCTGGTCCGTGAAATCTTCCCCTTCCCATCCTCATACCATGGCCGTGTTTACCATGTCTTGAATCAAAGATTACCCTCTGCTCATCGGTCAACAGAGCCCTTACCTTCTGGATATGAGCTGCTCTCTTTTTAGCCATTTCAGTTTTGATTTTGCCGATTTCATCAATTTTTGCACTGATCTTTTCCATGTCAGCCTTATCAGCTGTCTGCAACTTATGAAGTTCTGCCTGTTTAATACTTAAATCGCTTCTGTAATCATTCATCTCTTTTATTTGCATTGTCCTTAACTCACTTATGTTTTGTTCCTGTTCCGGAGTAAGATCCGGAATTGCCTGGCAGAAATGTCCCATTCCGGGTTTATCTGCACTGAAACGTCCGGGTCCATATCCCCTCTGAGCCATCAAACTGAAAGTCAGTATCATTCCGACCAGAACCGCCATCATCTTTCTAAAACTTATTATTTTACTTTTCATAATGATAAATATTAAAGGTTATAAATTAAATTGAATCATTTCTATGCTTTATCGTGCTATTTCTCATCATTCTTTGATGCATGCCCCGACCTCTGCCCGATCCTGGTTCCATTTCAGGTCTCTCAAAGGTTTGCATAAAGAAGTGATATAGTTTTTGCTGTTGCTCTTTGTCGCATATTGTTCGAAGCTCAAGGTAATATTTACCCGTTTTCAGTCTTAAATCTTTATGCAATTGTCCTATATCTTCAGATATTTTTTGAATCTTGCTGGTATCCGGGTTTTTCTGGTTCAGTACTTTCAGGAATTCAACTTTTTTCTCTCTCAGCTCTTCAGTGATGCCCCAGGCTTTCATCTGAAAAGCTTGCCTTGCCATTCTGAATTGCTCAAACTGTTCCGGATCCAATTCCAGAAAATCCCTGAGGAATCTTCCTTCACTCCGCATTCTGCTATCCCTTTGAAAGGGTGCCTGATGAATAGCAGATATGTTCTTTGATTCCCTCACCCTGTGATATATCAGTGAACTGATTACTGATATGTTTAACAACAAGAGAAAAATAATCAGCCAAATCAATATTCTGTTTTGAGAGAAAAATGTCTTCATCGTAATGTTATTTAATCTGTTAATAATACCGAAATCATATTTTCATGCTGTAATTCATCCAGGTAATAGATTTCGTTCTGATAATCGGCTGAGATGGGACTCTCGTTTGTAAAGTTCTTTCCTATTAAAATGCCTGAATAGATCCCTATTGCAATGAGGGCAACAAAAGCAACTGTCTGAAATGCCATCCGAAATTTATTCTTCAGTATCATCGGCTTCCGATCCTCCAGTCTGGCTATAATTCTTGTAATCATATAAGGATCATGTTGCATTTGTTTTTCCTCATCAACCAGATCGAATGCTTTTTTCAGCCTGATCAGAAACTCAGAACAATGGCTGCATTCTTTCAGATGTGCTTCAATCTCGTTTCGTAAATCATTATCAATTTCATCATCCAGATAACCTATCAGTTGATTATGTATTGAATTACATTTCATTTGATCCTGTTTATCTTATTTGACATTCTGATTTTTAAAAACTTGTGCGCTAAATCAATTTTTTTTTATACAGATTGTATAATTTTTTCTGCAAACTCAACTTTGCCCTGTGAATCAATGATTCAACTGCTGATAATGATATATTCATAACCCCGGAGATATCTTTGTATGATAAATCCTGGTATTTACTCAGAATAAAGGCAATGCGCTGATTTCGGGGAAGCAAATCAATCGCCCTCCTGATGATTTTTGCCTGTTCTTTTGTTTCAATATGTCGATCTGAAATCTCCGATTCATCTGTGATATCAGCAATGGCTTTCTTCTTGAATGGCATTACTGAATCGATGTTTGACAGAATCCTTATGCTTTTGCTTTTTCTGATTTGATTCATAGATTTATTAACCGCAATACGAAAAAGCCACGTTGATAACAAGGCATCTCCCCTGAATTGTCCAATGGACTGAAAAACCTCTATAAATACATCCTGGACAATGTCTTTTGCATCTTCTTCGTTATGGAGGAAACCGATGCACAGCTTAAGCAATGATAGCTGGTGTTGATCAACAAATTCCCTGAAAACCTTCTCGTCACCTCTTTTCAATCCTTCGATATACTCTCCTTCAGTCATTAATAACAAAAGTTTTATATCCCTTAGACAAGGGAAAATTAAAAAACTTGTGACTTATCTTCAATTTTTTAACAATAATTAAATGAATATGAGATAGGGTTTTTATTAAGAGAAGCATCATATTATTGAAAGGATGAATAAAGTTTTTCAATTAAAACAACAATTTAAAATAATACTCGTCATGAAAACACAAATTTTTAAAACATGGTCCAGGATTGTTATGGTAGCTGTATTTGTTGTCGGTCTGCAGCAAATTATCTTTGCCGGCAGTCCTGAATACCTTGACAAAAAGCAGGATACAGTAACGTATAAAGCCTATCAGGGTACAGTCATCGATACCAGAACCAAAAAGCCTGTTGTATTTGCAAATGTTTATCTGGATGGCACCAGTATTGGCACAGTCACCAATTCAGAAGGTGAATTCTTACTTAAAATTCCCAAAAATGTCAAAAAAGATGTTCTTGGTATTGCCTACCTGGGGTATAAAAACGAACTCATTCCATTGAAGAATCTAACTTCTGAGAATAATGTGATTGCCCTTGAGCCTTCACCCATTCCTATTGAAGAAGTCATCATCAGAACAAGCGATCCATTAAAGCTTATTATGACTTCAATAAGAAATATCAAGAATAATTATCCGAACAACCCGGAACAGCAGGTTGGATTTTACCGGGAAACGATCAAGCAGAACAGGAATTACGTCGAAGTAGCAGAAGCTGTGCTTGATGTATATAAGTCATCCTATATAGATGACTTTGACTTCGACCGAATTAAAATATATAAAGGACGGAAGAATCAGGATGTTAAAAAAATGGACACCATATTGTTTAAGTTCCAGGGTGGACCAAAAACAGCATTTCTGCTGGATATGGTTAAGACACCCGGCAATCTTTTATATGAAGACATGCTCGAATATTACGATTTTAAACTGACCGGTATTGCAAAAATAAATGATAAAGAATCTTACATCATCGAATTCGATCAAAAGAATAATGTTGATTACCCTTTATATCATGGAAGAATTTATCTTGATATTAAAACACTGGCAATTGCCGGTGCTGATTTCAGATTCAGCGAAAAAGGAATAGATCTGGCTGGTTCAGAACTGGTCAGAAAGAAACCGATTTCAATGCGGCTGGATGTTGAATCAGGAAATTACCTGGTGAATTACAGGGAAATAAACGGTAAATGGTATCTGAATCATGTCAGATCAGAAGTGGTATTCAAGTGTAAATGGGATAGAAAACTGTTCAGCTCAAAATATACAACCATGTTTGAGATGGCAGTTACAGACAGAGATGCAGAAAATGTGAATAAATTCAAATTCAGGGAAGCTGCAAAAATGTCGGATGTATTCGCAGATCAGGTCAATTATTTTGCCGATGAAGATTTCTGGGGTGAATACAACTATATTATACCCGATGAATCGATTGAAAATGCTATTTCCAGACTGAACAGAAGACTTAAGATTAGAGATTAATAAAAAGATCAATACTTTCAAGTGTCAGTTATGATCAGTTGCAAGATAAAGGTTTAAATCCGGTGAAGGGTTAGTATCAATGGTCAGACTGACACTTTTTATTAAAAATTTTTACCAATGGTTTATTCAATATGTAACAGGGTTTTAGGTTTATGAATTGATTGGATTTTTGTAGATTTACATATATTCAGATGATAAACAGGTATGCCAGATATTGAAAAGAACATTTTTAAAAAAATCAAAGCAGACGATATCAAGTCTTTCGAATTTCTATTCAGGAAATATTATACCATACTATGCAATTATGCTTACAAAATCCTTAAAGATATTGATGCAGCAGAGGAAATTATTCAGGATCTTTTTTTTAACATCTGGGAAAAAAGAGATACAATAACCATTGAATCCTCTGTAAAATCATATTTGTATAAGTCAACCTATAACAGGTGTATTCTGTTGCTGAGACATAAAAGTGTTAAAACAAGATATGAGAAATACATCAAAAATCATGAGAGATTGACTGAATCTGATGTATCGGAAGAAATCGATGCCGAAGAACTTGCCAGAGTCATTGACAAAACGCTTGAAGAACTTCCCGAAAGGAGCAGAAAGATATTCAGCCTTAGCCGTTTCGAAGGATTAAAGTACCATGAAATAGCAAAAAAGCTTTCACTATCGGTAAAAACAATCGAATCAAACATGGGAAAAGCACTGAGGCTATTCAGAAAAAATATTAAAACATATCTTGAAACAACCTGATAAAAATGAAATGATGATACGGAAATCACTTTGGATATTATTTTCAAAATACTTTGCAGGAGAATGCAATGATGCGGAACTTGAAAAACTGGAAAACTGGATTGCCAAAAAAGATACTAACCGTATACTATTTAACGAATTACAAAAAGACAGAGAATCAATTGATAAATATAAGATGATGAAAACTGTAGATGTTGACAGGGCCTGGGATAATCTTTCAAAAAAAATCGCGATCAATGAGGATGAAAACATGACAATCATGATCCCTTCCAGAAATAAACAGCATAATAGAAAAATACCTTTTCTTATCGGTCTTGCTGCCTCCATTCTTATTATTACCGGATTACTCATTACTTATAAATCCCTTGTTCCCAGACGTGGTTTTGAAACAATATATACTTCTGAAAATCATGCATCAGTTACTTTGTCAGATGGATCAAGAATCTTCCTGAACAGGGATAGTAAAGTGATATATCCAAAGGAATATGGTTTAAATCACAGAGAACTGCTTCTGACAGGTGAAGCATTTTTCGAGGTAACGCCCGATGCTGAAAAACCATTTATAGTAAAGGCTGGTAATGCCAGGATAAAGGTTATCGGAACATCTTTTACCGTCAATGAGCGGGCAGGAAAAAACAGGATTGAAGTTTTTGTTGAAGACGGAAAGGTAAATCTTTATCAGGAAGAGATGGAAAATGCAGGTATTCTGATTGAGCCGGGATTTGTTGGTCAGCTTAGCGGTAATGCACCCAGCAAATTCATTAATAAAGATGAAAATATCATTGCCTGGAAAACCAAAAAAATAGTCTTTTCTGAAACGAAACTTGCAGAAGTTATCAGAGTGCTTAAGAAGGTTTATGGAAAAGAAATTGTCGTTGAAAACAAAGAAGCACTCGACTGGCCTTACACTAATACCTTTGACAATCAGGATCTTGAATCAGTTACAAAGGTTCTGGCAGAAACTTATCAATTCGAAGTTAAACAACAACGTAGCAGAATTGTATTAACTGGTGGAAATAGTGGTATCTAATGAACAAAAGCCTGAAAAATATTGGTTTTAAGATACTGGGAGTATTAATCATTACAACTCATCCACAGATTTTTGGACAAAGTTCAGTCCTGGATCAAAGAATTGCATTAAGCTGCAACAACTGCAGTATATCCCAGGCTCTTTCCAAAATTGAATCGAGTGTTCATTTATATTTTTCTTATAATCCTGATCTTTTTACAAGCTCAGAATCAGTTACCATTAACATTGAAAATATTCCTTTATATCAGTTACTCGATACCATTTTAAACGATAGAACAATAAAATATAATATCGTTGAGAAGCAAATAGTCTTGTTTCGTCCGCCTGAAAATGAATCAGGCAAACAGCATTCGGATGATGACCTGTTAAACAAGCAAATCATTGTATCAGGCAAAATCATTGATCAAAACACCAAAAAACCGGTACCATTCGCAAATATATGTGTGGTAGGTCGAAGTCTGGGAAGCGTATCAAATATGAATGGTGAATTCGTCATTAAAATTCCGGACTATCTGCAAAATGACAGCCTCGGAATTTCATGCATCGGATACAGGACGTTTATAGAACCGCTGGAAAAAACTCGCAATCAGAAAACATTCGAGTTACAGACAGATTATGTACCCATCCAGGAAGTGATCATACGTAAAACCGAGCCACTTTACCTGATCAAAAATGCCATAAAGAGAATACCGGACAATTACAATATGAATCCGTCCATCCTGACATCTTTCTATCGTGAAACCATAGAGCATGGAAGCAAATACCTGAGTATAACAGAATCTGTTCTGCAGACTTATAAATCTGGCTATACAGGGCATAATGAAAACGATCTGATAAAGGTCTTAAAAGGCAGGAAAAGTCAGAATTTAGATCCCAGGGACAGCTTGTTAATCAAGCTCAAAGCAGGTTTGAATACAACACTTTTATTGGACATGATAAAAAATCCGGCTGATTTCCTGCAGGAAGATTATTTCAGATATTATGATTATCAACTGGCTGACATTATAACTGACAATAATCGTGAAACATATGTCATCAATTTCAGGCAGAAGGAAACCATCAATGAGCCTTTGTATTATGGAAAAATATATATAGACGTCAATAACCTTGCTATTAAAACCCTGGAATTCAGCCTGGACAAAAATGGTATAGAAAAGACAGGAGACAGGTTTGTCATAAAAAGACCCCGCTGGCTTATTGTTAAACCTGTCAAGGCACAATACAGGGTTAGTTACAGGGAATTCGGACACAAGTATTATCTTAACCTGATCAGATGTGAAACAGGTTTTAAAATAAGACAGAGAAAACAAATCTTTAGTTCACTGTATGATTCGAAGATCGAAATGGTGGTTACTGATATTGATACTTCGGATGTGAGAAAATTCAGGCACAGGGATGTTACAAAACCTGAAACCATATTTACTGATTTGCTTAACGAAAAACCTGATGTGTTCTGGGAAAATTATAATTATCTTAAGCCTGATGAGCCGCTTGAAAAGGCGATGGACAAAATAAGCCCCATTTCAAATGAGAATTGAATGATACAGACAGGGAATCATTCTATTTCAATTTCATAAATATTGCCGACAATATTATTTTGTGAAGACATTATTTTTTGTATTTGAATTCCTGTATCTTGCGATAAATAACACCATATCATAGTACATGAGATTAAGATTGATTTTTATTATCATCACAAACCTTGTAATCCTTCATGTTAAAAGTCAAACCTTTGAGTGGCGGACAGGTTTTCATGGTTTCTTTGATAACAGGGAATATTTCAATCAATATACAAATGACCAGACAATGTTTGGTTCAAGGGTATATGCTGAAGCAGGAGTTTCACTGGATGATCACAACCATTTTATGGCAGGACTCAGTTATCTGTATGAGTTTGGCAGCAAAGGTGATTTAATTGCTCCGGATATTATTTTATACTATCATGCGAAAAAAGGACCACTGAATTTCTTTCTTGGTGCTTTTCCCCGTAAAGAATTGATTGATCAGCCTTTGATGCTTTTGACCGACACCCTGAATTATTATCGTCCGCATGCAGAAGGAATGTTTCTTGAGTTCAGTAAGCCATGGGGTTATCAAAATATATGGATTGACTGGACTGGCAGACAAACAAACAGCAGACGGGAAACATTTCTGATTGGCGGAACAGGTCATATCAGAAAAGGCATCCTGTTTTATGAACATCATTTCAATATGTATCACTATGCTGCCTCTGCAATACCGGTTCCGAATGATCATTTGCGCGACAACGGAGGATTGACAGCAGTCTGTGGTCTGAATCTGTCTGCAAAATTACCTGTTGACAGTGCATTTATCTCGTCAGGTATAGGACTCAGTTTTGACAGGATCAGGAATGTATATGATTTTAAAACACCCGTCGGATGGTACTCTGAGCTGGGTGCTGAATATAAAGGATTTGGTATTCACGGAACCTGTTACCTGGGTGACAGTCATACAATTATCTACGGCGATAAGTTTTATTCTTCAGATTCATACCAGCGAATAGACTTATACTACACAAGGAATCAATCTAAACGCATTTCCGGCAAACTCCAATTTTCTTTTCATATTGTGCCCGGTATCATCGATTATTCTCAAATGCTTGTCATCTGTGTTAACCTGGAAAGGAATCAATGAACCGTTATTTAAAATTCTGTTCAAGGCTTACAAAAACCCCAAAATCTCCGATGCTGTTATATGCCAGATCAATCCGTAACATTTTGTCATAATATGTTACAAAATCGATGCCAATGCCCCCCGAATACAATGGCTTATCCACCAGGTCATTGCCATAAAACTTATTATCAGTGTAATAATCATGAACATATCCTGCATCGAAAAACAGATTCAGATAAGAAGAAATATGAATCTTATTGAACTGTCTGAGAGGTAAAAAATGCAATTTGATAATTCTAAATGGGAGTATTTCATACTTAACAGAAGATTTAAACAACAAGAAATTGTATCCATCTATTACATAATTTTCATAACCCCTCAGAAAATCATCGTATCCAAGTCCCATGGTTATGATATAGGGTATTCTTGACTTGTTGCCAAGCTGGAATCTCACTCCGGCGTTACCATAAATCCTGGGTAAAAATCTTTGAAACTTAAAAAATCCTGTGCGCAGTTCAGTCTTGTCAAAACCGGAATTCAGCATACCAGCATATGTGATCTGTAAGTTAAAAATACTTCCGGTGAGGGGATAGTATTTCAAATCAGTGTGATCACTTTCAAAATAATAGATGAAAGTTAAAAAATCCGATTGTGTTTTTCCTGAACCCAGAAACCCGGGATTAAGACGAGCAATGGTATCTGAAACATTAAATTTTGCATAACTTACTATAAACCGGTGAATGTTATATAGCCTTAGACGATAGGTATATTTGATAATATAATTCTGTTTGTGATAAACATAATGGTTATCACTAAACACCTGAGGCACATTTTCTTTGGTAATATATACCAGTTTAGTCTGATTTTCATAGAATGCTGCAAGGTTCAATGAATGTTTTTGTTTCTGATCCAGGTATAAATTATCATATGCCAGCGAAAACTGTTTGGTGAATCCGGTAATCACTTTTACAGAGATTTTTTCTTTTCTTCCCCTGAAATTATACTGAGACAACCCCAGTCCGTAGTTTATTCTGCTGAAATCTTTGGATTGCCACCACGCACTGATGTTCCTGTCAGCATGGTTAAAATGAATTTCAGGCCAGGTGTACCATCTTTCTTCAAGCTGGATAAAGATTATAAGCAGGTTATCTCCTTCTGTTATGGTATCAAAATAAACGTAATTGAATAATGAGGTTTTCAGCAGATTTTCACTGCTGCGTTCAAGATGATACTGAAGATTTCTCTCCTCGATGGTATCGTTCAATCCAAATGTTAGTTCCCTGAAAACAATGTTGTTTTTTGTTACTTTGTTTCCTGAAATCTCCAGACTGGCAACAATATAAAATTTTATATGGTCAGTCGTATCAGAATTCATAGGCTCATTTTGCACTACTGGAAAGAATTTTGATAAAAGAATAAGGGGGACGATAATGATATAGAGAGTAATTTTCATTAGCCTTTAATAAACATCAATATTGCAAAGCCTGGAACAGAATTTTTAGTTACTTATTGAAGCAGGTTAAAAATCCAGCTGTTTGAAATGACGTTGTTTCCCAACAAAAAACTTAATAAGGATACCGCCTGGAAATATTTCTCCTGCCTGACTGACCTTTTCCATCCTTTTAAACTTCCTCCTTTTAATCATTAATTTTCTCAGGTTGCAATAGAAGGTAAAATGAGCTTTTATTACAGACCAGAAAAAGGAGATTTTAAACTGTGCTATATAAACAAGTGAAGAAATACCATCAAGAAATAGTCTGGTCAATAAAACAGTTAGAAAATTTTTTGAAGGCAGGTTTTTATAAAGGAGAAAAAGATTATTGCGATAGTTAAAAAATATTTTGCGAGGTGTGTTGTTTGGAAGAGTACCGCCACCAACGTGATATATAGTAACTTCAGGTGAATATATAATTTTGTATCCCAGTCTTTTCAATCGCCAGCAAAGATCTATCTCCTCCATGTGGGCAAAAAAATCAGCATCAAGGCCACCGGCTTCAAAATAGGCTGAAGCTCTTATAAACATGCATGCTCCTGAAGCCCAGAATATCTCTCGCATGTCATCATACTGACCATTATCCTTTTCAATGATATTTAAGATCCTGCCTCTGCAAAATGGATAACCGAATTTGTCAATGAATCCGCCGGCTGCTCCCGCATATTCAAATAGATCCCTGTTATCATAAGATTTAATTTTTGGCATGCAAGCAGCGATGGATCTATCATTATCCATTATCTGAATGACAGGTGTCAGCCAATGGGGAGTAACTTCCACATCAGAGTTGAGTAAAACAAAATACTCCGATTCTATTTGTTTAAGTGCTTTGGAATACCCCTGTGCAAATCCGTAATTGCGATCAAAAGGAATTATTTTAACATCAGGATAATGCAGATTAAGCCATTCAACGGAACCATCAGATGATCCATTGTCAGCAACATAAACACAGTAACCGTCATTATTTGAATTACTCAGGATGGAAGGAAGAAATTTCGTCAAGTATCTTTTTCCGTTCCAGTTAAGAATTACTATCGCAATTTTAATCATTTCTTTTCTTTAATCTTTGTTCTATATCCTTCCTGTTATGTTTCCATCTTCTATGTGACCATAGCCAGTACTCAGGCTTTCTGTTAATGACCTCTTCAAGCATCCTCGTATGGATTTCAGTTATTTCGAATTCTTTTGTCTGGCATGGATCTTCAGTTACGAGCCTGAATTCCACATCATAGTATCCCCTGCCTTTTTTCCGAATATCAGTATATATTACAGCCTGGTCAAGTTTTTTTGCAATCGATTCACTACCAAGCAATACCGGCGTTTCCTGATGAAGGAAGGTTGTCCAGTAACGGCTACTGCTCCATATGGGTCTTTGATCGGCCAGAAATAAGGTAATGGTCAGCATGTTATTCCGGGATGCCGTCAGCATTTCCCTGTAAGAAGTATTCATCTGAATGAGCAATACACCGAATTTCTTCCTAATCCTGCTAAAAAGTTCATCAAAATATTTGTTATTGAGAGGATGGTAAATAGCAAATACCTGATGATCAACGTAAAGAGGCAAACTGCAAAGCCAGTCCCAATTACCATAATGTCCAATCACCAGGATGATGCTTTTGTTCTTATTTCCCAGTTGCCTGAGCAATTCAGGATTCATATACCGGTACCTTTTCCTGATTTCTTTTTCAGATATATTGAAAACGTAAAAGCTTTCTATAAAATTGTCGCATAGATGTTTGTAAAAATTACGTGCGATGATCTTAATTTCATCATTAGACTTCTCCGGAAAAGAATTCTTCAGATTCGTCATTACAACTCTTCTACGATATCTTGCTAAATAATAAATGATCAGGAAAAAGAAGTCGGACAGAAGATATAACATATTTAAAGGTAGCAAAGTAATGAGCCAGACAGGTATATTATATGTATGAAAAAGGAGTCGTCTCATAAAAACAAAATGAAAAGATGCTTAAATATAACTGTTTATTATTTATTCATATAGCTTCCGATCACTTCAAGAAATTCATTAAATACCAGATTGTTCGCTGATACAAGCTCCTTCCCAAATAAATAATTGCTGCCACCTTTAAAATCAGCTGATTTACCGCCAGCCTGTTGGATTAGAAATGTACCGGCGGCAATGTCCCAGGGATTCAGATTATATTCATAAAATGCATCATACCTGCCACATGCAACATATGCAAGATCTGTTGCAGCTGATCCAAGTCTTCGGACACCATGTGTATGATTGAATAAATGTTCCAGTGATTGCATGAAGGGTTTCAACCTGTCAAAATTGTGATAAGGAAAGCCTGTGGCTACCAACGAATCGTCGACTTTCTTTGTTTCCGACACATGAAGTTTCTTACCATTCATAAAAGCTGGTCCGTTCTTCCAGGAATAAAAACATTCACCCAAAAATATTTCTTTAACCACCCCGATAACAATTTCTTCATTTTCCATAAGGGCAATGCTAACTGCAACGGGAGGGACACCATGTATGAAGTTGGTAGTTCCGTCAAGAGGATCAATAATCCAGTTAAAGTTCTTGCCTTTCTTGCTGCTTGTACCCTCTTCAGTGATAAATCCTGCTTCAGGTATCAGTTTTTGCAATGATTCAACAATTTGTTCTTCTGCTCCCTTATCCACTTTGGTAACAAAATTGTGCTTGCCTTTTGATTTCATATCATTGCAGGCATGCTTCCCCTGTTCAGCATAAATATATTTTCCTGTATTACGGGCAATTTCTATGGTTTCATTACATAACTCTTCGTAATTCATCAGCATGAGATAATTTGTTTATTGCCGGTAAAGATATAAAAATGAATCGGGAAAAAGGTCTTTGTTATTTTGATTTGATGGCATCTAAAATCAGGTTTTAAGCTCTTTATGGTAAAATTTGTAAAGCTCAGCCTGAGATTGGAAAGGTGGTTGCGAATCTGATCTTACATAAGGATTATCCTGTGCGGTATTAATGATTCTTGATTTGACATTATCCTTTAGCTGGAGGTTAATCATTTCACGGATCTCATCTTTAATATCCTCATCATAAATCGGACATGTAATTTCAATCCGTCTGTCCAGGTTCCTTGTCATCCAGTCAGCTGATGATATAAAGAACAATTCGTTACCTCCATTGCAAAAGATAATGATTCTGGAATGCTCAAGAAATTTGTCAACAATACTTATTGCTTCTATGTTTTCACTCATTCCCGGAACACCTGGAATTAATGAACAGATACCCCTCACTATAAGCTTTAATTTAACTCCCGCATTATTTGCCTGATATAGTTTATAAATGATCTCTTTATCAACCAGACTGTTAATTTTTAAGATGATATAAGCCTCCTTGCCCGACATTGCATTTGATATTTCATTGTCGATCAGGCGGTACATTTTTTTCCTTGTCTGAAGAGGAGATGGAATCAGATGTCTGAAAAAGTAATTCTTATATGTATTTTCAAAGAATTCGAACATTTTTTTCACCTCATTGGCCATTCCTTTATGGGCGGTTAAAAGAAATAAATCTGAATATACCCTGGCATTACCCTCGTGAAAATTACCGGTACCAATGCAGGTATAATTTACGACCTTTTTGTTTTCTTTCCTTGAAATGCATAAAAGCTTAGCATGAACCTTCAATCCTGAGATTCCAAAATAGACATTTACATCAGCCTCTTCCAGTTTTCTTGACCAGTAAATATTTGCTTCCTCATCAAAACGGGCCTGCAGCTCAAT
>Ga0114922_10003802_pt1 | contig 14047 bp, 8 predicted proteins | sample AartaG_FD_100975 | JGI IMG/M metagenome (GOLD analysis project Ga0114922, IMG submission 100975) | Deep subsurface microbial communities from Aarhus Bay to uncover new lineages of life (NeLLi) - Aarhus_00045 metaG | ecosystem: Environmental > Aquatic > Marine > Oceanic > Sediment | place: Aarhus...
AAACATAGTATAACTCTTGTCCGAAGCCCAATCAAGAGGAAACTGATCTCGGTTCCTGGCATCTGTCTCAGTCCTGTAGGCTGATGATGCGAATACTATCGTTAACACCTGGAAATATGACGGCGACTACTCCAACGAAGCAGAACATATAATGGATTCAGAGCTTTGGGAGATCGGGTTATTTGCCGTTTTGAGCGAAGATGAAGAATTAGTTGGGGAACTTACCATTGAATTCTATGATAGCGATGGGGACGAAATGTTTATAGTTATCGCCTATATGTCAACGGATTCTACCATGCCAGATCAGTTCCCTCAGTTCATCATAGGCAAGGATACCGGCCGCCCACATGCGCTGAAACAGACCGGCCTCTCGCCACTCCTGAAAACGCCTGTGGACAGTGCTTGGCGATCCAAGACTGCGAGGTATGGCCTTCCATCTGAATCCTGTATTAAGCAGGAAGAATATAGCTTCCATAATCTTCCGATCGTCTATACGTGGCCGCCCAAACCTGATCCTGGGGATTTCCGGTGGCAGCAATGGCTCAATCTTTCCCCAGACCTCGTCTGAGATCCCGTATATTGCTTTTATGTCCTTATCTGTCAACGTGATGAACCGCTGATATATGCCCATGTTGAAATCAGCTTGCCCTGAGGGAGAACGGAATGCTCCGGCGGATTCTCTCCCTGACTTGGCTCCCATCCTGCCGGCGTATACACCTCTACGCTGGAGAGAAAGGTTCCAGCCCAACCACCGATGACGTAGATTCTGCCATCTACAGCGCCTATTCCAGTATCATTTCTTCCCGTGGGCATATCAGCCCTTCTGGTCCATTCATCCGAAACGGGATCGTATTCATAGGTGTGCCGCAGCCAGTTACTATTGAGATCAGTACCGCCGATCACATAGATCTTGTCGTTTACTATAGCGCCACCGACGTAAGCTCGCGCTGATGGGGGGAAGCTCTTCCTTTCCCATTCATCATCCACAGGATCATATTCCTGAACATTCATTGGGAATTGACAGGCGTTTGAGTCTCCGCCCATCCCATCAAGCAGATAGATCCTCCCCCCGACAACACCAGCAGCATGGGTCGTCCGGGAGAGTGGCATATCATCCATTTTCTGCCACGTATCCGTGACCGGGTCATACACCTCCACTGTCTTATAGGCAACCCAGTTCCACGCGCTGGATAAAGCGCCCTTTGCCCCTCCAATAGCGTAAATCTTACCGTCCAAGGCGCTGACAGTGAGGCTGTGCCTTGGGGTAGGCATATCTGCCTTCTCCGTCCAGGTATCAGTCCTGGGATCGTATTCTTCTACCGAGGACAGGACGGACTGCCCGTGGTTATCCTGTGTTCCCCCAAAGACGTAGATCTTCCCATTCACAGCGCAGGCACGATGCCGGAATCTGGCGACATGCATTGTTGACTTTATCTTCCATTCATCCATACCGGGATCGTATTCTCGCAGGGTTGCCAGTGGTGTACCACCTGCTGCTGTTCTTCCGCCAGTAACGTAGATTTTACCATCTATCACGGCGGCGGCCGAAGCCCATATAGGTTCTGACGCTGATTTCTTCCTTGCCCAGGAGTCACCGGCTGCCAGGCCAGTAGAAACCATACACAGAACACCACAAAGCATCAGACCAACAACCTTCCAAACAAAGCGCATTCTCATGACTCATAATCCTCCTTCTTCACTGCTCCGAAAATGGCCTGGGAGCGCAGGCATCCCTGCCTGCATGATTTCATGTACTGCGGCCAGGATGGCCGCGCTCCCGGGTACATTTTCATCATCGTGTGTGAGCGAGCTTCATGACAACTGCTCTGAAAATACCCCCTGGGAGCGCAGGCATCCCTGCCTGCCTGCTTTCATGTACTGCGGCCAGGATGGCCGCGCTCCGGGTACATTTTCATGATTGTGTGTGAGCGTGCGCTCATGACAACTGCTCCGAAAATGGCCTGGGAGCGCAGGCATCCCTGCCTGCAATTCAGAGCGCATCTTCGTAATTGTGTGTGAGCGTAGCTCATGATAACTGCTTAAGAAACGTTTCATAAGAAAAGTCACGAACAATGAAATCCTGAATGATGAAGGTTATTAAGGCAAGTTGCGTGCCAGAAATGTGGAAAGTCTGTAAAGCAGGATTATATAAGGGAAATCGGCGTTTTCCCGAAGAGATATATGTGATACCCAAAAGTATCTTTTTGATACGCGCTGATCTGCTATGAGTCCATGTATCTTAGTATCTAACGTACACCAGAATGCTGTATCCTAATGATACGCGAGTTCGTATCAAGAAGATACAGCCTGATTAACGCCCAGGCGCTTCATGAGACGAACGAGGTTGGGACGTTTGATTCCCAGCATCTTTGCAGCTTCCGTCCGGTTACCATCGCACTTTCGCAAAGCCTCTTCCACCTTATGACGCTTGAATCGGTCTACCGAATCTGAGAGTGTTTCCCGTCCCGGGCCGGTTTCGTCTAACATAGAATCCCCTTGGGCGATGTGGGCAGGGAAGTGATGCATCTGTATGTACTCGCCCTCCTGCACAAAAGTACCCGCCAGAAGTACAGCGTTCTGCAGCTCACGTACATTCCCTGGCCAATGGTAGTTCTGAAGCATCTCGAACACACCCGGCGCAAAACCAGCCACCACCTTACCGATATTTTCAAGGAAATGCTCTGCCAGAAGGGGAATATCTTCCGGGTGTTCCCGCAATGGCGGGACCCTTATGGGGAACAGACTTAACCTGTAATACAGATCCTCCCGGAAATTGCCTGTCTCAATCTCTTTCAAGAGATCGCGGTTCGTCATGGCAACGATGCGCACATCCACATCCACAGACTCATGTTCTCCGAGACGTTGCACTTTGCGGTCTACCAGAAAGCGAAGCAAAAATGGCTGGATGTCTCTCGGCATTTCGCCGATCTCATCCAGCAGAACTGTCCCACCTGAAGCAGCCTCGAACAATCCCGGTCTGTCCTCATAAGCGCCAGTGAAAGCTCCCTTGCGATGACCGAATAGCTTGCTGTAAATCAACTCTCTGTCTACTGCTCCGCAATTGAGATCCAGCAGAGGACGCTCCTTGCGAGGGCTGTTATAGTGTATTGCCCTGGCCACCAGTTCCTTGCCGGTACCAGTCTCTCCGGCTATGAGGACATCGTAGCCGGACTCTATGGCACTTTCTATCAACGCCTGCACTCGTAGAATCGCATTGGATTGACCAATTATATCCCCGAACTGATCCCTCTCTCGCAGGTGTTCCAGTTCAGTCTGCATAGAAATCAGAACAGGATCCGGCTTTACCGTTAGCCTTAGTTCTGCCGGCTCTGAGTAGTTCAGGTCACGGTCTATGGCCTGCACCTCAAAGATATATTGCCCCGATCCCTCGGCAACCCAGTCGAAGCTTGTCTCTTCTATGGGGGGATTGTATTCTACAGACTCAAGACTATCTCGTGTCTTATCTTGCGTCTTACGTCTTGCGTCTTGAGTCTCATAAACCCGACATCGGTATTGCCGCTTCTCCGGGTGGGTTTTGAAATCTATGGAGCCATACTCCACCGTAACCCGGGTACCAGGGGTGAAAGCCGGAATAGATGACAGATCGGTATAGGTCTGGTCCGCTTTGATAGAAACTATGTAAGCCTTTGATGGAGTCTCGCTTCTGCGATACCGGGTAAGCCCCCCGTTAGTCCCGAACCACAAGTTACCGTCGTTATCCTCGCGTATGTAGTTAACCCGATCGCCTGCCAGCCCATCTCGCGTATCCAGCCACGTCCATGTAACCCCATCATATCCTGTAACCCCTTTGGTCTCCGTCCCGAACCACATTCGCCCATGAGAATCGCGGTAGATAGCGAGAACGGAGGTATGGGCCAGTCCGCCTTCGGAGGTGTAGCTCACAAACTCTTTGCCGTTGTATCGTGAGACACCGCCTAACATCCCAAACCATACCATACCATCCGGATCGCAGTAAACTTCGATGACACCGTTACTCACCATCCCATCCTGGACAGTGAATTTCTGAAATCTCTCACCATCGAAGGAGGCAGCGCCGCCCAGTGTCGCAAACCACATTATACCATCAGGACTGCGATGAATGGACGTAACACAGTTGTCCGGTAGCCCGTCTTCCATACTGAAACTGGTGATCCCCTGCCCATCATACCTGGAGATGCCCTGCCCTGTCCCCAGCCACACCGGGCCATCCGGGTCGCAATAGACGTAATACACGGATTCGTCTGGCAGGCCGTCCTCAACGGTAATATTGGTGAACTTGTCGCCGTCATAGAAGGAAGCGCCGCGACCGGAAACTGATGTCCCACCACTCCCGAACCATATTCTTCCGTCGGAGCTACTATGGATTGACGAGATCAGGTTATGCGCCAGTCCATCCGCCACGCTGAAATTCTCAAATGTCTTTCCATCGTATCGCGAGACGCCTTTGATCGTTCCGATCCACATAACCCCATCTTCGGTAATGTGCACGGCATTAACAAGATCGTCCGGCAATCCATCCCGGATGGTGAAACTGACAAAAGTCCTGTTATCGTAACAGGAGATGCCACCCCGCTCAAGAGAAGCTATAGCACTGCCTGTCGCAATCCAGATCATGCCATCCTGATCGATGTGGATATCCTTCACCACACTACTCGGCAGACCGTCAGCGGCAGTGAAGTTAATGAATCCCTTACCATCATAGCAGGATACGCCGCCTTCCCACATCCCAATCCACAATGATCCATCCAGATCATGCTCGATGGAGGACACTCGGCTGTGCGGCGGCAAGCCGTCATCCGTGGTCAAACTGACAAAACCCCCACCATCATATCGAGCCAGGTTGTTTTCTGCCCCAAACCATATTGCGCCATCGGGTGTTCTATGAATGGCCCGGATGGAACTCCCCGTCAATCCATCATATATGGTTAGATTGGTGAATTCCCCACCATCATATCTGGAGACTCCTGAGTCCCACGTCCCAATCCACATTGAGCCATCCGGCGAGCCATATACAACATTCACATGGTCACTCGCCAATCCATCCTCAACGGTGAGGTTACGAAAACTCCCATACTCAAAGATGGATACACCACCACCGCGAGTTGAGAACCACAGTGAGCCGTCCCGGTCGCGGTAAATGCCGCGTATAGTGTCATTTCCCAGACCATCCTGAGTGGTAAATCTCACAAGCTTTTCGCCGTCATACCGGAACGCTCCGCCGCCAAAAGTCCCGAACCACAAAACTCCTTCGGCTTCGCTCTCGATACCCCAGACATAGTTGTCAATCAGGCTATTGCCGAGAGTGAGACTGAAGAAATCCCTGCCGTCAAAGCGTGAGACCCCTCCACCATCCGTTCCGAACCACAGCATACCATCCGGTGCAACATAGATAACATTAGCCGTGTTATGCGCTAACCCATCCAGGGAGCCATAGTGCCTCCATACTCCTTTCTTGAATGGCGGGAATCTCAAGTCAATATTGGTAAGTGTAATGCCTGTCTCGACTTCAAGAGATGCTTCTTCACTATAGTAGACGTAACCATCTGACGTATAGCAGCGCACCTGATACTTTCCCGGCTTCAGGCTGATGAACCGGTATCTCCCTCTGGCATCGCTCAGGGTTGTGGAGGCTAGATATTGTTTGTCCTGGCTCATAGCAATCGCCTGGACGACCACTGCCACATGTGGAGTCCTGCCATCAAGCATCAGAAGCGTTCCTTCAATGCTGACGATCTCTTCGTGTTCCCGCTTCACAGGAGCCACCCTTTCATCTACTCTTGCTTGATCCCACCCCAGGTGGTAGTGAGTCCACCTGCACAAGATACAGAAAGGTGGGAAAGATGGCAGGTTTGAGGATCAGGGCCAGGTTTCGCCTGGCCCTTGAGTTAACACCCAGACAAAATCAGCTCATCTTCTTGTAAGCCCCCCAGGCGTGATTGCTTACATATCCTGAATACTGGCTCGCTGTTTGCCTGATCCTCTCTATGGTCTCCTGACCATCGTCATCGTCAATATCATAGGCGATACAATAACGCGGCACTTCGCCTGCTACCCTTTCCATAACTTCAATGGATTTGACGCCTTTGATGCTTCTCAATTCCTGAACCGCGTCCCTTATCTGGTAGCTTTCAGCATACGTGTCGAAAACAGAGAAAAGCTTCATAATGTGATACTCCTTTCGATTCTGCGGTTACTTCTCTGCCAGGGATGGCTTGAGAACGCCCCGTTGCAGCATTAGACACAGGACATCATATTTAAACACCTCAACTCTTTCGCAAAATTCACGTAGGTTAAGTATAGTGTACCTCTCGATCAGCGTCCAATCAAGAGGAAATTTAATGGCAAATTATGTGTCCCAGAGCGCGATCCTGTGGGATAGAATAGAAAAAACTTGCGAAAATGCCCAAAATAACATAGAATAGCAATCAGCAGACATGGATAGCTAATTGCAGAGAGGAGGTGTATGGGGTTGAAGCATGCAATTAAAAAGCAAGGGCATTGGGAATCCCTCGGCGACATCAATGGTCTGGGACACGAGTGCTGGTGTCTTCTGGAGGATATATATGGCAGTATTTGGGTTGGCACTCGTAGTGGTGTGAGTCGCTACGATGGCAAAGGCTTTGCCACACTAACCACCAGGGACGGACTGGCAGACAATAATATACAATGCATGTTTCAGGATAGGGACGGCAACATCCTGATGGGTACGCGCAACGGACTGAGCCGATATGATGGGCTGGATATTACCAGCTTCACGAAGGAAGACGGACTGCCAGGGAACAGTGTCCAGAGCATTTACCAGGATAGAGATGGTAATATATGGATAGGAACCAGCGATGGGCTTTGCCGTTATGATGGAAGCGGGCTCCCGGATTTCGTCCATGTAAGTAGTGGGAATATCCACAGCGTTCGCCAGGACATGGATGGGAGCATTTGGATCGGAACCAGCAACGGATTGTTTCGATACGAAGGCGGACAAACCACTAGATTTGACGGTCTTGGGGACAAATATATATACTGCATACATCAGGATAGGAATGGCAGCGTTTGGATCGGCACAGCGAATGGGCTGAGCAGATATGATGGCAATGATTTCACCAATCTCACTGATAGAGATGGCTTGCCAGGAAATTATATACACTGCATCAACGAGGACGCTAAGGGGAATATCTGGATCGGTACAGCAGGGAGCGGCGCAAGCCGTTATGATGGATCTGGATTCGATAACTTCACCACCGAAGATGGCCTTGCCCACAACACAGTATTCGATATAATGGTAGACAGAGAGGGAAACGTCTGGTTTGCGTGTCATCACGGAGGTATCAGTAGATATAGTCCTTATGAAATATCACATATATCTGACGAAGCCGTAAGTGAAGCGATGATCAGGGACAGAGACGGGATTCTGTGGTGGGGCTTTGAGAATATCCTGTCGCGGTTTGATGGCAGGAGCATAGATCATTGCCCTCTCAAACATGGAATATATGATATATTCGAGGATAACAGCGGAAATCTCTGGATTGGAACGGATTACGCGGGAGCACTCAAGTACAGCAAAGACGGAGATTTTGAGAATATCCAGAACCTGACAACGCGCGACGGAATGGCAGCCAATTGGGTGATACGTATATACGAGGATAAGCAAGGGAATATGTGGTTTTGCACCAGCAAAGGGGTGAGCCGTTACAATGGGTCCGAATTTACCCATTTCACAACCCATGACGGTTTGGGCAGCAATCATGTTTCCGCCATTTTTCAGGATGCTATGGGAAAGCTCTGGTTTGGGGGATGGGAAGGCGGGGGGCTTACCTGCTACGATGGGGACGTTTTCCGTAGATATACGAATGCGGATGGCCTGGTAGATGATAGAGTTATCTGCATTACAGAGGATGACGAGAATAACCTCTGGATAGGAACATCCACTGGGCTAGGCTGTTACGATGGCAAGAGCTTCAGAAATTACACCACAGAAGACGGATTACTGGGTGGATTTGTCCAGAGGATCACTCAGGACAGCAGGGGCAATTTGTGGATAGCCACTCTTGGTAGTGGTGTCAGCAGGTTTGACGGCAGAGACTTCCAGGTGTTGACCACAGAGGACGGTTTTCCCAGCAATAATGTGACAGGCATAATAGAGGACAAAAATGGAAGCATGATCATATCCACGTACAGGGGAATATGCAGATATGTTCCGGACTATGAGACACGGCCATTGGTTCGCATAGACGAAGTAGATGCAGACAGGATATACAGGGAACCAGAGGAAATAACTCTATCGGAGGACATATCATCGGTAAGAATAAGGTATCATGGGATAAGCTTCAGGACGAAGCGAATAAGATACAATTGCATTCTTGAGGGGTACGACAAGGAGTGGAGGTCCACCTGGTTAGAGGAAGTCCGTTACGAGAACCTGCCAATGGGAGAGTATACGTTCAAGGTGTTAGCTATAAACAAGGATCTGGTATGTTCAGACGCTCCAGCGGAACTCAGGCTGAGTGTCATTGGCGATCCCAGGGATATGATCATATCCGAGTTAGAGGAGAGGGTAAGAGAACGGACAAAGGAATTGCGAGAAGCGAAGGAATATATCGACAACGTCATCAGATCTATGGCCGACACCCTTATCGTTACAAACCCCAACGGAATAATAAGAACAGTCAACCAGGCGACCCTTGATCTTCTGGGATATGAGGAAAGCGAACTGATTGGAAAGCCAATCGAGACCATACTGGCAGAGCAGGAATTATCGCCAGAGGAACTTGCTAAGAGTGGCTTTGTGCTGAGCGTTGAGGGGGAATACGTCCGAAACGTAGAGAATTCTTATCTGTCAAAAGATGGCAGGAGGATACCTGTGCTTTTCTCCGGTTCTGTTATGCGGGACGATAGTGATGAGATGCAGGGAATAGTATGCGTCGCTGTGGATGTTACCGAACTGAAACGGGCGGAGGCGGAACTGCGGGAACATCGCGACCATCTTGAAGATCTGGTGCAGGAGCGCACGGATGAAATTACAAGGACTGTGGAGCAGCTTCAGAAGGAGATCTCCGGACGTAAGCGTATGGAGAACGCGCTTCGCGAGTCTGAGGAAATGTACCGGACTATCTTCGAGTCAACGGGAACTCCCGCGATAATGGTGGACGAAGATACAACAGTATCCCTTGCCAATACCGAGTTCGAGAGACTCTCCGGCTATTCCAGTCAAGAGCTTGAGGGTAAGGTGAGCTGGACCCAATTTGCTACCAAAGACGAACTGGAAAAGATGGTGAAATATCATCTCCTCCGGAGAGAGAACCCGGACGTTGCTCCAGCCAGTTATGAAGCCAAATTACTCAACAGAGCGGGAGATATAAGAAACTGTATTCTAACAATCAGTATGATCCCCGGAACAGAGAAGAGCCTGGTGTTCGTTGTGGATATTACTGAGCGTAAGGAAGAAGCCAAACGTATCCAGTCGGCCAAAATGGAGTCCCTGAAGCAGTTGGTCTCAGGTGTCGCGCATCAGATGAACAATCCCATAGGCGTGGTCCTGTCCAACAATGACGTCACAAGCCGCACAATCAGCAGGCTTAGCCGGATAATAGGGGAGGAATATCCCCCTGAGATGGAAGAGAGAGCGGAGCTTCTGAAGACAATTGAGATTCTGAGAGCGATGAATCAAGTAGACCAAAAAGCGTCAAAGGAGCTTGCCAGGATAGTTGCTAACTTAAGGCGCTTTGTCAGGCTTGACGAAGCTGAATGGCAATATACCGATATCCACGAAAGCCTGAACAGCGTTATAGCTTTGATGGAGACAGAGCTATCAGGCAGAATCGAAATCACCAGGAACTACAGCGATATGCCAAGAATCTACTGCTCTCCGGGCAGTCTGAATCAGGCATTTATGAGTCTTCTCAAGAACGCTGCTGAAGCTATAACGGGAAAGGGCAAAATCAGCATCAGCACATTTGCAAAGGACGATCACATCAGGATTGAGATCAGCGACACAGGAAAAGGGATTGTGAAAACCGACATCGCCAGGATCTTTGACCCGGGATTCACAACAAAGGGCGCAAGAGTTGGGATGGGGCTGGGACTTCCCATCTGCTACGATGTCATTGTCGAGGAGCATGGCGGCAGTATCGACGTGTCAAGCGAACAAGGTAAAGGAACAACGTTCATCATAACCCTTGCCCGGTATCTCAGGCGGAATCAGGATATGGGATAAAATCGAAAAGGGCACAGGAGAGACAATCTCTCTGCGCCCTTTCCTTTGGGATGTATTCTTCTCCCTACTTCTTGACGATCATCTTGCGCGTGGCAGAGAAGTCACCAGCAGTGATGGTGTAGAAGTAGATTCCGCTGGCCACTTCCTCACCTGCCTCGTTCTTCCCATCCCAGTATGCGGCCCTGGAGCGGGATGCATAGATACCAGCGTCCTTGTGTCCCATATCCAGCACTCTCACCAGTTGTCCTGATGCATTGTATATCTTGATAGATACAGGAGCCGCATCTCTCAGGTGATATGGTATCCACGTCTCCGGGTTGAACGGATTGGGATAGTTCTGAAGCAGCAGCGACTTTGCCGGGATGATGTCACCCAATCTCAGCCGCACGTTCACCACAGCGTCTCTGATAGCCTCTAGTGTGATTTCCCGAATGATTGGGCCCGACGCTATTTCGCCACTGCTATCGGTTACCACGATCTCCACTTTGTCACCGGCCTTTACAACTGCCTTGCGAGTCAGATCAGCATAAGCAGCAGCGAAGTATCCGGTGGAGTCAGCCTCCTCTGTGTAAGTCTCGCCGGTTTGGAGATTCTTAACTATCACAGTGTAAGCGCCATCCCTGGCACTCATGGCTTCGCCATCATACAGAGAGCCGCTGACCACAAAAGCCCATGCGCTATCCGTCTGGGCTACCGGCGGAGCAGCTTCCACAGGGGGGTCATTCGTCCAGGCCGCTCCTGTGAACGTGAATACTCCACCTGCTGGAACATTGACGATGTATCCTTCGCCGCCTTCAATGGGGAAACCTTCTCCGGGTGCATTCAGGTCAAAGCCCACGAACTTGCCAGCTTCTTCGTCATACTTGATCACCACGATTGCTCCGATCTCTTCAGCGAAGGATCGGGCGGTATATGCAGCGATGGGCTTCAGGGGCAGTGAAACCATGTTCAATCCTGGTTCCAGAGACATGAAGAAAACATTGCTGTAATCTTCAGTCGGCTCCTGAAGCACGGTGAAAAAATCCTTGCTGGACCACCTCTCCACAATCTTGCCATCAGCCAGGCGCCATATATCTGCTCCTGATACACCAAGCCTCTTTCCTTGAGATGCGTCCATCCAGGTGTATGTCCAGTGGGTTACTACCTTGTCTCCTTCGGCAAATATGAGATCAACCGTCTCATGGCTAGTCAGATCCGCAGCCCAGCCAGCCATCCATTCCTTATAGACATCAAACTCGGTGATCGTATACCAGATGGGGTCATGGTTGACAACGTTTGTGGCGACAACCTCATCCATTACGTCCACGTTTGCCAGGTTCGTGACCTCATACATACGCAGGACAATTGCTTTGTTCGTCTCCGGGTCGCCAGGTTCACCAGTTACATCTGATGGCGCCGTCCACATGAAATCTTCTCTGGCTTGACGGCTACCCGGGGGCCAGTCAGGCGTTAGCTCAAAAACGCCCAGTTGCAGCATTACACCCAGGACGTCGTATTCAGTTTTTCCCTCAAAAATCTTGCCATCAGAAATCTTGAAGGTGCTGATGCCAGTGAATATCACCTCTGCGTCAGTGGGAGATATATCCCTCAGATTGCCTTTGTGCGTGCCAGTATACGTCAGGCGTACTGTCACCATATCACCTTTTGCCACCACGTCCTCAACAGCCACATTGAGGTCAGGGAAAGCAGTGCGGAACACACCAACAAGCTCTTTATAGCTTTCAGAGCCTTCAGCATCCACCTGGCCAGCCGTAAAGTGAAGGAATTTTGGGGCTACAATTTCATCTATTACACCCATGTTCCCCTGATTGAACACCTCATCAAACAGACGGCTGACAATAGCTTTGTTTGCCTCCGTGTCGGCTGATACCTGCGGGACGCCCAGGAAAACAGTAAGCACTATACATGCAAATAGAATACCGGTTTTTTTTGTGAGCATGGTCAAATGTACCTCCTCCTCGAATATGCGGACACCGGCTGAAATTCCTGTGTCCGCATGGTTTTAGGATAAACGTCACTGCTTCTTCAATCCGGCCCAGGTTGTTATCAACGTGCCCTGCGGCGAAACGCTGGCCAGAGTTTCATCTGTTACCACGAAGTCGTCGAAGCTCGCGTTAACGTAGAGGGCTGTGTATACACCCACGAAATATCCTTTGGTTCTGCCATCGTTTACCTCGAAAGCAAGCTCGTTATCTATATAGCCCTTGAGGTTATCACCTTTGGCCACCATTTTCAGCGTGTACCATTCACCAATCTTCAGCTCTTTTTGGGCCCTTCCTGGATAATCCCATGAATCCGCCCAGATGTAAATCATTGAGATACCATTATTACCAGCGCTTGGGGTAAGCCCATAGTTATAGAAATCCACAACTCCCTGCCCGGGATTTATCCTGTCCGGCCCGGCTGAGCGGACAATGAGCCCTGCAGTATTGTCTACGTTTATTGTGTTTATTTTATCAATTCTGCACTTTACCTGAACCGTATAGTCCAGCGAGGGATACTCTATAAGAAGGTGCTGTTGTCCCCAGGTCGTCCAGCGACCTGTAAGAACGCCATTCTCAATCTTCCAATTCGTGGGCGGATTTGCTCCGAATACGCTCACCACTGGCTTCCATTCCTCCTTGAGTTCGTCACCATCGAAACTATCCTTCCACATCTCTGCAGAAGCTGACAGAACTGATACTGAAAACATTATTAAGCCGACAATCACAAATCCTCTCAACATTGTATTTACCTCCTTTTCATATACCATCTTCCGTGCCAGAACAAAGTCCTCAACTCGTCATATTCCAGAAGACCTGCTTTCCACATACGCTGAAAGACACCAGCATCTCGCCACTCCCTGAAGCGGCTGTATATTGTGCTTGACAGTCCCAGATCCCGGGGGAGCGATTCCCGGCTATAGTCAGTGCGAAGCTTACACAATATAGCTTCCATCGCCTTTCGGTTGTCCATCTGCGGACGGCCGCCCCTGGGGTTGGGGAGTTCTGGTGGCAGCAATGGCTCGATCTGTTCCCAGATCTCATCCGGGAGCCGATACATTTTATCTTCATTGTCTGCCATCGCTTAACCCCTTCCACAAGCATTTCACTAAGAGTTCGAACTCTGGAAGAGCAGCAGGTAAGTGGTCAATTACCCGTCACTCGTCACTAACTTAAGGCAAGTTTGATGCCAGATCATGGGGAAATGCTCTGAAGTCAGTCACAATGCGGATGTTTGACACATTCCGCAATTATATACTGTATGGATTCAGGTGTAGCCGTTAGCTACATCTGATCTGGTAGCGATCTGCATTATTATATTTATTTGCTTGATTGGAGGGGGTATAGCAGAGTGCTACACTATATACTGTAGCACTCTGCTACATCGTTAGTGATGTATGTTTTCCAGAATGGGCGGGTTTGAATGCCTCAAGCTTTTTGAAACAAAAAGCTTGAGCAAAAAACTTTAATGTATATGCTGTTTGGCGGAATTTGCTGCTCCGAATGACGCCATATTGACATGAGAAAACCCGCCCTACAAAAGAGTAGTTATACCAATTCTATAATATAATTGTGCATTAGCTTGACTTTGTCACATTCACCTGTAGCCCAAGATTCTATCTTGGTTTGAGGGAAAGGTATTCTCCCCAACCAATTTAGAAAGTTAGGCTACGACTGGACGCAATTCTAATGTGACAAAGTCAAGTTAGTTTTTGGGCTTGAAAACGGTATTCTTGATCACCCCCATCCTGGCCTTCCCCCGTCAAGGGGGAAGGAACTGATGGTTCTCTCGACTACTGCTTTCTAACTGAGAAACGGATACTCCTGGTCAAGCCCGGAATCCCTTCCCCCTTGACGG
>Ga0114922_10003803_pt1 | contig 14044 bp, 8 predicted proteins | sample AartaG_FD_100975 | JGI IMG/M metagenome (GOLD analysis project Ga0114922, IMG submission 100975) | Deep subsurface microbial communities from Aarhus Bay to uncover new lineages of life (NeLLi) - Aarhus_00045 metaG | ecosystem: Environmental > Aquatic > Marine > Oceanic > Sediment | place: Aarhus...
TCAAGGAACCTGTAGAGGGTAGCGCGAGAGACGCCCAACCTGCGCGCTGCCTCAACCTTGTTCCCCTTGGTCTCGTCGAGGGCGCGGCGCACGGCGTCGGCGTTGAGCTTGCGTTTCCGGCGCCTCCTCGGACGCGCTCCCGGGACCGCGTGAGCGCCTGCTACTGTCGGCGGCATATGCTCAAGTCGGAGCACGTTGCCTCTGCACTTCACGAGGGCATACTGAATAGCATTCTGGAGCTCCCGCACGTTGCCCGGCCAGTCATAACTGATCATCACATTCAGCGCCTCGGGTGATAGAGCCACCTCATCACGGTCGGCCTCCGCTAACGCTTGTCTCAGGATGTGCTCGGCGAGGAGCGATATGTCGTTCCGTCGTTCCCGCAGAGGCGGCAGGTTAATAGGTATGACACAAAGCCTGTAGAACAGATCGTCCCGAAACCGCCCGGCGGCAACCTCGCGCCTTAAGTCCCTGTTGGTGGCGCTAATTACCCGGACGTTCACCTTGATGGTCCTCTCGCCGCCGACGTGCTCGAAAGTGCCCTCCTGAAGTACGCGCAGGAGCTTGACCTGGATGGCCGGGCTCAGGTCGCCGACCTCGTCAAGAAAGATCGTACCGCCATCGGCCAGCTCGAACCGGCCTTTTTTATCACGGATAGCTCCCGTGAAAGCGCCGCGGACGTGCCCGAACAGCTCGCTTTCGAGCAGCCCTTCGGGCAGGGCGCTGCAGTTGACCGGCACGAAGAGCTTGTCGGCGCGCGGGCTCTCGCTGTGAATCGCCGCAGCAACCAGCTCCTTGCCGGTGCCGCTTTCCCCCTGAACCAGCACGGGCGCACTGACTTCGGCAACCTCCTCAATTGTCTCGAACAGCGCCAACACCTTGGGGTCGCGCCCCACAATCCCGGCAAAGCTCTGCTCCGTCTGGAGGCGCCGACGGAGTACGTTGAGCTCGGTTATGTCTTCAAGAATGACGATCGCCAGCCTCTCGCCTCCGTATTCTATCGGGGCCGCGCTCACAAGCAGGACAAAATCGTTCAGTTCCCCGTCAAGGCGCAATTGCACCTTTGCCTTGTTCCGGTGTATCTGTTTTCCTGCGAGAGCCTCGAGCGCCGTGTTTCTAACGCCACAGTTCTGGCAATAGGCGCCAAAACCGCAGCCCTCCGGGTTGTCAAACGCGTGAATGCATCCGAGGGCCTCGCCGCCGCGCTTGTGCATGACTTCAGCCCGGGAAACCCCGAAGGTTCGCTCCAGCAGATGGTTCACCGCCCGGACGCGTCTGTCTCCGTCAACGACGAGGATACCGCATGGGATCGACTCAAACAGCGTCTTCAGAAACTTGTCCTGGTCCAGCAGTTCCGCAATAGGATTCATCTGAAGCTCGCTTCGCTTGTCCGCTTGCGTCCCCAGCGCCCGACACGCCGGAGCTTTCGACTGAGACCGCAATGCAACACGCAGAACTCAACGCTCTGAAGACTATGGTATCACTTGCTTTGATGACTGTCAAACTGACGCACGCATCCGTTGACCGGTCGACGGCTCAGAAATCTATCTGGAACCGCATCTGGAAGATGTTAGCGTCTCCCGAGTACTTATCGCTGGGGTCGGCAAACACGTAGTTCCACGTGACGCGGGTATTCGGATTGAGGTACCAGTTTAACCCGGCGGCAACGGTGTCGAGTTCACCTCCCCGTATGCCCGAGTCGCTCAGATCAATATGAGAATACCGAGCGGCAACCTGCCACGCCCCCAAACCTCCCTCTTTGCCGAGGAAGTTGTTCTTCGGCCTCAACCTGTCAAACGATGCGGCTGAGCGCTTGTAGTTGCGGTGCTCGCCTGTCAGGAAATAGCTCGCCTCGACGTAGTATCCAGCGAAGTCCGGGTCGGTGCCGTTGTCGCCGTCCACCATAGCCTGAACGTACTCGGCCTGAATTGATCCGGGGCCATAAACCATAGCGGCCTCCAGGCCGAGGAGATCCATGTTGTCCGCATCAAACTCTCCCGTATCCACCAATCTTTCGGCCAGATGCGACTCAGGTCGTTCGCGAAACCGCAGATCGTTGTCCAGGTTCCTGTGGCTGTAAGCTATGCCAACGTGGGCCAGTCTGCCGCCCTCATCCTCATACACCGGCAAACCGGTCACGCGTGCTGTGACGTTGTACTCTCCGTCGCCGGAGCCGTCTCCGTAGCTGTCGGCATCGCGGAAAAGTCCGACCGCCCACGTCATGCGCTCGTCCAACTCGTGGTCTTGAAACATGATTCCCGTGTTCCGGAACGGAGGCAACCCGTTTGGCAAGCCTCTTTCCATGAACGTGTTGTATTTGGAGCTGGTCAGCACCTCGAGGCCGAAAGGCTCTTTGAAGTGCCCGACGCGGACGTTTCCGACAACCGGGAGCCTGTTGAGACCCAAATAGACGTCTTTGAATTCCGTCTCACCTCCCGCGAAGTCATACTGGATCTTGAAGTCGACCCGATCGTAGACCGTGCCGGATATGTAGAGCCTGGCTCTCCTGAACTCCGTGCCGTCCTGCATGTTTCCAACTTGGTTCTCCAGCCTGCGATCCTGCTCGAAAAACGCCCAGTCGTTCTGAATACGACCGCCGACCTTCAGCTTGAACGCCCCGTCCGTACTATCGAAACGCAGACCCTCCTTCCAGTATGCCCGGAACGTTCCGGCCTGAGCCTGCTCTTCCTCCATGGCACCCAGCCGCTCTTCAAGCTCCTGCACGGTCCGCTCGAGCTCGCCCACTCTCTCGTTCGCGTCGGGTTCCTGCGCTCGAGCCGCCGCTGTGCCGACAACAAGCAACAACCACAGCGCGTGAACCACCGCCAATCTGCCCACGTTCTTGCCTCCTTACGTTCTCTACTGCCCGTTCGCCGCCCGTCGCGAATATACTGCAACGCAGCACTCTTGTCAAATCGTCTTCAGCGCCCGCGTCCGTCCGCTCTGCGGACGATTGAAGACCTGTCCACCAGTTTGAAAGGCGCGCTACAATATGATATGATTCGGGCGGGTTGAGCGGTCCAAGGTGTTGTGGGGCGGGAGATTTTGAGTGTATGAGGCTACCTCACTCTTTCAAGCAGGTGCGACAGGGCTCGAGCGTCGCGATCGTGAGAGAGGACTTCGCGCTCCAGGTTGACGCGCTCGATCCAGGGCATGAACAACAACTTATAGAGGCGACAGGGCTCGTAGGACGCAGCTCGATCAAGATGCTGCGAGGGGTCGTTCTGGACGGTTCCAGGATTGTCGTGCGCCACGCCAGACGCGGCGGTCTGGTCGGGCGGATAATCCCCGACACGTTCTTCGGGAGATGCCGCCCGTTTCGCGAACTGCTCGTCGCCGAGAAAGCGCGCAACATCGGCATTCCAACCGCGGAGGTAGTGGCGGCCGTGCGAAGAGGCGCGTTGGGGCCGTTCCACCGAGGAGCCGTTTATACGAAGGAGGTAACGGGCGCGGTCGATCTGCTGAGTTATCTGACGTCCATGGCCCGGCATCCAGACCTCCGCTCATTGCGGACGAAACGCGACACCTTGCGCGAAGCCGGCCGCATCGTGCGTATGGCCCATGATGCCGGACTCCTCCATGCCGACTTACAACTGAAGAACGTACTTGTGCAGCATGACGGCAGGCCGGCCATTTTCCTGATAGACCTCGACAAGGCAAAATGGCATAAGCGCCTCCCGCGCTATCTGCGCATGATGAACTTGCTGCGTCTGGTGAGGTCGGCTGCCAAAGCGGCACGATCCGGCGTATCCATCAGCCGTACGGATATGCTAAGGTTTCTGATAGGATACATAGGTCAGGATGAACCAAGCAAGCTGAGGGCGTACTGGCACGCACGGTTGCTCAAGCCTATTTTCAAGGTGAAATGGGCGCTGTCCGACGTGCTGTACAGGCTCGTTGGCTCGAGGCCCGTAACAGGAGCAGGATGAAACGCCGTCTGTTAGACATCATAGACCGGTTTCACGAGTCGACGGTCGCTGTCATCGGCGATATGACCGTCGACATCTACGTTTATGCCCGGCCGCACAGATTGTCGCGCGAAGCCCCTGTGGTTATAGTGCAGTATGAGGACGAGGAGACCATGCCGGGCGGTGCTGCAAACGTGGTAAACAACCTGTGCGCGCTGGACGCTCAAGTGCTGCCCATAGGTGTGCTGGGGGATGACGAACCGGGGCACGCCCTCGCTGATTCGTTCCTGAGCGACAACGTGCGCAAGGAGGGGTTCATATTCGAGCCGGGGCGCTCAACCGTGACCAAGACGCGGATTCTCGCCGGCGACGCGCATACCTCGAAACAACAGGTTCTCAGACTAGATAAGGAATCGGCTGAACCGCTCAGCGAGGAAACAGAACGCCGCGCGCTCGCGATGCTTGACCTGGCCCGGCAGAGCGCCGACGCCATAATCGTCTCGGATTATGGATATGACGTCATTACTCCGGCCATTAAGTCGAAGTTGACCGATATTGCCGCTCAGAAGACGGTTCTGATCGATTCCAGGTACCGCGTGACCGAGTTCGAAGGCGCCACGGTCATCAAGCCAAACGAGTCCGAGGCCATAATCGCCGCCGGTGTCAGCGGACGCAGCGATGAAGATGTCTTTGAGGCGGGACGCCGCCTTCTTGAAATGGTATCGAGCAGGGCGGTGATGCTAACGCGCGGCAACAAGGGCATGATCGTCTTCGAAAGGGACAAGGAGCCGACAGTGGTTCCGATATGCGATACGGCTCATGTGACCGGGATCACCGACGTGTCCGGTGCCGGCGATACGGTGGCCAGCCTGCTGGGCCTGAGCCTTGCCTGCGGCGCGTCATATCTCGAGGCGGCGCACCTGGCCACATACGCGGCCGCAATCGTCGTCACTAAGAGAGGTGTCGCGGCAGCCACGGTCAAGGAACTCTTATCGATAATTGAGGGATGTCTTGGGAAGAATCGTTAAGGATCACACAGAACTAAAGGACATCGTCGACACAGCTCAAAAGGAAGGCAAAACCGTTGTCCTGACCAACGGGTGTTTCGATCTGATACACGTCGGTCACGTAAGGTACCTTCAAGGAGCCCGGGCGGAGGGCGATCTGCTCGTAGTCGCCTTGAACGACGATGAATCGGTGCGGCAGTTCAAGAGGTCTGACGGACCGCTCATGCCCGAAGACGAACGCGCGGAGGTCGTGGCGGCTTTCGATGGCGTGGACTACGTCACGTTCTTCTCCGAACCCTCGGCCGACGCGATACTCGACCTGCTGCGTCCGGATGTCCACGCCAAGGGCACGGACTATACGAAGGAGACCGTGCCGGAACGAGACACGGTGCTTGCGTACAGTGGCCGGATAGCGATAGTCGGCGATCCCAAGAGCCACTCCACGACGGAGCTGATGGCTCGTGTGGCGGACAAGCTGAAGACCGACAATGACGGCGGGTGAGACCGCAACCTTTTTCTCGCAGTGCCCGGCCGCACAGCGAGTACTCCGGCCAAGCCGCTGATCGAACATCCTCGTGAGTGAAAGGAACGGAAGCGTGCATGATCGCCCCTCGGAAGAGGATGGCCTCGCGAAACGCTGGCGTTGGCGCGTATCGAGCGCCGACGACGAACCGCTCGTCCAGCACACCATTGCCACTTTGAGGTGCCCGGAAAGCGACAGCGTGGAGGTTCTGAAGTCGAATCCGGCAAGAACGGTCATGTCGCTGGCGGGCGATATCCCCGTAATTGTGAAGAGGTACAACGTCCGTACCGCGGGAGAGTGCCTGAAGCACATTGTCGCACCATCCAAGGCAGCCGCCGCGTTTCGAGCCTTCCGGCTGTGCGCTGAGAAGGCGATCCCGGTGTCGCAGATTCTCGCATGGGGAGAAGACCGAAGCGGCGCCCTTCTTCGCCGGTCATGCATCATAGAGAGGCGGATTGACAACGCCGTCCCGCTAGGCGAGTACATTGCCGATCATTTCTCCGGAGCCGCCGGCGGCCGCCGGGCTTCAATAATGCAGGCTGTCGGCTCGCTTCTGGCCGAGATCCACGCGGCGGGCCTTTCCCACCCCGATTTTCACCCCGGAAACATCCTCGTACGCTGGACGGCTTCGGGCGAGCCGGAACTGTTCGTCGTGGACCTTCACCCGGTTCGCCGGCTCCGCCTGCTCCGTTCCAGAAGACGCGTGAAGGACATTGCCAAGCTGTACCATTCGCTGCGCCCGGTCGCCCAAGATGACGATCTCAAGGAGCTGCTGGCGGCATACTCGGAGGCGGCAGGGCCGTTTCGGGTACCGGAGGCCAGGATCGCTCGTCTTGCCCGAAAGTTGGAGAGCACGCGACTGAGAAGCAGAACCAAACGGTGCGTTAAGCAGAGCTCGCAGTTCACCAAGGAGAGAGTAAACGGGTTGACAGTTTATAGACGTCGCGACTGGCCGACCGACGAGCTTCAGGCCGCCCTCCGCGAGCACGAAGAGGCAAGAACGTTGCGCGATGCGCGCCTTGTAAAGGAGTCGCGCAAGAGTTGGGTAACCGTCGTCCCGTGCTCGGCTCGGCGATACTCCGAGAAGCTCGTCGTCAAAGAACCGCGGCTGAGAGTGTCTTTCAAGGGCCGACGCGGGACCGTGAACATCCTGCGTATGCGACGCGCGTGGATCGCCGCGAACGCGTTCACTGTGCGCGGTTTCTCGGTACCGCAACACCTCGCGCTCGTCGAGAAGAGGTTCTTGGGCATCCCACGTCGAGCGTGGCTCGTCTCGCGCTACCTCCAGAACGCGCCCGACCTCGATCGGTACCTCGAATCGCATCCGGATCTGCCGTCGGGGTTCCTCAACCAGCTCGCTGGGACTGTATCCAAGCTTTTCCGCAGTGGGATATACCATAACGATCTTTCTGGAAAGAACATACTTATCATTGAGCGACCGAAGGACCAATGGGAATTTCATTTTCTCGATCTCGAGAGCGTGACGCTGTGGCGGAGGTTGACGGCACGGCGGAAGTCCAATAACATAGCTCAGATCGACCGATCGTTGAGGGCATGGTGCAGCCCGCAGCAGAGGGAATACTTCTTTAGCAGAATGTCGCCGCAACCGTCTCACGCGCTTGATCGGGGAAGAGGATGAAGGTTCTCCATCTCTTCAGCAACACAAAGTGGACCGGCCCTGCAGAGCCGGTCGTGAACTTGTGCCGGGCGTTGCAGTCGCGCGGCATGGATGTAACTCTGGCCTGCGGCAGAGTACGAACCCCGCCGGTCGAACCGACCGTCGCGGATCGCGCCCGCGACGCGGGAGTCAACGTCATCTCGGACTTGTGGCTCCGCAAACACGCAAGCCTACGCCGCAACTACCTCGACTCTTCGCGGCTTCGGGAGTACGTCGAGGCGCAGCGGTTCGACCTCATTCATACCCACATGAAGAACGACCATCTCGTGGCCGCCCTGGCGGCTCGCCGCTCTAAGGTCTTCCCGCCGGTATTGCGCAGCAGCTATGAGGGCGACGGCCTCCGCCCGGACCTGAGAAACCGTATCCTGCTCAAGAGGTATACCAATGGCCTTGTTACCTGCTCACGCAAGGCGCGACAGAACGATATCGCGAACTTCCATCTTCCGGAGGAGCGCGTCTGGACGGCATATGGCGCGGTGGACACGGATCAGTTCAATCCCGAAAGAGATTTGCCGGACTTCCGCACCCGCTTTCGGTTGTCGCCCGATCTCTTCATCGTCGGTATTGTCGCGCGGATCCAGGTACGACGCAAGTTCGGCCTTCTCCTCGACGCAGTGGTTCGCGCCTATCGTGAACTCGACAATCTCCGCGTCATGATCATCGGTCGCGGCACGCAAATGAAAAAGGTCGCTGTCGAGCCCGCAAAGAGACTGCGCCTCGAGCGGTGCGTTCTTTTCCCGGGTTACTTTCGCGGAGACGACTATTTGGCGGCACTCAAGTGCCTCGATGCCAAGGTGTACCTGTACCCGGGCACGGACGGGACGTGCCGGGCGCTTCTCCAGGCCATGGCTTTTGGCAAACCGTGTGTTGCGTCCAAAAGAGGCGTACTGCCCGAAATAGTGATTGACGGTCTTAATGGGTTTGTGGTTGAGGATGATCCGGCCGCCCTGGCCGACGCCATCCTAAAACTCGCCCGCGATCCACAGCTGCGACGCACGCTCGGCGCGAACGCCAGGGCCAAGGCTGTCAGCGAGTTCTCCCTGCAGAAACTGGCAACGAGCATCGAGGTCGTGTACCGTGAGCTTATCGAACAGGCTCCACGCATGCATCTATAGCGCTCTGAGCCCCTTCTCGAGGGTGTACCAGGCCATGTTGATAACATGTCAACAACTCCGCGCACCGTGCCCACCGTGTCCGAGCGCCTAGGCACAGGGGCCGGCTTGGTCCGATCTGCGCGTCAATACTCGCTGTTCCGCGCTCCAACCCCACCGCCCGCGAAGATTCACTCACCGCCATGCACACCCAAACTACTATATACCAGTGACTTATACAATCAGCATCGCGTATAGCTCCAAATCGCCAATGATTTCGTCCGCCGCCACACACGTTTTCCGCTCGCACTCGCTCGCAACACAGGCCGCTCCGGATCGCCTTCTCAGAAGTCCTTATTAGCGTATGTGAGTAACTCCCGCTCCGACGGACACAAAGGTATTGACGGATTGTTGCCTTTGCAAAGAGGTATTGCTTCTTTGCTCGCTCTGTGTTAATATAGGGGACAAGGTGGCGGAGATATCCCCAACTTACCGACAGCGAAACTTCAACAGTATCGCTGCTCGACAGGGGATGTTAGGGTTGTCAACAGGGCTTACTATTACTAGTACGGTTATTCCTTTTACAAGAGTCTTATCACAAAAACCAGCGAGGTAGAAAAAGATGAAAGCGTCCCTAGCGAAAACGGATCTGCAGAAAGGAATTTCGTATGTTCAGAATGTGGTCCCCTCGCGTTCGGCCCTACCTATTATTTCAAACGTACTCTTGAATGCCACGAAAGGCAAACTCAAGCTGTCTGCTACCGACCTGCGTGTCGGAATAGAGTGTACAATTGACGCCAAAGTAACATCGCAGGGAAGCCTATCTGTTTCTGCAACGCGTCTGGGAGAGATCGTGCGCGAGTTGCCCGAAAAGGACGTTCTGATCCAGAGCACAAAGGAGAAGATGCTGGCGTTGACCTGCGACAAGAGCTTCTTCAAGATCATGAGTCTGCCGGGCGACGAGTTTCCAGCTCTGCCGGTCGTCGAAACCAAAACCCCGGTTAAGCTGGAACAGAGGTTGGTGCGAGAGATGTTTCAGAAAACGGCGTTTGCGATTTCCAGTGAACAGGCGCGCTACACGCTGACGGGACTGTTGTTCGACTTGGAAAAGGGCAAACTAAGGGTGGTTGCGACAGATGGAAGAAGAATGAGTTATGCCCACAGAGACGTGGACATTCCAAAAGATTACAGGGCGGCAGTGATAGTTCCCGACAAGATGATCACAGAAGTCCTGCGGTTGATGAAAGGTGACGGGGAACTTCTGGTAGAGATCGGTGAGAATCAGATTAATTTAACTTTCGACGATATCCGCTTGGTGTCGCAGTTGATCGAGGGCAACTTTCCGGATTATAAGGCGGTGATCCCGAAAAAACATGAGTGGGAAGTTGTAGTGGACACGTTTGATTTCACGATGGCGACAAGGCGCGCAAGCGCGGTCACGAGCAGAGAGTTTAACTCAGTGAAGTTGCATATATGCAAGGGGCTGATGATACTGTCGGCTGTAACTCCAGACGTTGGCGAGGCAAAGGATGAGATTGCCGTCTCTTACGAAGGGGACGACATCGATATCGTGTTCAACCCGGACTACCTGCTTGATGCGCTTGGCAGCATAGAGACCGACAGAACCGTGCTGCAATTAAAGGATGCTCTGAGTCCCGGTGTGCTAAAGCCGTATGAGAGCGAGGAATACGTATACGTGATCATGCCAATAAAGGTCTGACCAAGTGAAGAAAGTCGATTCCATCATTGGCGCGATGTTCAAGAAGAGTTCTCTTAGTAGAAGTGCCCGTTTAGGCGAGATATGGACGAGTTGGGAGAAAATAACCGGCCCCGATGTCGCCAGTCACGCTCGGCCAATAAAGGTTGTTGGGAGACGGCTTTACGTCGAAATCGATAGTGCGGCGCAGCATCATAAGCTCTCGTTTCTCAAGGACGAGATATTGAATCGAGTGCGCGCGTTTACGGGTGGAAGCTATATCGACGAGATTGTGTTCAAATCGCGGCCGAGAGCTAGCGGTGTAGTAACCACGCGCTAGCCCATATATAGACCTACCGGTTCCCAGACCACCGTATATAGTGCTCTTTAGCCGCCGATCGGACTACATTTTTTGTTTACAAAATGGCCGTTTTATGATATGATATATTGGTTAATTTGAAGGGCAAATCGCAGTGTGCCGCCGCAAGGGAAGAGACATTAGGATCAGAGCCTATGGGAAAGTCCAAGTCTACTTATTCGGCTGAGAACATACAGGTACTGGAAGGCTTGAGCGCCGTTCGCAAGCGGCCGAGCATGTATATCGGTTCGACCGGGTCGCGCGGCCTTCACCATCTTGTCTTCGAGGTGGTTGACAACGCCATAGATGAGGCGATGGTGGGGGAGTGTACCGAGATCAATGTCACGATCCACGTTGATAATTCGGTAACGGTCGTCGACAACGGACGAGGAATACCGGTTGACGTTCACGCGAAGACCCGAAAGTCGGGCGTCGAAGTAGTGATGACGAAATTGCACGCCGGCGCCAAGTTCGACCAGAAAAGCTATCGCGTGTCTGGAGGGCTCCACGGTGTGGGCGTGTCTGTAGTCAATGCGCTTTCCGAGTGGCTTGAGGTCGAGGTAAAAAGCGGCGGGAAAGCACATTTCCAGAAATACAAGCAGGGCGTGCCCGAAGGAGAACTCAAGAAAGTTGGAAAGGCGAAGTCACGCGGGACCAGGGTGACGTTCCGACCTGACCACACGATATTTGAGGAGACAGTATTCAGCGCGGACACGATTGTCAACAGACTGAGAGAGCTGGCGTTTCTGAACAAGGGAATACGGATTGTTCTCGTTGACGAGCGTAACGACAGACGCGAAGAGTTCCAGTACGAGGGCGGCATCGTGTCCTTCGTGGAGCACCTGAACAAGAACAAGAACGCGATTCATCCGAAACCGGTCTACATTGAGAAGGAGCGAGACGACATCAGGATTCAAGTCGCGCTGCAGTACAACGACGGGTACGCGGAGAACGTGTTCACCTTCGCCAATAACATAAACACGCAGGAGGGCGGGACGCACCTTATAGGGTTCAAATCGGCGCTCACGCGTGTGGCGAACGATTATGCGCGGAAGAACAACCTCCTGAAGAACGCTAAGGAGTCGCTGGCCGGTGAGGACATACGCGAGGGCCTCACGACCGTCCTTTCTGTGCACCTCCATGATCCTCAGTTCGAAGGTCAGACCAAGACCAAGCTGGGCAACAGCGAGGTCAAAGGCCTCGTTGAGTCGATCCTTAACGAGGGCCTTGGGATCTTCTTCGAGGAATCACCCGGTGTGGCCAAGAAGATACTGGACAAAGCCCTGAACGCGTCCCGGGCCAGAGAGGCTGCGAGACGAGCCCGGGAGCTGGCCAGGCGCAAGAGCGCTCTGGATGCCGGCACCCTTCCCGGAAAGCTTGCGGACTGTGCCGAGTGCGATCCCGAACTCGCGGAGCTGTACCTGGTGGAGGGCGAATCGGCGGGAGGAACCGCAAAGCAGGGGCGCGACAGACGTTTTCAGGCGATCCTGCCACTGAGAGGTAAGATTCTCAACGTTGAAAAGGCCCGGGTCGAAAAGGTGCTCAGCAACGAGACCATACGTGACATTATCACGGCGCTCGGTACCGGCATAGGCGATGAAGAGTTCCGTGTTGACAAAGCCCGATACCACAAGATCATTATCATGACCGACGCCGACATTGACGGCGCGCACATACGCACGCTGCTGCTCACCTTCTTCTTCCGCAAGACGCGGCAGCTCGTGGATAAAGGTTACGTGTATATCGCGTTGCCTCCACTGTATCGCGTGCAGAAAGGAAGGAAGGAGAGGTACCTGGCGGATGACGGTCAACTCGAGAGGTACCTGTTTGAACTGACGCTCGAGGAGAGAAAGCTGCGCGCCAACGGCGGGAAGAAGGAGACGAAGGTCGACATAGAAGCCTTTATAGACGCGGTTAAGGCGTACAGGGAAAGCGAGCGGTTGCTGAGACGGCTTGAGCGAATGTACGGCGTATCGCGCGAGGCTGCGAAGAAATGCCTGCGATTGTCCGGCAAAGCGTTAGGCAAACTTGACGCGCTATCGAACGAGGAGAGGGAAAAGATTTTCGGCAAAGGGGCACAGATCCAGGCCTCCCCTACCGAGCAGCAGGAGCTGTTCGTCGCGGGACCTCGACCAACGGGGGCCGGTGCCAAGAGAAAGCGTATTATAGATGGAGGATTTGTGCGCAGCCACGAGTTTGCACGGCTAAAGGAGCTCGATAAGAACCTGAAACTAGTGGGGAAAGCGCCCTACGTTCTGATGAAAGGCGACCAGGAGGAATTGAGCACACAGGATTTCGGCGAGCTAATCGAATACGTTCTTGCTGTTGGACGCAAATCTGTAACCATCCAGCGATACAAAGGTTTAGGCGAGATGACGGCAGAGCAGCTGTGGTCGACGACGATGGACCCGGAACGGCGCAGCGTGCTCAGGGTGACCTACGAGGACCTCGTCAAGGCGGACGAGATATTCACGGCGCTGATGGGCGAGACAGTTGACGCGCGAAGAGAGTTCATCCAGGACCACGCGCTTGAAGTGCGCAATCTGGATGTCTGATTTGTTGTAACGGGGCACGGGAGAGTTCCCAGATGTATGCACGAAATGAGCGTATAATACCTGTCCACATCGAAGACCAGATGCGGGACGCGTATCTGGATTACGCGATGAGCGTAATTGTCGGTAGAGCGCTGCCGGACGTGCGTGACGGGCTGAAACCTGTGCAGAGACGCATCCTTTACGCCATGCGCGAGCTCGGACTTGTCCACAGTCGACCTCACCGAAAATGCGCCCGCATCGTCGGCGAGACCATGGGTACATATCATCCGCATGGGGATTCGGCAATATACGATGCGCTGGTGCGGATGGGCCAGGATTTCGCATATCGCGGCATGCTGGTTGACGGTCAGGGCAACTTCGGTTCGATGGACGGGGATCCCGCCGCTGCGATGCGTTACACAGAAGCGAGATTGGCTAGTATTGGCGAGCTGATGCTCGCGGACATCGAGCGGCAGACCGTGGACATGGTGCCGAACTATGACGGCTCCGCGGAGGAACCCGTGGTATTGCCGGCGGCTTTTCCGAGCCTGCTGGTCAACGGGAGTTCCGGCATCGCCGTGGCGATGGCGACGCATATTCCGCCGCACAATCTCGGCGAGGTCGTAGGCGCCCTTGTGGCGTTGATCGAAGATCCCGACATAGAACTGGCGGGGCTGATGGGGCACATCAACGGGCCGGATTTCCCGACCGGCGGGGTGATCCTTGGCCGTGCCGGGATTGAGAGCGCGTACCGCACCGGCAGGGGGAAGATAATGGTTCGCGCCCGCGCCTCGGTCGAGCGCGCTCAACGCAGCAACAAGGACAGGATCGTCGTCACGGAAATACCTTTCCAGGTGAACAAATCGAGGCTTCTCGAGAGTATCGCCGATCTCGTCCGCCAGAAGAGGATCGAGGGGGTCGCCGACCTGAGAGATGAGTCTGACCGAGACGGCATGAGAGTCGTCGTGGAACTGAAAAGGGGTGAAGTGGCCGAGGTGGTGCTGAACCAGCTCTATAAGCATACGAGCATGCAGGAGACGTTTGGGGCGATTATGCTGGCTTTGGTCAACAACCGGCCGGTCGTCATGGGCTTGAAAGACATGCTGCTGCGCTACCTGGACCACCGGCGCGAGATCGTGCGCAGACGCACCCTGTTCGAGCTGACACGAGCGGAAGAGCGAGCGCACGTTATCGAGGGGTTGATGATAGCCGTCGATCGGATCGACGAGGTCGTCAGCCTGATTCGCAA
>Ga0114922_10003804_pt1 | contig 14042 bp, 13 predicted proteins | sample AartaG_FD_100975 | JGI IMG/M metagenome (GOLD analysis project Ga0114922, IMG submission 100975) | Deep subsurface microbial communities from Aarhus Bay to uncover new lineages of life (NeLLi) - Aarhus_00045 metaG | ecosystem: Environmental > Aquatic > Marine > Oceanic > Sediment | place...
GAAAAGAAACCCTACCCCGTCTATGGCGAGGGAGACAAGCAGGTGCTCAAGCAGATCCTGGTGGGGCCGAAGGACGACTTCGAAGGATATCTGCGGGAGTTCACAGTTCAGCCCGGGGCAAACACCCCGTACCATCAGCACGATTGGTACCACGTCGTATACATTCTGGAAGGCAGCGGGTTTGTGAAGATCGACGGTGTCGAGCATCCCATCCTGGCGGGATCCGCGGTCCACGCTCCGGCAGGGATTACCCACGGATTTTTCAATACCGGGGAAGGGCCGATGCGCTTTCTCTGCCTTGTCCCGAAGAAGGGTGACGCCTACGGCGATGCGGACGGGTGAAGCCGGCACCCCGGCCATGTAGAATCAGGCGGTTGAGCGCTCCCGCAGACTCCGGCTCAACAACTTTAAACGCTCCAGATCTCCGAGAGTGAAGCCCCGCCAGCGCATCGGCAGGATGCTGTTGTTGTGGGTCAGGGGCTCACCCTTCAGGTCAAAGGAGGAAACACGCACAGCCTCCGCCCAAAGAGCACTGCCCGGGGTGGGTGAGTACTCGGCAACCTGAACCCGGATCCCGAATCGAGCGGCGTGACGGATCGACATCTCCACCTCCCCCACCTCCTGACCCGGCATACCCGCAAGCACGTAGGCGGTGATGCTCTGGGCCGAAAATCCAGCCCGCAACAGATGCCCCAATCCTTCCGCCAGCATCGGGGGGTCCAGTTTGCTATCCAGGGTCTTATGGAACTTTGAACGGGCGCTTTCAAAACCGATACGAACCTCGACGAACCCCGCGCGCTTCATCATTGTCGCGCAGCTGCGGTCCAGGTGTCGCAGATGCACCGCGTTGGGAAGGTAGAACTGCAGAGCGAGATCGGAACGGCAGATCTGATCCAGAAAGGGCAAAAACCCCTGTTCCTTGTTGCAAAGCAGGGCGTCGTCGTAGAAGGCGAAGGACCGGGTTCTATAGCGCCGACAGAGTTCCCGCACCGTTTGAAACAGCAGTTGCGGGTTACCGGAAACAAAATCGGGCTCGATCACCTTGGAGGCACAATAGGCACAGTTCATCGGGCAGCCCCGGTTCAAGCGCAGAGCCCCGGCCTGCCAATTCACCTCGGGCAAAAGCATAAGCTCCTCGGAAGCGGTCCAAGGGATTGTCGGAAGGGACAGGGAATCCAGGAAATCTTTCAGTTGAGGGAAAGCGGGCCCGGCAACCACCAGGTCCGCTTCACAATGGCTGAGCGCGTGTTCCGGGCAAAGGGTCGGGTAGATGCCCCCCAAAACAAGCGGCACCTTGGGGAACACCTTCCGCACCAGCCGGATCGCCTCGATCACCCCCGGATACCAGTAGGTCATGCCGGCGGATACCAGCACGACGTCGGGCTGCTCGACGGCGATCCGCCGCTCAAGGCTCTCAGCCAGGATCCCGTAACGGGCGTAGCTGCGCTTCATCCCGGCTACCCCGGGCGGAGTGGGCACGATCTGCCGGAAGAACTTCCCCGTGCCCCGAGCCTCTCGTTTCGGGCGACCCAACGCATTGATGCTTCTGGAATCGGTATAGTCCAGCGCGTTGACCAGACGCACGGAATATCCGCACCGATGCAGCCAGGCCGCGAGCCTGCAGAGAGCATAAGGTTTAAGAAACAGATCGTAGAGGGCAAAATCGTAGATCGGGGGATAGAGCAGCAATGCCTTGGGCCGGCCGGGAGGCCGCAGATTTCGGCGCGGCTGGACAAAGGACCCCATTTTTGTTAATTTTACCACGGTTTTAGGCGCCGTACCCAAGAGGTAAGGGAGAGGTCTGCAAAACCTTTATGCACCGGTTCGAATCCGGTCGGCGCCTGTCTCCCCGTCATTCCGATTCCACCGTTGGTACCAGTATAGAGCCAGGGCGGTCATGGCGTTACAGAAAGGTCCCCGGCCAATCTCCGCCGTCACTGTGTCGATCGGCACCAGCAGCGTATCCAGCAGTTCCAGCTCATCCATTCGCGCCTTCCCATCGACGGCTTTCTCCCGGTACAGATCCTCGGTAAGAAAGGTATGGCAGCGGTTGCTCATAAAGGCGGGATTCGGGTTGATGATACCGATCGGCTTCAGGCTCCTGGATCGATATCCTGTCTCCTCAAGGAGCTCTCTCGCCGCCGCCGCTTCCGGGTCTTCTCCCACCTCGATCAATCCGGCGGGAAACTCCACGGTGGTATGGGAGATTCCCTGGCGATACTGCTTGACCATCAGGAAGCAGCTTCTGCCCTGCTCGTCCCTCAGCACCGGGACCACGTTCGCCCAATCCGGTGCCTCGAGCACATGGAAGATCCCCTCCTTACCGTTTTGCGCTCGCCGTTTTGATTCGTACAGATCGAATATGCCGCAGCGTTTTACCAACCGCGAATCGATCTCTTCCCAACTCAGATGATCATCCCTCTCGTTCATAGAAGCCCCCCAACCGTAGCACGAAAGTTTCCGGCCTTTCAATTCCCGGCTGTTCGGTGTAAACGCCGTTGAAATGTTAGAGAGGGGGGGTGAGCGATTCCTTCGCTTAACATTGACAACCTCAATACCGATCCATATACTAGCGGTACATATTCGCTGCCGGCAGCCAAATGATTTGTGGAGGCCGGAAATTTGCGATAGATAGCGATAGTACAGAGGAGCGTTTTCCTAGGAACCGGCATGGCCAATCCTTTACAGCTTTCCATTGTTGCCTTCAAAAAAGGCTCCTATATTATTGTAGAAGGTAAACCCAACGCCTCCAACTTTTTCATAATACGTGGCGGCAAAGTCGGTCTGAGCAAGGAAGTATCGATCGTCGACGAGGAAGGGGGGAATGTTATCGGTCCCGGCGACTTCTTCGGCGTCATCTCCACGATGTCCGCCCACAGCCATATTGAAACCGCCCAGGCCCTTACCGACGTGTCTCTGATCTCCGTGCTCCGGGATCAGTACGACATGCTGATCGAGAAAAACGCCCCGGTAGCCATGAAAATCATCCAGCAGTTCTCCCGGCGTATGCGCTACCTGGATGAGGCGGTCACCCGGCTGACCCTGAAGAGCTCCGGCTCCGAGGATCCCAGCCACCTGTTCAAGGTGGGTGAGTACTACGCCCGCCAGAGCCAGTACAACCAGGCCTACTACGCCTACTACCGCTATCTGCAACACTGCCCCGAGGGCGAACATGTGGCTACGGCCAAGGAACGGATGTCCAAGATTCATCCGTACGCTAAAGCCGTGTATCTGGATAAGAAAAGGGGTGAGTTTACCCGTTCCTATCCCAAGGCGACCATGATCTGCAGCGAATCCGAGCCCGGGGATGAGCTGTACATCATCCAAAAAGGATCGATCAAGGTCAGCAAGATCGTGGACGACAAAGAGGTGCTGCTGGCATTGCTGAAGGCCGGGGATATCTTCGGAGAGATGGCTCTTTTAGAAAACAAACCCCGCTCCGCCTCGGGTATCGCCCACGAAGACACGACGGTCATGGTTGTCAACCGAGCCAACTTCCAACGCATGGTGGAAACCCAGCCGCAACTGATTACCCGTCTGACCCAACTTCTGGCCGAACGGATCTGGGTCGTGTATCGTCAGCTGGCCAACACGATCATGGCTAATCCGTTGGGCAGGCTCTACGATCGACTTTGGCTGGAGATGGAGAAAAACCGCGTCCAACCGGGCCCGGGAGAGCCCTACACCTTCGACTTCGGACCTAAAGAGCTCATCAACATGGTAGGCATGTCCATGGAGGAAGGTAAGAGCGTTTTGCAGCGACTGTTCGAGAACAAGAAGATCAAAGTCGTGGACAACTGCATCTTCACCTCGGACAGTGAGGAGATCTCCAAGCAGACCGAATACTTCAAAAAGATGGAGAAGATCCAAAAATCCCGGGAAGAGGGATCCTTCAAATCCCTGCGTTGAAAATCACTCCTCTATACCTTTTCCCTAGCCACGCTTCGATAGAATAAAGCCACAAGCACGAGTCCGATCAGGCAGAGGAGTGCAAACGGAATCCCCTCTACCAGGTTCGCCTGTCCGTCTTGGATCAAGGGCACTACGATCCAGGCGGGAATCGTGATAAACATCATGAACCCGAAGGTGATGGCCACGGATGTCAGGAGGTAGCCCCACGGAGAGCGCCGCCACAACAGGATGGCCGAACAGAGAGCCAGGGGAACAATCAGACCCAGATCGAGAGCCTGTGTCTCCAGGGTGGTGATCCCTGCCAGTTCCCGGGGAAACTGACCGGTCATCATGATGGGAACGATGCGGCCGATCCAGAGCAGGAGCAGGGCAATGCCAAGAAGAAGGGAAAAGACGATAAATACGCTCCTGGGGAAGCGAGGGGAGAAGTGCCCAGGCAAGCCCACCACGTCGATCCGGCTCATGTTGAGAAAGAAGCCGACCAGGCTCAATGCAAAGACGGCTACGTAGACCAGAAACAGGAGATTGAAAGCCATCATCGTCGCATACATCAGGTATACGTAGAAAAAATAGGCAAGCAGGCCGCCGAGTAGCAATCGGCCCCGGAGCGAACCCCGCAGAGACAGAACCGTGGCTGCGGCGAGAAGGGGTAGCCCGATCGCGAGGTTGATCACATCCCAGATTACTCCCTCCCGCACCACCACGACCGGGTCGTATCGGTACAGACCGCTGCCCTGAAACACAGCCTCCTGTCCGCGCACCGTTCTATGCTCGATCCGCGGCTCGGGAGTTTTGTAGAAGATGCCGACCGTCGTGGCACCGAGGATAAGCAGAAAGATGAGTACATACAGTAAGAATTGTGGCTTCATGGAGTGGCCTCCGTATCTTCGTTGATCGTGAACTTATCGATAAATCCTTGGGGACAGGGCGCGATCTTGCGCTGCCGGTAATCATAAAAGGCGATTCCCGTTTTAACCCGGGCAATCTCCCGCCGACCGCATTCCAACAGGTAGTACAGGTCGAAGCCCCGCCGACCGATATCGTCCAGATACAGGCTGACTTCGATATCGTCACCCAGATTCCCCTCCGATTTGTAGAGGATCATGGCGTCGGTCATGATGATCGCCTTTCCAAACAGGCTCATCTCGCTCTGCCCGTTCTCCTCAAAGAAACGGATGCGTGCCTCATGGCAGAGGGTCAGAACCGAGTCGTTTCCCAGGTGCCCCCCGTAATTGATATCATCCACCCGCACGCGAAGCCTGGTCCTGAAGACCTCCCTTCCCTGAATGTCGAATCGTACTCTACTCATTTCTGTCCCCAGTTTCAGATCTCATACAGCCAAGCCTCTGTACTTCACCGCAGAACGCCAATGATCCCCAGCTGCATGCCACCGCTCTTTGAATCCTCCTGCAGCCTCTGGCCCACTCGGCAGCTCGTTCCAGCTCTCCCTGTTTCATCGGGCCCTCAGTTCCTGTGACGGCAAATCCCTCCGGAGGCACGATCAGTCGGCCACCCGCCTGTTCGAGCCGCTTGGCTATGGAGGGTGCGGCATAACCCCCGATTTTGACGAGGAATCGCAGAATCCGGGACTTGATGTCCTCCGGGGCGATGCGGGTATCGAAGGCTGCCACCTTCGCCCCGTTGAGCCGCCCTTCGGGTATGCCCTTGAGGAAAGTGGTTATCCCCTCGGTCGGTCTGAATCCCCGGGTGGGCGATCCCACCACCAGGTATTCCAATCCCGATAGTCGATCTACACGGTGTGTCACCGCTCCATCACGTTTATGATCTGCAGGACCGTGCGGTTCACCGGCGTGGCCACCCCGTGCTTCCTTCCCAGCTCGCAGATCTTTGCACTGAAAATCTCGACCTCGGTTTTACGGCTCGCCTCGACATCCTGCAGCATGGAGGATTTTCCCTCCGGGGAAAGCTGCATGAGAAAGCCGTACCACTTCTGCAGATCCTCTTCAACCAGGTCGATGCCGACAACCCCCGCCAATTCGATCACCTCCCGCATCAGCGCCTCCATCAGATTTCGGGCATCCTGGGAAACGTGAAACACACCGTAGGGAGCCCGCAGCACCGCAGAGGCCTGGTTGATGCCGGCGTTGATCATCAGCTTCCACCACAGCATCCGCTGCATGTCCTCCGGCACCTGGCAGGGTATATCTGCTTCGGCAAATGCCTCCCGTACCCTGAGCACCTTCCGGGTGGGTTCGGTATTGTTGAGCTCCCCGAAGTAGAGAATCCCCGGCTTGGTGTAGGTAATCCGGTTGCCCTCCCGCACCGCATCGATTCCTACGGATATGGTGTAGAGCATCCTGTCGATACCGTAGAGCGATCCGATGATCTGTTCGCTCTCCAGACCGTTCATCACGGAAATAATCGTGGTGTCGCCGGCGATCCTGCCTGTCAAACCGCGGGTGCCCTCCTCCAGCTGATGGTGCTTCAGGGCAACCACGATGAGATCCGCCGCCGGCCCGGGGTCATCCGGATGAACTACGGCGGGACGGTACTGCTTCCCGTTCACGACCAGTCCCTCCCGGCTCAGGCGGTCATAGTATCGACCGGCGGCGATCAACTCCGTTGAAAAATTCGGGGCATCACAGAAACGGGAGGCAAGGAATCCCCCCATTGCCCCTGCGCCCAGGACAGCAACTCTGCGTATCCTCTCCATACTCCCCAATAATGCACACCTTCGCAACTAATGCAAGGTTTGGAACGAGGTGACAGTTTATCCCGTTGCCCGTGTTGCAGGAACAGTGATGCTTCAACAATAGTGTGACAGAAATTGAAATACTTAATTTGCAGGTAAATTTCATAAATAATTTGTTAGAATTATTGATTGTTTTCGAAAAACTGATAAATTACACCTAGAACTGAGAAAGGAAATTGTATCCGCGATGGAACTGCAACACAGAAAGAGACTCGACAGCGCGATCATTGGGGTGACACGGCAGGCTCTGCGTATATCCCTGTACAATCCCTCTCTGGCCTGGTTCTTCCTGAAGACCCTCTTCCGGCAGCGGAAAGCCGCGATCAAGCGTGAGCTCTGGGAGCAGGATGGCATCCACGTACCTCCGTTTATGATCGCCAGCATTACCCGACGCTGCAATTTGAACTGTACAGGGTGTTACGCTCGAGCCCGGCAGAGAACCGATAAAGGGGAGCTGTCCGTGCACCGGCTGAGCCAGCTGATGGACGAAGCTCGGGAACTCGGCTTTGCCTTTGCCTTACTGGCCGGGGGGGAACCGCTGACCCGTCCGGAGATCCTCGATGTCACCGCCTCCCATCCGGAGATAATTTTTGCGCTTTTCACAAACGGCACGCTGTTCACAGAGCAGATCCTTGAACGCATCGCCGCTCGGAAAAACGTGGTTCCCGTGCTCAGTCTCGAAGGATTGGAAGGGCAGACCGACAGCCGCCGGGGTACGGGGGTGTATAAACATCTTCTGCAGTCCATGAGCTCACTTCGGAAAAAGCGTGTGTTCTTCGGCATCTCTCTAACAGTTACCCGTAAGAACATCAACCTGGTGACCTCCGAATCCTTTGTTCGTGAACTGGCAGATCGAGGTTGTCGCCTGTTCTTCTACGTCGAGTACATCCCCGTAAAGGAGAGAACCGAAGATCTGGTCGTCTCTACCGCGCAGCGGGAACAGCTGGACCGGAGGATGAGAGCGCTACGGCGCCGCTTCAACCGACTTTTCATCTCCTTTCCGGGAGATGAAAAGATCTACGGCGGCTGCCTGGCTGCCGGAAGGGGATTCGTACACATCAGCCCCGAGGGCGGGCTCGAACCCTGCCCCTTCGCGCCGTACTCCGACACCGATCTGCAGACTACATCTTTGAAGCGGGGGCTGTCATCGGTGTTCCTCAACCGCATCCGCCAGAGTGAGGAGCATCTGGATGAAAGCGAGGGGGGCTGTGCCCTGTTCAACAAGCGTGAGTGGGTTCAGTCTTTGATCGTCTAAATCTTAATAGATCCCCAGGACCTCGAGATCAGACCAGTAGGTGTTGTAGCTGGACAGCGCGCCGGTGGCCTCCTCGTGGATTCCCTGCAGGGAGGGGATATCGGTCCTCATAACGATCCGTCCCTCCGGATCCAACTGGTTCAGTTCGATCAGACCCTTGGACAGGGCCAGGTGGTTGAAATCCAGATTTCCGAAGTAGTAAGTGTACGGATCGACTTCAGGAGGGATGTTTACCCGGATCTTACCCTCCCCCAGGATCGGGTCCACCGGGATCCAGCCGACCGTCTCGATGTAGAACTCCGCCCAGTAGTGTCGCGTGGCCTGTAGATCCCGATCGACCAGATATCCGGCAACCGGGCGCGCGGGGATATCCTGACTGCGGGCCAGGGCACAGAACAGGACGGCATACACGTAGGGATGTCCCTTCCTCTCCTCAATGGCTTTGAGAATATCCCGTTCGCTGTACTCCAGGTCCACCTTCAGTTGCGTCAACACGTAGCGGTAGATCTCCCGGGCCTTCCGGTAGGGGTTTCGCTCCCGCCCCACGATACGCGACCCGATCTTGGCGATACTCTCGTTGTCGGCGGGCACGATTGAATCGGCGGTGGTGTAGTGTTTGTACAGCCGCCTCGAGGTATCGTAGGCGGTGGGAACCTTGGCTATGTTTACCCGGGTCTCAACCGAATACCTGTCGACCATGAAGCTTTGAAAAACCGTGTAGCTCCTGTCCGCCTCAAGATTCTCGAGACTGAAAAGCTTGACCCCGCTGACATTGTCAAACAGCGCCTCGCCTTGCTCGCTTACCAGCTGGATCTCACGCTGTTCCGGCGCCTGAACCAGCTGGGGCACCCAGAGGTTGAGGCTGTTCTCGCCATCCGCGGATACCGATCCCACCTCCAACGAATACTGCACGGAATAGGTTCTCTTCTCGGGAAACAGTTTCGTGCCCGCCGCACTCTCAATCTCAACAAATACGGCGTTGCTCTTGCCCTTGTCGGTCACCACCATCATTTGGCCGGAAGAGGCTCCGTCCGGAACCCAGACCCGAATCTCCCGATCGCTCCACAGCTCGTAATCCAGGTCGTAGTCCACCGCCGGAATGAAGGAGGCATCCTCTACTTCGGTGTACCCCTGCGTCGGGTTGCCGGATATCCAGGTAAATTGGACCTGTGAGCCGCCCCTCTGCAAGCCGAAGTTCATGCCGCTGGTGGTCAGAAGCGTGCCCACCGATCCGGCTTCCGGCTCCAACGCGCTGATGTAGGGCTGACCCGGTTTTCCCGGGCCGGAAAGCACGACCGGGATCTGCTGTTTGTTGGTAAACAGCAGACCCTTGCTCTTTCCATTTTTTGTTATCACCCGCACCATACCGGAGCTGACCTCTTCCGGGATACGCAGGCTGATCTGAGTATCCGACCAATCCAGATAGCCCGATGACACCGGAGCATGCCCGCCGATGACTGCCTCCCCTCCGTTGCGTTCGTCCCCGAAGTACTTACCCGTAATAACCATTACGTCCTGGGGAAATCCGATTTTCGGGGTTATCGAATCGATCTGAGGCGGCCGCCCGGTCATGCGGGAGCTGAGCAGCAGCACGGCCAGGATAGCCAGCAATATGGTTGTGAAAAGTACCTCTTTACGTCTAAAAAACGGTTTGGGGATTTGTTTATTTTCGTCCATTACTAGTTGGCTGCAGGTGCGCGAAGCAATTCTCTGTAGGGATAGATCTCCACTTCGAGTTGTATGTTGAAGGTTGCCGCTTCTGCAAACTCATTGGAAAAGCCAAGCGGGAAAAACAGAACCTTTTCACCCCAGGAGACCGGGATGCTCTGAATCGTCGTCAAATAGGCGGCCTTGGCATCGGGAACTTCGGAGAACCACACCTGGCCCTGGGCCACCAGCAGCAGGTTTCCGCTCTCCTCCTGATAAGGTGTGAATACCACATCGATGCGGATATTGTCTCCGACCAAACGCACGGCCACGCTCCGTCCCGGAATAGTGAGCTTCTTGCTCTGAGAGTTCCAAACCGGCTGCTCGTCGGGAGGAAGAACCGTGGCCGTAATCTCCAGCTGCAGAGCCTCGTCGATCAGGTATTCCAGATCCTCATCTTCCAAAAGACGTTCCAGTTCGTTGTCCTGGGCTCCAGCAGAAAGCAGAACGAGGGAAAACAGGATAACAACCAGGATGCGCCGGATCATTTCAGTCTCCTGCTATACTCATCGGCACGCAGCATCCTGGGCTCCCCGAAGTGAAGGAACTCGGTGTCCTCCGGCAGGGTGATGATGATCTGCTCATTCCCCGGTTCCTGATCCAGCGACTTGAGCAGCTGCTCCAGATCTTCGATAGGGGCGGCTACCTGCACCTCTGTAATACCGGAGGGCTGTCTCTTGATGCTCATGAAGGGGAAATTGGGTCGGGTGGTGAGAAATATCAGCAGTCCCCCCATCCCCAGGAAAACGACAAAAATCGCTGCGATCGCCGGAACGGGCATGCTGATCCGCATCCGCCAAAGCCGGCGCCTGCGATGCCTCAACCGCGGAGACAGACGGTTGTGCAACCGTTCCCGGGTCCGCTCGAGCGGGCCCTCAACCGGAGGCTCCGCATCCGCAAGCAGTGCCCTCCTGAGCGAATCCAGCTGCGCCAGAGTCTGTTGGCAGCGGCGGCATGCTTCGATATGTTCCTGGATTTTTTCCGACCAAGGGGATTGCACTTCCCTGTCGAAAAACGCGCTTAAAAGGTCAGGGTTGGGACAGTTCATATCCCTCTCTTCATTCACCGATCTCGCCGTCGAGCAGCTGAGCCAGACGCTCCCGCGCTCGGAATGCCCTTACTTTTACGTTCCCCTCACTAATTCCCAAAATACCTGCAATTTCCCTGTAATTCAGATCCCCATACTCCTTCAGGACCAGGACCATCCTCATCTTGGCGGGAAGCCGGTTCAAGGCTTCCTGAACCATGCTGCGGGTCTGCTCCCTGAAAAACTCCTGATCTGTGGGTTTGGAATATTGGGGTGTACTTTTTTGTAATCGAACGTAAGCCCGCTGCTCCCTTGATCTCTTCTTCTCATAGTTCAAAGAGATGTTCTTCAGAACGCGTATCAACCAGTACTTGGTTTGATCTAGGTCAGGAAGAGGTTCCTCCCGCTGCCAGTACTTGATGAACGCCTCGTGACAGAGATCCTCCGCCTTCGTGCTACTGCCCGTGATGCGGTAGGCAACCCGGAACAGTGTCGGGTAGAGAGACTCATATGCCTTGTCGAATAGATCCTCACGCATCATTGTAAACAACAAACCTGGGCATTACGTTACAAATTCTACTCAAAGTTTTTCTTTTTTCCATCGCGGGCCTTCAGGAGTGTCTTCCAGAACTACACCCAGCTCCCGCAGCTGTTTCCTGATTTCATCCGCCCGGGCGTAGTCCTTGGCCCGGCGCGCCTGCTCCCGCTGATCGACCAGCCCCTGTACCTTCGCTTCGAACGCCGGATCCAGCTGTTCCGGCTCTACGGAGGCGATCTCCAGACCCAAGATCCGGTCCATCTCCAGCAGCCCCCTCAGCCGCTGCTGCGGGTCGATGGTCTGCTCCTTGAGTAGCTCCCAAAACGACACGATGGCTTTCGGCACGTTCAGGTCATTTGCCAGGTTGTCCCTGAAACTCTGCAGCAGGCCCGAAGCCTTCCCGTCCATGTTGCGCAAGTCCGCCGGCTCCAGGCCCGGGTTGTCCTGCTTCAAGCGCAGAATCCGCTCGACAATATTGAGCCGGCCGCTGCGGGCCGCATCCAGGGCCTCGAAGCTGAACTGCAGGGGGGAGCGGTAGTGGGCTCCCAGGCAGAAGTAGCGGTAATCCAGGGGGTCATAGCCCCTCTCCGTGAGACTGGTCAGGGTCAGGAAGTTACCCGCGGATTTGGCCATCTTCTCCTTGGCCAGTACCAGGAACTCCCCGTGCAGCCAGTACTTCACCCAGGGCTTCTTGCCCGTGGCCGCTTCGCTCTGGGCAATCTCGTTGGTATGATGCACCGCGATGTGATCGATCCCTCCGCAGTGGATGTCGAACTGCTCCCCGAGATACTTCATGCTCATGGCGCTGCACTCGATGTGCCAGCCCGGATAGCCCCTGCCCCAGGGAGAATCCCAGAGCATGGCCTGATGCTCGAACTTCGACTGGGTAAACCACAGCACGAAGTCGTGGGGATGGCGCTTGTTCGGATCCACGGCAATCCGGGCTCCGGCCTTCAGATACTCCCGGACCTGTCCGCTGAGCTTTCCGTAGTCGGGGGCTTTGCTCACGTCGAAATACACATTGCCCCCGGCCTGATAGGTAAAACCCGCCTCCTCTATGCGGCGGATCAGATCGATCATATCCCGGATGTGCTCGGTCGCTTGGCAGGTGATATCCGGCATGGTTATGTTGAGGGCTTCCAGGTCGTGAAAAAAGGCCTCTTTGTAGTGCTCCGCGATCTCCCGGACGCTCCTGTGCTGCTCCCGGGCCCCTTTGAGCATCTTGTCCTCTCCCTGATCGGCATCATCGGTCAGGTGGCCCACATCCGTGATATTCATCACGTGCCTGACCCGGTAGCCGAAGAAGCGCAGGGTACGCACCAAGAGATCCTCGAAGATGTAGGTGCGTAAATTTCCGATATGGGCGTACTGGTACACCGTAGGCCCGCAGGTGTAGATACCCACATTCCCATTATCTATGGGTTCGAGATCTTTTTTCTGCCTACTCAGCGTATCGAATAGCCGAAGCGGGAGCGGCAAGCAATCCTCCTTTTTTGATCGTTCACGCTCTAAAGTTCTCGAAATGAGAACGTTGTAGATTATTTAATGGTTTATATATAGACTCTGCCTGTGAGAAAAGTAGGGAAAATCCGGAAAAAAATCAACCTACCCTGCCCCGTTTCCTACGACGAACCGATGAGCAGACACTCCAGCTTTCGCATCGGCGGACCGGCGGACATCTACGTGACACCCCACAGCACCGAGCAGGCAGCCCGGGTCTATGGGCTGCTGAACGACCAGGGAATTCCCACGTTTATCCTCGGGGCCGGGGCCAACATCCTGGTGTCGGATCTGGGCATCCGGGCAGCGGTGATCGACATGAGCGGCCTCCGGGGATGCAACCTGCGCCGAACAGAGCGGGGAGCCACTGTGGAGGCGCAGGCCGGCACGGCCATGAGCGATGTCAGCACCCTGGCTCTGGAGCAGGGTCTTTCGGGCCTGGAGTTCATCTATTCCATGCCGGGCAGCGTGGGCGGTTCGGTGTGGATGAATGCGCGCTGCTATGGCCGGTCCGTCTCAGAGGTGCTGGAGTGCGTGCGGTACGTCGAGCCGTCGGGACGAATCGACACGATGGAGATCAAGCAGGAGCAGTTCGGCTACAAGCGCTCTCCCTTCCAGAGCTACGGCTGCCTGATTCTCAGCGCTACCTTCACTCTGGAATCCGGTGAAGTGCGGGCAATCCGGGAAGAGATGGAATCGATCAAACAGGATCGGGAGCGGAAGGGGCACTTCCTCTATCCCTGTGGGGGTAGTATCTTCAAGAACGATCGGGCATTCGGCAATCCGACGGGGAAGCTCATCGACTCCCTCGGACTGAAGGGCAGATGCATCGGCGGGGCCCGCGTCTCGGAGCTACACGGTAATATCATCGTGAACACCGGAGGCGCCAGCGCGGAAGAGGTGTTTCAACTGATCCGCCTTCTGGAAACCGAGGTGCACAGGGCATACGGCTTCCGGCTGGACAGAGAGATCCTGCTGGTCGGGCAGTGGCGGGAGGAGACAACATGACGGGATTCTTGGACAATCTGCGGGCGTATCTGAAAGATCTCAAGGATCAGGAGCTGAAAAAGGCGATCGCGGAGATCCCCATCAACGAGCTCATCGAAATTTGGGATGACCTGGACGAGGAGGAGGAGCTCAAGCTGTTCCGCATCCTGGACCTGGAACACAAGGTCGACTTGATGGATACCCTGCCCATCTCCAAGCAGGAGCTGTTGATCCGCTCCCTCGCCACTGATCACGCCAAGGCTCTGCTTGCAGAGATGGACCCGGACGACCTTGCGGACTTTATTCAATCGGTCTCCCCGGAAGTGAGGGAATCGGGCTGGAACGCCCTGGAAGATGAAGCCAAGGAAGAGGCGCTGTTCCTGCTGAAGTACGACTACGACGA
>Ga0114922_10003805_pt1 | contig 14039 bp, 15 predicted proteins | sample AartaG_FD_100975 | JGI IMG/M metagenome (GOLD analysis project Ga0114922, IMG submission 100975) | Deep subsurface microbial communities from Aarhus Bay to uncover new lineages of life (NeLLi) - Aarhus_00045 metaG | ecosystem: Environmental > Aquatic > Marine > Oceanic > Sediment | place...
CCGGTCTTCAATATGTATCCTCTGTCTGCCAGATCGAGCGCTTCCCTAACGTTTTGCTCAACTAAAAGGATTGTTATACCTTCTTTCTTTAGGCTTTTAATTACTTTGAAGGTTTCAGTGACTAGCTTTGGCATCAATCCAAGAGAAGGCTCATCAAGCATTAACAGCTTGGGATTTGCCATTAAGCCCCTTCCAAGAGCCAACATTCCTTGTTCTCCTCCGGATAAGGTTCCGCCTTTCTGAGTGTGTCTATCTTTCAAACGAGGGAAAAGCGCATAAACATAATCGAGATTCCTCCGGATCACTTTCTTATCTCTGATGGTATAAGAACCTAATCTCAAATTCTCTTCCACCGATAAAGGCCCAAATATTCTCTTTGCTTCCGGAATATATGTGATGCCTAACTTAACTATTTCGGCGGTCGGCATGTGACTAATGTCCTTGCTGAAAAACTCTATCTTTCCAGAGGCAGGATGTAAAAGTCCTAAAATGGCCTTTAAAATAGTCGTTTTTCCAGCGCCATTGGCCCCTATTATAGAAACAAGCTCCCTTTGCTTGACCTCAAAGCACACATTATGTACTACTGGCATTCCACCATAATGCACTCTAATGTCACTGACTCTTAACATATTTTTCACCCAAATAGGCCTCGATGACCTCTTCCATTTCAATAATACTTTCAGGCTTACCTTCTGCAATCTTCTTGCCACCATCAAGCACCAACACTCTATCTGAGATAGGCATTACAAAATCCATCACATGCTCTATAACAAAAAGGGTTAGCCCTTTACCATCTTTTATATCCCTAAGCATCCTCAGTATATCTTCAGTTTCTGTTTTGGTTAGGCCTGATGCAATCTCATCCAGCATTAGCAGATCTGGTTTCGTGGCCAATGCCCTGGCCAATTCAATCCTTTTTTGTGCGGCAAAAGGTAATTCTGTAGGATATGCATCTCTTTCTCTGTCTAGTCGAACCAACATTAATATTTTCAGAGCTTCATCCCTTGCCTCATCCTCATCATTAGTTCTGCAGAAGGCACCTACCATAGTGTTTTCTAAAACAGTCATGTCACCCATTATCGCCGGAATTTGGAAGGTCCGTGCAAGGCCTTTGCGATTGCTGAGAAAAGATTTAAGTCCAGTTATATTTTCTCCCTTAAAGAGCACTGTGCCATCATTAGGCTTATAGTAACCTACTAGACAATTAAAAAGTGTAGTTTTACCTGCTCCATTAGGTCCAATGAGGCCGACTATATCTCCTTTTTCTATTTTAAAAGAGACATTATCACAGGCAGTTAGACCACCGAATTTTTTTATGAGGTTAGATACTTCTAATAGAGCCATTGGTATTACCCCTTTTAATTAGGGCTCTCTCGATTATTCCCCAAATCCCCCTAGGTTCACATGCTGCTATTACCATCACGATGATCGCGTAGAGCATGAAGTCAAGCCCAACAAAACCACTTGCCCCAAGCCAACTACCCAAATACCGATCCAAGGGAATGAGGATCATTGCTCCGAGGATTGGACCCCACATGGACCCTGCACCTCCTATCATTGTCATCAAGGCGATTAAAATGGATAATTCTAAGTGCATCACCGAGTAAGGGTCAATGTACATATAGTAGACTGCGAAGAACGCCCCACCCAATCCTGCAAATATTCCGGTAATGCAATAGGTCGTAACTTTAGCCCAATAGATGTTTATGCCTAGACTTTCCGCAGCATCCTCATTCGCTTTTATAGCTCGTAATTGATATCCCAGCTTTGATTTTCGAAACCAGTTCATAGATAGAATAGCTAAAATGACCAGGCTTAGGGCAAGGTAATGGTAGTAGACTTCAGATTCGAACTGCATGTAAATGAAGTTCGGGGTTTCTTTTATCGGTAGCTCTAACCCCCGGTTCCCCCCAACCCAATCCCAATTGATAAATATTTGCTGCCAGATCAACTGAACCGCAATGGTGGCTATAGCAAAGTAGTGACCTTTTAGGCGAAAAAGAACATATCCAAGCACAAAGGACTCTGTTGTTGCTACAATAATTCCTGCTGCGGCGCCCAAGCACCATGGAACATCCCATAATATCATTAGCATAGCAACAGTGTATGCCGACATCCCAACATTTTTAGATTGCCCTAACGCTACCTGACCCCCATATCCACCAATCATATTCCATCCTATCCCATACAAGCAGAAGATGAGAAAGTCTATCATAACTGACCTGGCGAAAGACTCCTTTACGATCCAAGGAAAGGCAAGGCAGATAACAATAAACAAGAAAAGGCCAATCCTCTCCGAAATATGAAAATCTCGGAAAGAAAGTGCTTTTTTCAATGCCTTCATTTTGATTACCTGCTCCATCCGAAAAGCCCCTGGGGTCTGAACACAACTATTAGGAAGTAAGCAAAATAGATGAGGGCGAATTTCCACTCGGGGCCAGCATAATATCCCCCTACCGTCTCGACTAAGCCAATGATCAAACCACCGACAAAGGACCCTTCAATTGACCCAAATCCTCCTAAGGCGACTGTTGTAAAGGCAATCATGGTAAAAAGTAATCCTACTGTTGGATAGATATAATAAAAGTTAGTAAGCAAAGCTCCGGCAAGTCCCACAGTAAGTCCTCCTAAACCCCAGGCGATTGCTCTCATCCGTTCTGTATTAATTCCCATAATACTTGCTGCTTCTGTATCAAGTGCGGTCGCTCTCAATGCACTCCCAAATTTGGTATGGTGGAGTATTACGTAAATAATAGAAAAAGAAATAACACTAAGCCCAGCAGCGCCAAGTTTACCGTAAGGAAGGATACAAGAACCCAACTTGCAACTCTTGCCGATAAGGATGCCCTCATTCAACATGCAATAATCCGTGCCAAAAATGAACATTGCCAGATAACGAAGAAAGATCATCAAAGCAAAGGTTCCAAGAAGTTGAGCTAGCATTGGCCCTCTCAGTAGATACCTAATAAGAAGATAATAGGAGGCTATTCCCAACAGAAATCCAATCAGTGCAGCAACTGGCAATCCGAGGAGCGGGTCTACCGGCAGGATCGTTGCCGTGAGGTACGCAGCATACATACCTACCATTAAGAACTCACCGTGAGCAAAGTTCACTATTTCCATCACGCCAAATATGATGGCTAACCCTAAAGCAACTAGGGCAAAAACAAATCCCATTAACAGACCATTAACAATGATATTTAGAATCATCTTTTTTTCTTCTCAAGATACAAAACCCCCCACTTGCTTTTATTTGTGGGGGGTTTTCGGTGCTAATATTTTCTTTTATCCATCTTCCGTGTTTTTGTAATCACAGCCCATACCTATGATCCCATTTTTACTTGTATCCTGGAAAAGGGTAAAGTAGGTTAGCAGTCGCTATATCGAAGGGGTAAACTACTTCTAGATACTTGTAAGGATCTTTGGCAATATCATCACCTCCCTGATATTGCGCTATCAATCCACCCCCTAAAGAGTTCTGGCCTGTATGTCCTTCAAAATCTTCGAATTTCACTCCTGCATAGGGTACGACCAGTTGTTCAGCAGGTATATTAACCTTATTGAAAGCCTGTCGAATTGCTTCTGGTTTAGTTGAGCCTGCAATATTGAGAGCCTCTACAAAGGCTTGCATACCTGTGAAAGAGCGAGCACTTGCCCCGCCGAAAGGTTCCCCATATCGCTTTTTGAATAGCTCATTTACAATCTTTGCAACTGGTTTGGCATCTGCGAGTTTAGGGACAAACACACTGCGAGTGAGAATACCATTAGCGTCCTTACCAACAGCTTTACCAAAAGCAGTAAACATCGTGCCAGATTGCCCCCAGAAAATCTTTGGGTTAGCCTTGTTTTCCTTTAAGGTTCGTATCCAAAGTATTGCGTCTGAAAGGTATGGGACAAAAACAAGGCTATTAGGTTTTGCTCCGAGTATTTTGATAGCCTCCATTGACAAATCCGGTGTTTCATGAGGATACTTCAGCGATGCTACGGTGTTGTATTTGTACTTCTTTGCCATTCTTAAAATTATGTCGAAGCAAGCAGCACCCCACTCGGTATTCTCACAAGCAACACCCAAGCCATCAATTTCATCTTTAGGAACTGGAGCAACACCACGTGCCTTTCCTTGTGTAAGCCCTTCGAGAAACTTAAATACATCTTCAATAAAAGTTTCATCATTTGGGGTAGTTCTGACAAACCACTTATAGCCTCGTTTTGTAAGGGCAGGGGAAGTAGCCGCCCCGCATAAGAATGGTATCCCTGCTCTTTCCGCTACAGTACTTGCTGTTTTGGTCACTGAGCTTAACCGACACCCTATTATGCCTATTACACCCTCATCCTTAATCAACATTTTCGCGAGGTTTGCCGCCCTATCGGGCTCTGCCCTTGTATCTTTTACTATCAGTTTTATCTTTGCGCCACCTAGGCTAGGAATTCCCTGCCACCCAGCCATTGGAATATATTTGGCTATATCAGGATATTTATTATTAGCGAGTTCTGCTGCGAATTCAACACCCCACATAGTTTTAGTTCCTGCGGCAGCCAGAGGGCCAGAAAGCTCATAAAGAACGCCTATCTTGATTTCCTTTGACTCCGCCCAATTAGCTTGACTCGCAACCAACACTATCGCCAGCAATGCTAAAATGGCAAACTTAAAAGACTTAAATGAAAACATAATTTATCCTCCTTGTTTATAAAGTCCCTTTTTACTTAGCTACCTAGATTTCTTGTTCCTTATCACCTCCTTTCTTGTCGATTGATCAAGAGTCATACCATTTTTTAAGTGTAGAACCCTTTTGAACTCTCCATCTAATAGAATTTTTATGAAAAAAGTGTTTGCTAGCCAGTATTAATATTATGGAGTTTCCAATTGTTTTGTTGTGCTTAGCCCTAAGTACGTGGCAGGATAATATCTGCAGCAATTCGTGCTGCCTCTCCACACACCCATGGACATACCTCAATCCCGCCTCCTGTATACCAGGCCTCTCTATCGTCCTCTTTAAAAAAGTCGAAACGCCTCCCCAAGAGTTTTTCTTGAATATCAAAACACTTAACGCTACCCATCATTTCTTTGAATCTGTTGAACATTTCAACTCCCATGCTCATGGTCTCTACGTAGGCGTCAAAATCCGCAAGATCTTCACTGCCTCGAACTAGACCAATTGCCATTATGCCGCCTAAAAGGGCTCCACATGTTTCCCCCATGCGTGCGACTCCAGCTGCCATAGCCGTGCTTGCGCGCAATGCTCCTGCATCTTCAAAATGAAGATGAGTCTGGATCGCCCAAAGAACGCACCGGGTGCAGCCTTCATACGCCCTGTTATTGTTATAGCCGGTTTTTGCTATCACATCTAGTAGCTTTTCCCTAGATCCAGGTGGGCTCTTCCTTGTGTTATACACGGCTTCTTCCTTAGGGCCCCAGACCTTTGCCACAATTTCGTTAACCTTCATGTTTCTTGCCTCCCTAAATAATAGGTTCTCGTTTGTATCCCTTGCCGCTAAAATAAAAGCTCGCTATCTTTAATAATCACCTTCCCATCGAGTTCGAGCGTTGGGTTGTTGATAATCAAATCGAGGTGTAGAGGAGCCTTAACCGTCCCTCCGCTCGTATGGTTGTCTCCTATGCCAATATGGGCTGTCCCAAGCGCTCCTTCGTCTTCGAGCATTATCCCGCATATTCGCGCTTTGGGGTTCAAACCTACACCAAGCTCTGCAATATTGTAGACCGTAGGATCCTTTTTCTCTTCAAGGATTTTTCTTAGTGCTGCAGCGTCTGCCATGCCTTTGATATTTGTGATAAGCCCACCGTTAACTGTGACTTCAATTGGAGCGCTTAGAACGCCCATTTGGGGATCCGGAATGCTTACATCAGCGAAAACCACTCCTTCAGCCGTTCCCTCTATTGGTGAAATATTAGCTTCTATATTCGGTGGCCCACATATTGTGCCTGGGCCAGTGCAAAATCCCTTGCCTGTCTCGCCTTTTCGGGCAGCGCCGCCCAGTTCCATAGTGATCTCGGTACCACCAGGAGCCGTCAACTTAGCAGTTGTAGCCTCGGTGAATAAATCTGCCAACTTTTGCACGGTTTTCTCGTGGGCTGGAAAATCGGCTTCTATCGCACCCCTTATCAACATCTCCTCCACATATGCAGGCATACTAACCACTCTAACACCAGCCTGTGCCGCCTTTTGTGTTGCTTCAGAGCGCGTGAGCGAGTAAGTGGTAGGCTCAAAGACCACATCGGCTTTCATCATCGCGGACACAATTGTCTCCGGAGGGTTTTCCCCATGGGCCTTACGGGGCGTCATAATACATACCACCGCCTCAGCATTTCTCTCTATGGCAGCAGTTGCAATGAGCTCAGCAATTCGAATATTATCAGTATCAGCCACAATCAATACCTTCTCTCCGGCTTTGACATTCGCGCATTTGTCAAGCAAGGTCTTTACTCCTTTAATCATTTCCAAGTTTTTCATTATAGTTTTGCCTCCTTATTTAAATTCTGTGTTCTTTGCCAATGTCAGTTTCACAAGATTTTCCACATCCCGCTCTTGCTCTAATCGCTGTAATACATCGATAATTTCTTGTATCTGTGGCTCGGGCAAAATATCTCTGGTTAATCTTTGAAACTTCTCAACGATGATTTCATCATCGATCGTGACGGATTCATTTTCCTGACCGGCATATTCTTCCCCATCTCTTATCTTAACGGTTATCTTAACTCCCCGCCGTCTATCGATTTCTTCATCCACCTGAACCCTGATTCTCTTCATCAACGCCGCTATCTCTGGATCGTCATAGTCTTCAAAAAACTCTTTTATATATGCATCTCCCCTGATTAGCGAAGCAGCGACTGCGAAGGAGGCGCTTTCTTGAGCATCCAGAGAGGAATTAATTTCATATTTATTATGGACAAGGGCGTCACTATAGATCCCGATCTGAACATATTCTATCTCATCAGATTTAAAATCATGTCCTTTACTGATCTTTGAAGCTAGCCGTATTAAACCTTGCAAATGTCCACAGCAAGGGAACTGCTTGCACCAGCAGTTCAGGATCTCAAAGTCCTTTCCCAAATTAGCGACCATTTTGTCTATGTCATACTCATCAGCATAAGCTTCCAGAAATCCATATTCGTCTTCCAGGATAGTGGGGCCCCCTGTAATACCCCTTTGGGCAAACAAAGCCGACAGAACCCCATTCATCGCTGCCCTGCCAGCATGTATTCTCTTGCTCATGGTGCCATCGCTAATAAATGCGAATAGTCCGCTGGCGGCCTGATCCCCCGCCAGGCCAAGAGCGTTAAGACAAGCGTCTGCATCAAGATCTAACAGCTTAGCAGTTGCCGCTGCGGCACCTAAATTCCCTGTAGTTGCAGTGATATGGAATTTCCGGCTATCGCGGTGGCTTGGGAAGATAGCCATCCCAACGCGCAACATAAGCTCGTATGCTAATATGACCGACAATAATAGGTCTTTCCCACTCGAATTTCGATACTCTGCGATGGCTAATGATGCGGGAATTATAGTCGCACCAGGATGGCAAGTGCTTAATATATGTGCATCATCAAATTCTAGGCTGTGCGCTAACGTTCCATTCACCAAAGCGGCATTAATGGTCGGGACTTTCTCGCCGTCGACAAAGAGGTGCGCTTCCTCTTTGCCCCCATACTCGCGGATTAGCCCTGTCACCGCCTGAGCCCAAGGTGTATGATAAGCGCCAATTGAAACACCAAGGCAATCTAAGATATGCATTTTTGCCTTTCTAATAGTTTCTGGTGGCAAATCTTCATATTTAGTCTCTGTAATAAAATTCGCCAATTGCTTTGTAGCTTCCGTCATTTCTCCTCACACAACTAAGAAATCCTTCAATTCATTATAATGGCTTATCAGCATTTGTTTAGCGGCCTTTACATTCTGCTTTTTCATCGCTTCAATAATCACAGAATGAATTTCAACAGACTCCTCAAGGTTTTCTGCAGCATAAGATTCATGGATTAAGGCACTCAGTCGTGAGTTTGTCATCCCCCACAAAACACGTGCAATCTCTTCTATAACATCATTATGCGAAGACTTAGCAAAGTTGATGTGAAACTCACGCCCAGCGCTGAGATATTTCCTGTAATTTTTAGCAGCAGCTTGCTTACACATCTTCTTTAAACTTTGTTTGAGATTACTGATATCTTTTGAGCTAGCATTGGCTATGGCAATTGATACAAAACCGAGTTCAAATGCCTTTCGTGCCTCAATTATCTCAGCAAGGTCCTTGCTTTCTTCAAGGATAGGAAAAATTTCTCCGTCGAGATTCTTGTTTCCGGCGAGAGTGCTCGTAAAGGTACCAACACCTGTCCTTGCTTTAACTATCTCTAACACTTGTAAAGATTTGAGTGCCTCGCGTACTGCGTTTCTGCTCACGCCCATTTGATCAGCAATTTGACGCTCAGAGGGTAATTTATCTCCGGGCTTATAATCCCCATTTTTAATAGCTAATAAGATTTGGCGAGCTATCTGAGAAACTTTGGTTTCTGATTGTACCTTTTTAAACACAAACGAGTTCACTCTGTTTTGCTATATTTAATTGTTTGGTTCTCTGGCCCTACAAATATACCAATAAATAAGCTTTAATAATTTGTCAACTTTTTTTTCTATCTTTGTCATTTAGAAATTAAAAGTGGACTTCTAGAAAGCCATAATCTGAAGCCAAAAGGAGGTTTTAGATTATGGTACAAATACATAAGGAATTCACAGACAGCCAGGTTAAAGAGTTAATTGAGCGTTATTTAAAAAAGGAAATTAAGATCCATTATGTTTTGGAGATTCTGGGCATTAAAAGGAGTAGGTTTTTTGTCCTGCTTAAGCAATACAAAGAATGCTCCAATAAATTCTCAATTCAGTATGGTAGAAAAGCTAAAACCAGAAAGATTTCCGAAAGCATTGAACACAACATTATAAAAGAGATGAAAATCGAAAAAGACATGATAGAGAATATGGAAATACCATTGAGATATTACAATTACAGTTATATCAGAAACCTTTTAGAAGAAAGATACAACCAGAAAGTATCGTTACCCGCCATTATTGATAGGGCGAAGAAGAACGACTTTTATTTGAAGAGAAAGCCTAGGAAATCCTCTCACGACCGTGAAGTTGTAACCAACTACATCGGAGAAATAATTCAGCATGATTCCTCCTATCACCTATGGTCACCCCCTGCGAAAGAGAAATGGTATCTTGTCACCTCCTTAGACGATTTTAGCCGGTTTATCCTCTATGCAACCCTGTTAAAGAAAGAAACCTCCTGAGTTCATATCCTTGCCTCACAGACAGTAGTCTTGAAGCATGGTGCACCCTTTTCTATTATGTAGACCCTCATTCCATCTTTCGGTTTGTGCAAGGCAGAGACTCTGTATGGAGGAAACACTCTGCCCTCACTGATGAGGCTGATCCTCAATGGAAACAGGTTATTGGTGACTGTAACATAAAGGTAACCTATGCCCTTTTCCCCCAGGCAAAGGGTAAGGAGGCCCTATGGCTGGCTTCAGGATAGACTCATAAGAACATGCGTGAGGGATAATGTTACCTATATAAAACAGACTCAGAGAGTTCTTAATTATGAGATCCAAAGATATAACGACAAACAGGTTCATTCAACAACCCAGAAGGTTCATTACTTCCGTTTTCAAAGAGCACTGAAAGAGAAAAGGTTTCTGTTTAGAGAGTTTAAAATAAGACCACCTGTTCAATCTGTGAAGGATATCTTTTGTTTACGGATAAACAGAACCACTGATCCTTACAGAAGAATATCCATTGATAACCTCCAGCTGAAGGTGAATAATGCGACTCCAAGAAAAGTAGTAACACTTGGTATTTATCCTTTGAACAATGATATATCTGAGGTTAGATTCTGGTGTGACGATAACCTCATTGATTACATGAAAGATTATGAATAGGGAGCTATAATAATTTCTATAACAAAGAAAAAACTCATCAGGCGTTTGGCTATAAGACACCGAAAGAGTTATATTTTAATAAAAATAACCAATCCAAAACCGACCAAAGCGTAACTTAAATGAGTCGATTATTTGTATTTACAATTGGATCCATCTTATATATTGTTACGCAGGATTTTTGCCTTAGTCATATTCATTATGGAGCATAGAGAGCGAGGTTTGCTACGATTCTAAAGAACATTTGAGACATGATATGTGGACAGGTGGCATTCAATATGTTGAGGGTCTCTAAATTGTTTGCCAATGCATAAGGATAGTGGGGAGGATTGGCAAAACACCGATATAGGCATATTGAGGATAAAAAAAGTTCCATGTTCGGAGTTGAAACGAGGAGATAAAGGGAAGAGAAACACATTGAAGTAAGAAGAGAACTCCGAGTTCTCTGACAGTTTTTGACAAAAATTATCACTAAAGGAATATTTTGAACATTATTTGAAAAATATAAAGGACTCATGGCATTGATGACATTAGAACAATTTGAAGAGAGCTCAAAAAACCTGAAAGCTATTACGCAGTGAGCCCTTATAAACTAAGATTAAGTAATACATAGAAGCAAATAGGGCATAATAAAATGACACAATTTAGACAAGACAAGATGACAGAGAAGGAAAGGTGGGAAGCTCTACTAAACAGGCAACCCATAGATAGAGTGCCTCTTTCCCTTCAATCCCTCGGATTTTCAGTCCGGAATGTTGGCTACCCGCTAGCCAGAACATATGACGATCCAGAGAAGAGTTTCTGGGCACAGGTTTGGTCAAATGAAATGTATGGCGCAACACATTATACTTGGTATCTTGGAGGAGCATTTCCTGCTCGGGAATTCGGGGGAGAGGTGAAAATGCCTGACGACAAATATTCAATGGCTCCCTCTCTCATACACCCTGCTATACAGTCTGAAGAGGATATTGAAAAGCTGGAATTACCTGATGTAAAAACGGCCGGTATGATGCCCTTATTCATGCATTTTAGCAAGTTGCAGGAAGAGAATGGTTACCCTATTTTAATGTATGCAGGGGGTACATTAACCCGTGTGGGGTATATTTGTGACGTTGAAAGAATGTGTAGGTGGATGATTAAAAAACCCGAATTAGTTCACAAACTTTGCCGGTTAGAGACTGACTTTATCTTAGAAATGAACAAGTATTGGGTAGAAACGTTTGGCCCTGAACGTATTCTCGGCTATAGCGGATCGCCTACTGAGAGTAATCAAGTAATATCGCCTAAATTCTTTAAGGAGTTTGCTCTTCCTTATCAAAGAGAGGTATTTGACAAGGCTCGAGCTATAGGTGTCAAGCACTTTTTTACCCACATTTGTGGCGAGCAAAACCTGAATTTACCCTATTGGTCACAATTCTCTCATGGAGATCCAGGTATCATTAGCATTGGACATGAGATCGATATTGAGACTGCAGCTAAATATTTTCCTAATGACATAATCTATGGCAATGTGGATCCAACCATTATACAGTTCGGGACACCGGAGGAAGTCTATGAAATGTCTGGGGTATGCATTGAAAAGGGTAAGACGTGTTCCAGTGGCTTTATATTCTCACCTGGATGTGAATTGCCTGTGAATGCGCCTCCATACAATGTATGGATGTTGAGAAAAGCAGTTAATGACTTCGGTTGGTATGAATAGTAATCTCCTTTCCTTTACTTTTGATTTAGGGCTAAAATATCTTTTAGAGTTTAGCTATCGATCAGTTTAAAACACCCTAACAAAACAAAGAGCCCAAAATACACTCATCAGAACCATATTGCTAACTGCAAAGTTATACGAGATTAAACCGTCACCTGCACTTATCAAAGCTACCGCATAGACAATAAGGCTACTGAGGGGAATCTCACACAATTTTCGTAAGTTTTCCTTCTGATTATACATATCCCTCATAATATTTTCAGATCCTCTTAACATGGAAGCATGCCTGAATGGTGCCTGTACATATCCTATTACAGGAACCTCGACAGCAAATCTATATTCTTTCATTGAATTAAAACCCAGGCAATATGCATCGCCTAGCTACCAAGACCAAACTGCTCAACAACCACAAACAAATCATACAAATTGCCAATTATTTTTTTTGCCTTGATTTGCCTGAAATATTACATTAATAACGAGATCTAATCCTTTTAGATTTATGTGGTTTTGTTGACTGTTTTTGTGCAATTTATATGGTGATTAATTAAAAAGGTTAATTATGGATTTTTATCTTAGTAAAAAACAAAGGGCGATCAGAGATATGACCCGTAAGTTTGCCAAGGAAGTAGTTGCCCCAAGGGCAGAAGAGACTAGTGTCGGCAAGGATGTAGTAATCACCCAGAAAGATGTTCGTCAGATCCAACTGGCCAAGGGAGCACTTTATTGCGGCTGTAAGCTTATGATGCGGCGCCTGGGGATCGACAAGGTAGACAAGGTGAAGATTGCTGGTGCCTTTGGCACCCATGTGGATCGGGAAAAGGCATTGATAATGGGGCTTTTTCCTGACTGTGAGATAGATAAGATCATCTCAATAGGAAATGCCGCCGGGGATGGGGCACGAGCAGCACTTCTCAACCGGGAAAAGCGTGAGGAGGCCAATTGGGTCTCAAGAAATGTGGAATATATTGAGCTGACAGTAGAAAAGGATTTTCAGCAGCAATTCATGGAGGCAATGCAGATTCCCCACATGAAAGACACATTTCCTCACCTTAAAGGCGTAGTTACTGAGGAAATTCTCAATCAGAAATAGGAGTGCTAATGGGGAGCAGGTTGTTAGATTTTAATCTCGTGGACATACAGTAGATGGAGATTATCGTGATGTGTAAGCTGGTAGTAGATCCGGGTATTTGTGGTTTTCAGTGTGAAGTGGAGGTAAAAAAGAAGGAGAGACGTAAAGTTGATGTGAGCATATACAGCGAGTGTCCTCAACTGCTAAAACTGCATGGAATGTTAGGCTCGTTGGATTTCAAAGATATTTTTGTGTCTCCAAAGAGAAATATCGTCTTTACTCTATCCGAAAAAGCCGGTTGTCATGCCAGCTGTCCTGTGCCTTTAGCGGTTTTAAAGTGTGCAGAAGTCGAAATGGGTTTAGCACTTCCCCGAGATGTGATAATGAATTTTAGGAGATGATAAGGAAGTTGCCGCACGCTCTAAATTTGGGGCATATTCAGATGTGTGTGTCTCAAATCGATATTTATTTCAGATGCTTTCGAGTGAGAAGAGATATTTGATAATCCTTTCGTCAGGCGAAGAATTGCAGATGGGAGTCAAGCAATAGACCCCCCCTACTTATATTTTCCAAACTTTCTTGCAGCATCCATAAACCATTGTACCTTTTCAGGTGGGGCAATCCCTGGAACTTCACATCCAGAGGCAAGGATAAAGCCACTATCCGTTGCACCTATATCAATACAGTCTTTGACTGCCTTTTCCATTTCATCCTTGCTGCTTAAAAAAAATAGATTTGTATTGACATTACCAATAACAACCGCCTTTCCCCGTGCGGCCTCAATTGCTGTGGCCAAATTTGTGGGTTCATCAACACTTATTGCCGCTGCACCTGTTTCTACCATCTCTTCCAGGATGGGATCTGCATATCCTCAGATATGCAAGGTACAGTTAATACCTTCCTCCTTCAATCTTCCTATTGCCTTTTTGTGATAGGGAAATACAAATTCCCTATACATCTTTGGAGAGATAAGGCTGGTTGATGCTGGTGCCTCTGAATAACTCATACCTACCCCGGTCGAGGGAATCGCCAACCCAAATCGAATAGCCACCTCTGTGGTAAACGCCATCAGTTCATGGACATACGCTGGATCTTTCATTGCATCCCGTATCAGTTCACTGGCACCCCGTAGGGCAATTGCGATAGTCCATGGCCCGGCAATAACTGCCCCAACACTCGAATCAGTTATCGCACCCTTGATCATCTTACATGCGTCAAGATAATCAGGTAAATGTCCATCTTTATACGGGTCTGGTATAGTGAGGCTGTTTAATTTTCCTTTATCCTCAAGGGCCATCTTTTTTGATATACACATCCCATCGTCTGGA
>Ga0114922_10003806_pt1 | contig 14037 bp, 5 predicted proteins | sample AartaG_FD_100975 | JGI IMG/M metagenome (GOLD analysis project Ga0114922, IMG submission 100975) | Deep subsurface microbial communities from Aarhus Bay to uncover new lineages of life (NeLLi) - Aarhus_00045 metaG | ecosystem: Environmental > Aquatic > Marine > Oceanic > Sediment | place: Aarhus...
GAACGAAATAAGCCGAATATCATACAATCAGATTCACACACGAGTAGAGAGTATGCCTATTCCCACAAACTCAACCCAACATAAGTATACAATGTTGGGTTGGGTTAACAACGCTCCGACGGTTATATAGCCAGACTCACCAGATCTATGGAGAGCAATCCGATTCTCGCCAACGCAACCCAACCTACAGGAAAGCTACGCGCAATTCGTAGGTTGGGTTGGAAACGAAATAAGCCGAACATCATACAATTGGACTCTCCGAATGAGCACAGATTATGCCTACCTCACAAACCCAACCCAACATAATTATACAATGTTGGGTTGGGTTATCAACGCTCCGACCATCATGCAGCCAGACTCACCGGATCTATGGAGAGGAAGCCGCTTCTCACCAATGCAACCCAACCTACAGGATACGATACGCGCAGCCGTAGGTTGGGTTGGTAAGTGCAATAGCCGAACATCATGCAATTAGACTCTCCGAATGAGCAGAGAGTGTGCCTATCCCACAAAATCAACCCAACATAAGTATACAATGTTGGGTTGGGTTATCAATGCTCCGACGGTTATATAGCCAAACTCACCAGATCTATGAAGAGCAAGCAGCCTCTCGCCGACGCAACCCAACCTACAGGAAAGCTACGCGCAATTCGTAGGTTGGGTTGGGAACGAAATAAGCCGAACATCATACAATTGGACTCTCCGAATGAGCACAGATTATGCCTACCTCACAAACCCAACCCAACATAAGTATACAATGTTGGGTTGGGTTAACAACGCTCCGACAGTCATGTAGCTAGACTCACCGGATCTATGAAGAGCAAGCCGATTCTCGCCAGCGCAACCCAACCTACAGGATACGATACGCGCAGCCGTAGGTTGGGTTGGTAAGTGCAATAGCCGAACATTATGCAATTAGACTCACCGGATCTATGGAGAGGAAGCCGATTCTCGCCAATGCAACCCAACCTACTTGATATGATCCTGAAGAACCGTTATAATACGCGCGGTTCAGCGAGCAAATAAGAGCCAACGTCACAAATTGCGGAGATAATAGGAAATGGAATATCGGCGTGCGAGGATCAAAGGAGGCACGTACTTCTTTACGATTGTTACACACAAGCGAAGACGGTTTCTGTGTCAACCCGAAAATGCGGAGTTAATGCGAAAAGCCCTTAGACACGTTATGCAACGCCACCCATTCAAGATCGACGCTTTTGTCTTACTTCCCGATCACCTGCATTGCATCTGGACGCTGCCTCGAGAAGATGATGATTTCTCTATGCGCTGGCAACTGGTTAAGAGATATTTCAGTGAACGTTGTAAGAGTCGGTATAGAGGTAATGTTTCAGTATCGAGAGAGGAGAAAAAGGAGCAAGCCATCTGGCAGCGCCGCTTTTGGGAGCATGCGATTCGGGATGACGAAGACTATGCCAGATATGCCGATTATATTCACTATAATCCTGTGAAACACGGTCTGGTCAGATCGCCCAGAGATTGGAAATATTCCAGTTTCCATAGATATGTGCAAGCTGGTATGTATGATGAAATGTGGGGCGCAGGGCAGGATGTTTCATTTGCCGACGATATTGGTAAAGAGTAGGTTGGGTTGGGAACGAAATAAGTATACAATGTTGGGTTGGGTTAACAACGCTCCGACCATCATGCAGCCAGACTCACCGGATCTATGGAGAGGAAGCCGATTCTCGCCAGCGCAACCCAACCTACAGGAAGTATACAATGTTGGGTTGGGTTAACAACGCTATGACCATCATGCAGCCAGACTCACCGGATCTATGGAGAGGAAGCCGATTCTCGCCGACGCAACCCAACCTACAGGAAAGTTCCTTTCTTTTTCTTGACATCTCCCAAAGAACCAGCTAAAATAGAGGTAGACAAAAGCGGACAGAATGTGGAATTGTCCAATCTGTGTAAATGTGCAATAGTGTTTTCAAACGGACGAGGTAGAGTCAAGTATGAAAGGGAGAGAAAACAGTGAAAACCAGATTTTCAGTTCTAATGGCAATAGTAAGTTTAACTCTAATATACCTGGCATCTGGCATAAGTTCCTCTGAGGCAGGACTTGTGGCTTACTGGCCGCTGGACGAAGGTAAAGGGACGGAAATAGAGGATGCAACGGGAAATGGTTTCAATGGTACTTTCAAAGGTGATCCTGCATGGGTAGATGGTATGTACGGCAAAGCGCTCGAGTTCGATGGCGATGACTACGTAGAAGTGCCTGGTGCTGCCAACATAAAGCCAGAATCTATCACTATGGCTACGTGGGTTTACTTCGACGACGTTTCTGGTCGTCGAGATTTCATCTCCAGGGACGACGACTACGCTTTTTCACTCGGCGGCAACCCTGGAGATGGAAAGCTCTGGGCGGTCATCACAACTGGCGGCGATTGGCTTGACGTAGGGGGTGAAACGCCGGTAGAGACGAGCAAGTGGTATCACGTGGCGCTCACTTACGACCAGGGTACCAGAGTGCTCACCCTCTATCTGGATGGAAAGGTGGATGGAGAAGGAAGCGCCCCGGCCGGAATGGAACACAGACGTGGCGGACCACTGACTATAGGGACATTTGAGGCTCGCTATCTCAAAGGCAAGCTGGATGAAATCAAGATATGGGACGAAGCCTTACCGGTGGAGGAAATAAGGGAATCCATGAAACCCGCGACTGTGGAACCCGCTGGCAGACTCGTTACGGCATGGGCTGAAATCAAATTCAATTAGCTATCAACCGAATCGCTGTTCGGTCTGTTGCTCTTCCGAACGGGGCCTTTGGAGTAAGAAAGGTAAGGTTTGGGAAAAGGTAATACAGTAGAAAAAATCCTCGAACCCCTTGTATGCGGGGTCATCTTTGGCTGTGTAGTCTCAATGACACCTTGTGTAATACTGATTGTTGTGATGGTTATTATACCGGGAAGCGACCGATTCTACGAAGCCAGTATCTCGATTGCTTGTCCACTTGCAACATTGCTGAGCGTAGCCTTCTTCTGTTACCTGGAGTTCATCAGGAAGCCAAGACACTCTGGAACCACCAGCCCAAGGGTCTATCAGTGGATAGGATTCGCTGGGGAAATTATAGGAGCATGTTTCCCAATCTTTATTTGGCTTCGGTAGTAGATGTCGGGTTGGGTTATCAACGCTCCGAGCATCATCCAGCCAGACTAAACGCATTGGCAAGAGCAACGCTTCTCGCCGATGCAACCCAACCTACAGGAAGCACAATGTTGGGTTGGGTTATCAACGCTTCGATAGTCATCCAGCTAGACTAAACGCGTCAGCGGAGAGCAAGCCGGTTCTCGCCAGCGCAACCCAACCTACAGGAAAGTTGACATGCGGACAGGAAAGTATTATAATATCTATAGATGGGTTAGAAAGTTGTGGAGGTATCAATTCTTAATTCCCACCAGAATTAGTTTGCTGCCCATAGATCTGAATTTCGCCAATGGGGGTGATGGCTATGTCAAAGGGGCAAGTAAGACTGACCGCAATTGCACTTTTTCTATTAATTTCTATTACTTCTTCCATCCTGGCTCAGAACGAAGATAGTGACGAAAGAGTTATCCTGCGATACAAGCAGATCCTCCAGAGTAAGCCGAGGGAAGGCAGTGCTTTTGATCGGCTTTATCAGTTCTATCTCGAAGGGCCTGGTCTCAATCAGATGGTTGCGGATTACCAGGCGGAGTCGGAACTGAAGCCGAATGATCCGAATATCCAGTTAATCCTGGGACACATCTACAAAAGGCTCGGTAAGGACCAGGAAACCGTGGATGCCTACAGGCGCGCAGTGGGGCTTAACCCGGGTGATTACTATCCACATTTCGTCCTGGGCAAGATGTATGCAATGCTCCATCAGTACGAAGAAGCAATCGCAGAATTGGAGGCGGCCTCAAAGATAAAGCCTGTGAATTTAGAGGATTTAACGGCTATTTATAAGGAACTGGGTCGGGCATATTTCAATCGCGATCGCCTTAATGAGGCAATTGCGGCCTGGCAGAAGATTGCGGAGGTTGACCTTCAGGACATCTTCGCACGCATTGAGCTTGCAGAAATTTTTCTCGAGCAAAAGCTGTATCCGCAGGCAATGGCTCAACACGAGGCGATTATCCAGTTGAAAAAGGATGATCCATATCGGATATGTCTCAGTATGCGGGAGATTGGAAAGATCCAGGAGGAAATGGGCAAATACGACGACGCCATCAAGAGCTACGACGAGGCTATTGCCCTAACAGGGCCGGGAAACTGGCTCAGGAAGGACCTCCAGAGCCGCGTTATCGGCATTTACGCCCACAATGGTGATTGGCCAGGTCTCATTAAGTATTATCATACAAAGCTGGAACAGACTCCCAATGACGTGGAGCTTATGGGGCTACTCGCTGATGCATATATCGAGAATGAGCAGATAGATGAAGGCATCTCTCAGTATCGAAAGGGTCTGGAGCTTGCGCCGACAAATGCAGATCTGCGGCTGAAGCTGATCACCACGCTTCGTAACGTCCAGCAATTCACAGAAGCCACAGCAGAATATGAGATCCTCAGCGAGCAACAGCCAGAAGACTTCGGTCTTTATCGTGAATTGGGCGAGCTTTACGTCAAGTTGGAGCAGCCGGAAAAAGCCCGGGAGACGTATCAGCGAATGCTGGAACATCAGCCCGATTCCGGAACACACCTGATCCTGGCCGAGATCTACGCCGGTCATGAGTGGATAGATGATGCCGTTGCGGAATACGAAAAGGCCATCGAACTGGCGCCCGATAATCTGGATCTTATAGAGTATTTTGGGGAGTTTTACTTATATCAGGGAGAGCGTGAGAAAGCCATTGAGACGTGGAACAGACTCGTTTCAGGGGAGAATGCAACCTCTGGAAACTACAGTCGCCTGGCGAAGCTGCTGGATGGAAAGGAATTCCAAGCAGAAGCGGTCATTGCAGGCAAAAAAGCTGTGGAGTTATCGCCCGATGAATACCGTTATCGGGAGCAGTTGGCAAAGCTGCTGATGGAGACCAAAGACTACGAAGCCGCATTAAACGAATACGAAAGGGCCGCAGAACTGGCGCCTAACGAGTTTTTCGCTGAACAGATGCGCGATCAGATGATCGAGATTTACCGCCAGCAAGGCACTCTGACTGAGAAGATTAACGAATTGGAAGCACAGCAGGAAAGTTTCCATCAGCAGAACCAATTGGCAAAGATGTATATGAAACTGGGGAATATGACTTATGCCCTTGAAGCATTAAGGAACGCCAGTAAGCTCGAGCCTGATGACGTCCGGGTGAACCGCCGGCTCGGGGAGATATATGCGAATCAAGGAAGAATTGATGATTCAGAAGCTATATATAAACATCTGATAGAAAGCGACAGTGCCAATGCCCGTGAATACTATGCGGCTATTGCGCGCTTGCACATACAATCCCTGGATTTCGAGGCTGCAACCGAGGCGGTAAAGCAGATGATCGCCCACAGCCCGCGCAACCCGGAGGGGTATCAACTGCTGGCAGAGATAGCGGAACAGATAGGTGACTATGCTGAAGCGACTGACAGCCTCGATGATGCCATTCGCCTGCGTCCTGAATCTACCGAAATCCGCGCCAAACTTGCGGATATTTACAGGCAGAAAGGCGACCACCGCCAGGCCATCGAGCAATACTGGCGCTGCTGGGAGCTAAGTGACAGCACTGGCGGCAAGTTAGCGTTCGTCAATTCCCTTTCGGACGCATATTATGCCATAGGGCGGGGCAGTGAACTTGAGGAAAAGCTGCGGCAGATGGCAAAAACGAGCCCATCTGATATGGGGCCGCCGCTGGCACTGGCGGAACTCTATCGCGCACAGGGCAATCTACCTGCATCAAAAGAGCAATTGGCCCGAGCATTGGAACGAGAACCGAATAATCCGGATCTGATCTCCCAACTGGTCAAGGTCAGCCTGGACCTGGGCGATACTCAAGAGGCGTTAGGCTACCAGCAGCGGATTGTTAAACTACAGCCAGAGCCGCATAGCCAGCAGCGTCTTGGCGAGCTACTATTTGACATGGGCAGAGAGCAGGAAGCAATACAGGTATGGACAAAACTGCTTCATACGAAAAACAAGAGTATAGACGCGGAAGTCAAGCTTGCCGGTTTGCTTATACGACATGGGATGCTGGATGAGGCATTAACGGCTTTAGATCGGGCTGGAGAGATGGCAACCGACGCGCAGATGCTTTATCAGATTGGTGCTGCATTTGTGGAGATGAACGAACTGGATCGGGCTGTGCCTCACTTCCAGAAGATTCTGAGTATGCCCAAACCATCAGGCGGTTCGGTGAAGAAAACTGCGGCAGCCAGCGGATTATACCTGCCCGGGTATACCGACATGAGCAAAATCACGTTACCGCGAAGTCTCGTCTACCGTATTCAACAACCATATTCTGGCAGCAGCGGGCAAGCGTGGTCGCCGGCTAACTTTGACGAAGCGCAGGCAGGCGCATTGGCTCAGCTTACGACAATCGCCCAGAGGCAGGGGAGATTGGATAAATGGATTGAGCAACTGGAAGCTGAATCCAGGGCAAATCCAAAAGACCTACAGACTATCGAGACCCTCGCGCAGATTTATGTTGTTACAGACAACAAGGGCAAAATAACAGAGACTATTGACCGTCTGGTTGCTCTTTCACCGGATGATCCGGTGTATATGGGTTTGCAGTTTGCATATTCCCTGCAAGGCGAAGCTGATCACGAAACTGTGATGAAGCATCTGGATAAGATGAGCCAGATTTCTCCAGAATCCCGTGTCCTGTATGCTAGTATGTACGCAAGTTACCTTTACCAGCAGGGGAAAAGGGATATAGCAGATACGCTATTGCCTGAGATAGTGAATGCAGAAGTGAATGACATGCAAGCCGCATTACTATTGGTAAGCTCGCTCACCCAGATGAACAAGGTAGACGAAGCTGAGAAGATAATTGCCCAGCTTCCTATTGCGAAGATTGAGCAATCCAAAAGTGCAGTGGCAGGTACAGCGTCTCCCGGTGGTCAGACCTGGCAGAGGTATGTGTATTTGCTGCATCGGGATCTTGCCAATGCTTACTTGCGTGAAGGTAGGACGGACAAGGGAATTGAGGCTTTCTGGAAAGTGCTCGTCAACACAAAGCCTGATATTGCCACCGTCCGGAAAGTCTCATCATTAGCGTATAGCTCAGTTTCCTACAGTGGTTATAGACCGCTTCAAACCAGCTTTCCTTCTCCCAGCACATATTATGATGATAGTCGTATGCGTATACTGCGGGACTTTTTCATACAGATCTGGGTGGGTAATCAGCTTGAGAAGCTATATGCCAAACTTCAGGAAGAGTTTGATGCAGTTGCCGGGAGGGATCGGATTTATCCTGGCCTGGCATTGAGCTATTGTTACTGGTGGGAGGGACAGCGTACAAAGTCTCAGGAAGTTCTGGCAATGCTACAAACGGAATTTCCTGAGGATCTCACACTCAAGCTCAATACTATATACGTCTCCATCCAGACAGGCGAGCATCAACAGGCTATCGAGCTGCTCGCCGAGCTTTCCAGCGAAGATCCGCGCAATCGACAGCAGTATAACGAGTTAGCCCTGCAACTGGCTATCCACACCGGCAATACTGTCAAGGTGCGAGAGGTGATGACAAAGGTTCTCAATTCGCCTGTGAACGCCCGGGCTCTCGTCCAGTTCGCCAAGAAACTGCAAGAAGGCGGTTTAACACATTACGGGATCTCTTTCGCAAAGAAAGCCATGAATTTGGCGATGGGACAGCGTGATCCCAACTTCCTGATGCAACTGAGCCAGTTACTGGAGCAACTGGGTAGGGGACAGGATGCTGCCATCGTTGCAGAGAGGGCCATGCGCTTCGCCAATCAGCGAGATCGGTACGGATACCCAATGCAGAGTTACTATTTCCAGCGAGCATCCAGTCTCATACGCTCCACGAAATCCGTAAAAGAGCGTGAAGAGCAACTGGTGCAAGCCGCCGATAAAAATCCGGACTCGTTTCAGGCGCAAATCAACCTGGCCAGTTATTACGAAAGCCTTAACCAGGTCGAGAAGGCGTCGAAGGCCTTTGACAAAGCCCTGGAACTGCGCCCAAAGGATTCAATCACGCGGCAGCGTTACGCGGAGATGCTGAAGCGTGGCGGCCGCGCGGCCGACGCAGTAACTCAATATATGTTATTACTTAGAGATAATCCAAACGCGGTGGGATACAGATACTGGGAAGTCATGGAGGTCTTTTTCGATGCTGGCAAGGTAGATGAAATTGCTTCGCTGGCAAAAGATATGATATCCCCTCCTGTGGGTCGCAGTTATGGCAACGACTTCGCCCGTAACGTAGCTTCTCGCTGCCTTCAGAACAACTATCCAAAGGCAGCGGTTGAGATCTATCAGAGGATGCTGGAAGTGCGACCCGGTGATACATATCTATATACACAGCTTGCTTCAGCTTACGCAGCCGCAGGGGAGCGGGAGAAGGCCATAGAATTTCTTCGTGAAAAGCTGGACTCCAGTGATCCAGATATCTCACAATCTGGTATACAGGTTCAGATGGTATTAAAATTGGTTGAATTGTATAAGCCCTCAGGTGATCTACAAACTCTGTTGGGCGAATATGAGGAGCTTCTGGCTCAGAACCCGGATGACAGCTCGCTGATCTACCTCGCTGCCATGATGCGGATCGCATCGGCTGATCAATCAGACAACGTGAGTGCTGCAGATGAGCTTGTCGCCCGGCTGGTAAGCGACGATCCTGCGAATGTATCCTGGCTCAATTCACTGGCGGACGCATATCGCAACGCCGGTGATCGGGAACGCGAATTGCGCTTACTTGAGCAGGCGGCCAGTAGGAGGGAACCTCAGGATACTTACCGTCTTGCAGAAACTTATGAAAAGCTCGGTGCAGCCTACAACCGAGCAGGGGATAAGGAAAAGGCGGCTGAAGTATTTCGGAAAATGGGGACAATCCGTATTCTACGACATGGCGGTGGTTATTACCACGAGAAAGGGCGGATCGCGGACATATATATGCAACATGGAATGTGGGACGACGCAGAAGCTTTATATACAGAGGTAGCCAACGATCTGTCCGCAGACCAGTATTACCGTCGGCAAGCACAGGAACGGCTGGTGGAAATCAAGAATCGAAGCGACAGGATTGAGGCAACAACCACTATCGGAAAAAAGACACAGGATATGAATGTTGGCATGCAGAGGGCACTGGCGCAGCAATATATGCAGAGAAATGATCTGGAGAATGCAGCAAAGATATTCAAGCAGCTCGTCGAGGCTATGCCGGAAGATTACGGCTCCCGTGCGCAGCTTGCGAGGATCTACTCGCGACAGAGCAAACACGATGAAGCCATAGCCGAATGGGAGTCGTTGCTAGAGGCTGATCCTGAAAACACACAATACCAGGACGGACTTGTGAACGCACATCAGTCTGCCGGGAAAATATCCGAAGCGCTGGAACTGGCTCAGAAGTATATTAAAGGAGAACCCAGTAGTATCCACTATAGCCGCCTTGCTCGTATTTATACGGCTGGCGGTCGCGTGGACGACGCCATCGATTCCTATAAAAAAGCCATCGAGTTAAACCCCGGAGACTCGCGTGTCCACCAGAATTTGGCGCGGCTTTACATCCGCAGAGATGACTTTGATTCGGCGGAGAAATCTTATCAGGAAGCGCTGAAATATACAAGCCGGGATTATGAAAGAAGTAACATTGAGCGGCAATTAATGGATCTCTATCGCCGCCAAGGTAAGCTGGAGGAAATGCTTCAGAAGGCAGAGGAGGAAGGTACACTCACGTTTGCAGCGCAGCGGGAGCGTGCCCGAAACTACCAGAACAACGGGGAGTTGGATAAGGCAGTAGAAGCCTACAAGAAGGCGATGGAAATGGCGCCAGAAAACTGGGACAGGGATAACGTTGCCAATGATCTGATCCGGGTCTACGCGCAACTGGGGCAGAATGAACCAGCCATAGAACTCTACGAGAGCCTGTCCAGGTCCAGCTCAAGTGGTATGTCCATTATGGCAAGATCATCAGGCATTCAGATTCAATTTACGGGCGACCGCGCTCGCGAAGCCATTATCGGCGCTTACAGAGATCAGGGCAAGCTTTCGGATCTTCTGGCATATTTCGATGATCGACGCCAAGAAGAGCCTGGGAATGCAGCAGTGCTTGAAATGGTCGCAGAGATCCATCGCTCTCGTGAAGACCACGAAAAGACTGCACAAAGCTATGAATCTCTCTCCAGTCTACAACCCGGAAACGTGCGCAGTTATTACTACGCTGCCGCAGCCTTTAATCAGATCGGCAAAACAGAAAAGGCGGAAAACCTCCTGAAACAGGGAGAGATAGCTCTTTCCAGCAGTAACCGAAATGATGACATGTATTTCTTAGGCGCTCTTGGTGCTATCTGCCTTTCAGGCGAGTTATATGAGTCTGCTATTAAACTAACTGAGGATGCCATAGCTCAGCGGGGTGGATATGGTGGTAGTTCATGGGCGTTTGAGTCACTTTATCGTACACTTGGGCAAGGATATATTGGAACCAGGAATTACGAAGAGGCCATCCATGCATATCAGCAGATGGCAAATGTAGCTAGAGAAAGCAGAACGCGGGAAGAGGCGCTGACAGCCATACGCCAGGCGTACAAAGATGGCGGCTTGTACCAAACCCTCATAGGAGAGCGGAAGCAGGCAGTCAAAGATAACCCCAATGACCCGGACACCCATTTTGCCCTTGCCCAGACTTACGAATGGAATGACATGCAAGATGAAGCCACTGCCGCTTATGAACGCGCAGCCCAACTGAACCCCGATAGCAAACAGATCCTGGAGCCGCTTGCCAAACTTTATGCTGTCTCCAATTTCACGAAGGCAAAATCAACGTACAAACGGCTCATGGAGTTAAGCGATTCTTACAGAGACCGAATCCAGAGCCGCAGAAACCTGGTTAGTCTGTACAGGAAATCCGGACGCTTAGACGAAGCAATATCGGAATTGCGCAGCGCAGCGACCTCTGCGTCAGAGCAGTTCGAGCGGGAATCAGCCCTCCGCGATCTCTGGGGAATATACGATGGTCAGGATAAAGTAGGCGAAGGGCTTGCCATAATGGAGGAGCTTTCACCTCAGATGGAGAGCAGTATATCTTTCCACGAAATGCTGGGCAACGCCTATAAGAAGGCCGGGGATCAGGAAAAGGCAAATTTAGCATACACAAAATGGTTTGAACTACGTCATAGAGATGTAGAGAAGAATAGACGCGCCTGGGATTACGGAAATCTGGCGGAGCGGCTTCTCGACAAAGAAATAATGCCGGAGAAGGCGTTGGAGATGGCTCAAAGCGCAGCCCAACTGGACTCGAATCCGTCTTACGCGGCCACTCTGGGGCGAGCGTACCTGGTTAACGGAAAATATGAAGAAGCAATTGAGGAACTGAAACGAGCATTCAGCAGACAGGGGATAAGGCCAGATGATATACGCTTGCTCTGGTCCAATGTGATTAAAGCCGGCAAGGTCGCCAAAGACGAAACAAGGTTTAATCAGTTTGCAGAGAATCTGATGGAAAATATGCCGGATGATCCCACTGCCCAAATCCATGCGAATCTAGCCCTGGCGAACTTCTACCAGGAACGTGATCAGACGGAAGAAGCTGATAGATATTTGGGCAAAACGGGATTTATCGCAGAAGACGCATGGTGGATCGTCGGGCCGTTTGACAACGCAGGTGGGATTGGCTACAATAAAGCCTATATTCCCGAGGACGCTGATCAGATCGACACAGCAGTTGAATACTCAGGTAAAGATAAAAAGGTCAAATGGGAGAAACGTCAGGACGATACTCTCGATGGGTTCATCGATCTTGACCGGATCTTCGGAGGAGTTGACTGGGTCATTGCCTATGCCTATACGATCATCAATTCCCCGGAAGAGCGGCAGGTGCAGCTTCGTATCGGCAGCGATGATCAGATCAAGGTATGGCTAAATGGAGAGAGCGTCTTTAGGTTCAGCCAGGATCGATCTGCAATTCTTGACCAGGACATCATCCCTGTAGAGCTTAAAGCAGGTGAAAACAGAATTCTCGTTAAATGCTGCGAAGAAGGCACAAATTGGGGATTCTACGTGAGGCTTACAGATATGGATGGTTCCCCTCTGGGGTACAGGAGGTGAGATCAGAGATGGAAAACGAATATCGAAATCTAAGATCAATATGGAAACCAGCGGTGGTGATCCTGATTACCCTCTTTTTGCCGATGGCGTCGGTTAGTGCAGGTATATGGCGGGATGACTTCGAGGATGATAATTTTGATGGCTGGAAGCGTAATATCACAGTCTCTATCTGGACAGTCTTAGATGGTTTCTTACGAGTACAAATGATTACACGGGATCCTACCGCTGACTTCCTGGAGTTCGTTGCATCCCCAGGTCCATACCGGCAATTCACCGTCACACTTACAAATCCTAGTCTTGGCATGAGAATCGGTTTGGCGAAGGCTTTCCCCGGGCCTGTAGAAGGCCGACAGGATTTCAATTTTTATAGTTTCTCAGCTTACAATATCTCGGCACTTCGGGCCAACCGTTTTGGTGGGTCTTTTGTGACCGTCTTTCGTGACTTCCTGCCCAGAAATCCCGAAACAATTTGGAGGGATGCGGTAGTGAATTTGAGAGTGGATTTCGATGCAGGACGTTTTCAGTATTTCGCCAATGAAGCTTTGAGGGCGGATTTTGAGGATTCTCATTTCGATCAGATTGATTTCATCGCTATTATGGTCCTTGGGGGGGATGCTGTCGTGCGAGAGCAAGTGGACGCGTTTGAGGTCTCCGGGCCCGGGATCGGCGTGCAGACCATCCAACTGAAAGAAAAACTGGCAACCTCGTGGGGAGCAATCAGGATTCATTCTCTTCGCTGAAAACAGGATAATGTTACATTGATGAATAGGTTAGTAAACTCATGAGGGATTTAGCTACGGACTACACGGATAAGCTATCAGTCATCAGCTTTCAGGTTAGCTATCCATACCTGCTGAATGCTATTACCTTGTGCAATTCTGTGGCTAATTCCTTAGCGTGGTAAAGAGGTGATCACAATGTCCAGGCAGTACATACTCAAAAGTATTAGAGAAGTCCGCTGGCGCCTGAACATGCAAAGGTATTTCCAGAGGCTTATCCAGATTTTGTTTTACAGCCTGCTGATCTGTGTCCCATTATTTATCATTGATAGTCTAACAGAATTCAACGTTGCTCCTCTAGTTCTCCTCTGGTTGATACTGTGTGTTTCGGGGATTGCGCTCGTGCTCAGCGCGCTGCGTCCGGTCAGTCTCCATGAAGCTGCGAGAACTATTGACAAAGTCGGAACACTCAAAGATCGGGTGGTGAGCGCCCTGGAGTTCATACAGCAGCCACCTGTAGAGTCGAGGTTCCCTCGACGTGATGAGCCTTTGACAGAATTACAGATCAAAGACACCCTGAATCACCTGCAACCGCCTAAGCAAGTGGCTCGCTACTCTATCCCGCGTAGAACCGCGCTCTGCGCATTGATGATGGCGGTTTTGCTAACACTTTCTTTCGTCGAGTTTTTTGGCCCTTCCGTAACCTCAGATGAGATCGACTACTCTTTACAGATCGCCGAGGAGACAGAGCCTCTGCTCAAACAAATGGAGGAGGTAAAAGAAGAAGCGCGGCAGATGGGGGATCAGGAGCTTGCAGAGATCATAAAACAGCTCGAAACAAAGACTCTCGAACTAGCAAAAGCCAGGATTACACCCAAGGAAGCCCTCGCGAAACTCACGGAGATGGACGTGATGGTAAAATCCAAAATGTCCCCCAAAAAGCTCGCAAACATGGAATCGCTGTTAAAGGAACTGGGTCAGAAATTCATTGGGAGCCCTATCCTGGGGAACTTTGGCAGTGCTTTGAATCGCGCAGAATATAGAAAAGCAGCCAAAGCGTTAGATGAGACTAAGGAAAAGATAGAGAAGTTGCCCCAGGAACAGCGTCAGAACCTCTCTGATGACTTAAAA
>Ga0114922_10003807_pt1 | contig 14036 bp, 11 predicted proteins | sample AartaG_FD_100975 | JGI IMG/M metagenome (GOLD analysis project Ga0114922, IMG submission 100975) | Deep subsurface microbial communities from Aarhus Bay to uncover new lineages of life (NeLLi) - Aarhus_00045 metaG | ecosystem: Environmental > Aquatic > Marine > Oceanic > Sediment | place...
TGAACTAAAATTTAAAGTGCCTAAAGTTCACATCCCAAACACCCCATAACATCGATCAATAATTTTGTTAAAAAAACAAAGTTTTTCAGAGTAATAGAATAATAAATTGTCAATTGTCAATTTATAATTAAGATGTTCTATTTCGACTCCCCTTCTTCACCTCTCTTATATATCCTATACGTCGTATAGGCGAACTCAATGTCAGAGGATGCATCGATCTTTGCAAGTATCTTTCGACTGATGATATCTTCCCCGGCTCTTCTCGTTTTTGTATCTGTGAGGTACCGCAGAGTAAGCTTGACACCGCTAACTTCAATCTTTATATATACTATTGGCGTGAATTTCCGATAATAAATTAAATATTCCCTGGCCATACGATCGATTTTCCTCTGAACCTTTTCCTGAATTTCCCAACTCTCCTCTTCTCCGCACTGTTGAAGAATCTCCTTGGCTTTTTCCCAATTGCTCTCAAAGGTCACAAGAATGGATGTTTCATTCCATAAAAACTCGAATCCCTTTGTATAGTTATACAAAGGATTCCGAAAAATCTGACCATGGGGAAGATGAACGACCCGACCGGTACTCTGATCACCGTCGACCCAGTTCCCAATCTCCAGCAGAGTCGTCTGGAAAAACTGAATATCAATGATATCCCCCCGGACATCCCCAAGTTCAATGCGGTCCCCCGTCCTGTAAGGCCGACGAATTGCAATATACAACCAGCCGGCCATATTCAGCAAAACCTCGTGGAGAGCCAGAGCCACCCCCGCACCCATGACGGACAACACCGTAGCCCACTGCTGCGTACTACCGGCCCAGATGGGAACCAGGATGAGGAAATAGACCAATGCAGCAAAATAACTCGCCCGTTTCCGATACTGATGTCGCTTTTCAATCTCAATTTTGATTGAGTTGATATAACGTCTCACAAAGAACACGACCCCATAGACTGCAGCCAGGGCAATTGCAGACTTAATGAGTTTTGCGACAACGTTATTCGCCAAGATTTCAGAGGCGTCGCCATATGCCCAGATGCGAATAAAAATAATGCAATATAATACGAGAAGTATGTAGGTGGCCCAACGACTGTATCGACTTCGCTTTTGAACATCGATTTTTTGGAAATAGATGAGTTTTCGGACAAAGTAAATACCGAGGATGAAGACAATGAGACTAAAACCGGACGTAATGAGTTTATCACCAATGGCAGGGTCAAACAACTGTAATAAATAATTGTACGCCCAAATACGAATGAGAATGACAATACACACAGATAATCCGGTATAGTTTATCCATTTCCTGTATTGATGTTTTTTTTCTTCATCAATTTTCAACGAATTCAATAGACGTCGCGTCACAATACCAAACAGCAAAGTCAGACCCAGAGTGAGTCCGGACCAGATAGATTTTTGAATCAATGGATCTCGAAGATATGAAGACAGGTTTTCCAACTTAAATCCTCCCTACGACTCGGGTCCAAGGTAAAGAGCACCGTGAAATCGGAAGCCTCTGGGTATTTTCTTTACAAACATGTCCCGATCCATGGCATACAACGGACTGATCTCAATCAGCTCATCCACATCCCCGTTTTCATCCCTCGGTACCTCGGTCTCCGCAGATTCGAGCCACCGTCCGAAATGATTACATAAATCTCTCCTGACCGTTTCGGCAGAAGCGCTACCCGATGAATTCTTCAATGGGCTGAATTCCTCTTCTCTAACAATCCCCATCACAACCGAATGAGTCGTGTCGCTGAGCGCATCGAATATAAATGTCTCAAATTTATAACTGTTTGGTCTTTCGGGTGAGATCAATTCACCCTTCTCATCCAGATAGGGAATTTTTTTATGGGCGATGTGATAGGGGAGTTTAAATCCGTCCCTCACTTCCTTTTTCACGAAATCCGAATTGATGAGATGAATGGCAATGCTGCCCGCACCGTATTTTAGACTGCCGTCCGGATTTTGTGCTGCCATGTCCTCCTCACTCAAATCGCTGTACTCAATCACTTTGAGTTTTCCATCTAACTTCCCAAACACACCCACTTTCTCCCATTGATCCCGTTTCTTCACCATCTTTGAAGACATTTCGGCTCCCCCTTGAACATGGTAGCCAATGAATATCGGATCGATGATCTTGATAAGTGCGTTATCCACTTGAAAATAGGAAAGGATCTCCACACCTCTGTGCTTCATGACATCGAGAGTCCCACTCTCGTCGAGCGCTAAGAGTGATCCGCCATGACCGTTAGGATTCATGAAGATGTGATCTTGACCATCCAGTATAAGTTCGCCTTTCTCATCTAAGGCCGGAATCATCCTTTGGGTGAAGAAGAATATATCCTCCTCTTTAAATCCGAAAAAATCAGTCTCCCGGAAAAACTGTTGGGTTGCCCCATCATTTGTTTCACTGGTCATGATAAGCCAGGGGATATTCACCCCGTAAGTCTGGCCCGCCGCCAGGATTTTTTCAGCATGCATCTGAAATAGACTTTTACCGGTTACCGGGCCGACGGGAAATGCACCCTTGGGACCGTCAAAACCCAGGCGAGTCCCCTGTCCGCCCGCAACCAGGAAAGCCGCCACTTTCCCCGACCGGATGAATTCTTCTCCGATCATTTTTGCTTTCTCAGCCTCACTCCGCTGTACTGCGGTCTCGGGTATTGGGATCACCTCCACCGGTTCCAGAACGTCCCTCACTTTCTTTTTATCCGTCGATCCAAGCATTTTATTTTGGAGTTGATTCAGAATCTCAAAATCGATATTCCGAAGTTGAGCCAGCAACCTCTCCCGTGACTCATCAGACAATCCTTCCCAAAATCGAAAGACGTGTCCCTGGCCCTCCTGGACCACCTTTTCAACAAGGGATCGATCTTTAGGTCTTTCTACTTTTATCATATCAATTCTTTTTTCAAACACTCAACCAGCAAATTCTCCAGACCCTCTTATCGCTTCCACTTCTTCTATGGTCTTGGGAACCGCTTTACCCAGACACCGGCATCCTGTCTCTGTGATGAGGAAGTTCTCTTCGTTTCGCAGTCCACCAAAATCTTTGTAGCTAACGACCCTGTCATAGTCGATGAAATCCAAAAATTTGTTCTCCGCTCTCCACATATCGATGAGTTCAGGAATAAAATAGATACCCGGTTCAATGGTCAGTACAAATCCCGGTTCCAGTTCTCTGGCCAGGCGAAGGGATTTGAGCCCGAACTGGGTGCTCTTGGGCGCTCCGGCATAACCCACATAGACTTCACCCAAATTCTCCATATCATGAACATCCAGCCCCATCATGTGCCCAAGGCCGCATGGAAAGAAAAGGGCATGTGCGCCCAGTTCAACGGCCTCGTCGAGATCCCCTTTCATAAAACCCAGCCCCTTCAATCCTTCTGCTATCGTTTTGCAGGCCAAGAGATGATTCTCTTTAAATTTCACTCCCGGTTTAAGCGCAGCAATAGCCGCTTCATGGGCGGTCAGGGCGACACGATAGATCTCTTTCTGTCTTTCCGTGAAGGCGGGATCCACAGGCATTGTGCTCGACAGATCGCCGGCATATCCCATTGCCGTCTCCGCGCCGGCATCCAGGAGAAAAAGGTCACCGCTTTTTAATGTGTTCCCATGATAATGATTATGAAGCGTCTCACCATGAATCGTGGCAATGATTGGGAATGATAGCTCCATACCGGAAGCCAAAGCCACGTCATAAATCGCTGCCGCTACATGGGCCTCCGTCATGCCGGGCTTGACCATTTCATAGGCTGTCAGATGCATATCTGCCGACACATTCACGGCTTTTTCGATCTCTTCGATCTCTTCGGCCGTTTTCCGATTTCGTTGTTCCACGATGGCTTGAATGAGTTCTACAGAAACATGGTCATACACCTGAGAGGGATGAATGTCCAACAAATTGAATAACTTCAAATCATGCTCCGGTCGATAAGGAGGCAGGAAATGGATAGTCCGCTTCTGCTGCTTCGCCTGGGCGAGTACCGTCTCTAATTGGTCGTAAGGTGCAGAGTGTTCCACACCAACACGTTGGCCCTTCTCTTTCAAGGACGGCTGTGTCCCCATCCACACGATGTCATCTACAGTCAGATCGTTCCCAAAGAGCATATCCTTGTCTTCATCCACGTCGATGATACCGGCCAGTCCTGCATAGTCGAGACCAAAGAAATAGAGAAACGTACTGTCCTGCCGAAAATGATAAGGGTTATCGAGATAATTCATCGGAGACTCATTGTTCCCCAAAAAAAGGATCAACCCGGACCCGACTTGCTCTTTCAAACGCTTCCTTCTTTCAACGTAGGTTCTTGATTCAAACATCAAAGAATCTCCTTCATAGATTTAATCAATTTAGTTGGCGTGTTAAACCTTTTATCATACTGTTGACCCCACTAAAACGCAACTTTATACACAATCCTGTCATGATAACCGGTGATAATTCGGAAATAATCGTTCAACATGTGATTGATATTTTTATCACCCGTATCCACCAGCAGGGGACGGCCGTAAAACGAATGAATTTTTTGCTTCGTGGCCACAATCATAATATTTTCTTTTTCTACCATCTCGATGACCTTCGGGCTCAACTGCTGATTTCCTCTACCCAATAGATATCCCTGACCCCCAATCGGTGTGATGATTAACTTGGTTTTCTTCTCTCTGATTTTTTCCAGCAATTCCTTTTCATTCAGATCTTTTCCAATAAGCCTTTTCCTGTAAATGAGATCGATTCCTAACAGGGAATAATCCAATCCCAGTTTTGCCATGATGGGCCGAGTCGTGGATCCGGGTCCGATGATATAGAAATACTCATCAGACATATTCTCCACCACATCGAATGCAATCGCCTCTTGATCATATTGCTCACTGGCCGGGCTGCCACATTTTAAACCTTGCACATGGGATCTCTTGAAAGGTATTTTCAAATACCCGTACAGTCGAGCCGATAGTATCTCGTTCCGAAAATCCTCCTCATTGATGTCCATGACCTCCGCCTCGACAACCCTTCTGGTCTTTCCCTCGAGATACCATGCGGCCAGTTCACCGGCACGCATCGGATTTTGAGCGTAGACTGCCGAATGGATCTTGACTCCGGCCGGAATCCCCAGAACGACCAGGGAATCCCCAACCGCGCTGTAAATGTCTCGTGCCGTTCCGTCACCCCCGGCGAACAAGAGCAGATCCACACCCAGATCCCGCATCTGCCTTGCCGCATCCCGTGTATCGGAAGCAGTCGTATTCGGACCCTTACCCTTGCCAATCACCCGCAAGAGGAGCCCACAGAGACGCACGCCCTCTTCCCCCATTGGGGAAGGACATGTCATAATCTCTATTTTTTCTTTGAGAAATGCAAGCCTTTTTAACGCCTCAACCGTCCTTTCCTGTGCATGCGGTTTTGCACCCAATTTTCTGGATTTTTCCAGAATATCCGGACCATCTGTTCCCTTCAAACCCACAGTCCCCCCCATCCCGGCAATAGGATTAACAATTAAGCCACATTTTTTCAACACTTCACTCAAATCCAAATAGAATTTATTTATTCTGATTTAGTAACTTATTTTAATTATTCTGTGCATCTCCGTGTGGTTCTGTTGTGATTCCTTCTGTCTATACAAACGGTTCCTCAATGGAGGGACTGGGACCCGAGAAGTAAACCGGCCCATCCTCAGTAATATACATGCAGTCCTCGAGACGCACGCCGAATTCTCCAGGAATGACCACCATGGGTTCATTGCTGAAGCACATTCCAACCTCCATGGGCCGTTTGTTACCACGGACGAGATTGATCCATTCGTGTCCATCCATACCGATGCCATGGCCAGTCCGATGGGGACAGCCGGGAACTTTATAATCGGGGCCGAAACCGAAGTCGATATGCATCTGCCTTGCAGCCGCATCCACATCTTCACAGGGGACGCCGACACCGGCCGCTGCAAAGGCTGCCGCCTTGGCCCTCGACGCCAGATCCCAGATCTCCCGCTGCCTGGGTGTTGGTTTTCCGAAAACGATGGTCCTGCTGATGTCCGAACGGTATCCTTCTACACCGCAACCTCCATCCATGAGAACGATATCTCCCTCTCGCAAATAACGCGGTTTGCTGCTGCCATGGGGAAAAGAGGAAGACTCCCCGAACTGGGCGCCAATGCCTCCCGAAACACCCAGGGCGCTGTGGGCTGCACCGGAGAGTTGCCGGAAATCACCACCGCTCATCCCTTCCCGGAGGAGGGGAATGACCGTCTTGTAGGCGGTAATGGTGATATCACTGGCCCGCTGCATCAACGCGATCTCGGCAGGCGACTTGATGACGCGGCATTCGATGATAATGGGATCTCCGCTCACATATTCCAAATGGGGCGCTTCCTTTCGGACCCCATCGAAGAGGAAGAATCGGACTCGCTCTTCCATGGCGACCCGTCCGGTGCGGATACCTCGATCCTTGAAGATCTGGGCCACCCTCTTGTAGGGGCTCTCGTCTTCTTCCCACGTTCGAACATCATCCCCGAAGCGGATACGCTCCCGGGCCCTGCCCTCTTCAAACTTGGGGCATACATAGGCCGGGTCTCCCCGCGCAGGAATGATCACTGCAAACATGCGTTCACTGGTCCCCCACCGCACGCCAGTAAAATAGAACATACTCGTCCCGCCATCCAGGTACAAGGCATCGATTCGATTCTCCTTCATGAGCCGCTGTGTCTTTCCTATACGCGACCACCGTTCTTCGTCCGAAATGGGCACAATCCCATCCGTCATGGGCCGCAAATCCCCAAAAGGATCCGACCCCTTTTGGCCACACGCCGATCCCAGGACCGTTGCACCAGCAGCCCCGGTAACCGAAACCTTCAAAAAATCCCTTCTATCCAAACTCACTCTACCCCTCCAAAATTTTTATCATTCGTAATTCGAAATTCTCAATCTTCATTTTTTACTCCGATAACCGATCACCGGTTACCGAATACCATCTTTTACCGTTTACCGTTCACCGTTCGCTTTTTTTCACCGATTACCGATCACTGATTACATCTTTTATATTTTACCGTTCCCCGATCACCGATTACCATCTTTCACCGGTCACCGTTTACTGTTTACCGTTTACCGTTCACCACCTATCACCCTCTTCCCTAATCCAATCCCCCATCTTTCCTGTCTCCGGTCTCCATTCTCCGGTCTCCGGTCTCCGTCCTCCCTTCAAGCGATCCCCCCACCATCGACAACCAAATGCGCCCCTGTAACCCAGGTTGACATATCACTGGCAAAATAGAGCACTGCATTGGCCACATCCTCCACCGTTCCCAGCCTGGCCAGGGGACGATCCACGGCGCAGGATTCCTTGTAAGCCTCATCATACGTCCCACCCAGTTGCTCACATTCACTCTGAAGCATAGGCGTATCCACATCTCCGGGGCACACACAATTTACGCGGATGTTGTGTTTCCCATGATCGATGGCCATGGCCCGTGTCATGTTCAGCGTGCCGCCTTTCATGGCGCAATAAGACACGGCGTTCTCCCCGCCCCGCAACGACCATCCGGATCCGGTGTTGATGATGCTCCCTCCCCCGGCTTTAATCATGTGAGGGATCACATACTTCGATAATAGATACTGCCCTTTCAAAGAAACATCCAATGCCAGATCCCATTCCTCGGGCTCAAGATCGACCGCATTCTTCCGGATCGCCACACCTGCGTTATTAAAAAGGATATCGATCTTGCCAAAGGATTCGACCGTCTTGTCCGCGGCAAGCCTGCAATCTTCGGATTCCCTGACATCGCAATGAATAAAAATGGCCGTCCCACCCTTTTCTTCAATTTTATTCACAGCCTCACGGCCGTTTTCATCCCGGATATCCAGAATGGCCACCCTGGCCCCGAATTCCGACAACCGCTTAGCCGTACCGAGGCCAATGCCCGATGCTCCACCGGAGATCATGGCAACCCTGCCTTCGATAGAGAGCAGTCTGAAAGCATTCTCGCTGATATTCATAAACCGGACCTCTTCGTATGATAATGAAATAATATGATTCACCACGGAGATTACAAACAATATAAATATTTGTTCTATTCAAAACAAGTCAATCCTCCGTCCCAAGTTTTGAGACTGTGTGAAAAGTGACAAATCCAGGTTGTCCCAAAGTTTCGGGACAACCTGGATTTTCACACAAACTCAAAGTCTGGATCCAGTCAGGATAAGATTTAACCCACCCCATAAACTCCCTCCACAAAGCAAGGGGATTCTCCGAATTTCATTGACTTAATAAATAAAGAAATGTATATTCACTCTATACATATTAGGAGAATAAAATGAAAGCAACTATTGTTGATCTAAGATATAAAATGAAAGAAATATTACGCGCTTTGGATAAAAATGAACAAGTCGAAATATTATGTCATGGCAAATTAAAGGGTATCTTATCACCCATTATGAAAAACACAAGGAAGAGAGTAAAAGAACATCCTTTTTTTGGAATGACTACGGATACGTCTATTTCAGTTGAACAAAATATGGCAAAATTGAGAAACAACCGATATGATAATATTTAACACCGACATATTTATTTGGGTACAACGAGGAAATGAGAAAGCTGCAGATTTAATCGATAAAAATCCGGATCATTATTTATCAATATATTCATATAAAGAACTTCGATTTCAAATCTTCAAACCCTAATATTCTCATATACGAAATTTAATAATTTATCAACTGGAGGTTGGCCATGTTTTTAATTCACCAAAATTTGTCAAGCCAATACTTTATAAATTCCAAAGATAAAAACCGAGTCAATTCAGGACCAATAATGATCATCTTGATTTTAATCACATTCGTCACCTTATGTCCGCTACTCCAAGCTCAAAATCTGAGAGACGACCCTCGCGTAGCCTCTGCCTTGAACCTCCTGGAAATATGGGTAGACGCCCAACTGGCGTACGAGAGGATCCCGGGGATCTCCATGGGCGTCGTTTATGATCAGGAGCTCATCTGGAGTCGTGGATTCGGATACGCCGATTTCGAGCGGAAAATCCCGGCAACGCCTCGAACCATTTACAGCATTTGTTCGATTTCCAAACTGTTCACGAGTATCGGCGTCCTCCAGCTTCGCGACCGTGGTCTGCTTCGACTCGATGATCCGGTCGCCAAACATCTCCCCTGGTTCAATATCGCACAGACGCACGAAGATTCCCCACCCATTACCATCGAGGGACTTCTCACCCACTCATCGGGACTTCCCAGGGAATCGGACTTCCCGTACTGGACCGAAGCCTCTTTTCCATCTCGTAAAGAGATGATCGAACAGCTTTCGAAACAAAAAACTCTCTATCCGGCCAGAATGGTCTTTCAGTATTCGAATCTGGGATTATCCCTTGCCGGGGAGATTATTACACAGGTCTCGGGCAATCCCTACCCCGATTATGTGAAACAAAATATCCTCGATCCATTGGATCTCGGAGACACGAGTCCCGAAATTCCTCTTGAGAAAAGGGGTGGGCAGTTAGCCACAGGATACGGTTCCTTTAAACGGAACGGCAATCGGCCGACCATGCCCTCCTATAAAGTTCGCGGTATCGCACCGGCTGCCGGTTACGCATCCACAGTCGAGGATCTGGTAAAATTTGCATCGTGGCAATTCCGTCTGCTCGAAAAGGAAGGCAATGAGATCCTCGCTGCAAACACCCTCCGCGAGATGCATCGTGTTCACTGGCTGGATCCCAACTGGAGGACGACGTGGGGTCTGGGCTTCTCTGTCTGGCGGGATAAGGATAAGACATTCGTCGGCCATGGTGGATCCTGTCCGGGCTATCGCACCCATCTTTCACTGAGGCCCCAGGAAAAGTTTGCGGCAATCTTCATGACCAACGCCCAGGGCGTCAATACCCGGATGTACACACAACGTGCATACGACATCGTTGCTCCGGTAATCGCGGAGGTCATTGCTTCTCCCGAAGAGGGCAAGGAACCCGATATCAAATTACTCAGGTACACCGGATTGTATGAACGACCTCTGGGAGGTGAAACAGTCGTCCTCATCTGGAAGGACGAGCTGGCCATGGTATCCCTGCCGACAGAAAATCCTCTCGACTCCCTCACCAAATTGAAGCATACGGGGGAACACACATTCAGGCGAGTCAGAGATGACGACGAGTTGGGTGAAGAGGTGAAGTTTGAAGTTGGAGACGACGGCAAAGTCATCCGAGTGTGGCGCAATAGCAACTATTCGGTAAAGACAAAATAACATCAGTACAGGAGAACCATCATGGCGCAAATCACATTAAAGGGAAATCCCATAGAAACCGTCGGTGAACTGCCAGGTATCGGTACCCAGGCACCGCCTTTCGAGCTCACCAGGACAGACATGTCCGACGTGGGCCTCGAGGATTTCGCCAGCAAGACGATTGTGATGAACATCTTTCCAAGTCTCGATACATCGGTATGTGCGGCTTCGGTGAGACGCTTCAACAAGGAGGCCAGCGATCTTGACGATACGATCGTTCTCTGTATCTCTGCCGATCTCCCCTTTGCCCATAAAAGATTCTGTGAGGCCGAGGGACTGGAGGACGTGATACCCCTGTCGGTGTTCCGCTCACCAGCCTTTGGAGATGATTACGGAGTCACAATAACCACCGGCCCGCTAAAGGGACTCCTGTCCCGAGCCATCGTCATCATCGACAAATCGGGCAAAGTGATTTATACCGAGCAGGTCCCTGAGATCGCTCAGGAACCGGATTACGACACGGCCCTGCGTTCTCTTTCGGATTGACCGTATACAAATTGTATAAAGTTTAACAAGACAAAATCCCGCCCGCCTTTGTCTGGACAGGGCTGGCTTCGGCTTTTAAGGAAGCCGGTTTCCTTGAGGTCGCTCGTCGTTCGGAGACCAGGCCGATAATGCGTTTTTTTATTCCGTAAAATGTCCTATTATCCAATTTTTTTATGATTTTTAAATATTTTTTTACTATTTTCCCCTTGCATATTATTTGCAAATTTATTATAATTCTCTTGAGTATAAACCGCAAAAATAAATTCCTACATTTACCATCCTCTGGTTTTATGCGGTTTGGGGAGAGGCGAACGATTGAAAGATTCGATGAAAATAACAGTCATTTTCGCCCGACTAAGGCCGTTACAAATGCAGGACTGTCTCATGAAACGTTCGCCATCTTTATCCATTCAGCAAGAACAGCTAATGCTCCACGATGAGATACGCCATGCATTGATAATGAAGCAATACAGCCCGCGAATGGAAAAATCGTATATTCGTTTGGAAAAAGTAAAACCAATTCATAAAATGGACATGGAGCTTGAGATTATTAATGATAAAAGATGAGTCAGTTGTGAAAAAAAGGGTGCCTTATATAAGGAATAATCGCATTCCTTATATGGGGAATTGAATTGTAGGACGAATTTAGTATATAATATTATGTCAGCCAGCAAGACCAACGGTGAGTCGGATTGGAGTTGCAACCATTTTGTTTGCACCCAAGTCCTCAAGAAAAAGGAACGACGAACGATGAAGACACCTAAATCACTCGGCGCTGCGATGTGCGTGTTCCTCGCACTGGCGACCGCAGCTATCGCCCAGGACGCCGCAGAAAATCAAACCAAAACCAGTCAAGATAAGGGGGCCACACCGCAGGTGTTTTTAAAATCGCTGGTCGGTTCGTGGGAAGGCACGTGCCGCACCTGGTTTCGACCCGACAAGCTCACTGACGAGTCAAAGGTCAAGGGCGAATTTCAGACCATTCTCGGTGGACGGTTTTTACGTCACACGTACGAGGGAAAAATCCAGGGGCGACCGCGCAACGGAGAGGAGACGATCGCGTTTAATTCGGTCAAGAAGAAGTTTCAGACATCGTGGGTAGATGATTTCCACATGAATTATGGCATCCTGTTTTCAGAGGGCGACGGTACTAAGACCGGTTTTGTCGTTGTCGGGAAATATGCTGTTGGTCCCGATAAGCCACCGTGGGGCTGGAAGACCGTGTTCGAGTTGACCGACAAAGATCATCTCACCGTCACCGCGTACAACGTTTTACCAGACGGAAGGGAAGCGAAGGCCGTCGAAACAAAGTACACTCGGAAGAAACCGTAACAAAGATTCGACAGGTCACCTCACCGGTCGGACGTGGGCGGGGGGATTTTAGAAGCAATTGCAGAAGGGCGGAAGCTTCCACATGTCAAACTTCGCCGAGAGACAGTCCAGATCTTTGGCAATGTGGCGATCGTACATTTTGCTGTGGAACGAACCTGGGTTAACGCAAGCGACGAGACTCGCGGTGGTGGTGAATGGACGAAGGTCACACATACGTGGATGCGAGTGGGCGATATATGGAAAATCATTGGAGGTATGGCAGCACCCCTGAAAAAAGAGAATGAGTGATCGGTTGAAGTTAATAGAACTTTGGGAGAGTATATTTTGGTTTTTCTAATTGTCACCTCCAAGGAGGGATGCTTCTGAAAAAAAGACAAGAAGGAGATGCTTGTTGGCAAACAGGAAAGATTTGGATAATATTAAGAAATTAAGAAAGGAGCAGATAAGATGAATATAATGAAAAGATTGTCTGGTGTTTTTTCTATTTTTGTGCTGCTTGTGTCGTTCATACTGGCACCGGCAGCGGTTAGTGACGCTCAAGAAGCTGATAGAGTATACGTCAATGGAAACATCTATACTGTCGATGAAGAATTCAGCACAGCTTCTGCCATTGCAGTGAAAGATGGTCAGTTCATCTACGTGGGTGATGATGCTGGAGTTCAGGCCTATATTGGTCCTCTTACCTTTGTTTTCGACCTAAAAGACAAAACCGTAATCCCTGGTTTACATGATGCCCATGTACACATCAGGTATGGAGAAAGAATTTTGTATCCACGAACTCCGGACATCAGGGCTGCAATTGGTGAATGGGCTTCTGTAGAGCGAATGCAGGAAGTGATAAAGCGTTGCTTAGCTACCGGGGAAGGAATGCGGTCGGGGCCTGAGCCACGGTGGTTAGTATTAAGTGGTTGGATGTCCGATGTTTGGGATCCGCCGGAATTCCGTAAGGAGCTGATCGATGCCGTAGCCCCTGATAATCCTGTTTATATTCGCCGATACACACATGGCAGCGGTGCCAATAGCAAAGCCCTGGAACTTGCCGGCATTACCCGCGACACTCCCGATCCTCCCGGTGGCCATATTAAGAAGGACAAGAATGGGGAGCCCACAGGCGAATTCGTAGAAAGGGCACCTGCACAATTAACAAGACTTATTCCGCCCTTACCTCCAATGACCGATTATGAAATAAGTCGTAACCTCGTAGAAGGGACTCAATTGGCCGTGGCCAGTGGACTCACGACTATCCATGGTGCCAGCATGACAGGTTATGAAGAGGTTCAAAGACGAATAAAACTTTACGAGGTGGGTTTGCTCAGGATAAGGATCAACGAGATGGTTAGGGAGGATGCGGCGAAAAAGCTGGGCAAACCGTTAAACCATAATAACAAATACTTCGTCCGATCAGTCAAGGCTTTTGCAGATGGAGCTTTAGGGTCAAGGGGTGCGCTTTTCCTTGAGGAGTACAGCGACTATCCGGGTTTTTATGGGGAACCTAGACAAAGTGAAGACGAAATAGCTCAATCTGCGACCGAGTTGCTAAAAATTGGTTTCAATATGAGGATACATTGCATTGGTGACGCTGCTAATCGGATCGCAATTAACGCCTACGAAAGGGCTCTGAAGGCAAATGGGATAGATGGTAAAGATGCCAGGTTCGCTCTTGAGCATTGTCAGGTACTTACTCCTGATGACATACCCAGACTTGCCAAGTTGGGAATTGTTGCTTCTATGCAGCCACTGCATGCTACTGAGGATATGCACTTTGCTGAATCCAGGATGGGGCCTGAACGTTTAAAGTATGCATATATTTGGAGTGATTTATTGGATCTTGGTGTTGTTGTTGCAACGGGGACAGATTATTCTGTATCTCCATACAACCCATTTTACACCTTGCACGCTGCGGTAACCAGACAGGACCGGGAAAATAATCCTCCGGGTGGCTGGATCCCAGAACA
>Ga0114922_10003808_pt1 | contig 14036 bp, 7 predicted proteins | sample AartaG_FD_100975 | JGI IMG/M metagenome (GOLD analysis project Ga0114922, IMG submission 100975) | Deep subsurface microbial communities from Aarhus Bay to uncover new lineages of life (NeLLi) - Aarhus_00045 metaG | ecosystem: Environmental > Aquatic > Marine > Oceanic > Sediment | place: Aarhus...
CAGAGAGGTTTGCTTCACCGGCCGTGGTGTGGACGGCCTTGTTTATACAAACTCGCAGCCGTACTCCAAGCGAGCTTGTGCGTTCGGTTTGCGGAGTTTGTCTAAGTTGCTGACGTTGTCAGCGTTGGTGAAGCCAGAGCAGAATCTTTTCATTTTAGAGAGGTTAGCAACGAAAAGGCACAAAAGGATATGGCCACAGAGGGCACCGAGGACACAGAGGTTTTTCAGCCAGCTTGGTGTTCTTGGCAGGATTTGCTTGTAAAGTGAACTTTGTCGCAAAATACCTGCCTTCGTCCACCGGGCAGCTTTGGGCTGCCCACTTATAATTAAACTGGCTGTTTATTAACTACTGATTTAACGGATTTTTTAGCCGCGAAAAGGCACAAAAGGCACAAAAGGAACAAAAAAATGACCAAAAAGTGCTTTATAAGCACATAAATTTAGAAAATTTAGGGCTATTTTATTGGCCAGCCGCCGTGGGCGTTTTACTTATCAACTTCGTAGACTTTTAGCACCTCGTCGCCGTAGTGGTTGATTACTTTGACGGCGATTTTGCCGGTTTCAGGCTGGTCAAAGGGTCGGCTCTTTGTCGAATAGAGCATTGACCAGGCAGCTTCATCAATCTCGGCACGCAGTGCCCGCTTTAGCTTCTCATAGGGATTATCCTCGCCAGTGAAATAGGCATGGCGTACAAAGAAGCTCTCGCCATTATAATTAGTGTCAATAAACCAACAGGCGATGTCGTCAGTTGTGTTGCTTCGGATTTCTCCCGTCGTTGGGTCGTATATATCCAAACCTTTGATTTCTACTTCAACCTTTCCATCTTTGGTTTTCTTCACTTTCAGATCAGGCTCGCCAAATACCATAAACAAGTTGCCTGAGCCGGTCTTCTTTAGGAAATCCTCGCCCATTTGCAAATCAGCGTTTATTCTTGTTGGAAGTACTGTAAGCTCACCATATCGCTTGGCTTCCTCAGATACGTGCGGATCAAATGCAAAACCACAAACCATCAATAAATCGTAACCTATTCCCTGCACTGCTTCTTTCGCGGCTTCTTTGACCAATTCAGGGCCGACGGTTCCGTGCTCGGGGCCTATACATATCGCTACACGGCGGCTCTTGCCACCCTTTTCGGTATATTCACCCTCAGCATGAATCCAGACGCCGGGATGAATTTCCAGCCGGTCGAATTTAAGCCGTTCGTTCTTTATGGTATTCTGGACACCAGCTTTTTTGAGATTCTCGATGATAATGTTGCCGAACTGGCCTGCACCCACCATTTTCATTGTCCAGCCTTCCTTGCCAACCTCGGCCAGGTCTTTCTTTTCCTCCATACTTATAGTTCGATGCGGCGAGAGACTTTCCATAGTGAACGGACCAGATACACGAATCCGCTTGTTATCTGCATAAGGTTGGTCATAGAGCATTTCGGTATCGGCGTATCGGGCTATACTATCATCGATTTCCTTTTGCCGTCGCTGACATAGCCTCCACCATTCTTTGAGTAGTTCCTTTGCTTCTTTGGGCCAGTCTTTTTCGGCTTCACGTGGGATTTGCCAATCCTCAAAGGATTTTTTCAGCAATTTGTTCAACTGTTTGTGGATTGGTTCGAGCCTCTGCTGCCACTTCTCGTAAATGGTATCAATTTCTTCATTGTTGGCGATTGCTTTTAGCGTAATATGCGCTACTCGGTTATAAATAAAGCCTTTCTTAATATTTCCGGATGTCTTGTATGGCGGGGGGGTGTGGCCTGTGATTTCCGCTTCTTTTTTAACACCTTCCGGTGAATCGCTTAAAAGATAATAAGGAAAACGTGCTGTCATAAGACGCGTCCGTGCAAGTGCCAGGGCAACACGGCTGGTATCAATAGTAATCCAGCGTCTGCCCCACTGCTCGGCCACATAAGCAGTTGTGCCGCCACCGCAGGTTGGGTCCAAAACCAAATCACCAGGATCAGTTGACATTAATATACAGCGTTCGATGATTCTTGGGTTAGTTTGAACAACGTAGACTTTGTCAGAAGCCCCAGCTGTATCCAGCCAAGGATTGGTAAGTTTTTTAAGGGGAAAATCCGGATGATAAAGGACAAATCTTGGCAATTGTCCATCTACTTGCAATCTTCGACAAAATGCCAATCGTTTCATTTTATCTTCGGAAGTAACCCAGCATTGCCCATTTGGTAAAGTGTATGTCTTACCTTCAAAATTCAAGTTATATACACTGGATTGAGAATACGATGGAGCCAACTGTGAAACAGTAGTGAAAACCCTTGCACCATTTGGTATTGCGGTCTTAGTTTTCTTTTCATTATCATCGAGAAATCTTCTAGTGCCATCTGATAATTCAACAAATCTCCAGTGTGTTCCATGGACTTCCGTTTCAATGAACAGCTGTCTGTATTTGATGTTTTCTCGCCTTTTGGTATACCATAACAGGTAGTCACACATATTCTCAATAGTTTTTGCACCCAACGGCATCAGTTTTTTTCTAAAAGGAATTAGAGCCACAAAATTTTCACTTCCGAATACTTCGTCCATCATGCATCTAACAAGGTGCACATTCTCATCTTCGATCTGGACGAATACAGAGCCTGTTTCGGTCAATAATTCTCTCGCAGCGACAAGCCGGTCACGCCAGTAGGCAAGGTAGGAATGGATACCAAGTTTCCACGTGTCGCGGAAAGCACGGATTTGTTCCGGTTGTCTTGTAGCGTCTTGAGCCTTACCATCTTTAACATCACGCTTTCGAGTGGAGACCTGCCAGTTGGAACCAAACTTGATGCCGTAAGGCGGGTCAATATAAATCATCTGGACCTGACCCTTAAGGCCTTCTTTTTCGGCTAAGCTCGTCATAACCAAAAGCGAATCACCCAAAATCATACGGTTGGACCAGTTGGCCTCGTGCTGATAGAACTCGATTAAGTCTCTAAAGGGAATGCCGTTGAAATCGGCAAAGAATTGAAGCTGCGGGTCGGGGCTGTCTTTCTTGGCCTGGGCACGAACATCTTCGATAATAGCCTGAGGGTGAATCTTTTCCTGAATATAGACAGGTACAGCCGGTACGGTTAGTTCTTCTTGATCTTGTTCGTCTTTACCCTTCCAGACCAATTGCGGGTCCAGCGATGGGTCACGAGCATAAAGCAAGCCCGGATATTTTACCTCTTTTGGTTTGACCTCCTCTTCCCGCACAAAACCACGCAATTCTTCAGTAGGGATATTCTTTCGTTTATCTTTGTGCTTAACGGTATCTATTTTGACTGACTTCTTACTTTTTCTTTTAGCCATGTGCAGTATTACTCCTGCTTTTCTTTAATTGAAGCACGGATAGTTTTTTTGGCGTCCCAAGGGTCAGAAATCTCGATAAAACTCCATCTGCCGAATCCTCCGTGATTATTTACAGAAGGGATCCAAAATTCACGGGCTGTTGAAACCTTCGCAGCTTTTTTCTTATCGCGCTTGCCAGTAACTTCGACTATGACGTTTAGTGGATTTTCACTGCCGTGACCATCATCAAGACGGACTATAAAGTCGGGATTATAATTATGTTCTTCACCACTGATGGTATAGGGGATTGAGAAGCCCAGGCCCTGGTTCTTGACATAAGAGATGAGCAATCCTTCTTCACCAAGCTCTTCAAGGGCCTGAGCCATTTTTTGTTCCCATGAGTTTGTATCGGCAACTACGTGAGAAATATGGCACCATTTTGGGTCTGTTGGATAGACAGCGCGTGTAGTGTCAAAATCCACATATCTTGTAGTGCCAATAGTATTGTAAGGCTGCAAGATAGGTTTAAGAGCTTTTTCGCCGACCTCAGATGCGACAATAGCCTTGTATATTCTGTCGGCAGCATCATGGGCAAACTCGATCAACAGCAGCATTTGTGGGAAGGTATTGTCTTTGCAGGTTACACATTCAGCTAACCAGCGTTTGGTAATATCAAGAACCTGCGGGAAAAGCCACATCTGTACTTCAGAATCAAATTTGTGTTCCTTTGGGCGATCAGTTGTTTCCTGGCCATCATAGCGGAAGTATTTTTCCAGCGTTAGTTTGGCCAGCAAAAAGGCTACTTCCTGTTGCCGACGTTTTTTTAAATCTTCCAGAGTATGGATACTGGTTTCACCAACAATGGGAGCATTTTCAGTTTTGTATGGGACATCTTCTGTTGAAAGCACTAATCGGGAATCTTCGGTGAATGTCGCCGTGAGTTTGTCGCTTGGCAAGTCATATCGGTAACCCGACACACGGGGGAAACTGATTTCACAATCTATGCGGTCATCTAAAGCCCTAATTCGCGTGGGAATAGGACCCGGTTTAGGCTCTGACGTAGAACCGGAGCATGGAATAAATGAGAATGGAACGCCGTAAACTTCGGCATATTCCGTATCGAATTTGTTCTCGGCATTAGGGATGTAGTTTCTGCGACGCAAACCACGTCCAACAACCTGTTCGCAGAGAAGCTGCGTGCTAAAAGCCCGCACGCCTAAGATATGGCTAACAGTGTTTGCGTCCCAGCCTTCTGTGAGCATAGAAACAGACACCACGCATTTTACGTTTTCACCGAGTTTACCCTTTTTGCCGACAGTGTTCATTACTTCTCGTAACAGGTCTTCATCGGTAAGTTTTTCAGTACTGCGACCGGGAAAACGGATTCGGTATTCTGATTTGAACTCCTCTATTTCTCGACTGGCGATCTTCTTGAACTCTTTACTCATTGCCTCGCCGGATTCCAATTGCTCGCTGTCGATAAGAATTGTGTTAGGACGGTCTGTCCAGCCACCATTTTCCTCATTGTTGAAAATGGAAAGTTGGCCCGGTACTACTACAATGGAATCTTCAGCTAAAGGTTTCTCCCACCCAGCAACATAATCGAATACCAACTTTGAAACGTTAGTATTGTTGCACACAACAATAAAAACCGGTGGTGTCATGCCTTTGGATTGAGCCTCGGCATTATCCTCCCAGCTACGATAATACTTTTCATAGTTGCTATAAAGACTTCGCAAGGCACCTTCAAGCTCGACCGGTAAGTTTGGCTGGCCACTGATGGCATCGGTTTTTCGGCCTTTTTTGGGTAAATGTTCGCGTATACGTAGCCAGAGGTTTCGGTATGTAGGTTGGTCACCTGTCATTGAGTCATCTGAAACAGGCACTCGCGGCACTTTCACTATCCCGCTCTCAATCGCATCTATAAGGGAAAAATCAGATACAACCCAAGGAAAGAGCTTGCCTTCACCATAACCTGAGCCTCGCAAAAAGAATGGTGTGGCTGAGAGGTCATAGATTGCCTTGATACCAATTTTATTCTTTACCGCCTCAAGGCCGGTGAGCCAAGTATGTGCAGCTTTTTCTCGCTTTTCAGCTTCTTTACGGTCGTCGCCTTTGAGTTTTAATTCCTCTCCATCAGGTTTATGCCGGTAGCAATGGTGTGCTTCGTCGTTGATAACAACAATATTTTTCTTGTTGCCCAATTCGCGGCAAACTCGACGTACCATTTGGTCAGGTGTTTCTTGAAATGCTCCTTCCTTATTTCTTGACAGAATATTTTTGGTCAGTTTCCCGGCGGCGATCTTCTCTCTTAGGATAAAAGAATGAAAATTAGTAATAATAATCTTCGTTCTGCCCAGTTGCTCAATCATATCAGGGGGCAAAAGGTCATGCTGACGATAGTAATTATTAGGGTCATTGGGCAACAGAACTCGAAGACGATCACGGATAGTAATACCAGGTGTTACTATCAGAAAGGTGTCTGAGAATCGACCATCTTGTGAGTTAGCAAGTTTATTCAATGCCTGCCAGGCTATCAACATGCCCATTACCACTGTCTTACCGCTTCCGGTGGCCATCTTAAAGGCGATGCGATAAAGCGAAGGATTTGCGCTATCGTTTGCGTCTCTAATATCATTTTCGATCCAAGAGTCTCCACACTTTCGTGCCACCTCTGTTGTATAAATAGCAGTTTCAAGTGCTTCAATTTGACAGAAGAACAACTTTTTTTCACGCTGGGGATTCGTCCAGTACTCCAGCAAGCGCCGTGTTGTTTTAGTCAATCCAACGTAGCCACCTTCACGCCATAAAGCTACGCGGGCACGAACCCGGTTAATAAACTTATTCTCCTCGATGCGGTCTTTCGTCCATTCAGTATCAAAGACCATTTGCTGGTCTTTTCTCCGTCGTTTTGGTTGGCAATGGGAACGAAATACGAACTGGTACGGCGGGCTTCAACAATCTCGTTAGTAATTCCCTCGTCGGTGAACAGCCAATGTCGTCTTGGTTCCCTGAACGGTGAATTAAGAACTGGATTTTCAATAACAACCTGTTTCATCTCGCAGTTTACCAAAGAGCTTCTGTTATAGTTAGTTTTATGACAATATTAGCATGAAGGGGTGAAGGAGGCAAGGGGAAATCTAAATGATTATTGATTATTGAGATTGCCGCGTCGGCCTTCGGCCTCCTCGCAATGACATCGAATGAAACCATCCCCAAACAAAGCTTGAGGCTGCCACCCAGGATTGAACCATGCCTATTTTTGCGTGTTTTTTGCCGGTTAGATAAATTACGGGAAAGCGGCCAATATTTTGCAAGTTTATTCTTGACGGACAAAGACAAATAGGTTCTATTTATACGGATGGGTGGTGAAGGACGTAGAATCTGTCGGGCGATAACGGCCCGTAAATAAAGAGCTTTGTATATTACAGGATGGTCAAAAGGAATTTGTCTTGAGTTTTTTTGGAAAGGATTGAATGATGCGAACTGTCAAACTATCGGCGTTTTTCATTGTATTTGCCTGCCTGGTGCCGTTAGCCGGCTGCGGCCAGGAGCTGCAGGACCTGAAGATGCGAAACGCCGCCCTGAACAAGAGAAGAGCGGAGCTTGAGAGTGAAGTGCAGACTGCCAAGCTGAAACTCGAACAATTAGAAAGACAGCTTTCCGATGCCGGCGACCTCTCGGATATCGACAAAGTTGCGCTTCAACAAAAAATTGCCGCCCTCGAAGACCACCTCAAGATAAGAAACGAGTTGATTGCAGAGATGCAGAAGCAGTGCCTTGGCGGAGTACCGCTGCCGGCCGAGCTTAGCGCTTTGTTAGAGGATTTTGCCGCGCGCGAGGAGATGGTTACCTTCGACCCGAACCGTGGGATAGTGAAGTTCAGGAGTGATTTGCTTTTTAAGAGTGGCAGTGCCGCGGTATTGCCAGCGGCAGCCGAAGCGGTCAAGTCGCTCTGTGTAATTTTGAATTCCACAAAAGGCAAAGAATTTGACGTTATAATCGCCGGGCACACTGATGATCAGCCTATTAAGTATACCCTTGCACAACATCCGACCAACTGGCACCTGTCGGCCCACAGGGCAATATCTGTGCTTGACATAATGGCCAAGAGCAATGTTGACCAGAAGCGAATGAGTGTACGGGGCTTTGGCGAGCTCCGTCCGATTGCGCCGAATAAGCCCGGCAAAAAAGGCAATCCACAAAACAGGCGAGTCGAGATTTACATTGTCCCCAAGGGGATGTGATATTTCGTGAATAGTGAATCGGGCCGCGAGCCATAAAACACGAGAATGACAGAGCGCACTTTAGTTATTATTAAGCCGGATGGTATCCAGCGGCATCTGGCCGGTGAAATAATTGGGCGGTTCGAGAAAAAAGGCTTTAAGCTCGCTGCTGCAAAATTTATGCAAATCTCCGAAGAGCCGGTCCGCCAACTCTATGATGTTCATCAGGGGAAACCATTTTTTGAAGGTCTGGTAAAATTTCTGTCTTCGGCGCCGGTACTTGTGATGGTCTGGGAAGCTGAGGGTGTTATAGATATGATACGCAAGATGATGGGGGCCACTTTCGGCTGCGATGCAGAGGCGGGCACTATTCGAGGGGACTTCGGCGCTTCGAAGGGATGCAACCTCGTTCACGGCTCGGACAGCGCTGAATCGGCTGAGAAGGAAATCAAGCTATTTTTCCGGTCCGATGAAATCGTCGATTACAAACTGACTGACGCGGACTGGCTCTACGGCACAAACGATTAGTCCGAAAAGGACCAATCCCAGCTCAAAAACCCTTCTGACAAACAAAGACTAAATAAGCAGAAACCCCGGATTACACATAAAGTGAACAGAACTTATTAAAAAGAGGCGGTCCTGGGCTGCGCTTGGGACTTGGTTTTGGGCGTTTGCTTGTGGTTCGCAGTTTTCCGGGCGTTTCTATCGATGAAAAATTGTGGCGAGATAATACTTGATAAATCCAGGAAAAGTTTTTATAATGCAGGGTTTGGCCTATTGAAAAGTCAACATATAAAAACGTCTAAGTCTCATGGAGGAAAACTAATCACGGGTTATACAGAGGCTATGAATCAGTGGGAGCCGTGAAATTGCCGGTTGAAATTGAGCATTCAGGAGAAGCAGAAATGGGAAATCGCACATCAGTACTGATTATTTCGATGTTTATTTTGGCTTTGTTGGCGGCATTTGCGAACCAGTCGGTCGCTGCGACTGAGCCATTGGCAACAATCACCGTTGAAGCGGGAAAGCGCGCCCGAATTGACACGCCCGTATCTATTGCGCTTGACGGAATACCTATGGGGCGTATCGCGGGCGCAACACATTTGGTGGAGATTAAGCCCTTCCGTCCGATGCCGGTTGCGGCGCAGATTGAGCCGGGCAGTCCGCCGCGATTGTGGTGGATACTAAACGGTACTACGCCGGCAGGGAGCAAACGTATCTATCAACTTTTTAAGGGTCCAGGTGTGCCGCGTGCTGCGGTCGAAGTGACAAAGGCCAATTCTGTTCTGCAGATTCGACAGGGGGACACAAAGGTTCTTCAGTACAACCATGCACCTGTTCCGCCGCCGGAGGGGAAGAGCCCGCTTTATACCCGCAGCGGATTTATTCATCCCTTGTGGTCGCCGGCCGGGGCAGTGCTGACGGATATTCATCCGCCCGACCATATTCATCACGTGGGGATATGGATGCCGTGGACGAAGACAAAATTTGAAGGCAAAGATGTGGACTTCTGGAACCTGGCTGAGGGCCAGGGGACGGTCCGGTTTGTAAAATTTCTCTCGACGACAAGCGGACCTGTTTACGGCGGCTTCGAGGCTGAGCAGGAGCATGTAGCTTTGAAAACTTCCGAGGGTGAAAAGGTTGTTCTCAGGGAAGAATGGTATGTTCGGGTATACAACATCGGCGGACCGAAGAAGGGCTACTGGCTGTGGGATTTCGTGTCCAGACAACACGTTGTTGCCGACAGTCCCCTGCATCTGCCCAAGTATCGCTACGGTGGGTTTGGTTTTCGAGCGGCCTATGAGTGGGAAGGTGAGAACGCGATGTACCTTACGAGTGAGGGCAAGACGCGTAAGGACGGTCACGCGACGCGGGCGCGCTGGTGTGAGGCGGCAGGAGCAATCGAAGGCAAATGGGCGGGGATAACATTTCTGAGTCATCCGGAGAATTTCAGGCATCCTGAGCCGATGCGTATCTGGCCCCCGGAAATGAAACATTTGTTTTTCAATTGGGCCCCCTCACAAGCGGGGGACTGGGTGATGGAGCCGGGTAAAGAGTATGTTTTCCGCTACCGGCAGTTTGTGCACGAAGGTAAAGTCAAGGTTGCGGATGCGGAACGTGTGTGGCGTGATTTCGGCGAGCCGCCGGTGGTCAAGCTGGAAAGGGTATCGAAAGCCAAAGAGATTGTTCTATTTGACGGCACAGATTTTTCGCACTGGGAGCATCCGGGCGACAAGGATCCGGATGACAAGAAAGTGAAGTGGGAGAGGATTGGTAACGCGATGAAGATTGTACCGAGAAGTGGGAGCATTGTTACGAAAGAGGCATACCGGGACTTCAAATTGCACATTGAATTCAAGGTTCCGCAGTTGCCGCCGAACGTCAAAGGGCAGGGACGCGGCAACAGCGGTGTTTATATACAGCGTCGCTACGAGATTCAAATCCTGGATTCATACGGTAAGCCGCCGAGGAACAACGAAGGCGGCTCGATATATAAGTTCAAGGCGCCCGACAAGAACGCCTGTAAGAAGCCGGGCGAGTGGCAAAGCTACGATATTACCTTTCGGGCTGCGCGGTTCGAGGGACAAGGCAAGAATGTCAAGAAGGTCAAGAACGCCCGTATCACGGTATTGCACAACGGAGTTCTGATTCATAATGATGTGGACGTGCCGAACAAGACCGGCGCGGGGCGTCCGGAAGGGCCTGAGCCGGGGCCGATTCTACTTCAGGAACACGGCAACGAGGTGTGGTTTCGCAATATCCGTATAGCTGGGCTATGAGGCGAATACAATAATGAGTTAAAAGAGACCGAGGAAAACTATGAAAATCAAAACAACCAATCAAATCAACAAGTTAAGCCGGCGAGATTTTTTGAAAGGCTCGGCGGCGGTGGGGGCCGCTTTTGCGGTGCCGACAATCGTGCCGTCTTCGGTGTTCGGCGCCAATGCTCCGAGCAATCGCATCACGATAGGGAGCATCGGCCTGGGAGGGATGGGGACAGGTAATATGAAGGGCTTCAAAGGCAAATCCGGCTCGGAGGTGTTAGCGGTTTGTGATGTCGATGCCGGCCATCGGGAGAAAGCACGGCAGACAGCGGGCCTTGATGAGAAGTCGTCTTATAACGATTTTCGTGATTTGATATCGCGGGATGATATCGACGCGGTAGTAGTAGCAACGCCGGACCACTGGCATGTGCCTGTTTCGATTGCGGCGGTCAAGGCCGGCAAAGATGTGTACTGCGAAAAGCCGCTTACGCTGACAATAGCCGGGGGACGTGCTCTTTCCGACGCAGTGAAGCGCTACGGGCGAGTGCTGCAAACAGGCTCTCAGCAGCGTTCGGGCAGCGAGTTTCGCAACGCCTGCGAGCTGGTCCGCAACGGCCGGATAGGCAAGCTGCACACCATCAAAGTTGGGATTCCGGGAAACAACCGGAAGTGTCCACCTACGTGGGAGGCTGAGCCGATACCGGAAGGCTTCGATTACGATATGTGGTTAGGCCCTGCGCCTTGGGAGCCGTATATCGAACAGCGCTGTCACTATCAATTTCGCTTCGTTTTAGATTACAGCGGCGGCCAGATGACCAACTGGGGCGCTCATTATCTTGATATTGGCCAGTGGGGCAACGGCGCCGATGATACCGGCCCTGTAGAAATCGAGGGCAAAGGCGATTTCCCCGAAAGCGGGCTGTTCACGACCGCGAAGAAAGCGGACATCACGTACACCTACGCCAACGGTGTCAAATTGCTTCTGAAAACGGGTGGGGGAAACACGCGTTTCGAAGGCAGCGAGGGATGGGTTTTCGTAACTCGCGGCAAGATAGATGCCGAGCCGAAGTCGCTGCTGAAGGAAAAGATAGGGCCGGATGAAATCCACCTTTACAACAGCAGGGACCACAAGCAGAACTTCTTGGATTGTATTAAGAGCCGTAAGGACCCGATTGCGTCGGCGGAAATCGGGCACCGTTCTTCTACCGTTTGCCATCTGGGTAACATCGCGATGCTGTTAGGCAGAAAAGTGAAATGGGACCCGAAGAAGGAACGCTTCATAAATGACAGAGAGGCTGACAGTATGATAGCACGCAGTATGCGGGCGCCGTGGAAACTGTAGAAATGATTAGTGATAAATGATTAAGGATTATTAAAGGGACAAGGTATGAAGAGTGAAAGAAGATTTGTGGGCGTGTTACTTGTGATTGGGGTTGTCTTTGGTTTGGCTGGTGCGAGTGAGGCGGAACTAATTCGTCTTAAGGTCTCAGGAGCGAAGGTTGATTGTGTCGATGTGCCAGTTCACACTGTTATTGATTTGCCTGGTTCGTTTGCGAATACGGCTGTTGAGGAAATCGCCGTTGGTCTCAGGCAGACCAGTAGGGGCGGAGCACGAATATACGGGAAGCTGATACCGGGCCAGATTGTGAAAGGCAGCGACAACAAGGCGGAGTTGTGGTGGGTAGTTCCGCAGACGGAAGCGGGTAGTACAACCATTTGGACTGCCGCCTTGAGCCGGAAGGAGAAAGCAGACAAGGACGTATTTTCGTGGAAGGACACAGAAGGTCAATATCTGGATTTGCTTTTCGGCGGTCGTAAGGTAACACGCTATATGTATGCACTTGACAGGTCAACGAAGCAGCGGGTGTTAGAGACTTATAAAACCTTTTTACATGTGTTCGACGCTGAGGGAGAGAACCTGCTGACCAATGGTCCGGACGGCCTGCATCCGTATCTGACAAAAAAGATTCTGTATCCGCACCATCGCGGGCTATTCATCGGCTGGAACAAGCTGGAGTTCGACGGCAAGAGATATGATTTCTGGCACATGGGCGAGCAGGGCAGAGTCCAGAAGCATAAGAAGTTTTCGGAGCTGACGGCCGGTCCGGTGCTGGCAAGGTCGAATTCGCTGGTCCACTGGGATGATAAAGACGGCCAGACGATTATTGCCGAGCAGCGGGAGACCACGGTGTTTCGTCAACTCGAGTCCACGGTCCTTCTGCTGGATTTTTGCACCAAACTGAAAGCTGTTAGTGGTGATGTTTTCCTCGATGGTGACCCGGAGCACGCCGGCTTTCAGTATCGCCCGCACGACGGCGTTGCCAAGGGCGGCGAAGAAGCGGGCGCGACTTACCTGTTCCATAAAGACGGTATCAAACCTAAAAAAGACAATGACCTTCCCTGGGCGGGGATGTCATACGGTTTGAACGGCCGGCGTTACAGTGTAGAGTATATGAATCATCCTGAGAATCCGAAGCCGGCCATCTATTCGGCATACCGGGATTACGGGCGGTTCGGAGCGTTCTTTAAGAAGAAAATCGGCACTGGTGACACGTTGACGCTGCGATATCGTATCTGGGTGGTTGAAGGTGAGATGCCCGAACGGGTAAAGCTGGCCAATAAGTATTCGGGATTTGTTGACGGGCCAAAGGTTGAATTGGTGAAGTAGTAGAACGATTTTTAAAGGATGATTAGATTCAAAAAATCGGTTCGAATATTGAAAAGGGAGTATTGTTTTGACGGGAATTTTGGGATTGCGTATTGAATCGTGCGCGTTATAATGTAGCGATAATTCGGAGTGTTGGCAAGGACGCACCTCCTTTGTGTGTAAGTCCTTTTATAAAGGGCAGTTATATACAATAACCATAATGAAAACAGAGGAAGTTGCAATAAAATAACGCTCGTAAGCGTTATTTCCTGTGGATAAAAGATTTGCGCATTTTTCATAAGGATTTTGTATTTTGAGTTAAGGAGAATTAAAAATGGCAAGACCTGTAACACTTTTCACCGGACAGTGGGCGGATTTGCCTCTGGAAAAATTGGCCAAAAAGGCGGCGAGCTGGGGCTACGACGGTCTGGAGTTAGCTTGCTGGGGCGACCACTTCGATGTGGACAGGGCGCTGAGCGACCGCAACTATTGCAAGGCCAAGCGAGCGCTGCTGAAGAAGTACGGCCTTAAAGTGTTCGCAATCTCGACGCACCTGGTTGGCCAGGCAGTGTGCGACAATATTGACGAACGTCATAAGGCAATCCTTCCACCGGATGTCTGGGGCGACGGCGACCCCGAGGGCGTCCGCAAGCGTTCAGCCCAGAAAGTAATCGACGCGGCCAAGGCCGCGAAGAAATTGGGCGTAAAGGTAGTCAATGGTTTTACGGGAAGTTCGATATGGCACATGGTTTACTCGTTTCCGCCGGCCTCGCCGGAGATGATCGAGGCAGGTTACAAGGACTTCGCAAAGCGGTGGCGTCGCATCCTGAACGCCTTCAAGGCTGAGGGTGTGAAGTTCGCTCTGGAAGTGCACCCGACCGAAATCGCGTTTGATATTGCCTCGGCCCAGCGCGCCATTAAAGCCGTCAGGGGCCACAAGTCCTTTGGCTTCAACTACGACCCCAGTCATCTCGGTTACCAGGGCGTGGACTACGTCAAGTTTATCCGGACTTTCCCTGACCGCATCTTCCACGCTCATATGAAGGACGCCTGGTGGGGACATGGCGACGGTACGGTAGGCGTGTTCGGCGGCCATACCGAGTTTGCCGACCCTCGTCGCTACTGGGACTTCCGC
>Ga0114922_10003809_pt1 | contig 14032 bp, 15 predicted proteins | sample AartaG_FD_100975 | JGI IMG/M metagenome (GOLD analysis project Ga0114922, IMG submission 100975) | Deep subsurface microbial communities from Aarhus Bay to uncover new lineages of life (NeLLi) - Aarhus_00045 metaG | ecosystem: Environmental > Aquatic > Marine > Oceanic > Sediment | place...
AATTTCACCAACGGCGTTACCCAAAAAACGAATCCCGTCCCAGTATCAAAAAGTGGTGGTGGTGGAGGTAGATCTGGGGGCGGATGTGCTTGCGCATGTGCCTGCGCTGGCTGTGCCTGTGCCTGTGCTGGAGGAGGAAGGTAAATACAGTTTCTGTAATCTTGTTGATATTTGTTGCTAACTATCGTCAATGGTAAACAATATTGCTATGAATTAACTGCTAAAATGAGTATTAAGAATTTTTTTACCACTCTAAAATCCACAATTAACAATTCGCAGCTCGATATCCCCACCCCTGGTTTATATCACTATAAACGCCAGGCGGTCGGCGAGAAGAGCCGCATTCACCTTCGTATCGACGAAGATGGAAGTGGATTGTTATTAGTAAATGCAAGCCGGGTAATGCATCTCAATCCGACGGCTGCTTTTATGTCCTATTTAACATTAGAAGAATTCCCGCCAGAGCAGGCTATGCGAGCCTTAAACAGTCGTTACAAAATTACTTCTCATCAAGCGGAGTATGACTATGCGCATCTTGTTAAGCAGATTAATGAATTGATACGCCCAGACAGCGCTTGTCCCATTCATGATCTTGATTTGGTGATAACCCCACCTTTCAGCATAAAACCGTCTGCCCCATACCGCATGGACCTGGCGCTCACTTATCGCTGCAATAACGATTGTCCCCACTGCTATAACGCACGTCCAAGAAACTTTCCTGAAATGTCAACCGGAGACTGGAAAGTTGTGCTCGATCATCTCTGGCAGATCAGTATACCTCACGTTGTCTTCACGGGAGGTGAACCAACAATAAGAACAGATCTTTGTGAATTAATCCGCCACGCCGAAAATAACGGTCAAATTACAGGAATTAACACCAACGGCAGACGGCTTAGTGATCCTGAATATGTAAATAAATTAGTCCATGCTGGATTGGATCATGTACAGATCACCCTTGAATCACATGATGCAAACATTCACGATAATATGGTCCACTCGCGCGGAGCCTGGGCGCAAACTGTATCAGGCATCCGGAATGCTTTGGATAGTCCGCTCTTCGTCATGACGAACTCAACGATGTTAAAGGAGAACATTCCGTTCTTAGAAGAAACTTTGGAATTCCTGGCTTCGCTCGGTGTCCCTACGGTCGGATTGAACGCTCTAATCTATTCCGGTCGCGGGGCAACTGTAGGAACAGGGATAGATGAAAAAGAACTACCGCCATTGTTGGAAATCGCCCGGGAATTAACAGAGAAAAATAACCAGAGATTGATCTGGTATACACCTACCCAGTATTGCAATTTTGACCCTATGCAGTTGGAATTGGGCGTTAAAGGATGTACAGCAGCCTTGTATAACATGTGCATCGAACCCGATGGAGGCGTACTCCCCTGCCAGTCATACTACCAATCATTAGGTAATATTATCCAGGACTCGTGGGATTCAATCTGGAATCACGAACTTGCCATTTCTCTCCGCGAGCGAAGATACATTCCGGATAAGTGCACTGATTGTGTATTATTATCCGAATGTGGTGGCGGCTGTCCGTTATACTCAAAATTTGTTGACGATGCTCGATGAATGAAGAATATATCATCCAAAGGCTTTTTCACAATCAATCAATTAATAAGATGATTAAATAGAGTATGTCTATGACAAGTAAAACGAATTCGCTTCGTCGTTTGTTCACGCCAATAAAACCCATCCCGTCTGGAATCTATCATTATATATCCCCTCCAGATGATCCACGCAATTACCGCCTGCACCTGCGACTCGAACCGGAAGGAAATGGTGTTCTGATCATAAACGCCAGCACGATACTCCATTTGAATCAGACAGCTGCCGAATATGCCTACTACCTGGTAAAAAATGAACCCGTCGAACAAGCGACTCGCAAAATGGTTGAACGTTATCATGTCGACCAAGAACAGGCAAATAATGATTACCGGGATTTAGTAGATCGAATACAGACACTTATAAATACTCCAGATCTCGATCCGGTCACTTTCCTGGATTTAGAACGTATCCGTCCTTTCACCGGTCATATAGCAGCACCTTATCGTCTTGATTGCGCACTGACTTACCGTATACCCGAAAGAACAACAGAAACTGCTCTTGTTAAACGTGTTGATAGAGAGCTAGACACGATCGAATGGAAATCCATATTTGATAAAGCATGGTCAGCCGGCATCCCGCATATTATCTTCACCGGTGGAGAACCGACTCTACGCGACGATTTGCCTGAGCTCATCGCCCACGCCGAATCCAACGATCAGGTGACTGGGCTGATCAGCGATGGGCTGCGTCTATCTGAACGTGATTACATGGGTTTGCTGCTCCAGACTGGTTTGGATCATTTAATGATCATCTTCCAACCAGATAATGAATTCGCCTGGAAGGCTTTGGAAAATTCCCTTGTGGAAGATTTATTTGTAGCAGTTCATCTTACTCTCGATGGCAAAAACAAAGACGAGCTGTCTGGTTTGATAGATCAACTAGCTGAAAGGGGTGTAAAAGCCGTATCTCTGAGCGCGCATGATCAAAAATTGTATGGTGTTTTGGAAAAGCTTCGAATTCAGGTTGCCGATTTAAACCTTGAACTTGTCTGGAACATACCAGTACCTTATTCTACGTTCAATCCGGTCGATTTAGAAACTGACCTAGTAGAACAGATCGAAGGCGAAGGTAGAGCCTGGTTGTATGTCGAACCTGATGGTGATGTACTTCCCGCCCAAGGGTTAAACCGTGTCCTGGGCAACATTCTCAGCGATAATTGGGATCAAATCTGGAAAGGGTAACCCTGCCTTGCCGCTCTCCCCTCTAGCATGGCACAATCGTTTTGTCCTGCAAGCACGTTGGACGAGGGAAATCCGCACCTATTTATTTAAACAAACCAGAGAATTGCACAACAACCGGATATTGGAAATCGGCTGCGGCACAGGTGCAATTATTAATGAGACAATTACCATAATTGGCAATTTTGACACCAGAAGAACCAAAAAAAATGGCTATGCGCAATTCTTTGGTCTTGATTTGAATTTTGATTATCTTTTGCTGGCATCAAATCTAGTTCCCGGGGCTGAACTCACTCAAGGTGATGCTCACATCCTTCCCTATCCTCGTAATTGTTTTGGCATCGTTATCTGCCACTTCTTACTGCTTTGGGTAACAAGCCCAGAAGTTGTTGTCACCGAAATGGCGCGCGTTACCGCGCCTGGTGGCGCTGTTTTCGTTTTAGCAGAACCAGATTACGGAGGACGGATCGATTACCCCTTGGAATTAGAGCAGCTAGGAATTTGGCAGCAAGAAGCGCTTAAAAGCCAGGGAGCTGAGCCGAATCTGGGTCGCCAATTAGCATCTATCCTAAAAAAAGCCGGATTACAAAATATTGAAGTAGGTGTTCTCGGGGGGCAGTGGAAAGGTAAACTAGAAAAAGATGAGTGGGAATCTGAATGGGTGGTGCTGCTTTCGGATCTGCAGAATTATGTCCCCCTGGAAAGGCTCGAACAACTGCAAAATATTGATGCTAACGCTTGGAAAAGAGGTGATCGTATTTTGTACGTTCCCACATTTTACGGATGGGGGCGTGTTCCTAAGTGAAATTAATCCCCAATAGGAAAGCCTACTTCAACCCGGTCATCCACAACTCGTGTTGGATAAGCTGGAATGTCGATAATCGCTGGCAGCGAGAGCGCTTTTCCTGAACGGATGTCAAACCGCGCCCCGTGGCGTGGACAGATGATTTTATCACTATCTAACTCGCCGTCCCCCAATGGTCCATCGTCATGACTGCATAAATCGGCAATCGCAAATAACCTTCCAGCAACGTTAAAAACAACAATTACAGACTCATCTACTTCAATAAATAAACGATCACCTTCAGCGATCTCGTCAACGGATGCAACAGAAACAAATTCGCATTCTTTTGGATTGATCTTGGTATAGTCGTACATTTCACTCTCTTTCGGAAAAACCCCCTCTTCTGCGGGAGTTCAGCACCTCATTCTACAAGATCATCGCTTGCTTCACCCAGCCCGTAGACACCCGCTTTTAGAACCTTAAGCGAAAGAAGTGCACATTTTAAGCGCACCGGACCTAATTCAATACCTAACATCTCCAGGATATCTTCTTTTGTCAAGGCTTTCACCTCGCCTATTGTTTTTCCTTGGATTGATTCCATCAAAAGGTCAGCAGAAGCCAGCGAAATTGCACAGCCATGACCATCAAACACGGCTTCGTTAACCCGCCCATCTTCGCCTACTCGGAGATCGATGCGGATGTGATCCCCACATAACGGATTATCGTCCTCAAATGATATATCGTGAGGATCTAAAGTGCCTTGATTAAGCGGGGTTTTATAACGATCAATTATGATCTCTCTATAAAAATCGTCCATATTCTTCTTGAATTATATTTCAGGTTGATGTATTGGATTAAACTTAATTCTAAATATTATAGCCCAAATATTACTAAAACCGAATAAAGGGATGTCACTAAACGATCGACTTCTTCAAGTGTATTGTAGAGATAGAAACTTGCGCGGGCTGTTGCCGGTAGGTTGAACTTTTCGTGGAGCGGCATCGCGCAGTGATGACCGGCACGTATAGCAATCCCCTCTTCGTTAAGGATTTGAGATATATCATGTGGATGGATGCCTTTCATTGAGAAGGCGAGGACTGCTCCTTTTCGATCCGCCTCGGGGCCAAAAACGCTAACGCCGGGAACTTCTTCTAAACGCTCCAACGCATAGGATACGGTCTCATGTTCGTGACTTAAAATTCTTTCCATCCCAATTGAGTCTAGGTATTTCACAGCTGTTCCGAGACCGATAGCCTCGGCGATGGCTGGAGTACCCGCTTCAAATTTATAAGGGATTTCGTTCGGTACGAAAGATCGTAATTCCACGCGTTTTATCATATCGCCGCCGCCCAAGAAAGGTGGCATCGATTCCAAAAATTCTTTTCGTCCGTACAGCACCCCTATCCCGGTTGGTCCACACATCTTGTGACCAGAGAATGCCAGGAAATCCACATCCAAATCCTGAACGTTGACGGGCAAATGCGGAACTGATTGCGCACCATCAACCACCGTCAATGCACCGGCCTGGTGAGCAAGCTGAATGATTTCTTTTGCCGGGTTGATAGTTCCGAGCACGTTTGACATGTGAGCGAATCCAACCAACCGGGGTTTCAGTTCAAGCAGTTCCTCAAAAACCTCTAAATCCAGCAACCCATCAGGAGTAACGGGGATAAATTCAAGGCTCAAATCCATCTCTGTCGCTAGAATCTGCCACGGCACGAGGTTGGAATGGTGCTCCATTTCAGTCAAAATAATCAGATCACCTGGATGTAAATTGGATTTACCCCAGGAAAATGCCACCAGATTTATTGATTCTGTCGCGTTTCGCGTGAAAATAATCTGTTTCGGGGACGGTGCTCCGATAAATTCGGCAATTCTTCCTCGAGCTTCCTCATATTTCGCGGTTGCTTCCTCTGCTATAGTATAAATTCCTCGGTGGATATTCGAATTATTTTGACGATAAAAATCGTCCATCGCCTCAATAACAGGAAAAGGTTTCTGACTGGTGGCTGCGTTATCCAAATAGACTAATGGCACGCCAGGCTTCACCTGCCTTCTCAGAATCGGGAAATCATCCCGTATTCGTTCTGGATTTAGTTTTCTTTGATGGATTGTATTCGATGCCATTTCAATACTTAGAATCGAGAGGCCAGATTATACATATTAGTTGGTCTTTGCTGAACGAGATCGAGAACTACGCCGGCGACGGATTGGACGACGCGCTTTCTGTGAGTCCTTAGGACACCACAATACACGATCGGGTACCATCCAGCCATCCGTTAGATATACGTTGTCCTGAAATTGGATAGCGATTATTTTTAGATCCACCTGTACGACGGTACCTTCCAGCCAACCCCGCACTCTATCTCCATTCTTTTCGTGGTCACAAAACACTTCCACTCGATCACCAACCTTGTACGGTTCGTCAAGATTGGGATCGTTTGTAAAATATAATTCTGACAAGATTGCCTCCATATTATGAATTTCAAAAAAGCCAAAGGCGAGGAGTTCTCTCACCACCTCGCCGAGATTTCAGGTTAACTCTCCTTTCTCATAGGGCGCACCATTTTAATTTTTTTCTATAGGATTTCCTGGGAAAATTATATCGTTTCTCATTATTTTAATAAGGCTATTCCAGAATTGCCCAAACTTTTATTTTTATTAAATAATTTTATTCCATTTTTTTAAGAATCGCATCTTGAAAACGGGACCGGACACCCCCAAAGGGAATGCGTTGCATTATGGGGTCAAAAAAGCCTTCGACAATCAGACGTTCAGCGTCCTTATACGGGATTCCGCGGCTTCTTAAGTAGAAGACTTGATCCGGGTCTATTTTACCAATCGTTGCGCCGTGTGTACAGCGTACATCATCAGCCAATATCTCCAACCCTGGGATTGAATCAGCACGCGCATTTGAATCTAGCACTAAGTTTCGATTTGCCTGATATCCGTCTGTCTTCTGAGCTCCCGGAGCGACATAGATCATACCCTGCCAAACTGATCGGCTGTGTTCGCGAAGCGCCCCTTTAAAAAGCAAATCGCTCATCGTGTTAGGAGCTAGATGGTTCTGCTGGGTATCATGATCGAAATGTTGAACGCCGTCTGTAAAATAGAATCCAGACATTCGTCCAGTTGCTCCCTGACCGATGAGATCAATATCAGAAAAATTTTTGGTAACCTGGCTTCCTATCGCCCCAAAAACCCAATCCAAATTAGCATCCCGATCTATTCGAGCACGTTCATGACTGAAGTTCCACACATGCTCTCCCCATGATTGCAACTCAACAAAACGGAAATTTGCACCTTGACCCACATAGATTTCAACAAGTCCCGCATGCAATGCGTGTCCATCTCGTTCGCTTGGTGAAGCGGCTTCATGCAAATAAGTTACGGAAGCTCCCTCTTCCAACCATACCAGGATGTGTGAGAAAAAAGCCAAGTCTTTGCCTGGAGCCCATATTATGCTATGTAAAGGGAGTTCTACATGCACGCCTTGGGGGACATATAGGAAAACACCTTTTTGTGACATTGCTGCAGCCAGGGCAGCAAATTTTCCTTCATCCGATTTTACAATCTTACCCAAAATCAGGGAAAGGAGATCTGGGTGCTTGCGCTCAGCAGTGTCTAAATCCGTAAAGACCACACCTTCAGCGGTTAGAGCAGAGCTCAGCTCAACTTCTACATCATCATTTGTGAACACAATCTGACCGCCATGAATATCTCCAGCAAGAGGTTCTAATAATTCAGCATCAATGGGAAAAAGTGATTCGGAAGTTAAGCTCTCCTTCGATACCGGATGAAATTCATCAACCGGTAATCTGCGCAGGTTCGTACGCCGCCACGCTTCCTCGCTGGTTGTCGGAATGGGCAGTTTTTCAAATTCGTCCCAAGCTTGCGAGCGGTATTCCTTAATGAATTCTGGGACATTCCCATTACCAGAGATAGCCTCAACCATCTCACGTGAAAATAAAAAACTTTTCTTCTGGCGTTTATCAACACGCCGGGCACGTTTTACTACAGTTCGGGTGGGCATTTTAACCTATAGAACCTTCCATTTGTATTTGAATCAAGCGATTCATTTCAATTGCATATTCCATCGGTAATTCTTTAACCAGCGGTTCAATAAAACCTGATACGACCATAGTAGTTGCTTCTTCCTCGCTGAGTCCGCGGCTCATCAAATAGAAGAGTTGTTCTTCTCCAACTTTTGAGACAGAAGCTTCATGACCTATTGTGACATCATCTTCGTCTACCTCAATATACGGATATGTGTCTGAACGAGATGTATCATCTAGAAGAAGTGCATCACAAACTACATTCGAACGTACATCTTTAGCGCCCTTATATACTTTCAATAAACCTCGATAGGATGCTCGTCCGGAACCTTTGCTAATTGATTTCGACGTAACCTTACTGCTGGTATGTGGAGCTACGTGAATAACCTTTCCTCCTGCGTCCTGATGCTGACCTTCTCCAGCGAATGCCATAGAAAGAATTTCGCCATGGGCACCAGGACCAATCAAGTAGCAAGACGGGTATTTCATAGTCAGCTTTGAGCCCAGGTTGGCATCTACCCACTCCATTGTAGCACCTTCATGTACTAAAGCACGCTGGGTTACAAGGTTGTATACGTTTGTAGACCAGTTTTGAATGGTCGTATAGCGAACTCTGGCTCCCTTTTTAACTACAATCTCAATGACACCGCTATGAAACGAATCGCTTGAATAAGTTGGCGCCGTACACCCTTCGACATAATGCACTTGCGATCCTTCATCGGCGATGATCATAGTTCTTTCAAACTGACCGATATTAGCTACATTCAAGCGGAAATACGCCTGGAGCGGAAGATTGACAGTAACACCTTTGGGAATGTATATAAATGATCCACCTGACCAGACAGCACTATTGAGGGCTGCAAATTTATTGTCCTCTATGGTTATAACTGTACTGAAATATTCTCGAAACAAATCAGGGTGCTCTCGCAGTCCATCTTCGATACTCAGGAATATCACTCCTTGTTCTTTGAGGTGTTCCTGAACCTGATGATAGACCATCTCCGATTCATATTGTGCACCTACTCCAGCGAGAAATTTTTGCTCAGCTTCAGGGATCCCGAGTTTTTCAAATGTATTCTTTATGGTTTCTGGAACATCATCCCAACTTCTGCTCTCAGCTTCCGCTGGTTTGACATAATAGTAAAGATTATCCAGGTCTAATTCAGATAAGTTACCCCCCCAGGTAGGCATCGGGCGTTTTTGAAAATGCTCAAAAGCTTTCAAGCGAAAATCCAACATCCATTGGGGTTCGCCCTTCATTGTAGATATTTGTTCAACAATTTCGCGATCTAAACCCATTCGGGATTTAAACACGTAAGTCTCAGGATCTTTGAAACCAAACTGATAATCTCCAATATCTTTTAGTATCTGGGTATCACTCATAAAATCCTCTAAGTTAATCCTTGACTTTGGTGAGTATGTAACGATTAGATACGCCGGTCATGCTGCGACGGAATAATTCCTTTTACGAAGCCAATCATAACCATGCTCTTCCAGGTGAAGGGCTAATTCTGGACCACCAGTTTCAACTATCTGTCCATCCAGCATGATATGTACATAATCAGGTTTGATATAGTTCAATATCCTCTGATAATGAGTGATCACCAATACACCCAGATCAGGACCACGCAACGTATTCACGCCTTCAGCAACAATTCGCAAAGCGTCGATGTCCAAACCAGAATCAGTTTCATCCATTAGAGCGATTTCCGGCTGAAGAGCCGCCATTTGCAATACTTCAGCACGTTTCTTCTCCCCTCCCGAGAATCCTTCATTTAGATAGCGTCCGGCGAAAGAGTGATCCATTTGAAGGAAGTCCATACGTTCCTTTAGCATACGTCGAAATTCTGGGATTGATATACCCTTATCATCCGGGTCTTTGGCTCTTCTTTGGGCATTAATCGCCGTTCTTAGGAAGTTTGCTACCGATACTCCAGGTATGGCTACTGGATACTGGAATGCCAGGAACAGTCCTAAGTGTGACCTTTCATCAGGCTCCAAGTCAAGCAAATTTATTCCCTTAAAGCAGACCTCTCCTTCAGTAATTTCATATGAAGGATGCCCCATAAGAGCATAAGCAAGGGTTGATTTTCCCGTACCGTTTGGTCCCATCAGAGCATGGACTTCGCCTTGTTTCACAATTAGATTAACCCCCTTGAGAATTTCGTGACCATCGATGCCTACATGCACATTTCGGATATCCAGTTCCGACATAAACAGCTCCTTACATAATCAGTTTATTGATTTCAATTCCTTGCATACAAACTCGTGAATTATAGCAATAATTACCTTTACTGTCAATATTTAGCATAAATATCTAGTATATCGAGTTATTATATCAAGATTATTGGATGAGGTCAATAATTTTTAGTATAATAATCTTAAATATTGACAATATATAGCACGCATAGTATACTCACCATAAATATCAAATAAATTTAACATCCAATAGAATGAATTTTATTTTATTGGCTTAGACATACAGGTAATTCAATGATTATTCAAAGCGAAAGTACTCGCGAGCGAGTTCTAAAGACACTGCTCACTCAAGAACAATGCACGATTAATGAACTGGCACAGGCAGTGGATATTAATCCTATATCCGTACGCCATCACATCACTAAGCTTCAATCTGAAGGTTTGGTAAATTCCACCGAAGAACGGCACGGTGTTGGAAGACCGCGCAGGGTTTATTTCCTGACCGAAGAAGGTCGCGAACGTTTTCCACAACGCTATCTGCGACTAACCCTGCGCCTGTTGGAACAGCTAAAAGAAACCATGCCCCAACAAATGGTGGATGAATTGTTCACCCAGATGGCTCAGGACCTTGCCGAAGAGTATAAAGACGAGTTAGATGATCTATCAATTGAAGAACGTCTTGATCTCGTTATGGAATTGCTGACGAATGAAGGTTTCACAATCGACTGGGAACAACGAGGCGATACATATCAGATTCATGAAACAAGCTGCCCCTATTTTCATGTTGGGCAAGATCACCCAGAAGTATGCAAAATCGACCAAACCCTGATATCCACCATCCTAAATGTCCCGACTCAAAAAATAAAATGCAAGCTAAACGGTGATGCACACTGCATTTTTATAGTCCCTAAATTGAATTCAACGGAGAAACTAGAAGTATGACAATGTCAGACGATACTACAAATCGGTATAATCTTACATGGGGTGCAGAGAGTTCTTTCCCAGAATTGAGCGAAAAAGTACGTGAAAGTTTACGCCAGGTAGTTGATCCAGAGATTGGTCTCAATATTATTGAGCTTGGGCTCATTAGAGACCTACAAATTGAAGACGAGAGTGCTGAGATTAAGATGATCCTCACCACGCCATTCTGTCCTTATGCCCCAGCAATGATGGAGATGACGCGCAAAAAAGCAGAGGAAGCGCTAGAGCGACCTGTCTCAGTTGAAATCGGTATAGAAATGTGGGATCCAACAATGATGGAAGAGGGAGCCGGGGCAGATTGGGGTTTGTTCTAATTCGGATTTTTAAATTGATATCCCTGCGTTTTGCAGGGATCTTTTTAGTTAAAGAACAGTTGGTTTATTGGCATATAATTTGCACGTATAAGAAAAGAGCTTACATCCCAGGAAAATATGCATCTGTATCTAATACTCGATATCTATAAACCCCCTACATTTTTTTACTTGCACTCTTGTAGTGTATAAGGTAGTATGGCGTCAAAATGGAAACCGATCACATTGAAACCTCCAACAAACCTTCCCACAATGAAAAGGAAAAAAACCCTTCGAAAAAGGGGGCTATTTATCAATTACAGATTGTTTTTGTTGTCGCATTTGTATTGGCAACACTATTCACAGCATGGACTCCTGGTGTGTCTGTTCCGAGCAATGATTGGGAGAACGTCAGCTTCGTCCCTGTACCAACACCCACACTTGCCGATAATCCAACAAAAACACCTAGAACCCGCCCATTAGTGGGAATTGTAGCCGGACATTGGGGCAATGATCCCGGTTCAGTGTGTAATGATGGGTTGACTGAAGCAGAAGTTAACTTGAAAATTGCATCTCTCGTTCAAAAATATCTTTCTGAGCAGGGCTATGAGGTTGATCTACTTAAAGAATTTGACATACGCTTGACCGGATATGAGGCAACGGCTTTAGTATCAATCCACGCCGATTCATGCGATTATATCAATGACCTGGCAACTGGATTTAAAGTTGCTCAGGCTATGGGCAGTAAGCGCCCGGAAAGGGTTGCGCGATTGACCGCCTGCTTGCGAAACAGATACTCCCAAATAACTGGAATGCCTCTGCACAGTACCAGCGTTACGGGAGACATGACTAGCTATCACGCTTTTGGGGAAATAAATGATAGTACAGCCGCAGTGATAATTGAAACGGGTTTCTTGAATCTAGATCGCCAGTTTTTAACTCAAACTCCAGAATTAGCTGCTCAAGGTATCGCAGATGGTGTTGTTTGTTTCATCAACAACGAAAGCATAACCTCGTCTCTTGAACAACCAACTCCATGACCAATCCATCAGATCCAGTAACAAATTCGATTTATCATGCTATCAAAGCGCTGAAGCGTGGAGAGCGACTAGAAGCAAGGCGCTGGGCGGAGAAAGCAGTCTCTCTAGCTCCCGAAAGGGAAGAACCATGGCTTGTATTGGCTGCAATAGCTCCACCTCGAGCCAGTATAGCCTATCTAAAACAAGCGTTGGAGATAAATCCCGAAAGCCAACGTTCTCGTAAAGGTATGCATTGGGCAATTCAACGGCTGCGGTCCGAACAACCTAATCTTCCCCAACATCAGAACGAAGTAGTTATCCTTCCCTCAACTGCCGTCAAGCCTGTTAAACACCAAACATCAATTCTCCCTTGGTTGCTGCTAATCTTGATTATCTCTCTTGGCTCCTTCGTTTGGTTTGGTCTTCCCAACATTTCTTTCGCCATTCCCCAAAATGAACCTCTAACGGTCGCACAAGTACAAATCAAGAAAGCGACCCGCACGCCAACATCCACCTCAACTTTTACACCTACAACTACTTACACCTCAACTCCCACGTCGACACCCACGTTTACCCCTACATCTACGCCCACCTTTACCTCCACACCGACTGCAACAAATACACCCACAGCAACATCTACGAATACTTCAACCCCAACAAGTTCTCCGATTGAGGCTCAACAACCAACCAAAGAAGTAAGAACGGTCAAACGACCAGAAGGTGTAGGAAAGAATGAGCACTGGATTGATGTGGTTTTATCACGTCAACGTTTACTTGCTTATCAAGGAAATACGCTTGTCGAAAAATTTGTAGTCTCCACAGGTACCTGGCAGTACCCAACTGTTACTGGTAAATTCAACGTTTACGTCAAGTATAAATATGCAAATATGACTGGACCTGATTATTCCCTGCAAGATGTCCCCTACGTGATGTATTTCTATAAGGATTACGGGCTGCATGGGACCTATTGGCACAACAACTTTGGCACACCCATGAGTCATGGTTGTGTGAATCTACAGACAAACGATGCAAAATGGCTGTACAACTTCGCATCCGTAGGCACCGTTGTAAGGGTGCGCCGTTAAATCCTCTCGCAGAATATTTATAAATTTCTAATTCTACCCTCAAGGTTTTATGAATATAATTCTAGGTAAATAATTGGATGGTAAACAATGACGTCACAAGCCGTCTTTGCTGGACTGATAACCGACGAATACGATCAGGCTGTCGAAATAGTCAATATTGGGGACGAACCTTGCTATGTGGTTAATGATGCTGGCTTCCGCCGGCATATCCCCTCAGAGCAAGTCGATCGCCAGGTTTTTGAGTCCATGGTAGAAATGATCGCAGGTCACGAAGAAGTCATTAGCGAACAAGCCGCGAAAATGCTCGGGCAAGACGACATTTTCTCTATGGCTTTGATCGCATCTCAATTAAAGAATATTGACCAGCAATTCGACAATTTACTTCAACGCGGAATTCCTGAAGAAGCGCGCGCTTACATGGGTATGATGGGTTTCCGTATCAGAATTAATGTTCACGGCGAAGTCTTGGAGATTGAACAACCAGGAGCAATCGATCCTGATAGTTAAGGAAAATTATGTATCCGAAACTACCCCGCGTAGCTCCATCCTAAATCCGGTAAAGTTAATGCGTCTTTTGCATCCCCAGGTTTTATACTGCCCGCTCCAACCACCTCCCCCACAATAATATTATGGTCGCCACCAACATCATGGATGGCTGATACCTTACATTCAAGATAAGCAGCCGCTCCTTCTAAGATCGAACAGCCCGTTATTGGTCCTTCCGTAAACATCGCATCCATCATCTTATCAGGGCTCTTTGAATGACCTTTGATGAAAGGTTTTATTGCACCGACATCTTCTTTGTTGAAAACGTTTACGATGAA
>Ga0114922_10003810_pt1 | contig 14030 bp, 14 predicted proteins | sample AartaG_FD_100975 | JGI IMG/M metagenome (GOLD analysis project Ga0114922, IMG submission 100975) | Deep subsurface microbial communities from Aarhus Bay to uncover new lineages of life (NeLLi) - Aarhus_00045 metaG | ecosystem: Environmental > Aquatic > Marine > Oceanic > Sediment | place...
ATGAAAAGTATGGTTACTCCGGGGGATTATTATTTTTCTGGAGATGAAGCAATAGCTGAGGGTGCTATTGCAGCAAGATGTAACTACTACGCTGGTTATCCCATTACCCCGACTACTGAAACCCTGGAGAGGATTTCCGTTAGGTTTAAGGAGGTAGAAGCTGTATTCATGCAGATGGAGGATGAAATTGCATCCATCGCTTCATGTATAGGTGCTTCATGGGCCGGGGCAAAAGCTATGACCGTTACGTCAGGGCCTGGGTTCAGCTTAATGCAGGAAGGAATTGGGCACGCTATTATGACGGAAACACCTGTTGTAATTGTTAATGCCCAAAGAGCGGGCCCTAGTACAGGACAAGCTACGCGTGTGGGAGGTGGTGATATAATGCAAGCTAGATGGGGTACACACGGAGGCATACCAACCATTACTCTTTCTCCTTGGTCCGTGCAAGAGTTATACGAGCAGACTATCAAGGCTTTTAATCTTGCTGAGAGATATAGGGTTCCTGTTCTCCTTATGGCTGAAGAAGCGACTGCTCATCTACGGGAGAGAATGAATATTGCAGAGGAAGTGGAGTTATTTGAACGTGAAAAGAAACCAGGCGCAGCCCCCTTTGGTACAAAAGAGGATGACGGGGTCCCACCAATGCCTGCTTTCGGGGAAGGAGAGAAGCTGTTAGTGACTGCCTCTACACATGATGCTTACGGCATTAGAAAAACAGCCGACTCTGCAACTGAAGGAAAACTAACTGCAAGGTTGTACAATAAAATAATGAATCATAGAGAAGAGATCATTGAGTATGAAGATTACTATTTGGACAATGCGGCCATAGCAGTTATCTGTTATGGAGTCACGGCGAGAAGTTCGCTGTTTGCTGTTGAAAGGTTGCGAGAAGAGGGTAAGAGAGTTGGCATGTTGAGGCTAAAGACTGTATGGCCTTTCGCTGATAGGATGGCAAGAGAGATAAGCTCAAAGGTCAAAAAGATATTTATTCCCGAAATGAATATGGGGCAGGTCGTAGGCGAAATAATGAAATATGCCACTTGTGATGTAATACCATATAACCAGATGAACGGAGAAGTCATATATCCAGACACAATCATGGAGCAGTTAAGGAGACTTTTATGACAGATGCAGATTTGAAACAATATTCACGGCCAGGGGTAACGTTGCCTTTTTGCCCTGGCTGTGGCCACAGGAGCCTGTTGAGGCTCATCTTAAGGGCAATTGATGAACTTGGAATAAACATTGATGACATGTTATTCGTATCGGGTATAGGTTGTGGTGGCTGGATAGCGAGTCCCTGCATCAACGCTGACACTCTCCATACCTTGCATGGCAGGGCTCTCGCCTTTGCTACTGGAGCTAAGATGTTCAACCCGAAATTAAAAACAATGGTTATTAGTGGAGATGGAGATTTGATAGATATTGGCGGGAATCACCTTATCCACGCCGCTCGTAGAAATATGGCCCTTACAACCATATGTGCTGACAATATGAATTACGGGCAAACCGGTGGTCAGGCTTGCTCTACCACTCCGAAGGGCGCTGTTACACAGACAACGCACGAGGGGAATCCGTATTATCCGTTTGATATATGCAAACTTGTGAATGCAGCTGGTGCGGCCTATACGGCCAGGTACCTGGTTACCCAGACTTCTGCGTTGGTAAGCAGCATCAAGAAAGCATTACAAATCGAAGGGTTTTCTTTTATTGACGTTATATCGCCTTGTCCAACCCAGTTTGGAAGGCAAAACCGACTTGATACAACTAGAGATGTATTTAAATTTTTTGAGGATAGATGCATCACGAAAGAGGGTGCTGAAGGCTTATCGCCAGCAGAGCTGGAAGGTAAAATAGTAACAGGAGAGTTTTCCAATGGGAGAAATTAAGCAGGTTATACTGTGTGGTTTTGGTGGGCAGGGTATTGTTCTGGCAGGAGCAATACTTGGCCACGCTGCCTTCAACGATGGTAAATGGGTTAGTGGCACGAACTCTTATGGATCAGCAGCTAGGGGTGGGGAATGCGAGTCTGAAGTTGTAATATCCGACAAACCAATAACCTTCCCATATGTACTTGAAGCAGATTTTCTAATTGCTATGTACCAGAGTGCATATGATAAATATATTGGCAAGGTTAAACATGAGGGAGGAGTCGTTATCCAGGATGAGCAACTGGTATCTCCTAGAGAAAGTAGCACTTTGAAACATATAGGGATTCCAGCTACCGAGGCAGCAGCTAAAGAGCTTAACTCCAGGATGGTTGCGAATATAATCGCCTTAGGGGCAGCAGTAGAAATAAGCAATGTGGTTACCAAAGATGCCTTTATCTCTGCTATAGAGGAACATATACCGGAAAGATTCATAGAATTAAATCTGAAAGCGGCAAATATCGGATTTAATCTGGGACGAGAGGGAATCAGAGGGAATCAATAGTTGCCTCTCTTTTACACAACCGCCGATACGCTGCCCTCTATGCGAATTAGGTGTGCCATCAGCATATGAATAGTCGTGTATGCGGAACTTCGTTGGCAAGCCTGTCTCCATAAGAGCATTGAAGTGGGTTGAGAATTTTGGGGGAGAGGGGTATTATAGGGATTTAAGCTTTGTAGGGAGCCTTTGAAAGGAGCCATACCTTACCACATCTCTGTTTTAATAACGAAACGTACATGAGCGCAGGAACCCAGAGATGAAACGCTATGTCGTATGGAGCTCCGACTACTACTGCTCCAGCGGGAAAATTTAGCATTGACCAGGCTAATTATGTGTATATTCTATGCCCTTGCCCTACAGGCTAGAGCTTATCTGCAAATTTGACTGAGGAATTTCTGCGCTTATTTTACAAAAAAACAAAGGAGGTGTTACATTATGGGGGAGATTCTTGAGGTGAGGTGGCATGGTAGGGGAGGACTGGGAGCAGTGACTTCGGCAGAATTAGTTGCCAGCGCTGCTATAAGTGAAGGAAAGTATGCTCAGTCGTTCCCTAGCTTTGGGCCTGAAAGGAGAGGAGCACCAGTTGTTGCTTTCCTTAGGATAAGCGATGAGTTTATCAGAGTCAGGACGAATATAGACCAGCCTGATATAGTGGTGGTCATTGACCCAAGGTTGCTTAGTGCAATCGATGCGACTTCCGGACTTAAGAAGAACGGGAAAATCATAGTTAATTCAAGAAAATCGCCTGAGCAGCTAAAATCCGAGTTTGGTTTTGAATGGCCTGTAGCCTCGGTTGATGCTACCACGATTGCCCGGGAAACAATAAAGCTGCCTATCACCAATACTGCCATGATGGGCGCGTTGGAAAGAGTCACTGAGGTTGTCAAGATGGATTCTTTGGTTGAGCAGCTGAAGGAGCGGTTCGGGGCACGTGCTGGAGCAAACATCGAGGCTATGAAAAGGGCTTATGATGAAACTGTGATAAAGGAATGACAAATGGCAGAGAAAAAGACTAAAGCGATATCTGAGCTAACATGGAGAGATATGAGGTTTGGCAATGTATTCACGGAGCCTGGAAGTGCCGTCCGATACAAAACCGGTGATTGGAGATCTCAAAGACCTGTTGTGGATAGGGAAAAATGCAACAAATGTGGCTTATGCTGGCTCTATTGTCCCGATGGGGCAATAACACCCCTTGATGACGGCTATTATGAGCCTGACCTTTACTTTTGCAAGGGATGTGGCATTTGCCCGCAAGTATGTCCCAAGAAGGCTATAACAATGATAGAGGAAGAAGAAAAATGAGTAAAAGAATAGCTTTAGAGGGCTCATTCGCTGTTTCTGAGGCGGCAAGGATGGCTGATGTCGATGTCATCGCTGCTTATCCCATAACGCCTCAGACACATATCATCGAGCGCCTGGCTGACTATGTGGCTAATGGAGAACTGAAGGCAAGTTACATACCTGTTGAGTCGGAGCACTCAGCCATGAGCGCCTGTTATGGAGCTTCGGCAGCAGGGGCCAGGACTTTCACTGCTACCGCTTCTCAGGGGTTTTTCCTTATGCACGAAGTTCTTCATTGGGTTTCAGCCATGAGGCAACCTGTGATTATGGCAGTATGTAATAGAGCTGTGGCTCCACCAGCAAATATCTGGGGTGATTACTCGGATGCCATGACTGCCAGGGATACAGGCTGGATTCAACTATTCGCTGCGAATAACCAGGAGGTCTTTGATTTTGTTTTATCAAGCTTCCGTATTGGCGAAGACCCCAGGGTTTTGCTTCCAGTGATGGTTCATCTGGATGGATTTTCACTATCACACGTGATAGAGCCGGTGATTCTGCCAGAGCAGGAAGAAGTAAACAGGTTTCTTCCCCCGTACCAGCACCCTTATGCTATTGACCCTGATAACCCCATGTCCTATTCAATGGTAATGGGCCCTGATATATACTCAGAGATAAAGAAAGCGCAAGATGTAACCCTGAGGGAATCTAAGGAAATAATACTCCAGGCGTGGAAGGAATTTGGAGACATATTTGGGCGCTATTATTCGCCTATCGAGTCATATAAGACCGAAGGTGCTAAAACATTACTGATGAGCACGGGATGCCTCAGCGAGACGGCAAAAGTGGCGATAGACAGAAAGAGGGATAAAGGCGAAGATGTCGGACTTATAATCTTGCATTTGTGGAGGCCCTTCCCGTTTGAGGAGCTTTACCAGGCGATAAAGGATGCGGAAACCCTCGTTGTCTTTGACCGCTGTATTTCCCTTGGTGGTCCTGGAGGCCCTATCATCTCCGAGGTTAAATCAGCTTTATTTGATAAGAGGAAGGACATAAAATTTGCAGGGCTTATAGGTGGGTTATGTGGCAGGAATCTATCTGTTGAGCAATTCGAAGATGCGCTTGACAAAGGTAGAGAGATTGCGGAGAAAGGGTCGGAGGAAGTATTCGAGACTATAGGCATAAGGGAGTAAGAATGCAAGGTGAATTAATAAAATTTGGCAAAAATCTTGTCGCTAAAGACGAGCTTCTAACTCCGGGGCATAGGGCTTGTCAGGGCTGTGGCTCAGGTTTAGCTATCAGATTATCCCTGAAGGCTCTAGGCAAAGACACCATAGTTGGTATCCCTGCTGGCTGCTGGGCAGGTGTGGGCTCAATGTATCCCGATACTGCGTGGCGAATCCCGTGGATGCAAACGCTGTTTGAAAACGCTGCCGCTCAAATGTCGGGGATAGAATCAGCCTACAGGATTTTAATGGATAAAGGCAAGATGCCTGAGAGGAAAATCAATTGTGTTGCTATTGCTGGGGACGGAGCAACTAACGATATAGGAGTTGCCGCCCTGTCAGGAGTATTGGAAAGAGGCCATGATATCCTGTATATTTGCCTTGACAATGAAGCTTACATGAACACAGGAATCCAGAGGTCGAGTGCTACACCTTATGGAGCTTCAACCACCACTACTCCGGCAGGAAAAGTTAGCGCTGGGCAGGCAACCTGGAAAAAGAATATGATTGAGGTTGTTGCTGCTCACAATATACCGTATGTAGCTTCAGCCTGCCCCAGTTACCCCTTTGATTTGATGAATAAGATTAAGAAAGGGGCAGAGATTAAGGGTCCGGCTTACGTACATGTACTGGCTCCTTGCCCCACAGGCTGGAGGTTTCCTCCAGAGTTGACTATTGAGATAGGTCGCCTTGCTGTGGAAACAGGCGTCTTTCCTATCTACGAAGTGGAGAATGGCAGGTACAAACTAAATATTGATAGGCCCAGTCTCAAGCCAGTGGAGGAGTATTTAAAGCCGCAGGGCCGTTTTCGACACTTGTCGGATACGGATATAGAGATGATTCAAAAAAGGGTAAACGAGGAGTACAACAAACTTAAAACAAAGATAGCATGTTTTGCAGCTTGATTTACCTTGGATAAGCAAGGTTAGTTGCTCCCATTATCCTTTCTTATTTATAATATTTAGCTGTACGGGGTGCGGTTCAGTAGTTAGCGCACGTGGTTTGAAACCATGAGGCCAGAGGTTCAACCTGTTCCGCCCCGATGCGGGAGTAACTCAGTGGTAGAGTGCCTGCCTTCCAAGCAGGGTGTCGCGGGTTCGAGTCCCGTCTCCCGCTCCAGATTAGTCTGAAGGCTTGATTTTATATTCAGAATTGCTGAGAAGACCGCCTCGACAGGCGGCTTTTTCTTTGGAAAACCCCTAATCCAATGACTGAGCTGAAGGTAACTCCCATGCTGTAACAACTCAACAGAGAGACAGGATTGCAGTATAATTGTTATCGAGGTGATGAGATGAAAGGCAACAACACCAGCAGATTTACCCTTGACATGACTTCGGATTTACGCACTCGACTCAAGATTACTGCTGCCCGCAAAGGCATCACCATGCGGGAATACTGTCTCTCTGCTATTGAGCAACAGCTTGCTCGAGAGAGTCTCAGGGCATTAGCTCCGGGCAACTTCGATTCAGAAGCTGTGGAGAAAGCAAGGGCACTTCAGGAGTCGGTTTTTGGGGAACACCGACTTGCGAATGAGTCCGTAGAGCTCATTCGTGAAGCCCGCCAGGAAACTGTTCTTCCAATATCTGAGGAGCCTTGTAAATAGAAGGCTCCTTTTTTGATTTGTGATACTTGTTTCTTGGCAGAGCATTGTGTATGATGATGTGGAAACATATGTGGAGGACGTAAATGCCAAAGAAAGTAATACAGGTGCCGGTTGATGAAGAGCTCCTTAGTTCCCTTGATGATGCGGCTAAAAAACGAGGGCGATCCCGGTCTGAGTTGATTCGGGAGGCTTGTCAGCGATATTTGAAACAAGTACAGTATGAGAAAATGGACAAAGTTTACACAGAGGGGTACAAACACATACCTGAGGAGCCAGCTCTAGGCGAGGCCCAGGCGGTCTTGGCTGGTCAGGTTCTTTCTGCGGAGACATGGTAGATGCGTCGTGGAGAAATATGGTGGGCGAACCTACCAGCTCCAGTCGGTAGGAGGCCGGTACTATTGCTTTCACGGGATGCTGCATATGCAGTGAGAACAGCAGTGACAGTTGCTGTTATTACTCGAACTATCCGGCACATTCCTGTAGAGGTTCCTCTCGATGTGGAGGACGGTATGCCGGAAAACTGCGTAGTCAACGTCGACAGCATAATGACAATTCCGAAGTCGCTTTTGACCGGACGAATTACGGTGCTTTCTCATGACAAAATAGCCCTAGTCAATAGAGCCATTTTATTTGCGCTAGATATTGATAGCGAGGATTGAAACCTGAACGGATAGTATGCTCCTGGTCTCAACCAGGGAGAGCATAAATGAAGAACAACGGGCTTGATATAACCGCGTTGGAAAACTGGCTTTGGGAAGCCGCATGTAAAATCAGAGGGGAAGTTGATGCTCCGGAGTATAAAGACTAGATCCTGCTTTTAATTTTCCTAAAAAGGTTGTCTGATAGAACCTACCTAGGGGTCACGCAGGAGGAAACAGACAAGACAATAGCCAAGCTACCGAGTTGGAGCAAGCACAAAGGAGGGCAACTGGTTTTTACCAATTGATGCTAGCATTTATAACAAGAATACTTCTGGAGGTTGAGGAGGGATATTGTGCCCAGAATATTTGACAATATAGAACAGGATCTCTTACCAGCACTTAGGGAGACTTTAGAGGTTTCCGAACGGGCTGACTTTTGTGTTGGATACTTTAATCTCAGAGGGTGGGGAAAGATCTGCCATTTAAGCCGACAACTGATGGAGGATCTCCGCCAAAATTCAGAAATGCGTAAGATGGCGTATCCGGCTGTTGGTATCTTAACCATCCAGTGTACGTATCCACGTTACAGTAAAACTCTAATCGATGAAATCGACCGGGTACTAGCTAAGCACTATGGCTTTACTGAAGAGGAGTTGGACTTCATTATCGATTATGACATCAAATACCGGATGGGAAAGGATAATGGGGAGGGAGATGATTAAACCGTGGAGGAAACTGTATGAAAACCGATAAAATCACGGTATTTGACTTGTTTGAAAAACAAAGACGTTATCTAGTACCCATATTCCAACGCGGTTACGTATGGAATCGGGAGAGGCAATGGGAGCCACTCTGGGAAGATATATCTGAACAGGCTGAGTTGGTACAACAGCATGATGGGTCTTCTAAGAATACCATCCGAAAACACTTTCTTGGAACCATCGTGTTAAGTCATGTACCAACTGTAATAAAACAGGTGCCAACCTCTGAAATAATCGATGGTCAACAACGTTTACTCACCCTTCAGGTGTTTCTAGCTGCGTTTAGAGACGCGATTGCAGATTTAGATGATGAACGCCTGAAGATGCAGCTAGGACTATTGACCAGTAATCTGGGTCCTTTCCGTGACAATAACGAGCAGTTTAAAGTATGGCCAACAAACGCCTACCAACAAGACGTAGTAAACGTCATGAATACTGGCTCATCTCAAAAACTTGCTGCCATGTACCCTCAAAAACTGTATCGAAGAAAGCTAATACCGCCACTTCCGGCTATCGTGGAATCCTACTTCTACTTCTATGATGGAATAAGCAAATTCCTGAATGAGAAAGATGAAGAGCGTGACACGGCATTAGACCAAGAAGCAATAAAGGAACGTGCCAATGTACTATTTGAAGCAGTGATGCGCTATGTACAGCTTGTAGAGATCCAACTTGATGCCGAGGATGACCCTCAGGTCATATTTGAGACGCTTAACTATGGTGGCGTACCACTCGAACCTTCCGACCTTATACGTAACTTTGTATTTCTCTATGCCAATAGGCAAGATAAAGACGTTAATGCCCTTTACAACCAGTGGTGGAAAGATTATGACGAAGCAAGTGGTACAGTAGGCAAGTTCTGGAAGGAAAAAGAACGACAGGGACGATTTAATCGTAGTCGTCTTGACTTATTCTTTTTCCATTATCTGACATATCGGATTGGGCATGAAATAAAAATTGGTCACCTCTACCAAGAGTTTAAGGATTGGTGGGGTGATTCAGGAGCGCGTTCTGTGGAAGCAGAGCTGGAAGAGGCTAGTCGTTCAAGTTCGGTTTTTCGCTCATTTCTGGTAGCGGATGATACAAATCGGTTAGGTGTATTCGCTCAAAGACTACGGATACTAGATATGACTACAGCGTATCCCTTTATGCTCTGGCTGTGCGAGCACCGGCAGAAGATATCCGAGGATGAGTTTGAAGGCATACTGGCTGATTTGGAATCATACATCGTCCGACGTACCATTTGTAGATTAACTCCTAAGAACTACAACCGTATCTTTCTTGCTCTTTCAACGAAACTTAGTAAAGAAGGGCTTCCAAACCGAGCATCTTTACGCCATGAATTACTTTCACTTGAAGGTGATAGCGCTGTCTGGCCAAATGATGATGCCTTCTTGAGAAGTCTAATCAGTGAACCATTATATGCCTCTATCGGACCAAGAAGAGTGCGTCTGGTCTTGACTGCTCTGGAGTTGGCTAGCCGGAGCCCGAAGCAGGAATCAATCCCGCTACCGATAGGTAATTCTCTCACTATTGAACATGTCATGCCTCGTGGATTCAAACCAGAAGAATGGCCTTATCCAGAACAAGGAACAGCTGAAGAACGGGAGCAGGAATCAAGGCGCTGGACTCTTTTGCATAGTTTAGGTAACTTAACAATGTTAACCCAACCTCTTAATTCTGAGGTAAGTAATGGACCATTCAATTTAAAACGCCCAGAAATAACCAAGCAAAGCCTGTTGGTTCTAAACTCATATTTTCAAAGATTTTCTGATAATGACGTTTGGAATGAGAAGACGATATTATACCGGGGTTTACATCTTGCTGCCCAAGCGGTAAAAGTATGGCAATATCCTGGAGCTTGAATACATACTCTCGGTGTAATCAGTAAAAGAAACTGTTCGTTAATATGAATTTTCTGAGGCTGTTAAAAGGATGGAAGTCAACTTAGCGGAACTACTGGAAGAGTTACTTGACGGAAATAAACACAAGGGATTTGCCGCAAGACTGAAGTGTCTCGATTGTGAGCCGGTTATTGATGGAGTTGACCTCTTTGGCAAGTTCTTCTATCTTCCGTTTAGATCTGGAAAGCCCACAGTAAAGGAATTCGTCAATTACCTATATGGCAAATTGGTGTATTTTTGCATTCCTCGTAGCGTTCGTGAAGAGGCCTTAAAGAAACTAAATGAAACTAGGCAGTTTGAATGTATCCAGAATCTTTTTGACGAAGCAAAAAATCTATTTGTGACAGCTGGTATCAAAGGATACAGAAGCGGAGAACCTGGAGAGTTAATACTATTCATCTTGCTTGAGGCAGCACTCGGGGCACCTCAAATAGTAAGTAAAATGTACTTGAAAACTAGTGAGGAGATGCCCGTTCATGGATGTGATGCTATTCACGTGTCATTTAACCCAAGTACTGAAACGCTTTGTGTTTATTGGGGGGAAGCTAAGATATATCAGGAATTGTCGTCAGCTCTAGATGATACATGCGAATCAATAGTGTCTTTCCGTGAAGATATGGATGGAGATGGAAGGTCAGCTCAGAGTAGAGATATAGCTATCATCAGGGACCATGCAGACATAACAGATGGGCCATTTAAAGAGGCTCTCATGAAATATTTCGACCCATATGAAGAAGAATATAACAAATTAGAAGAGTGTCACGCATGCTTTGTAGGATTTGAATACTCAGTCCTTTCCAATATCAATATACTCGATGAGGATAGCATTGATGAAGCATTTCGGAAGAAATACTCAGAAAGGGCAGAGTCAGCTATGTCACTATTTGCGGATAAGATACGGGGTAGCAAATTGCATGACAACAAATTTGTGCTGTTCCTTTTACCGTTTGTTAACGTAGGAAAGTTTAGGAGAATGTTTTTTACAACGATAGGGCAGGGAGTGTCTGATGATTGATGAACTGGCAAAACGAATCTGGGGACACGAAGAATTTCACAGGGACTACGAATTATTGAGGGATGATATTTTACGTAGCAACCTGAGGCTTGTGAGGAATGGGAATAACCTAAAAAGTTACGAATGCATGGGTCGCCTACTACAAAGTGCGACTTGCTTCTCTGCATGTACGAATTGGTCCTATAGAGAGGCAGCATATAGGATTGCAACGGCATGTTGGATGCTGTTCGGGGAAGAATATGACAATTTGAGAAATATCGCGGACCTGATTTTAAGGAGGTTGGGAAATTTCCCAACAAGTGAGCTGTTATCAGCGTCGGCGGAGCACAGGGGTATACTGGGAGAGCCGAAGTATCCAGCAGCACTGTGGTTTGAGGTCAACGCGCGGCAGGACTTTAACACTGTAATGTTGGCAGGAAAAGAAAAATTAGTTTTGACGAACTTTCAGCGAGGGCTTTGGGAGTATTTGAAAGGGAGAAACTCCGTGACCGTTAGCGCGCCGACATCAGCAGGAAAATCGTATGCACTTCAACACTTCCTGGCATCTGAATGTGCTGGCAGACAGAAATATAATGCCTTGTACGTCGTACCTACTAGAGCGCTAATTAACCAAGTATCGTCAAGCCTAGATGAAATCATGAAAAAACTAGGTGAGACTAAAGCGATCACTTTAACAATACCGATACCAACGTCTGAAGTGAATGTAGATAAAGTAATATATGTTCTGACACAAGAACGTCTACAACTACTGATGGAGGCGGATACAAACAATCGTTTCGATCTGTTAATAGTGGATGAATCTCAGATAATAGCAGACGATAGCAGGGGTATTGTATTACAAACCGTTGTGGAGAAGGTGCTGGGCCGTTGGCCTGACACACAAGTGATGTTCGCGTCACCATCAACAGAGAATCCAGAAATATTGCCAGCTGTCTTTGGGATTGAGCAAGTTAGTACAATATATGAAAGAGAGTGTCCTGTTGCACAAAACCTTATACTACTGGACATTACAGATGAAAGACCAAATGAGGTAGATATTTCAGTTGTTCCTCATGAGAGTGAACGTAGGCCTCTTGGGACACTACAATTACCGGTTAGTCTATACAAGCAAGATGATATGTTAGCATACTTGACTTGGGTATTCGGAAAAGAGGAAAAGAATCTAACCTACGCAAGTACCCCTTCTAATTGTGAAGTCGTGGCAAGTAAGGTTGGTCAATTGGTAGAGGGTAGCGGTCGTAGAGAAGTTCACAGCGACTTAAGTGACTTTGCACATTTTGTTAAAGAGCATATTCATCCAGACTATATTCTAGCTGAAGTATTGGACAAAGGGGTAGCTTTCCACTACGGCAATATGCCAACACTTGTAAGGAGGACAATAGAGCGGTTATTTGAGGTGGGCCAAATAGATTACTTGGTGTGTACGAGCACTTTGCTTCATGGGGTTAATCTTCCTGCGAAAAACATGTTCATGTTAAAGCCGAGTAAAGGCCGAGAATGGGGATCAAACATAGATATACCGATAACATCGGTTGACTTTTGGAATCTCAGTGGAAGGGTTGGTCGTTTAGGTAAGGATTTTGAGGGTAACATTTTTCTAGTGAACTACAAGACTTGGGGTGCAGATCCCCTAGAAGGCGAGAGACAAGAAAGAGTACGACCTTCACTGGCGAAGCATCTAGAAGAACATTCAGATAAAGTAATAGAGTTTATCAAGGATAGGAAACATATTGATAGGAGAGGAGAACGTCAGCAAGGACTAGAAAATACCTTCGTGATGTTACTGAATGATTATCGTGATGGAATGTTGGAAAGTCGACTTAATCAATTTGATCTGGAGCTCAACAAAGAAACGAAAGATAAAATATCCGAGGCAATAAAAGAAGCTTCGGAGAGTGTAAAAGTCCCTGTAGAAATATTAAAGAAAAATATCACCATATCGCCGTTTCGACAACAAAGAATGTTAGAGTATTTAACTCGTGAAATTACTAATGACGGACCGTCTGGGATAGTTCCATTACATCCATTAGCAAACGAAGCGTATGAGAGCATAAAGAGAATGTTTCGAAGAATAGATTTACACTTTGAGGGAATAACGGATAGGGGTTATAGATACTTCACAATGCTTGCATTCCGATGGATGCGGGGGGAGCCGCTCAGACGTTTGATAGATGATGCATGGCAGCGTAGGCAACAAGAGGCCAAAAAACAAATAACGATAGGGCCAGTAATACGTAGGTTAATGGAAAGTATCGAACAAGGACTAAGATTCAGATATTTAAGATATAGCAGTTGCTATATCGATTTATTAAAATTCGCGCTTAGTGAGAACGGGCAAGATGAATGGATTGAGAGAATACCGTCAATACCTCTTTATCTGGAACTTGGCGCTTGTTCGGACACTATGGTCAATTTGATAGGAATTGGGTTATCCAGAATCACTGCGGGCATAATAGCGGAGAGAGCAGTAAATAAAGAGATGGGACGTTCAGAAGTATTGGAGTGGTTAAAGCGCCAAAATCTTCGCGCTTTGAATGTCCCTTCTGTTTGCATTCGGGAGGTGGAAGAATTAGTGTTGTGATTTTAAACTTGGTTCTACCTTGCCAAACCGATTGTTGCCTGCCGGGCAAGTATGGTGAAATCGGGCAAGTAAGTGGCGGGAGGTTGAAAAAACCGGTCATCTGACTATCGTGGAAAAGAGGTGGGCTTCTCCCGCTTTTCAGGTTCAAAAGATAGGAAAAATGGGGCTCAGCGGCAGCTATTCCTTCCAAGCAGGGTGTCGCGGGTTCGAGTCCCGTCTCCCGCTCCAATTGACCTGAAAACACGATTTTAGATACAAGATCGGTGCCCCTTTATATGAAGATTCGCCTTAGCGAAGAAAGAAGGCATCGCTGAGCAAGCCGCCTATTGCCGTCTGGTGAGAGGGTCCCACCTTGTGACCAGCCTTTCGAAGGAGATTTCTGGGAACCTATCTTTGAATACCTGGTAGTAATATATTTCAGCCTCAGACTTCAGCTGCATGCCGGACTCAGACCTGGTCTGCCGGTCATATCCGGAGCTTTTTCTTGCCCTCTGCCCAATCAACCGGGTAAGTTGTGCTGAGCCAGCTCCTAAGGCGAATGGCTGCTTTACTCTATCCAGCACATGGTCAGGCAGCAAGCCA
>Ga0114922_10003811_pt1 | contig 14029 bp, 9 predicted proteins | sample AartaG_FD_100975 | JGI IMG/M metagenome (GOLD analysis project Ga0114922, IMG submission 100975) | Deep subsurface microbial communities from Aarhus Bay to uncover new lineages of life (NeLLi) - Aarhus_00045 metaG | ecosystem: Environmental > Aquatic > Marine > Oceanic > Sediment | place: Aarhus...
ACAGTTCCCGTAGGCTCCGAAAGATCGACGGTGAAAATCATGGAGGGGGAATCCACACTGTCAAAGCCAGAAGTTCGCACGCCCCAGCTATGTTTCCCCTCTGGCAGTGGAGCTGAAGATGGTAACTTATAGCTTAACTTATTGCCCATAAATATGCTCGCACCATCGTAGGGGGTATTGTCATCATCTATAAAGAGCGTATATTCGATAGATTCGATGTCCTTATTGGTGCAGTCCCACTGGAACAGGGGCGAGGCATCCGATATATACCCGGATGGTGAGATGGGTTTTACCTCCGTCTGGAAAACAGTTCTGCCGCGTATCCGGAGAATCTTGCCATTATCGCCTACAGCCCAGATATAATTCGCGTCCATTGCATATACTGCGTTAAGGTCGGTGCTGGATGGCCAGCTCTGCACCTTCCAGTAGTTAACGAATGTGCCGTAACTTTCGGTATAAAGAATAGTGCCCCTGTCACCCACGATCCAGCCATATTGCTTAACGGGGAAATGTATAGAGCGGAGGTCGCTGGAAGTTAGCTTGCCCAGGACTGACCAATCGTATTCACTAACCGTACCAGGCCGCGGCGTGGATGAGAAAGAGCATCGAAGTATTATACCTCCTTCTCCTACAGCCCAGCCGGTGGATAAGCTGACAAAGTAGATACCATAGAGATTGCTGCGAGTTACGGTTCGCTGCTTTTCCCATCTAAGGCCATTCCAGCGGAGGATCGTGCCATTATCGCCCACAGCCCAGCCCAGGACCTGACTGTGGGCATGAACCCCGTGGAGGTCTTCATAGATGTTTGGCGGATTTGACTCCTGCTTTGTCCACGTATTCCCGCCATCGCCAGTATGGATGATTATGCCCAGCTCACCCACAGCCCAGCCGAGATTCCTGTTGACAAAATGCACGTCATAGAGGTTTAGCAGCGTTCTACTTTGCAGAGGATACCATGAGATCCCGCTGTCCTCGGTTTTCAGTATAACACCGTCGTTTCCTACCACCCAGCCCACCCTTCCGGTTTCGTCAAAGTACACAGCGTTCAGGTGGGTCAAAACGCCGCTGGTCTGACTGTGCCAATCGAAGCCGTCATTTGAATGGATAATAGTGCCACTCTCTCCCACAGCCCATGCCTGGCTACCGGCCAGGTGTAAATCCTTAAAGTCCACATTGCTCCAGCTTCCGGGGATGACGTCCACTGAGTATAAGCTCTCCGCAGAAACACCCCGGACTACTAGCGATAAAGCTATTGCCACGATAATACTGCGCCATCGCATCTTCATTTTATACCTCCGTAGCTGGACACGGCATTGTAAAAAATTTCACCACAGAGGCACAGAGATCATAGAGAAAACACAGAGAAGAAATTGATTTTATATTTCCCCCCTGTTTCTTTCTCTGTGAAACTCTGTGTCTTCTGCGTCTTTGTGATTATTTCCATTTTTTATTTTATAATTCCCTGGACACTGCCGAATCTCTTGTCATTCTTTAGCTTGACAATGTTAGATCTCCTTGTAGGTTGGGTTAGATTAACGAAATCCGGGTTACTCGCCAGGAATCTGGTTAATTTGCCAGATTACATAAGGATTGCTCAATGCCTTAACCCAACTCCTAATTTAACATTGTCGAGTTAGCAAATACTATGAAAGCAAAGACATACTTTTCCTAAAGCAGAAGTGATTCTATGTTAACCTATTTTCAGTAAGCAAATATTGTCGGGGTCATGACAGCGGCGATCTCTATATATTATATATATAAACTATATAATATATAACACTAAAAGTCAAGGAGAAAGAGAAAACCGACAGATGACCAGTGCTGAACCAAATAGATTCTTTGTGTTATGCCGTGGAACCCGTTGTATTCCGACTGTGTTTTGGCTTCGCAAGAATTTTTGTATGACCGTGCTAATCGTATGGAAAAGGGTTAAAGTCAGCTCTCGAAGTATTAGAGTATACTTAATCTCGTAAAGTTCCAAGGTTCTGCCGTTCAGGTTCTATTGGCAAATTGCGATGGACAAAATGGCTGGTTTCTGCTACGATGAGGAGCTAGTGTTCTCAAACTTATCCGACCATTCCCGCGTCAGTTCAATATACTTTTCCCCGTATTCTACGGAAGGCTCTATCTCGCTGCCTTCGTGCCATTCGTTGAACGACGTGATGAGCACCCAGTGAGGCGCGAGAGCTGTTACCATCTCCCACATCTGCTGGTAGAGTTTCCCATCATGACGCTCCACTACCAGCCCGGGAGTCCTGACCCTGGTATCATCGTATCCCGGGATGATGGTGAGACATGAGATCCTTTTGAACTCTTCGGCGGCCTTCACTGCCTCGGAGTACCTCCGTCTCATCATCTGTGTTACCGACCCGGGAGATCTTCCCGCCGCTGCTCCTGCGAAATTGTAGGTATGAATACCGTCGAATATTCTGGCCGCTGGTCGGTCAAGCCTGTCCGCAATAGCCATCAGACCGGGTGTATAACGCCGCTCCGTCTCTGCAATTACAGACGCCCATGTCACAATATCCAACTGGCCCAGGGCGCGTCCATAGACAAATATGACCGGCTTTTCATGTACCTTCTGATACGCCGGGTGTGAACCGTATTTGTCGAGGATATACACGAATTCATCGACGGCCTGGTCTGGCTTCTGTTCAGGAACCTGCTCATAATAGATGGTCACCTCTCTGCCCTTCTTCTGTGATTCATCCAGAATGACCGGCATCGCTTCGTCGCTGAAGTCACCCTTTCCCCACCACGAGACAATGAAACCATCTATACCAGCGCGCTCCGCGAGTTCAACGTGATATGCGACGGCCTCCGGATCGTGGGAATCGTAGGGGCCTATGGCTGGATAGTGTGTGGAAGAGCCTATTGTCTTAGACTCTGTGTCTATGTCATTATAATGCCGCCATTTCCCTGTAAATGTCTGAGTGCCATACCAGGGATAGTAAAAGGCCAGCACCCTGGGCTGGATATCCTCGTGCCTTATAGAAGAGCGCCTTCGCACAGCGCTTGCGTCGCTTTCTCCCGCGTAAGCAATCCGGCGCGCAAATAGTAACATGGAAAGCATTGTCAAAGTTATTAACACTGAGAATCCGGTCATTTCTGCCTCCTCGGATGATAGTTTATTCTATACTGCGATCTGATGGTATCCGTATTATTGCATATTTTCCTGATCCTGTCAAAATTTGTCAGAAAGCGTTTGTTTTCTATTGACATTATAACGACAACATGGTATGTTACAATTGTGAGGATGCTTTTGCCAGGAGGTGCTCCATTCCCAATTATGGAGATTGCTGACAAAGTCGGAAATTTATATAATCGAAGCGGATTCAGGGAACTGGCAGTAGTGCTGGTCAGCGGAGGCATGGATAGCTGTGTTACAGCGGCTATAGCTGCTCAGGATCATGAATTGGGATTTCTCCACGTGAGTTATGGCCAGAGGACACAGTCCAGGGAACTCCAGGCGTTCAAGGCGATAGCTGATCACTACGGCGTCAAGAGGAGACTGTCGGCTGACATAAGTTACCTCAAGGAAATAGGAGGCTCCAGCCTTACTGATGAGAGTATTCCTGTTGCTGAGGCGGATCTGGAAAGTGGTGTTATACCAGCTTCCTACGTCCCTTTCAGGAATACGCACCTGCTGGCCATTGCGGTTTCCTGGGCGGAAGTGATAGGCGCATCCAGGGCGTTTATAGGCGCGGTAGAGGAGGACAGTTCAGGCTACCCGGATTGCAGAAAGGAGTATTACCGTGCCTTTAACAGGCTGGTGGAAGTAGGGACGAAGCCAGAGACTCACATAGAGATCGTGACGCCGCTTATTGAAATGCGGAAGAGCGAAATAGTCTCGAAAGGGATAGAACTGGGCGCACCTTTGCATCTGACGTGGTCTTGTTACAAGAACACCGACAAGGCATGTGGCGTCTGCGACAGTTGTGTTCTCAGACTGAGAGCTTTCAGGGAAGCGGGTATAGAAGACCCTATAGAGTATGTGTGCCATTGAAGCTCAAGTCGCGAGCAGCAACGAAGATTTGGAAAGGATATTCCTAATATGGCTGAGGAAATCAGGTTCGGAATTGTAGGCTTAGGTATGGGAGCAAATCGGGCTAAGGTAGCGTCACAGACTCCCGGAGCAAAGCTAGTCTGTGTATGCGACATACTGGAGGAAAAAGCTAAGAGGGTCGCAGGCGAACTAAGCTGCGATTGGACAAACGACTATGAGAAGATGCTTGCTCGCGATGACATTGACGCTGTGGGCGTGCTCACGCCCAGCGGGATGCATGCAGATTTCGCCATGATGGCTGCAAAGGCGGGGAAGCACGTATTCACCACCAAGCCTATGGACATACTCGTTGAGAAGTGCGATGAACTTATCCGGGTGGCAAAGGACGCCGGTGTCATTCTGGCAGTAGACTTCGGCGAACGGTACGGCTCGGGTAATAAGCGGGTTCGGAAAGCGATCCAGTCCGGTCTTCTGGGGCGCATAATCCTGGCAGACCTGCGGATGAAGTGGTATCGAGCGCAGAGCTATTACGACGGAGGCTCGCCAGGCGGTTGGCGCAGCAAGAAACGATACGAGGGTGGCTCCGCTGCTAACCAGGGAGTGCATTTCCTGGATCTGCTTCAGTGGTTCATGGGCGATGTCAAAACGGTCTATGGCAGGAGCGGAACTTTCGCCCACGAGATCGAGACAGAGGATTGCAGCATTGCCCTACTGGAATTTGCCAACAGCTCATGGGGAGTCGTTCAGACTTCGACTTGCAGTAACCCGGACTTGGGGAGCGCGATGGAGTTCACAGGCTCCAATGGGACGCTGTCCTGGAAAAATTCCAAAGTGGAACTCTACAGACTGGCGGATAACCCTGAAGCCTCCCTGGAAGACGTTGAGATTGAGCCGGGGCCGAGGAATATAATCGAAGATATGGTATCTGCCATAACCAAAGGCACACCGGTTGCGGTGGATGGACATGAAGGACGGAAGTCGGTGGCCATCTTCTGCGCGATATACGAGTCCTCCAGAACTGGCAAACCGATTGAGCTATAAAGAAAGACCCAAGACTCAAGACCCAAGACGCAAGACGGTCTTGAGCCCTGGGTCTTGAGTCTTTAAGTATGGAGCATCCAGCTATGAACCTGATATGTATATGTCTTGATACGTTCCGCGCTGATATGATCGGCGATAGTGGGGAACTTAGCTTCGTTGAAACGCCCAATCTGGACGCGCTTGCAGAGGGTAGTGTCTGCTTTGACCGGGCTTTTGGGGAAGGCCAGCCCACGCTCCAGATCCGCAGGGCCATGTTCACTGGCAGACGTTCATTTCCCTGGCGCTACAACTTCGACCGCAGAGGACACTGGCATCACGCTGCTGGATGGCACAAGATCCCGCCAGAGCAGGATACTATGGCCGAGATGCTCCTCAGCCGGGGTTATATGACTGCGTTTGTGGCCGATACGTATCATATGTTCAAGCCTACCATGAACTACAGCCGCGGGTTTGCCGCCTACGATTTCATCCGAGGCCAGGAATCGGATAACTGGCGCGCTGGTAGCGAAAAAAGTATCGAGGAAGAGATGAAAAAGCACGTCAGGGAGCCCGTAAACTGGCGGAGACATGGTACGCTGATCCAGTATCTTCTGAATATGCGGGAGCGCAGGACGGAAGAGGATTACCTGTGCGCAAAGGTGTTCCGCAGCGCAGCCCGGTATCTGGAAGACCTGGTGGATAACCAGCCGTTCTTCCTATGGGTGGACAGCTTCGACCCGCATGAACCGTGGGATCCTCCCAAAGCTTATGCCGATAGATACTGTCCCGGCTACTCCGGCAAAGATTTCATCATGCCCGGTGCTGCTTACGAAGGTGGAGTTCAGCCTTCAGCAGAGGAGATCGATCGCATCAAGGCACTTTATTTCGGTGAGGTAACATTTGTGGATAAGTGGGTTGGCCATCTGCTGGATAAGATCGACACTCTGAAGCTGTGGGACGATACGATAGTCATGGTCACCTGCGACCACGGCACGCAGATCATGGATCACGGCAGCTTTGGCAAAGGCGCAGGCGAGCTTCACCCGTTCAACACTCAGATCTTGTGGTACATCCGCCACCCGGATAGCCCTCGTGGAAAGCACGTAAGCGGATTCGTTCAGAGCCACGATGTGGTGCCGACTATGCTGCATCTATTGGGTATTGACTATACTTTCTGCGATGGCGAAAACGTGTGGCCGCTGGTCACTGGAGGGATCGAGTCCATTCGAGATCACGTCGTTACTGGCTGGGCGGGGTGGAGCGAGGGACGAGCATCCGGCCGGGCGTCGGTGCGGGATGACGAGTGGAACTACGTTGTTGCTGTGGGCCAGGAGGATTCCAACGCTGAACTATATAATTTGCGGTTCGATGTGGATGAAAAAGAGAATGTCATTGACGAACGCCCAGACGTAGTGGAAAAGCAGCGCTCTCGTCTGGAAGCAGTTCTCGGACAGCCTCTGCCTGCAACCATGAACGAAGTATGTGATCGAGCTGCCCCGCCGCCCGGGAATTTATACAGGTCCATCCGATATTAACCCGCAAAGAGAGTCGACTAATGATGAGATTCGAGGTAAGGTAAGACTGGGGTTGCTAACTGATATTTGTGGGAATATATTCTGACTATATGGTTGTATATATACCTATAGAAAGGCGAGGATAGTAGCATTGGTGAGACCTATTCGTACATTTACTGTTGTTCCGACTTTACCACCCAAGTTGCAGGGCTTGCGCGAGATCGCCTATAATCTCTTCTGGGCCTGGGATCACGAGAGCATCGACCTTTTCCGCCGGTTGGATCGGGATCTGTGGGAATCAACTAATCATAACCCTGTTCAGATGTTGGGCAGCATGGACCAGTCCCGGCTGAAGGAGATAGAGGAGGATGATGCTTTCCTGGCCCACATGGGAAAAGTACACGCCAGTCTTGAGGAATACGTGACGGCGACATCAAAGACGTGGTATGAGAAAACTTATGGTGAAGATAGAAAACTTTGTGTTGCATATTTCTCAGCAGAATACGGCATCACAGATTGTATGCCTATATATTCAGGCGGACTGGGCATCTTGTCTGGCGATCACCTGAAGTCCGCAAGCGATCTGGGATTGCCGCTGGTGGGTGTTGGATTGCTCTACCAGCAAGGGTATTTCCGGCAATATCTTAACTCCGACGGATGGCAGCAGGAATCATACCCGGATAATGACTTTTACAACATGGCTGTTGAATTGGAGCGGCATGAGGATGGTACACCCATAACTATCACGGTGGAATATCCTACAGGGCCAGTTAAGGCGCAGATATGGCGCGCCCAGTTGGGTCGCGTTCCCCTGTATATGCTGGATACAAACATACTGGACAATCCCCACCCTGAAGATCGGGATATTACCGATCAGCTCTACGTAGCGGATCGCGATATTCGTATTCGGCAGGAGATAATGCTGGGAATTGGTGGCGTGAGGGCTCTGGATGCTCTGGGGATCGATCCCATAGTGTATCACATGAATGAAGGACATTCAGCTTTTCTTGCGTTAGAACGAATCTTCAAGTTGAAGGGTAAATATGGCATCTCTTTCGACGAAGCGAAAGAAGTGGTTTCGGCGACGAATGTCTTCACCACGCATACTCCGGTTCCAGCAGGGATCGAAGTTTTCTCTATACAACTGATTGAAAAATATCTAAAAGATTACTGCTCGTGTCTGGGTATTTCCGTAGACGAGCTTCTGGCTCTGGGGCGACAGGATTCAAATAATACAAACGAGCAGTTCAGCATGGCCGTCCTCGCTCTGCGCCTGGCGGCATACAGTAACGGGGTGAGCGAGTTGCATGGGATGGTCTCCCGAAATATGTGGAAGAACGTGTGGCCTGGCGTCCCGGAAGACGAAGTGCCTATCAAATCCATTGTCAACGGCATCCACATCCGATCGTGGGTATCAAATGACATGGAGGGACTGTTTGACAGGTATCTGGGACCCCGGTGGGCAGTGGATCCTTCCGACGCGAAGATTTGGGAGCGGGTGAAGCAAATTCCCGACGACGAATTGTGGCGAACCCACGAGCGACGGCGAGAGCGACTGGTTGCATTTGCCAGGCAGCACCTGGTGGAACAGCTTAGGCAGCGCGGAGCGATCTTAACCGAAATCGATCAGGCAGGTGAGTCTTTGAACCCAAGAGCTTTCACCATTGGGTTTGGCAGACGATTCGCTGACTACAAGCGTGCCACGTTGATCCTGCGCGATCTGGAAAGGCTCGCTCAAATACTGGGCAACGAGGAGAAGCCTGTCCAGATCATATATTCAGGGAAGGCTCACCCAGAGGATAACCATGGAAAAGAGTTGATCCGGGAGATTGTCCATACCGCCCAACAGGAAGAATTCCGCCGTCATATTGTGTTTATCGAGGATTATGATATGACTGTTGCCAGGTATCTTGTCCAGGGAGCGGATCTCTGGCTCAGCACCCCGCGCCGTTTCAGAGAAGCCAGCGGCACAAGTGGCATGAAAGCAGCCGTTAACGGTGTGATCAATATGAGCATCCTCGATGGATGGTGGCATGAAGCATATAAGACGGAGAGCGGCTGGGCTATCGGTCGGACAGAAGAATACGAAGACTTAGAGCAGCAAGATGATGTGGAATCGAAAGCAATATACAATATGCTGGAAGGTGAAGTGATACCGCTATTCTATGACAGAGGGCCCGACGGCCTGCCGCGAAGATGGATCGAACGTATGAAAGCAAGTATGGCTGCCATCTGTCCTAAGTTTAACACGAATCGAATGGTTCACGATTACATAGAGCAGTCTTACCGCCCGTGTGCTGAACGCTGGCTGACCTTGACTGCGGACAATTTCCCCGAAGTTAGGGAACTGGCTTCCTGGAAAGCTCGAATAAGGAAGCATTGGCCTTCCATCAAGATCAATAAAGTAGAGATGGATAGAGTGCCGGAAATTAGTGTGGGCACGCAGGTTGCCGTCAGGGCTCAGGTGCATTTGGGAAGCCTTACTCCTGAGGACGTGTCTGTGGAGATATATCAGGGTAGGGTCAACCCCCAGGGAGAGATCATCAGCGCTCAAGCCATTCGTATGAGCTGTTTGGAGCCGCATAAGGATGGTAACTGTACATTTGATGGTGTCATCTCCTGTGAAGCCAGTGGTCTGCATGGGTACTCTGTTCGCATACTTCCCAGACATGAAAGCCTGAGTACCCCCTATGAATTGGGGTTGATCTCGTGGGCATTGTAACAATTTAGATCGTTAACTTGCTGGGCTAATATGAAGAAGGTGTTTCACCGTGTCCCTTGATGACTATGTTTTGGGTTTTGTAATGGCAGGAGGTCGGGGATCTCGACTTAAGATCCTTACGAGGGACAGATGTAAACCAGCAATTGACATCCTGGGGCATTACAGGATACTTGATTTTGTGGCAACAAATATTGTGAATACAGGGATTCCTGTTATGCTGATAGCTGCCCAATTTGAACCGGGGTCTTTGAGTGCACACGCAGGAAACGGCAGTATATGGGGTCTTGGCAGGGCTAATGGAAAGCTTGAAATAATCTCGCCGCATAAAAGCGGCAAAAGATTTGTAACATTCGAAGGTACGGCAGATTCTGTGAGAAAAAGCGCTGCTCAGATCAATAGATATAGTCCAGACATCGTTCTTGTTCTTGCTGCTGACCATATATACACTATGGATTACAAAGATGCTATAATGTATCATAAGTCGCATAACGCAGACATAACTATCATGACTAACGCTGTTCCAGACAGCAAAGTCAGTAGCTTGGGTATTGTAAAGATAGATGAATCCGGGCGCATAACTGACTTTGCTGAAAAGCCTACAGATGAGAAGGTAATTGAACGCTTCAGGCTGAGTGATAGGATGAAAAGCGTTTTAGGTATTGATGATCCCAATTTGAACTTTTTGGCGTCTATGGGTAACTACATCTTCTTCTGGAACAGGCTGAAGAAGTTGCTAGAGTTGCCGGGTGTGGACTTTGCGAGGCACATAATCCCCGCCATAAAAGAAAGGCAGGGCACTCTATACGCCTACGTCTTTAATGGTTACTGGCGTGATATTGGGAGAATTCGGGACTACTTTGATTGTAGTATGGATTTCGCTTGTGATACCCTCCCAATAGACCTCTGGAAGCATCGGGTAAGGAGAAGCCAGGAGTATCCGTCTTGCACGTGGGTTTCTGCCGGCGCATCCACCAATGGTGTGATCTTAAGCTGTGGCGACGTAATTCATCGCGGAAGCGTTGTTACAGATTCTGTCATGGGAACTCAGGTCGTTGTTGAAGAAAGGTGTAAGTTAGATCATTGCGTTTTCTTAGGAGCCGATAGGAATGAATTCCGCAACAATACGATAACCAGGAAATATACTACAAATATAGGCAAGAACTCGAACTTAAGTTACGTTATTCTGGATAAGAATGTCTGGATTGGGGAAGGCGTCGAAATTAGCCCAAATAATGGAACTCCTGAGCAAAGGGGGGAGATATTACAAAGCGCAGGTTTGGAACCATACAGAGAACTTGATGACGGTACAGTCGAAGGTGATTTTTACATTGAGCCGGAGATGGGTATTCTGGTTATTGGTAAGCAATATGGCGCCGATCCCAGAAAGCCGATTCTACCAAATGGTCTGAAGTGCTAAGAACTCATAGCATCCTGGCTTCAGCAATCTGAAGCCCGGAGCAACTTATGGAGGAAAAGGCAGATGATCGAGGACATCGGAAATGCGGCCGGTGAAATCTGGAGATTTCTTGAGCAGCAAACTGAACCTGTTAACCTTACTACCCTTAAGAAGAATGTCCCGATTTCTTCTTCGCTTCTGATGATGGGGTTGGGATGGCTTGCAAGGGAGGGCAAAGTGAATGTTGAATCATTGGAGGCCTCCTATCAGATATCCATCAAGCATTAATGAATGAGGATTGTGCTTATACTCCCGTCTTTCACAGGGCCGATCGCAAGAGACGGGTTATGAAATATGTGTTTGCCGCTCTCATTGGACTCCTTTTCCTGTCTCTGTGCGCGGCTGTCCATGCAGAGATCAGTCTATCGGGATCTGCCTATAACGAAACATCATTAATAAGCCATGACAGAGCGATCCGATATGGTAACAGAAGCGATCTGCACCTGAAGGCCATCAGCCTCTCAAAGGGCGCTAAGCTGGTGGCCGAGCTTGACTTTTATACACTCCATGGGTATTTTGCATCCCTGGCGGCTGAGGATGACCAGGCAATAGAAATTGCGTCGCAGCTCTTGAAAGACGGCCAATTCTACATAGACAGACTCTATCTCAAGTTTCCAGTCTTCAGTGCTGACGTAATCCTTGGCAAACAGCGGATCGCCTGGGGAAGTAGTGTTATTTTCAGCCCAACGGATAATTTCAACAGGCCGAATCCGTTGAGCTTGAGCGGTCGCAAGGAAGGGAGCAATGCTGTTCTGACCAAGATTTTCATAGGGAGTCTCTCCAGCCTCGAATTCGTAATAGCTCCCGCGGATGTCTTCAGACGCATTGATGGCGAGATTAACCTGGGATGCCTGAAATACAGTAAGTTTGCTTCGCGTCTTATGCTCAACAAGTTTAAGACAGATATGGCCTTTAGTTACCAGTATGATGGCGAATCGAGGAACCATATATGCGGGTTGGACTTCAAAGGCGACCTTGAGCTAGGTTATCATCTGGAGACAGTCTTCGTATATAACAGAGATGAATTCAGATCTGATGATATGGATGATTATTGGCAATCGGCTTTCGGGCTGGATTATTCCTTCCAAGGCAAATGGTTTCTGCTTGGCGAGTATTTCTATAACGGTTCTGGAAGAGCGGAGGAAATTGAGCTTCCAGCGAGCAGCTTTTCACTCCTTGACCAGTTTGAGTATAGACATTACCTCTATTCTCAGATTACTTACCAAACCGATATATTTCTAACAACCAGCTTCTTCGTTCTCTGGAACATGGTGGATGGAAGCATAATCGCCTCGCCTGGGGTAAAATATAGCTTCTTTCAAAACACCGATCTGCATCTATACAGCCAGTTCTTCTTTGGCGATGAAGATGATGAATACGGGCCAGAGCGTTTAGGCGGGGAGCAGGTCTATTACCTGAAATTAACTGTCAAATTTTGAACTCGATGCTGGTACTCAACTAAGCAAGTCGTTCGGGTTTTATGGAGTGCGCAAGCTCGCTTGCGCAATGCTGGAGCAAGTTCCAGCATCAGCCACATAGACTCCCCGGAGCGATCTAACGCTATACCGAAAGTCCGATAGAACAGCCCATCACCCGACATTTATCCCTACTTGATAAGGAAATCGCCCTCTGGCGTGAGCTTCTGGACACGGTCGTTCTCCGTATCAGCAATATAGATATTCCCCCAACTGTCTACTGCTACACCAAGGGGATAATCTACCTGCCCAAGGCGGCTGCCGTGTTCGCCACATTCAGCCAGGAAAGTACCCTCTGACGTAAACTTCTTAATGCTGCCGACATCAGCCACATATACGTTCCCCAAGTCATCCACTCCTACACCCTGAGGATAAATGAATTGTCCCTGCTCACTACCTTCTGTCCCCCACTTGGTCAGGAACGTGCCATCTGACGTGAATTTCTGGATGTGGCGGTTCTCAACATCCGCCACATAAACATTCCCCCGTCCGTCCACTGCTATACCAGCGGCGCCGTCGAATTGTCCATCTCCATAACCTCTTGCTCCCCACTTGGCCAGGAATCTGCCATCTGACGTGAATTTCTGGATGCGGTAGTTGTAGCAGTCAGCCACGTAGACGTTCCCAAAGCCGTCTAGTGCTAAACCATTGCTCCCTCTGAACTGTCCATCGCCACTGCCTTCTGTTCCCCACTTAGTCAGGAACGTGCCATCTGGCGCGAATTTCTGGATGCGATTCAGTTCATCAGCAACATAGACAAACCCAGAACCATCCACTGCTATACCAGCGGGCCCATTGAACTGCCCATCGCGGGAGCCGAATGTTCCCCATGAGAGCAAGAGATTGCCATCTGGTGACAGTTTAAAAACACGGTGATCGGTAGATACATAGATGTTCCCGAAGCTGTCCGATGCCACACCATGGGGATTATCGAAGCCAATGCCCGGCTCCTCCGGCCAGAAGAGCGAGAAAACATACCCCTGTTCTTCCGAAGCTAACGGATACAACGGGAGCACGAATTGGCGATCGGCGGAAGGGTGGGTGGTGAGCTTATCCAGACGGATGTTTGTCCACTCCACCTTTTTGCCAGCGACCAACTGCACTTCCGCCCGTTTTGTCCCATACCCCTCTTTTGAGACGGCAACTATCACCTTATGTCTTCCCCGGACTCCGGCATCCATCTCAACTGTGCAGGGAGTTTTGCCCACCATCTGCCCATCAACATACACAGACGCACCCTCCGGCTCGCAGTCCACCACCAGCGTCGTCGTCCTGTCGAGACAAATGTCTGTCCACTTCACCTGTTGACCGGCGACCAGTGCCATTCTCGCCTGCTTCGTCGCATACCCCTCTTTTGAGACGGCTACCGTCACCGCACGTCTTCCCCGGACTCCGGCATCCATCTCAACTGTGCAGGGAGTTTTGCCCACTGTCTGCCCATCAACATACACAGACGCACCCTCCGGCTCGGAGTTCACCACCAGCGTCGCCTTGCTTTCGAACTCCCGGATAACTATCGGTTTAGAACAGGCGGCTATAGCCAACAATAGAACCGACAGGATTATGCAGGGAATACTATCTAACATTTTCATAACATTAATCTCCCCCTTCTTTCGCAGCGCGGCGTTCCTGATTTTCCCACTTCCATTGTAGATGATCCTATATGACACTTTTTGCCATCTTTGGCAAGCATTTTTCCACATTGACAAAAGAATATAAATTAGGTCGTTTAGAGAGCAGCGCACAGCCTAGTGCAGGAGAGCTACTCACATGGGAGGTCACTGCATTAGCGTGTTTCAAATCTCCCTCACGTCGAAACCGTGCATGCACGATTTC
>Ga0114922_10003812_pt1 | contig 14027 bp, 12 predicted proteins | sample AartaG_FD_100975 | JGI IMG/M metagenome (GOLD analysis project Ga0114922, IMG submission 100975) | Deep subsurface microbial communities from Aarhus Bay to uncover new lineages of life (NeLLi) - Aarhus_00045 metaG | ecosystem: Environmental > Aquatic > Marine > Oceanic > Sediment | place...
CTCGAGCGACTCGACGATCCTCATCGTCGGGCACGGCGGCGACGCCACCGCGCGCACGTTCCTGATCGATCCCGAAACCGGGCAACTGACCACGACCGGGTGGTACTTCGACGTCGGCATGCAGGGATCGCTGGGTGATGCGGAAGTGCTCGACGACTACCTGCTCGTCACCGACAACTGGGATGGCCCGACCGGCCTTTACTCGTTTGACATCCTGCCCGACGGCAGGTTGAGGATGAACGGAGGCCTCGTCAGTTCGCAGGCCATCGGCCCGCAGGAGATTGCCGTCTGGGCGCCATGCGTGGGCGACCTCGACGGCGACGGCGACACCGACCACTCTGACCTTGGCATCTTGCTCGCTGATTGGGGTTGCGTCGGATCCGGACCCGAGGATTGCCCCGGCGATCTCGACGGAGACTTCGATACCGACCACTCCGACCTGGGCATCCTGCTGGCCGACTGGGGTTGTGGAACCTGACCGGCAGCGGGAGACCGGCCGATTCCGGTTCTGATAAAAGCGGTCGCGCGGGTCCGTGAGGGGAAGGTGACCAAGATGCTCATTTGCGCGCCCCCCCTATTGGAGCACCTTTGTTATAGGACCGCTGAGTAGCAGGCAGGGACCAAGGGATCAAGGGACCAAGGTGGGTGCTGGCGGCGGTCGGGGGTGGACGCCTGCATGCAGGATGGTAGGGGGCGAGTTTTCGGTTTTCAGTGGTCAGTTTTCAGGTGGTCGGGATTGGCGCGGAATGGCAGGGTTCGGGGTTCAGTGTGTGCCACTGCTTTCAAGCAGTGCCCTTCGGGGACCTTTCGAGGTCGGATTGCTCAAGAGCGGTGGCACACCGTCAGTGCGACCCCCCCGGGGTTAGCTTTCGCGAACGGAGGCAATGTCTTTGCGTGCGGCGTCGATGAATGCTCGCTTCAGCGAGAAGAAGTCGCTGCTTTCGGTCGGACCAGCAGCGCTCTGACTTTCGAGCGCGTAGTCCGCGACTGCTCGGGCACTGTTGACGACCGCCTCTGACGCGACAAGGGATATCTCGGCGAACTTGCCGTTCATCGCGTTCAGTTCAGTTGGTCTTGCAATCTTGCGCTCCATGGCCTCAACCACCAAGCGTTGTGCCTCTACGAGAAACTCGGCATACAGCTTCTGGCGCGACGCCATCTGTTCCTTTGCGAGCGCCAGCTTCCATTCATAGCTCTTGACGCTCCGCATAGCGAAGTAGTTGATGAAGCCACCGGTGAGCACACCGGCAAGTACGCTTGCTACAGGAAGTAGCTCGGATGCCATGGGGAACCTTTCGCGAAGGTCAGCGACGGGAGCCAGCCGCCGATGACGTTCGTACTTCAACCTGAGCGAAACGGTCATTCGCCGTTGAAGCTTACTTTGACCTCGAAACCAGCCTCGCGCCTCGCCGATGCAGGGGCGCCTGCAGCCGCGATCACGCGGGTAACGCCCATTTATGTTATTGGCTCACGCCCCGATTGTCGCGCTGGCGGTTTCGCTCCACCCTTGACCTGCCGCCAAACCTTGTCGCTGCGCGACGGCTGACTTCGTCCGCGGCGGCCCGTCAAGGGCAGGCGGGCCCTTTTCGGCGGTCGTGGCGACCCAGCGCAGTCCCGACGTACGTCGGGATAGTGGATGGTCTTCGCGCTGTCTCGCCGCGGTACGGTCCGTCCCGCAGTGCGATAGCGCCCGCACGTCAGTGCGGTCCGATCCGTACCCAAGTTGACGTTGCTCCGCAGCCCAATTGACCCAGACCCGAGGTTAACTTGGGTCGGGACCCAGGTCAAGTTGGGCATGGGCCCAGGTCAAGTTGGCCTGACCGCCAGGTCAACTTGACTCGGCTCCGCGTACGGCAGGCACGCGGGCAGCGTACGGGCGGTACGTGAGCGGCGTACGGGCGGTACGCGGGTCACGTACGGGTGGTACGCGGACCACGTACGGGTGGTACGCTAGACCGTCAACGTCGCGTCCAGTCTGGCGACCCTCAGCTCCCGCCTGTCGGGTCCGCGGCGCCGCTATCTCTTTCGAGTTTTCTTCTTGGCCCGCTTGGGCTTCGGCGGATCGTCGATCATCTCCAGCAAGTCGTGGAATGAAACCTCGAGGGCGCGGCAGATCTTTTCAGCGGTCGCCAGCGTCGCATTGTAGCGGAGGCGACTGCCTATCGAGTTGAGCGTCCCCTCGCCCACCCCGGACATTTCTGCTAGTCGCGCATAGGTAAGCCGCTCGCCCGTCCTCAGCCGATACGCCTCCATCGCCTCCCTAAGCTTCACGCGGATCATGATCGCTCCGGTTTGCGGCAGGCCTTATTATAATCACGAATTCTGTTGCATATCATAAAAGCACGTGCTATACTTGGATTCAGAAGTGCATTATGCCATTCATGGCAGAATGTGCTAGCTGAAGGAAGTGTCTCGGTCGGTGGACCGTCAACGCAACGCTGGCAGTTGTACGCGTTGTGCCAACCGAGTCGAGGCGTCCTCGCCCGGGCTAGCGTCTGCGCCTACACTGCGGACGCTGCCCGGTGCGCGGGGCTGCGTCGGTTGGCTTGACGGTCCGCCCGCGGCCCTTAGCGCATCGGGTGGCGTCCGTGTTTTTTGAGCTATCAGCTATCAGCTCTCAGCCGTCAGCCCTCAGCTTGCGGCTATCAGCCGCCAGAAGCGGACCGCCGCCCCTCTGCGCTCTCGGCGGTCTCGGCGGTTTGTCCGAATCTTCGGCGGGCACGGCCCGCCCGACGTAAGAAAGGGGGAAACGATGATGCTGAAACCCATCATCACCCGCGAGGGCGATCAGGTCACGCAGCTCAGCGACCAGGTCCGCTTCACCGACCGACTCACCGACGTGTTCCGCTACCGGATGGACCAGCTCGAAGCCGTCCACCGCTGGCTGGCCGGATACTTCGAGGCCGTCGGCATCCTGCTCCAGATCCCCGGCGCCGCCGACTACCGCCACCAGGAATACGCCAGCGACGACGACCTCTGGGACCTCATCTGGAACCCCGACGCCAAAAGCACGCTGAACGTGCTGGCCGCCACGCTCGAGCGCCTCGACGCCGGCGAATTGCTGCGTCAGGTCCCGGGCGGCGAAGGCCTCAAACGCCGCCCGCTGCCGGTCGAGGCCCGCGTCCGGCTCGCCGAACGCGACCGGCTGGGCCTGCTGAACGTCGTCGCCGACTGCCTGGACCGCTTGCTGGTCGTGCCGAATATCCCCGGCCAGGCGGAGACCTACGGGTTGACTGCCGAGGATGGACCGAAGCCGAGAGCACGTAGGGCGGGTTCCGCCCGCCGAACGGGTATCGCGGGTCGCGCGAAGAGGTGAACATCATGAGCAGGACGGCGGCCGCAAACAGAGCCCGACGCGCAAGCGAGGGTTTGGCGCACGACGGACGAGAAAGCCGCACGCCACCGGAGGGGAATGGCTCGCTCGCGCTTCGGGCTCGGACGGAGAGCGGCCCGGCCCACGCCGACAACGTGCCCGAACCGCCCTGCTTCGCACTGGCGGCGCTGCTCGGTGATCTCCGGCAGCATCCGGAGCTCGATCTGGACACGCTGGCGTACCACCTGCGGGAATCGGACGCGACGGCGGCGGACGGTTATTGCCACGCCGCGATCAACGAGGCACGCTCGTTTCTGGAGGCGCTGCTTGTCAGCATTGTGCACGCGGTCCGACGGGACGCGGCCCTTCGCGATTCCGATAGCGCGCTGCGCGACCGCTCGCAGAACGGGACGGCGTTCCGCACGTACCGGCGGTATCTGCTAGAGGCCGGGTTTATCGACGCGGACGAGAACGAGCTGCTGCAATACGTCTACAGCGTGGCCAGCGCCAAGGGCAGTCACCACGGCGTGACCGACGAGGCGTGGACGCGCCTGGCCCGCCGCATGGTCTTCACGACCGGCCAATACGTGATGCAGCGCTACGCCGCCTGGCGCCACAACGGCCGGCCAACAGCGCCGCCCGAGCGGCAACCGGCATCCCCGCGACGCCGCTGGCTGCCGCGTGCAATCAGAGGGCTTATTCGCAGCCGTGTAGGGTGCGTCCGCTGACGCACGATTCAGATGTGGGCCTGGGATTGGTGCGTGCGGGGCGCCGGGCGTACGTCGGCCATCCTTCGGCTGCGCGCAGGGCAGGCAGGGGGCCGACGCTACGGTTCGGCCGGTGCGGGGCCGGCCGCTACGGGCGGATAGCTGAACGCTGACGGCTGAACCCCGAACCCTGAACCCTCCGTTGCCCATTCGCGGGCGAGACGCCCGCACTACCGTATGCGGCGGTCAGGTCGCCGGGATGCTGTACTTGGCGATCTTGTCACGGAGGGTGGTGCGCGGGATGCCAAGGCGCTGGGCGGCGCGGGCCTGGTTGCCGTCGCACTGCTTGAGGGCCATGACGATCATCCGCCGCTCGATGTCCGCCACCGTCTCGCTCAGCCCGAGCCGGCCGGCTTCGGCCAGCTCGAGGGTCGGCGGGGCGAGGGTATCGCGGCGGTCCTTCGAAAGCGGCAGGATGTGCTCGGGGCGAATCTCGCTACCGCCGCAGAAGGTCAGGGCCCGCTCGACCACGTGCTCGAGCTCGCGGACGTTGCCGGGCCAGGTATGCCGCATGAGCTCGTCCAGCGCGTGCGGCGAGATGGTCACCCTGCTGTCACCGACCAACGCCGCGTGCTTCTCTAGGAAGTAGTTCGCTAGCACCGGGACGTCGTCGGAGCGTTCACGCAGCGGGGGGATCGGCAGGCTGATGACGTTGAGGCGGTAATACAGGTCTTCGCGGAAGCGCCCCTCCTTGACCAGTTGCAGCAGGTCGGACTTGGTGGCGCAGATCAGGCGCACGTCCACGCGGACTGCCGCTTCCCCGCCGACCCGCTCGAATTCCTGCTGCTCCACCACGCGCAACAGCTTGACTTGCAGCTCGGTCGGGATGTCGTCCACCTCGTCGAGCAACATGGTGCCGCCGTCGGCCAGCTCGAAACGCCCCGCTTTCTGACGGATCGCGCCGGTGAAGGCCCCCTTCTCGTGCCCGAACAGCTCGCTCTCCAGCACGGTCGGCTGCAGCGCCGCGCAGCTAAAGCGGATCAACGGCTTGTTGGCCCGGCGACTATGAGCGTGGATCGCTTCGGCGAACAGCTCCTTGCCGGTGCCGCTCTCGCCGCACAGCAGGATGGTGCGGTCGGAATCGGCCACGGCCCGGATCTGGCGGAACAGCCGCTTCATCGCGTGGCTGCGGGCAACCAGCCGACCCAACGTTTCGACGCGGTCGTTTACCGCGGTCGGCTCGCGCGTGGCGAACAGCCGCTCCAGCTTGGCCAGGAGCTGCTCGGTCTTGAACGGCTTGGTGATGTAGTCGTACGCCCCGCGCTTCATCGCCACCACCGCGCTGTCCACCGCCCCGTAGGCCGTCATCAGGATGACCTCCACCGCCGGCCGGCTACGCTTGACGTAAGCCAACAGCTCCAGCCCATCCATGCCCGGCATGCGCACATCGGTGACGACCGCATCGACGGGGTTGTTATCGAAGACGCGGCGAGCGGTCAGCGCGTCGGCGGCTTCGTAGACCTCGAAGCCCTGCTCGCTCAGCTCGATCTGTAGCGTGATGCGCTTGAGCGGCTCGTCATCCACCACCAGGATACGACCACGCATGCCTTCTGCCTCGCTCAGCGCCCTGCCCCTCACGCGCCGCGCAGCCGTCGCGACGCGCTACTCAAAGCGCGCATTGCAACGCAAAACGCCCGAATGATCAATCGGGCCGGACGTGCCAACCGCGGCGTGCTGTAGGCGTACGGCCGACGGAGACACCGGCCGCTACAGCGGCGACCTCAACCACGCCCCTGCCGGGGTCCGCGCCGGGACACGCCAGCAATACTCGGTTGAATTCCTGCACGCCGATTGGATATACTGGCAGTTGATGCGGCGACTTGAGCGCACGCGGTGGGATGGTGGTCAAGTCGCCGGGAAAGGACCTAACAATGAATAGCATTTGTATCCTTGCCGTTCTCGGCGTCCTGGGCGTCGGCGTAGCGGATGATGCCCGTTGCGGGCGAGCGGTGGACCAAGAGCAGGTCTGGTGGCTGCTGGAGGATGGTGAGAGCCCGGCGGCAGTCTGGGTGTTCTTCGCCGACAAGGGCATCACCTCTGATCAGGATTATCAGCGCGCTCTCGCGCGGGCGCAAGCGGCATTCCATCCGCGCGCCATTGAGCGCCGCCGGCTCCGGCGCACCTGGCCCGGCCTGTTCGACTGGCACGACTTACCGGTGTATGCAGGCTACGCCGAGCGCGTCTCGGCCACCGGTGCGAAGCTGCGCGTAACCAGCCGCTGGCTGAACGCGGTGAGCGTGACGGCCTCGTTGGAACAGGTCGCCGCGATCAGCCGCTTGCCGTGCGTGCGCGCAATCACGCCGGTGCGACGCGCCGTCCGCACCGAAGTAGTGCCGATCGAATCGCCGCGAGAGCCGGGCACGCCGCCCCGCGGATTCCACGGGCTGGCCGAGGAGCAATTGCAGCAGATCCGCATCACCGACATGCATGCGGCGGGATTCACCGGCGCCGGCGTGGTGATCGGCGTGCTGGACACCGGTTTCAAGCGGACGCACGAAGCGTTCACCCACCCGGAGCACCCGATCGACGTCGTCGCCGAATGGGATTTCGTCGATGACGACTCCAACGCCGGCTATGACCCGAACGACCCCGTCTTCGACGACGGCCACGGCGGCATCGTGCACCAACACGACCACGGCACCACCGTCCTCGGCACGATCGCGGGATACATGCCCGACGTGTATGTGGGCGGGGCCTACGACGCGTCGTTCGTGCTGGCCAAGGCCGAGGACATCTCGGACGAGTATCCGGCCGAGGAGGACTTCTTCGTCGCCGGCCTGGAGTTCATCGAGATGAACGGGGCCGACCTGGCCACGTCGTCGCTGGGCTACTGGGCCTGGTACGACTGGTTCGACATGGATGGGCAGACCGCCGTGACCAGCATCGCGGTCAACGTGGCTACGTCCAACGGGCTGGCCTGCTGCACGGCGGTGGGCAATCGCGGCCGGGATCACGATCTTCCCTCGCTGATCGTTCCGAGTGACGCATTCGAGGTCATCTCCTGCGGCGCGGTCGATGCGGACGGGGAGCTTGCCGACTTCAGCTCCAACGGCCCGACCGCGGACGGCCGCGTCAAGCCCGAAGTATTGGCCCGCGGTGAGATGACCGCCTCGATCGACCCGAACGACGACTACGCCTATCTCACGGCCGACGGGACTTCAATGTCCACGCCGCTGGTGGCCTCGGCCGCGGCCCTGTTGATCCAAGCCCATCCGAACTGGACGGTCGAGCAGATCCGCACCGCCTTGTTCTTCACCGCCGACTACTACGTCGAGCACGGCACCTACGACCCGCTTTCGCACAGTGGCTACGGCGTGATCGACGTGTTTGCCGCGTCACAGTGGGTCTTCTGCCCCGGGGACGTGAACGGGGACGACACCGTGGACCAGGCGGACCTCGGCCTCCTGCTGGCCGACTGGGGCTGCGATGATCCGGCAAACGGATGCGCTGGCGACCTGAACGGCGACGACAAGACCGACCAGGCCGACCTCGGCATCCTGCTGGCCGACTGGGGCTGCGGAACCTGACCGGCAGCGGGAGACCGGCCGATTCCGGTTCTGACAAAAGCGGTCGCGCGGGGCCGTGAGGGGAAGGTGACCAACATGCTCATTTGCGCGCCCCCCTTATTGGAGCACCTTTGTTATCGGGCCCGGGGCGGGCCGGTAGGGACAGAGGGACCAAGGGACGGAGGGACCAAGGCTGGCGGAGAAGACGCGCGTGCATGGAGGATGGTAGGCGGCGAGTTTTCAGTTTTCAGTGGTCAGTTTTCAGTTGGTGGCGATTGGCGCCGAATGGCGGGATTTGAGTGCAAAATGCAGAATGGGAGGGAGGGGGTTCGGGGTTCAGGGTTCGGTGCGTGCCACTGCTGTGCGTGCCGTGAGCGTAGCCGAAGGGGCAGTAGTGCTCGGCGCTAGTCACATGGAGATAATGTTGGAGAAAGCATCGTCTGGATCGAATATGAGACCGGCGCGCCGCACGCGGTCGATCTTCGTCCAGAACGGGATCAACTCCAGGTCACGGCGCTTGCGATCACCCGTGTATTGACTGACGTCGAGCATGTAGGCGATGTAGAGCTTCCCTGCACGACCACTGACGGTCAAACGTGAGGCAACCAAATGCAGAAGGCGAAGATCCACCAACTCGCCGATAATCCGCATTCCTTCGGTATCTCGATCTCGCTCAACAAGCAAGCAGTTAGCCTTCTTGTCCCAGCAGAAGTTCCGTACGCTACCGAACGCAGATTCAAGTGCATCTCGTTCTTCGGCAGTGTCGCGGCGTAACTCGTCGCGTTTGGACGTATCGTGCTCGCCAGCCGCGTTGTTCACATCTTCTGCACCGATCCGATCCCCACGTGATTTGCTGCCACGTTGAAGTCGCTCACGACCCACAGCAATCGAGCGACGAAAAATCGTGAGAAAATCGCGGACGACACCGCCACTCGCCAGCACCAGTCTTTCAACGCCACCGTCAGCGAGAATACTGCGATAGCTGTTCAGCCCAGATTCGTCGATCAGGTTGCCCAGAACTTTGAACAGGAAGTCCTTCGCGATGGCATATTTTTCAAGCGTAATGTCCAGGTCGATTTCATCGCAGTCATCCCCGAGTTTCATACCGATGGGAGGATCACCGTGCCGATACCACTCGGTTCGGTGGCGAATCGTGCCAATCTTGAGCCAGACGCCCTTGCCCTTAGCAATGCGATGAAAGTAGTCAATGACCTGGGGTTGGTCTGAACGCCGTATGTGATACAGGTCATCGAGGAAGACGAAGCAGTTTCCGCCCGCCAGTGCTACGATTTCCTCAAACAGCGATTGGTAATCCATTATGTGGCGATGCAAGAAGCCGATCTTCGAGCGGCGTGATTCCTCGGACTGACACTGCGACAAAGCGACTTGCTTTTGGGCTCCAGCCCCTGCGCTTACGCCGGCCGTCCCGGTGCCGACCTTGACACCGAGTTGCCCGCCACGCCTCGATTGGCTTTCGCGTGTCGTCGTGGTTTTCAAGGCAGCATCGTCACTTGAGTGCAATTGAGCCTCAAGATCCTCGATCTGGTTCTTCAGTGTCTGTCCAATCTCCTTGACACGCCGCTTGTTAAACGGTGGTCGATTCGGCTTGCCGCCGAGCCGTTTCCAAAACGAAACCTTGTTGGTCGGATTGAGGCCTGCTTCCACAAGCCACGTGTCGAACGCCCGAAAGGTGGCGATCAGTATGCTGAGCAATACGTCCGGGTAGCTGTGCCCTTTGAAAGTCTCAAGATCAACGAAAGCCGTAGGGCGTCTGTCCCGAGACAGGTCCTTCTTGGCCTTTCCCAAAAGGCTGGTTTTGCCGGAGCCACGGCGTCCGAAGACAATATGATGACGGCGTGCCTTGGCGCGATCCAAAGTTCCGCGGGCTGGCTCAATGAACTGCCCTGGCGCGCCGGTCGTTGCCCGCGTAGCTTCCTCCACAAGTGTCGCGAGCCGGTCCACCTGTGGTGTGTTGAGAATAGAACCCATTGTGACACTTTCCAGTACTGCTGCCTGCTTTCGGCAAGCGGTCATGCCGACCGTGGCGCCTCACACATATCCATCATATCCGAGAAGGGTCGCCCCAGCGAGCCCTACAGACTCGGCGCTGTGAGCCCTTACCTCCTGCTGGCTCCTACGCCCCAATCGTCGCGCTGGCCGTTTCGCTCCACCCTTGAGATGCCGCAAGGGGCCGCGTCGCGGCCGCGAACTTCGTTCGCTGGGGCCCGGCAAGGGACAGGCGGACCCTTTTCACCGGTCGTGGCGACCCAGCGGAGTCCCGACGTACGTGGGGATAGTGGGCGGTCTTGGCGCTGTCTCGGCGAGGTACGGTCCGGACCTCAGTGCGATAGCGCCCGCACGTCAGTGCGGTGCGATCCGCGCCTAAGTTGAGGTTGCTCCGCAGCCCAATTGACCCAGCCCCGAGGTTAACTTGGGTCGGGACCCAGGTCAAGTTGGCCTGACAGCCGAGTCAACTTGGCTCGGCTCCGCGTACGGCAGGTACGCGGGCAGCGTACGGGCGCTACGTGAACGGCGTACGGGCGGTACGTGAACGGCGTACGGGTGGTACGCGGACCCCGTACGGGTGGTACGCTAGACCGTCAACGTCGCGTCCAGTGTGGCCACCCTCAGCTCCCGCGTGTCGGGTCCGGGGCCGTGGTCGGCTACTCGCCGTAGATCAGCTTGCGAAAGGCCGGGTCGGCGCGGATGGGGTCGTAGTCCGGGTCGCTCCCGGCCAAGGCGCGATAGCGCTGGTCGAGCTCGATCGCCCTGGCCAGTGCCGCGACCGCCGCGGTCGCGGCCTTCTTCTCGGCCAGGACCCTGGCCAGGTTGTCGTGGTACCGCGCGCTCTTTGGGTTGATCCGGATGGCGGCATTGTAGTGCTCGATGGCCGCGTCGAGCTCGCCCTTGGCTGCCAGTGCGGCGCCGAGGTTGTTGTGGGCCATGGCATGGTCCGGCTCGATCCGCAGGGCGGCGTTGTATTGCTCGATGGCCGCCTCGAGCTCACTCTTGGCCTGGAGCGCGACGCCGAGGTTGTTGTGGGCGGCGCCAAGGTCCGGATCGATCCGCAGGGCGGCGTTGTAGTGCTCGATGGCCGCGTCGAGGTCACCCTTGTTGTGGAGCCCGACGCCGAGGTTGCTGTGGGTGGCGGCGTCGTCGGCATCGAGCTGGACCGCATCGAGCCAGTGCCCGAGCGCCTGACCGATCTCGCCTTCGTCGTACGCTTGGACGCCGGCGTTGAAGAACTGGACGGCCTTGACCTTGAGAGGATTGTCCGAAACCGGCAGCGGCTGCTTGGGCGCGAGCTGGGCCGTCGCCAGTTGGTCGCTGAGCCCCTCGATCTCCTGCCGTAGCGGATCGACGGCCTTGCTTACCTCTTGCCCCACATCTTTCTCGTCCAGGCCGACCTTGACGCTGGGCTTGAAGACGCTGATCGGCTTGTTGTCAATATCGATCTGGGGAGCGACAGTGGTCTCGGGGCTGACGGTCGTGCTGACGCCGCCTGCGCCATCATTTGAGGGCTTCTTGCGCTTCATGATCGCGATGACGATTGCGAAAACACCCGCCGTGAGCGCCGCCGCAACCGCGACGGTGAGAGGGTGGTCCCACTGAATCGCGCCGAGACACTCCATGGTCATTTGGCTTGCTCCTTGCGCGGGAGACCCCGCTGCTCGGGGCTGTGTTTGGCGTTGCGTTTGCTCATGGATAGCCCGCCCCAGCATCGCCCCGCAAGAACCAAATGCGGGGCCGCTATCTCCTTCGAGTTTTCTTCTTGGCCCGCTTCGATTTTGGCGGGTCGGGGATAATCTCGAGCAGATCGCCCGGCGTCACGCCTAAGTCCGTGCAGAGCTTCTCGACACTCGCAAGCGTCGTGTGCTTGCCGAGCCTGCTCCCGATCTTCTTGAGGGTAGAAACCGCGATACCCGTCCGCTCGGAGAGCTTTGCGTACGTCATCCGCTCTCCCGTCCGCCGACGGTACATCTCCATCGCGTCCCGCAATCTCACAATCAGCACAAGGTTCTCGTTTTTGATGCCAAGGGCTCAATTGCGGGAACTTTTCCCTTGACTTTGAGCCCTACTTGAGGTATCTTACATGTGGACAATCGAATCGGCCAACTTTACGCCGTTCCACCGTGAAGGCGGCGTAAGCGATTTGTTTTGGCAGGCAAACCGTCACCTGCCGGTTCGCACCGGCAAACCCACTCCTGTCGAAACGCCTCGCCCGGGTCAGTGTCCGCGCTTAGACTGCGGGCGCTGCCCGGTGCGCGGGGTTGCGGGAGTGGACTTGACGGTTTGCCCGCGGCCCTTAGCGCATCGGGTGGCGTCCGTGTTTTTTCAGGCATCAGCTTTCAGCTATCAGCTCTCAGCCGTCAGAAACAGCACAGCCTACCCTTTTGCGCCCTCTGCGGTCTCGGCGATCTCCGCGGTTCAATTCGGGGGGTTTGAAAGGGACCCATCATGCTCGAAGCGGACGGACGGAACTACTTGCTCACGCTGGCGTACTTTCAGCGCATCCCGGGCTGCGAGCTGTACGGCGTCGGAAACGGCGACGCCGACGGGATGCCGCAAGCGGCCGAGGATCTGATTCGCGCCTGGCGGCGGTCGCGGGACGAGCCGCTGCCGCCGGAGCTGCGCGCGGCGCTGGAGGCGTGCGACAACAACAGGCTCTTTAACGTGCTGGGCGTGACCATCGACCTGTTGCTGCGGCGCATCACGCCGGTGCGTCAGAACAAGCGCGCCCGCCGGGCGCTGAAGTTCCGCCGCCGCAACCTGCGGCGGGCGCTGGAGCGGACCGAGCAGCGGATCGCGGCGCATGACGCGGCGAGCAACGGCGAAGCGGTTGCAGCGGTCGGGGCCGACGGCTCCCACGCCGCGGCCGGTTGATCCCGGGTCGTCTTCGATCACCGCGCGGAGTTCCGCTATGCCGCTGGATCGGGAATCCGAGGCGTACGTGCTGGCGATGACGTTTCTGCTGCGCACGCCGGGGGCGCACGTGCAGCGGGTGATCTGCGATCCGGGCCGCGACCTGCCGCGTCCGCTGGAGGAGCTGTTCGCTCAGTGGCGAAAGGCACGCGAGGTAGTCTTGCCGGGCGAATTGATGCGCGGGCTGGCCGAGCTCGAAGAGGAAGCGGTCTACAGCGTGCTGAACACCTGCATCGCCCGCTTGCTGCGGCCGATCGCGGCGAAGCATGACCCGCGGCGACGAGACAAGGCGGTGTCAGGACGCAAATAAACGGCTGGTCCCGAACGACGAGTCACAGGAAGTGCTTGTTTTCGCCTGTCACCCATTGGATGCCTCTGCCAGATTGGCCGAAAACCCTTGGATTACGGGGAAAACGGGCACGTCTGATGCCATCGGCCGAGACTCCATCTGGGACATCCGGATTGGGTGGCGTTGCCCGCCTGTCCTCAACGGCGACGGCCATGTCGGTCAGGGCGACCTGGGCATCCTGCTCGCCGACTGGGGCTGCGGCACCTAACCTTGACACAACTCGTCGGCGGCGTTGCAGTCCACGCCATGCAGCGGCACAGCGGCGCACTGCGACTGTTCGTTGACGAGGCCACCATCTATGTCCGCGGTGGCAAGGGCGGCAACGGGTGCATGAGCTTCCGGCGCGAGAAGTACGTGCCCAAAGGCGGCCCGGACGGCGGCGACGGGGGCAATGGGGGGGCCGTGCATCTCGAGGCGCGCGCGAGCCTCAGCACGCTGCTCGACCTGGCCGGAAAGCACCATTGGCGGGCCGAAAACGGAAAGCACGGCTCCGGCAAAGACAAGCACGGCCGCTACGGACGCGAACTGATCGTGCCCGTCCCCACCGGCACGTTGGTCTACGACACCGACAGCGGCCGGCTGCTCAAAGACCTCGTCCATGACGGTCAAAGAGTGTGCGTGGCGACCGGCGGGCGCGGCGGACGCGGAAACGCACGCTTCGCCAGTCCCACCAACCAGGCCCCGCGCGAGTCCGAGCCGGGACTGCCCGGGCAGGAACGCACGCTGCGACTCGAGCTCAAGCTGATCGCCGACGTAGGGCTGGTCGGGCTGCCGAACGCCGGCAAAAGCACGCTGCTATCACGCCTGACGCACGCGCGCCCCAAGATCGCCGCGTATCCGTTCACCACCACCGAGCCGTACCTGGGGATTGCCGAACTGCCCGGGTATCGGCGGCTGGTGTTGGCGGACATTCCGGGTCTGATCGAAGGGGCCCACCAGGGGGCCGGGCTGGGCGACGCGTTCCTGCGCCACATCGAACGCACGCGGGTGATCGTTCATCTGATCGACCTCTGTCCGCCGGAAGGCAGCCCGACGCCGACCGAGGCTTACCACGTCATCCGCAACGAGCTCGGGCAATACAGTCCCGCGCTGGCCCAGCGGCGTGAAATCATCGTCGGCAACAAGATGGACCTGACCGCAGCGGCCGACGCACTCGACGAACTGTGTCA
>Ga0114922_10003813_pt1 | contig 14026 bp, 10 predicted proteins | sample AartaG_FD_100975 | JGI IMG/M metagenome (GOLD analysis project Ga0114922, IMG submission 100975) | Deep subsurface microbial communities from Aarhus Bay to uncover new lineages of life (NeLLi) - Aarhus_00045 metaG | ecosystem: Environmental > Aquatic > Marine > Oceanic > Sediment | place...
GATCAGAATGGGTAGATGCCCTTTCAGGTAAGAAATACAAAGGTGGGAAAACCATTGATTATAAAGTTTCAATTGATAATATTCCGGTCTTCACCAGAAATAATTCTGATTTCAGGATTGATCAGGATTAATTTCAAAGAAAACTTGCTTGAATTCTGAATGAGGTATTTCACCTTCATCCTGTACTTTGTGTCTTGCGCCTTTTATCTTGCGCCTTTTGTCTTTTATCTTTCCTGATAACTAACGCCTGAAATCCACTTTTTATAAAGGTATTCTTCAATACCACATAATTCGTTATCTGACAACTCAGAATCAAAAACGAGTACTTCTCCTATTTCTCCCTCCCAATGACCATCGGTAACTTTAAACGGTACATCAAGCACCTTGTCAAATACATAGGTCACGACATAAAAATTCTCAGGCATAGGATATGTGAGGGGATCTATTTCTTTACCATTAACCCTTACTGTTCCATTCAATATATGTGTGCTCAGATCACTGCGGAAAAGATTACCTCCAAAAGGACCTGTCCCAATAAGACTGTCCAGTTCCCTCCATGGGGCAGTTCCCTCGGAAGAGAAATCACTCTCCCTGCGGACCATGATAATAGTCTGATAATTATTCACTTCCTTGCTGAGCCTCTGAACCCATATAGTCCTCCAGCTAGCTATGGGTTTTCCATTTTGTGCATTGGGAAAATAATTGAACCAGTGAAAATCAATATCGCCAGCTTTACTTCTGCCTCCGTTTGCAGATCCTCTCCTGAACAAGCTTCCGTCCGGTTTACCATCTGCATTCAGGTCATCAGCATCCAGCCACATAATCATATTTGCACCAGACACCTCTGAAGGATTAAGTGGTTTAGCTTTCATAGCTTCTGATTCTTTTGTTACTGCAATACCAATTCTGTTAAGACTGATTGCTCCGCTATTCCTGCTTTGAACAGCAACATAATAATTACCGGGTTCAGGTGGGGTAAACTCAATTCCCCTGGCAACAGGTTTGGTTTTCCCGGGATAAAAGGATGAGTAATATAATTTTATCTTGCTATTTAAAAATCCTTTTTCAGAAAGTGTCATACAGCCATTTTCAATAATTCCATTCCAGGTAATATCTGCCGCTTTGGTATCAAAATGATAGTTGTCATCATATACTATCTTCTTTGTTATCTCATCTTCTATTTTGAGCACCTCGGCATACCTGCCGTTCTGTATGGTATTCAAGCTAAATTCAACAGGCATCTTATTATCTCCTTCAGAATAAATTTTCAGGGATATCCAGCTTCCAAAATCATTTTTTGTTGTATCCTTTATGAATATACCTCCCCTGTTTTCAACTATTGTTGCTTCTGCTTTACAGCTTACACCCTCAGCAGTAATACATATTCCATAGTACTTACCGTTTGGATAAACCGGAACATAATCAGGAATATTATCCTTATACCATAAATACCTGTAGTTCTTTTCGGGATTTGAGATCTTTATACTGCCATGACCCGAGTTTATGAATTTCAGGTCATTTGCATAAAAAGCATCAGCCTTCTTTATTTCAAAGCTTATATCGAATACAGAATGGTTTCGATCACATACCTTTAGAGAATATTTCCCGGGAATCAAGAAATCGCGAAATGGCTTATCCGACTTATGACCATCTGACCATTCAAAGGTATAAGGTTTCCTGCCTCCCTGAACATCGAAAGTGACGCTTCCATTGTTCATGTTCCCTGTTGAAGGTATTATTTCCTTTATCCCGGCATCAAATGGCTGTTCACATGATTTCAGAGTTATTTCCCTGGTGATATTGTTCCCATTAACATCACTGATCAAGCAGCTGTATTTACCATCTGACAAACCTTTACGATCAGCTCCCTCTTCCCCATCAGACCATTTAAAATCTGTAATACTCCTTTCAACTCCCTCAACACTGATATTCCATGAGCCAGTTTTATATTTACTTATTATCCTGGGGTTAAAATCTTCAATACAGGGCAATACTATTTCCTTTTCAATTTTCCTGTATTCTGCATCATATACATTTACTTTATATCTTCCGGGACCAAGATCCTTCCTTTTAGCTGTATATTTATCATCATCCCATTCATAAAAATAAGGAGCTGTTCCACCATTTACTTTTATTTCAATTTTACCATTATTGCAACCTGCAACCGGTTTAACAACATCAAGGTCAATTTCCATTTTGTTACCGTAATCTTTAGCTGAATCATTAATAATGACCCATTTGACAGAAGCTTCAGGATAATCAACAAAGGGTGGATCTGGTCTGACAAACCTCGATTCATCTGTGAGCATGCATTCCAGTTCATATTTTTCAAGGTTCCCGAATGATATATCAATTTCGTTGCTTCCCTGGCCAATTAGTTTTCCATTCAAGTACCATGACAATTTCTGCGATTTTTTACCTGTTTCAATAATATTAACAGCAAAATGAATTGTACCCGGTTTGGTTATATTCAGTATTTTGCGTGCCGGGTAAATCGAATCAAAGGGGTTTACCCACATATAGAACCTGCAAACTGCCCGCTGAACGCATACAGGGCATAATCCATCCGGGTCGCCAGCAAATGATCCTGCTCCCATTATACATCCCCTTGCAGTTGGTCTGTAGATATGATGAACCCGATGAGTTGCACCTTCGAAAAGCCCTATCTTATCTTTATTCTCAATTGAATATGGTGTAGGCACTTCAGTATCAGGATCAATCCATGCCCTCCATTTAACATTATCCCTTATAAAGTCAAGTTCGGTATTGGAACCTTCACCTCCCCTTCCCCATACTCCATTAGAAGTATATTCATCAGGCAGGCCCGGTGCTGTATGGCTAAATTCATGGATGAAAGCTTCTGTTTCCCTGCCTGCTATCATTGCATTTCCGGTACGAGTCTCAATATTACGGGCTGCTCCACCTCCGCCCCCGTCGGAATTTATCATTGCTAGACAGGAAACCCATCCTTTACCCTCAATATTCCATGGAAGGAACAGTCGGTCACGTATCTCATCCAGGTCGGCTGGACTCATACCATTTTCCCAGTCATACGCGGGCATTCCAGGCCACCATATGGCATAAAGGTTAAAGAAGTCACGATATTCAGGAAACGGATCAATTGCATATTTATCTCCCGGGATGAAAGTCCTGAATGCATGCTCTGCATCTTCAATAAACTCCTCTCTTAATTCAGGAGAATTATATGGATTCTCCTGTCCTTTTGTCCACCTGTTTATAACACAGAAATTGATTCTGTTATCTTTATCGCCTGTGATACGGATCGGGATAAGTTCAATTTCACCTTTTTCAAAAGCCTTGTCTATTTCAGTCATGAACCTGGTATCCTCAGTGTTTGCTGACCTTCGTGTAGTTACTATTACCGGACTGGTAGCAGGCATAAGAGGCACTCCAGTTTCAGCATCCCTGACCCTGGCTATATATTTAAACTTACTCTGAGGTTTAAGTCCCGATACACGAAAATTATTAGATCCCTGCCAACTGCTGCTGACTCCACCACCCTCGATGCATTCAAAACTGTATTCTACATTCCCGGATTCACCCACCTGCTTTGCACTCATAAATATCTCTTTGCTATATACAGAATGTGGTTCACACTTCCATTCCAGAGGATCCTTCCCTTTAATACTATATTGTGCACTTAGATCCGATTTATTTATACAATAAAAACTAATTATAAATATTTGATATAAAATCAATTTACTAATTTTTAAACCAATAATTTCCTGAAACATAATTATTTATTATTATACATAAAATAAACAATCAAATATATTTATTTTTCATTATATAACTACTAAGAGCTTGATATAATATTCGAAAAGAAAGGAAACAGATTTATTTAACTCACAAATTAAGATATTAGCCTATTGAATTATTATTTCTTCTTCAGGGAATCAAGTGTAATTGCGAATCTGGTACCAAGGTCAATAAATCCATTCGAATCATAATGCCAGGGGTCAGAATAGTTGTATGAATCGGTGCTGGTTACGATAGCTGCATTGGGATCATCCTCTGCAAACTGATGCTGAGCCTCGCGTACAATATCACCATGCTTCCAGACCATCCCCGATGAATCGTTTCCTGAATCGGATATTCTTCCGATCACTACGGGTAAATTCTCATCACCCAGAGCCTGCCTGATCAGTTGCATCAGCTCATTCAGGTTTTTATAATACCGTTGGGCAATTTCTTCAGTTACATCGGCATCACTTTCACCCTGCATCCATATTATTCCTGCCGGCATCAGCTTATCATTAAAACCGTCACTATCGATATCTTTAATATTCATAGCATTTTCAACTGCTGCCAGGAAATGATCATACTGGTTAATACCCTCACCATTCTTATAGTCAGGATCCCAGCTGCCAGAATTCCCTGCTGCTTCTTCATCGATAGAGGTTCCTCCCCTGGAATATTTCAGGATAGCAATGTCTGAGCCTGGGTTAAGTTCCTTCATCTTGCCAGCAAATGTGAGTTCGACACCAAACCTGTTAGAATAAGTATTTGACAATCCGTCCGAACTGAAACCCGCCCCGTGACCCGGTCGTAGTAAAGTCCATACTCCTTTCCCATCAGTTACAGTGTCATCAGGCATTGTATTGCCATGGAAAATCCAGGTATTTTCATATGTCCCTGACAGATCATCCGGTAAATCAGCTACATACCCGTAGCCATCCATATTTGATTGGCCACCAAGATAAAATAGCTTATATTCTGTTCCTTTTTCTGAATTACATGACGAAAAAATAATTATTACTACGAATAAAAGGATTGAATGTGTATTTTTCATGGCTATTTTAATTTAGGATATTTATGCTGGTAAATGTAACTAAATATTTATTTTAATCAGATCAGGATAATTAAATAATATAACCATATGGATACAGAAAGAATCTCGGGGAAGGATATGCTGGAGATAATTAAAAAGCGTCAGAGCGACAGAGGATACTTTGACAGAGAAGTTGAACAGTGGAAGCTGGACAGGATACTTGAAGCAGGACGTCTTGCTCCCTCTGCATGCAATTCACAACCATGGAAGTTTATCGTTGTAAATGAACCCGGATTAAAAAAGGAAGTTGCCAGAGCTGCAACATCCAAAGAGCTTGGATTTAACAAGTTTGTAGACCAGGCTCCAATTCTTCTGGTTATTGTAAAAGGTAAAGGCAAAGTTATTTCCCGTGTTGGAAGCTCTTTAAAAGATAAAGAATACTCCAGAATTGATATAGGTATTGCAACAGCCAGTATATGCCTGCAAGCCACAGCTGAAGGCCTTGGTACATGCATACTTGGATGGTTTGATGAAGAAAAGGTAAAGAGCCTGCTTGGAATACCCGGTCAACAAAGGGTCGAGCTTATCATTACCCTGGGTTACTCTTCAAAGCCATATCGCCAGAAACAGCGAAAAGGCCTTTCAGAGATTATAACATATAATAAATATTAAGATATAATAAGTCCATCCGGCTCCAATATGCAGGGCCAGAAAAATATTTATATGTCAGTTGCTATTTCTTTTTTTTCCTGGCAAAATAGATAATTCCACCTCCAACTAATACCACTGCTACTATACCTATAATAAGGCCGGTTGATGGTCCCTGTTTGCCGTATTCAAGGTCATAATCAAGTATATCATTCATTTTGGTACTGTCCTGAGTTTCTCCGGTCTCTTCAAGAAAGGTTTTTTCCTGATCCTGTGCGTTAATAAAATTTGCATTTAGAAAAAATGCAAGAAATACAACTATACTTGCAATAATCGATTTTGTTTTCATATCAAATTATTTCTTAGTTTAATAATTTTCCTGTTAATTGCTATTCAAATCTGGTTCTTTTGTTTTTAAGCTTTTTTCTGAAAAAATCAGCCTTTTTAAAATCTCCTGTTTTCTCATAGCATGATATTAACAGGGGTACAATATTATAATATTTGTTATTATCTTCCACTATAGAAAGGCATTTTTTTAGTGCATTTTCATAATGCCCTCTATCATATTCCATCTGTGCCTCTATCATATTGATCTTTTCGCTCCATGGATGAAGTTTACTTGCCTGTCTGATTATCCTTTCAGAGGCTAAAGTATCGCCTCTCTTATAATAGCATTCTGCCAGGTATTCAAATAATACAAAGTTATTGGGATCATTCCCAACTGTTTCTTCCAACAAGTCAACAGCCCTGTTGCAATCACCATTAATGGCATATTGAACACCTAGAAAGTCATTATTATTCCTTCGTTTAACAATAACAACCAGGGGGTTGTCATATCCATCTTTAAAAACCTTAATAATATTAGCAGGCTTCCACAAATCATTATTCAGTTGACAGGGATGAATATAGTTAACCCCGAATATGCCATATTCCCAAGCTTTTTCACTACGATTGTCAAAATGAACGTATTTCACATTAATGTCTTCCCTGTGTTTCAGATATAATGAAATATCAAAATTTGATGCAATTTGTATTTTATTATCCTGTTCAGGTATCTTATCATCAAACCATTTAGCAGCCTTCTTCATTCCATGCCAGTAATAATCATATTCATAACTACCCCATGCTTTGCTGTTCCTACCTGCAAGAACATTAAAATATACATATGCTGTGTCCGGGTTGCGTAAATAATGCAATACAGGGAATAATGATATAAGAATGAGTATTACGGTCATCAAGGCGGATAGAATTTTATTCCTGCTTAAATAAATTGCCGCGTTCTCTACACCAACAGCACTGACCACAGCGATATTCCCAGCCACGAAATACATCTGTCGCCATCCACTATACAGATTTGAGTTAATTGTAATAACATAAATCACGGGGAAAAGCAGGGTAAACAGCACAATACTTTCTGAAAAGCAAACATTTCCCTTTCTTGCAAACAGGCTAATGATATACATAACAAGCCCCAACAGGATCACAACAGGCAAACTTATCATCAGCCATGTAATAAGATAGTTGCCCGGCAGTGAATTACTCCAGTACCATTCTCCGCAGAAAATCTGACGAATACTAATACTGTAATGCTCCATCAGGTAAAGACTTTCAAAAGGGTGAACTAAAGGATTTATTAATCCATATGGCCAGAATATTAATCCCAGAAAGTACCCGGCAATAAGTACAACCAGCAATTGAGCAATTAATCTGAGCAGGATTCTTCTATTCCTCCTCGAAAAAAGGTCTTCCTGTCTGTTCATTAACATCCATACGATGACAAAGAGTAAAAGATATGGATAAATAATTAATCCTCCAGTGCGAATAGATATAAGGAAGGCAATGGAAAAAGACAGGAGAATGGCATTTCCCCAAGGGACTAAGGGCATTCTCTTAATAAATCTTATCAATGACCATATAGCGAAAACATAGCCTGCTCCAAAGGTTATATCTTTCAGATTATTACAGTATTGCCCCATTACCGATGGAATTAGCATCAGAGCCAGTCCCGCAAGTATAGCAGTTCTGAACCGGCCACTTATCTCAAAAGCCATTAATGAAGTAAAGAGAACAAACAACCAGCCAAATACCGCACCTGTTATATGCCTCACCTTATACTCATCAATACCTGTCAGGCCACTATTGATAAGGGCTGTAAGGTTATCGACAGATTGCCCGTAATATTTAAGGTTCGACCATGGAGTATCTAAACACTTCTTTTTCTCACCAAATGTCCGGTACCATTCCAGAACCTTCTTGGAATGGTTATAATGTAATGGCTCATCAATATTAATGGGAAAATCCAGGCTAAGAACAATGAATAATGGTAACAACAGAGCTATGAAACACCAGAACACTCTCCTGCTATACACTCCTTCAGTACCACTTTTACGCATAATACGGTAATATTATATGGAAAACAGCAGCATTCAAGACGTACATCTACCGTATTAATTATATATTTTTCGGACTATGTACGATGGTCTGTCCTGAACCTCTTTATAAACCCTGTAAACATATTCGCCAATTACACCCATGAATATCAGTTGCAATGTACCAAAGAGGTAAATACTTATGAATGTTGACGACCAACCCAGTGGAGCAAGCCCCAGTATTTTTGAAACAAGAGCATAAACCAGGGCCAGGATAAAAACTATTAAGCTAATGATACCCGTTATTAAGCAAAGTCTTAGTGGCCATTTTGAGAATGAAAAAAGAGCATCGCCTGCCATAGATAAAAGTTTCCTGTACGTCATTTTAGGTGCACCATCGGATCTGCCCTGACGTTCATAGTCAAGGTAATCAACCTTAAATCCGGCATATGATCTTAAACCGGGAAAATAACGCAGTTTCTCACGGGCATTTATTATTCCTGCTACCACTTCCTTTTTCATTATACAGAAATTTCCTGTATCATAGTTCTTACTTCCTGCAAAACGTGGTTCAATAATGTTATGGAACCATTTAATAAGAAATCTTTTTGGCCATCTTTCCGCTCTTGACGTTCTTCGACCCACAACTATATCCAGGTCATTCTCTTGTAGCTTATTAACCAGGGCTGGAATAAGCTCCGGAGGATCCTGCAGATCCCCATCCATAACAATAACCAGGTCGCCCCCGGCATATTCAATCCCTGCATGCAGTGCTGCCTGTAATCCGAAATTGCGGGAAAGTGAAATAATCTTAATGCCTGGATTTTTCCCCCTTTCTGCAAGCAAAAGGGCAAGGGTGTTATCCTCACTCCCATCATCAACTGCAATAAATTCAACAGGATAGGAAATATCAGACACAGCATTTCCTAACCTGTCAAACAGTTCCCTGACAAGGTTTTCTTCATTATATAAAGGAAGAACGAGCGATACCACCATTAATCAATGTTTAGATATCAATCCATATATTATTTTCATTGCTGGATTTTACTACTGCTTCAATAAATTTCATTCCCCTCACACCATCAACAACATTTGTAAACTGACCCTCGTTTAGTTTCTCACCTCTTATCGATTTCGCTGCTCCCTTGTATAGGTTTGCTATTGCTTCGTAAATACCTTCAGGATGTCCGCATGGCATCGTATGGGATTCTGCTGCAAATGGTGAAAGATAAACATTACCCGGTTTATAAATCTGTCTGGGTTTATCATCAAACAACATTGTCAAATAATTCGGATTCTCCTGTTCCCATTTCAGGGATCCTTTTGAACCATAAACAGCAATAGTAATATTATTCTCCTCTCCTGTTGCCATCTGACTGGATCTCACTACACCAAGGCAATCCTGGTCGAACCGTAGTAAAACAGTACCATCCAGGTCCAGCTTAGCCTGGGGAACTACTTTGTTCAGGTCTGCAAGTACCCGCTGAGTTTTTAGGCCTGTGGTATATTCAATAAGGTTAAATGCATGAACACCAATATCACCCATACAACTGGATATTCCTGATATTTCAGGATTTAAGCGCCATACACTGAGATGAGTATCAGCGCCATGCATTAGGGGATTAACCCAGCCCTGATAATACTGGGCATCCACTCTTTGAATTGTTCCAATAATATTATCCTCCTGAATCAGCTTCCTCATTTCCCTGATCAAAGGGTATCCGGTATAAGTATGTGTAAGACAGAATGTAAGTCCTGTTTTGTTAACCAGATCCTCAAGTTCTTCTGCTTCAGCAACAGTCATTGTCATAGGCTTCTCGCAGATAACATGAAAACCATTACTTAACAATTTTTTAGCAGCACTGAAGTGTAAATTATTCGGAGTAACTATTGATACGGCCTGTGTCCTTTCCTGCTGAGGTTGTTTCAATTCACCTTCAATAAAGACATCCACGTCTGGATAGGTCCTGTCAAGGTCAATTCCTTCCAATACTGCAAATTCTTTGGACTTTTCATAATCAGCATCAAATACTCCCGCAACAAGTTCATAATCATTGCATATACGACTGGCACGCCTGTGAGCATCACCTATGAATGCTCCCAGGCCTCCTCCTATCATTCCATGTTTAATTCTTTTCATACAATAACTCTTATTATAATTCTACCGGTTTCTTTTTCCTGTAAACAACGTACAATATAGAAAATCCCACAATCAATATCAATGGGAGCAGACCTATACTCCTGAGAGCCACATCAGTACCACTCACTTCCATTACCCGACCCATTACAGGCAGGAACATTGCTGTTGAAACAAATCCTGCTCCTCCAAGTAAAGATAAGCCAAGGGCTCCGCTCCGAGGAATATATTCGGAAGTAAACCCGAGCATTGTTGGCCAGAAGTAACAAATACCTATTGCAAATAATACTGCACCCACTATTGTCATTGCAGCTGTATCAAATAAGCTGAGAGTATATATACCCAGAGCCGAGAAGGTAGCAGAAAACAGCAGAACACCGACCGGGTTTATTCTGTGAATGAGTTGCCCTGCAAAAAATCTTCCTACCGCCATAATTCCTGATATGAGTGCAAGAATGAGCATTGGGCTAACACCAGCGTTGTCAAGCAATGCATTTACCCACTGATTAGTAACAAGCTCTGTAGATGAGGTAAGAAGCATAAACGAAAAAATAACAGGAAAAATAACATTTGCCTTACGTATAAATAATGCCTCTGCAATAGATACAACTGCGGCAAGTCCTATCAGTGCCAGATACATCCAGCCTTCAGGGAAAACTATAATATTTGTTGCCAGTAAGAACATAACTGCCATTGTGGTGATTACACTAACCGGTGCTCCAATGGCATTAAGCATTCCCTTATATGTAACACCACTTGCAACTCTTTCTGTTTCAGGTATTTTCTGGCCCAGGAAAAGAATTCCATAAATAGCTAGAGGTATAAACAGAAGACCAACATATAGCTGCCAGGTAAAATTCAATTTATCCATCAGGAAGAATGCAAGCAGGCTGCCAATTACAATTCCGCCAGGAAACCAAACATGGAACCTGTTAAGCATCCTGGTTTTATCCTTGGGATAGATTGTTGCAATAAGTGGATTTAATGAAGCTTCAACACTACCGTTGCCAAGCCCAATAAATACATTTGCAATAAAAAGAGTCTGCTTGTCATGTGCCAGCACAAAGATAACAGCGCCAATAAGCTGAAGTATAAAAGCCGCCCACACTATGGTCCTGGTTTTTACAATATCAATGATAAATCCTCCAACAACCATTGCAATTGTAAATCCCCAGAATGCAGGACTGAATGCCCAGCCAATAACTTCTTTAGATAAACCAAAGACACCACCATCAGCAACAGGCCCGAATATTTCCTCAATTTTGGCCCTCATTGCAAAAGTTAGTGCAGTAACTAGCAGTGCAAAGCAACTACCGACAAATAGTCTTAATTTGTTATAATTCTTTTCCATAAAATAAAATTTGTTTGGTTAGTACTAGCTAATTGTGTGTGTTTTATTCTTTTTCAAATGCTGAATCGAATGCAATATCAGAAGGACTGAAATCTATCTGTTTAACATAATCACACGATTCGATAGCGCCCTGCTCGCGGTCCATCCCGCTGTCTTCCCATTCAACTGATAATGGCCCATGATAACTTATCCTGTTCAGTGCTCTGATTATCTTATTAAAATCAATATCTCCCCTTCCAATACTCCTGAAATCCCAAAAGCGCCTAGGGTCACCGAATTCAGTATGGCCACCAAAAACACCAGCTTCAACAGGCACATCACTCCATCCTACATCCTTCATATGTACATGGAATATTTTATCTGCGAACCTGTCAATAAACTTAACGTAGTCAACTCCCTGATAACCAAAGTGGCTAGGGTCATAATTAAAACCGAAAGCCGGGTGATTATTAACTGCCTCCAGTGCTCTTTCTGCCGATGCAATATCGAATGCTATCTCCGTAGGATGCACCTCAAGGGCATATTTCATTCCCAATTCACTGTACCTGTCAAGAATAGGTATCCATCTCCTGGCAAATTCCTCAAAACCAGCATCTATCATTTCTCCTGGCGTAGGTGGGAAGGAATATAACAGGTGCCATACGGGGCTGCCGGTGAATCCATTAACTATTTTTATACCAAAGCGTTTTGCAGCCTCTGCCGTCTTAATTATTTCCTCTGCTGCTCTCTGTCTGACGCCCTCTTCATCACCATCACCCCAAATATAATCTGGGAGAATACTCTTATGCCTTTCGTCTATCCTGTCACAGACTGCCTGTCCTACCAGGTGGGTTGATACTGCATAAACACTCAGGTTATACTTTTCCAGTATTTCACGTTTCCTTGCACAATAAACTTCATCAGCCTTATCAACTTCGAAATGATCGCCCCAGCACGCTAATTCAATGCCGTCATATCCAAATTCCGAAGCTTTTTTACAGATTTCTTCAAAGCCCAGATCAGCCCATTGTCCAGTAAATAATGTAACCGGTCTTTTCATTACGTTAATTTTTTGTTTAACAATTATTTAATTCCTAATTGGATTTGTCAGTCTTAAAATAAAATATTATAAATTACATATTCCTTTTCATAATATCTGCTTATGTTCCCTTATGTTGGATGCCTGGCTCCGGCACTTTAATTTCCATTTCAACATCACCAAGCTTATATTCTTCAGGACCCAGTTTAAGGGTTGAATTCATCATCTCATCCCAGGTGATTTTCTTACCGGTGTATGCTGATATTCTTCCCATAATTGCAGTAAGGGTTGAAATTGCGGTGCGCTCAGCCTCCTGAACAGGATTATTTGTACGGATGGCAGTTGCCAGGTGAATATGCTCCTGAACATAAGGTGATACTTTAACTACACCGGATGATACACCGTTTGCATTTAAGGGATATTCATATTTCCATTTCACCGTTCCATCCGGGTAGAATATTGTATTTTCACAGTTTGTATAACCTTCAGATCCCATAATTATCTCGCCTATACCATTCTCACAACCATCAATTTGTCTGGTAGTGGATTGGGAATGGAAAGCATCGCCATAGTCAAAATCAACATTAAAAAAATCGTACTGATCACCTGTCAGCCTTCTGTGACGGCCACCAAACCCAATTGCACTAACCGGGTGTTTTCCGGTGAACCAGTTTATTATATCAATATTGTGGACATGGGTATCCAGTATATGATCACCACAAAGCCAGCAGAAATTATTCCAGTTACGGATCATATATTCCATATCGGTCCATCCTTTTTCCCTTGTTCTGAACCACACATGCGATTGCATCCACCAGGCCCGTGCCGAGATAAAGTCACCTATAGCACCATTTGCTACACGCTTGTAGGTCTCTACATAATCCCTTTGATGACGGCGTTGAGTACCTGTTATAATTGTCAGCCCTAGTGATTCGGCCTTTTTCGAAGAAGCCATTACTGAGCGTGCTCCCACCGGATCAACACTTGCCGGTTTTTCCATGAAAACATGCTTTTTAGCAGTAACACAGGCCTTCAGTTGCTCAGGGCGGAAGTGAGGAGGTGTTGCCAGAATTACTACATCAACATCGGTCTCGAGTAATTTTTTATAAGCGTCGAAACCAGAAAAGCAGTTTTTTAACGGTACCTCAACTTTACCATTGGCAAGTTTTTGCCTGCATTCCTTTACCTTATCATCAAATACATCTGCCAGTGCTATAATCTCAAGATCCGCACCAGCTGCAACAAAATCGAGTGCTGCACCTGTTCCCCTGTTTCCACATCCAACAAGGCCTGCCTTAAGTTTTTTTCCGTCAGGGGCCCTGTCCAGAAGAGGAGGTAATCCAAGCGCTTCATTATCTAATTCCTTTTTACACGAACCAAGGCCTGCTGCCCCTATTGTGGTAATAGCACCTGCGGCCACTGCTTTACCTAAAAATGATCTGCGGTCCATAATTCACTTATTTTCTTTGAATGTTATACGTTTATCCTGTATCTTACCTGTCGACCGGGTATTCACATAAAACCCTGAATCCGACGTTCTTGCAATCGGAGTACCACCATTTACTCTTAGGTATCTGAGGATCAGTAACCAGCCATTCAATAGTCCTGGTATGATCCCTGTTAGCCACCCTTACCTCCCTGGCTGAATGATTAAATGCTCCTCCCCTAATAACATGTTCTTCTCCTGTGCGCGGGCCAAAAGGATTATTTA
>Ga0114922_10003814_pt1 | contig 14020 bp, 11 predicted proteins | sample AartaG_FD_100975 | JGI IMG/M metagenome (GOLD analysis project Ga0114922, IMG submission 100975) | Deep subsurface microbial communities from Aarhus Bay to uncover new lineages of life (NeLLi) - Aarhus_00045 metaG | ecosystem: Environmental > Aquatic > Marine > Oceanic > Sediment | place...
CGAGCAGATGCTCAAAAAATAAGACAAAGGGAAGAACATCCTCCACTGCCAGGAGAGGCAGGTCCAAACGCAAGGGACCTCTGACGTGTCGTATCACCGAGCGCAAAATCAGGCTGCCTTTCTCCGCATGCCTGCGAAACCATATTCGGGTGATGAGAGAGAGGATCAGATGCAGCAGTAGGGCTACGGCGACCGCGCCGACGAGGAGACCCCCGCTGAGAAGCAGTTCCCGCCAGTTGCTCAAGATGTTCTGCCAGCTCATATCGTTCAGTGTAGACAATTTCTAAAGAAAGGAAAACAGAGGGTTGCCGGACAATCGGTACAGCGGGGCGCTTCCGGGTCTATCCCAGCTCGATCTGGCGGGCCCGCTCTTTGAGCAAACGGCTGAAGGAAATCTTTGGAGCCGCCTCTTCCGGCCGAGCCTGGATGGTCATTTTCTTGCCCGTCGCCGGGTTTACCACCACCCGAGCTTTTCGGGGCGGACGCTTTTTCAAGTACAATCTTCCGATCTTTCCTAGGGGTACCCGTTCACCGAGCAAAATTCCCGATTCGATCATTGTCAGGTAGTCCGTCGTTATCTGGTGAGCCTGTTTCTGAGTCAGCCCGTTCTTCCTGGCCAGATAGGCGACGATCGCCTTGCTGTTGAACTGATCGGGCAGGCTCTGGCCCGGTGACAATACAGTCCTGTTGATCTTGACAAACCCATTGGTCAGGAAAATCGTGGCCTCCCGGATGCGCTTCTCCTGCTCCTCCGCACCGACCTCCGCCGGACACACGGCGATCTTCAACAGGCTGGAGGTGCTGCGGATCTTGCCGCTGGAGAACTGAGCCTCTTCGTCGATCCGTATGTCTCCGTCCAGTCCGCTTCTCTCCGTGATCACCAGGTGGGGCACATCGGCGCGCAGAGAGATACTCGCGTACTCCACCCGTCTGCCGCCCCCGGAAAGCGTACCCAGGCTGATCAGGGAACCGGAGTAGGACAGCAGCAGCGCTCCTCGCGGATCCTCCCGGGTAAAAAATTCGATCTCCTCCATGTCCAGCGCCCGGATCTGCTCTTCGAACAGCCTTCTCTTTTCCAACCATACGGAAACCATCTTCTGGAAGGACTCTTCGGTATCGGGGAGTCCCGAGCTGCGGGTGATCTTTTTCAGATGGGAGCGTACCGTCGCAGAGAGCTCGCGAATCTCATCACTCATCGCTTTCCTCCTCGGGAGCCGGTGTGTCGCTGTCCGCCTCGTCGATCCCGTGATCGGCCAGCCAGGCCTTGGCATCCGCCCAGAGGAAGCGCAGCTGGGTCTTCCCGACGTTTAGGAGGTAGCCGTGCTTCAGGTTTTTCTGGATGTACTCCTTTTCCTTGACCCGAGTCTTGTTCAGGCTGCCCAGATCCACCACTGTGAAGTGGTCGCCCCGGAATACGACCTGGCAGTGCTTTCGGGAGATGTAGGGATCGGGAAGATGGAGATCGCACTGCGGATCCCGGCCGATGGTTACTGTCTTGCGGGTGATGGGGAAGATCTCTCCCTCCCTGTCACCGCTTAAGATCTCAAGATAAACCTCCGGCGGAAGGTTGTCAGGCTCCATAAGGAATCCTCCTTGTACAATTAGTGTACTCCATACCTGCAAAGAAACAAGGGAAAATATATTTAATACGCTGTCCTTTCTCCTCTGGTGGGCTATACTAGAAAGAGAAAACCCGCGACGAGGAGGAACCCATGGGTGAGTATCTAGATCAAGTTCCAGCAGAAGTGCAAGATCACATTCGGCAGATCACCAAATCTTCGGGCCTGCCCGACACCGATGAATCGGTGGAGATGATCGCCCAAGGCTGGTTGGAGAAAAAAGAACTGTTCGAAAATCAGCTGGCGGAGATGAATATGGAGGAGGTCGAGGAGCTCGATCAATTCGACGAGCAGGCCTGCCTGGCCATGACCTATTCCGGATCTCTTCTGAACATCGGCCCGGTCCGGGAGGAAGGGCGTACCGTTCAGTACGCCAGCATCGGCCTGCGCCAGGACGTGCCGGAAACGGCGAGCAAAGACAACTCCCAACTAACGAGTGATGTGCGTGTTGGAGAGACGGTGAGCTTCTCCGTCGGACCTATCCAGAGCTCTTCACCGATCTTCAAAATCGCCGTTACCACGGGAGATCTGGAGGCCGAAGAGCAGGAGGAACAGATCACCAAGGCGACTATGATCCTTGCCGAAGGATTCGTCGAGGTAAACAAAAACCTGGATTTGGAGTAGACTCAAACTGGAACCCGGAAGTACAGCCGAGCTCAAGAACAGGTTGAAGCTGATCTTCGGTCGGGATCGACCTCCGGAGCCGAAGGAGCTTCTCGAAGAAACTCTGGCAACCGCAGCGGTATTGGACGACGAGCCGGAAGAGATCCGCCCCCGGGATAGGGGAGGTCTGCCCGGAGGGCTCCTCCGGCTCTACCCTGAGATCTCGACCATACTGGTGCCGGATCTGCATGCCCGGATGGAGCTGGTCTTGAGCGTTCTCGCCTTAAAAGACGAGCAGGGCAGCCCGGCGGTAGACAGAATGGCCGCCGGCGAGCTGCAGATCCTCTGCCTCGGGGATGGTTTTCACGCCGAAGGCAGAGCAGTCCTGCGCTGGCAAGCTGCACTGGAGGAGTTCAAGGGAGGATACCGCAAACACAGCCATATGGATGAAGAGATGAGGGAGAGTCTCGGGGTCATGGAGATGGTCATGGCCCTGAAGAGGGAGTTCCCGAATCATTTTCACTTCCTCAAAGGCAATCACGAGAACGTTGCCAACGAACAGGGAGAGGGTAACTTTCCCTTTCTCAAGTTTGCCAACGAAGGGCTCATGGTCAAGATCTACATGGATCACTTCTACGGAGAGGAGATCCTCAAGGCCTACGCCGAGCTGGAAAAGAAGTTTCCCCTTCTGGCTGTGGGCAACAACTTCCTGGCCTCCCACGCCGAGCCGGCTTGGTTTATGCAGGAACAAGAGGTTGTCGAATACCACAGGCTGCCTCAGGTGGTGTACGGTCTGACCTGGACGGACAACGACGAAGCGGAACCGGGAAGCGTTCAACAGATGCTGGATCACTATCTGGAGCCGGAGGCTGCCGACACGGCGTACCATTTCGGCGGGCACCGCCCCGTGCGGGAAGGCTACAACTTGCGATCCGACGGCCGTTACGTGCAGATTCACGATCCGGACCGTTTTGTAGTAGCCGTACTGCCCGCAACCGGGGCGATCGACTTGGATCGAGACATCCATGAATTGGATAGGGAGGCGTTTCGAGAACTGATCGATGATGAAGAAACCAGATAGACCAACCAAAAAAGTAGGCAAGTACACGATTGTCTCAAAAATCGCCCAGGGCGGGATGGGGGCGGTGTACAAGGCCAAACACCCCACCCTGAACCGGTTTGTCCTGCTCAAGAAGCTCACCTTGAGGGGCGGTCCTCAGTTCATTGAACGCTTCAGGCGGGAAGCCCGCATCATGATGGACTTCAAGCACGATCACATCGTGCAGGTCTACGACCACTTCAAGGACGGCTCTTCCTACTACATCGCAGAGGAGTTTGTCGACGGGATATCCCTCGAGCAGCTGATCAAGCGGGAGCGCTACCTCTCCAACGAAGCAGCGGCCCTGATCTTTTACGAGGTGTGCAAAGCTCTCAATCACGCCCACGAAAAAGGGGTGATCCATCGGGATATGAAACCCGGCAACATCCTGATTTCCAATCAGGGAGAAGTCAAGCTGGTGGACTTCGGCATCGCCACCTCGTTGGAGGACAGCGAAGAGGGTCTGACCCGGGACGGCATGACCCTGGGAACACCCTCCTACATTCCTCCGGAGCAGATCGACAACGCCAAGAGCGTGGACAGGCGAGCTGACATCTACTCTCTGGGGGTCGTGCTCTACGAGATGCTCACCGGCAAGACTCCCTTTCCCGGCAGCTTTACCGCCGAAACCATCGCCCTGATCCACAAGGGCAGATACACCCCGCCCAAGAGAATAAACCCGAAAATCGCCCCGGCCCTGGGCAAGATCGTCGCCAAGGCCATGAAGCCGAACCGGGGGCGCCGCTTCCAGGACCTGCGCCAGATCATCCGCCGGCTGGAGCGGAGGATCAAACGCCGGGACCCAGCTTCCGTCAAACGGGCGCTCAAGCGGGTGATCCAGGGCAGGGAGATCGGGGACATCTACAAGCCCAGACGCACCTGGCTGTTCTGGGTTTTTATAGCACTGATCCTGGGGGCAGCCGTTGCCGCAGGGGGCTACTACCTGTACCTGAAGGGGTACCACTACGAGATCCTTCAACCCGATCGATACGGATCCCTGGTTACCTCCGCTCGAATCCCAGCTTCTTATAAGGACCCGGAGGACATCTACATAGCCGCCGTGCTGTACCGGGAAGTAGGGGGAGAACTGGTACGCATCGACAATACGGACTTCCGCTTCCGGGTCAAACAGAACGCACAGCAGGAGGACACCTATCTACTGGATTCGGAACGGCTGTACCTGGAGACGGGCCGGTACAGGCTGAAGGTGAATCTGGAGGGCCAGCTGCACTGGGAGTCCTTTTTCCTCGGTTCCCGTTCTCTCCAGAAACAGCATCTCGATACTTCCTCGGGACAACATATCGAGATCCAGCTGGAGCAGACTCCGTCCCTGCCCCTTGAAGTCCGCTATACCGTATCGGATATCCGCAGCGGTGAAGATTTGAGCGACTCCACATCCTTTTTTATTTTCATGAATGAAAGTTGGATCCGGTGGAATCGTAGAATCGCCACCTCTCTGACCACCGGTGCCGGCTACCGTTTCAAATTCGAACGAGCGGGCTACTACCCCCAGACTTTCAACTTGGGGATAAAGCCTTACCAGCCGCTGCTGCAGCTCCAAGTCCAGCTGATCCCCTACCCCGGCAAGCTCACCGTCAATTCGGATGCTGACGGGTTGCAGATCCTGCTGGATGACTCCCAGGCTTACCTGAGCGGCGGCAGGGACAGGATCTACCAAGCCTTGGAACCGCTGGAGGCGGGAACCCTGGAGCTGTTCCTCGATCCGGGGGAGTATCTGTTGACGGTGAAGCGTGACGACCGGCTGTCCCGCAGCCTCCCCGTCACCGTGCTTTCCGATAAAACCGTGCAGATAAACGTACGCTATGACAAATCCGCCAAGAATCTTGATGTCACTATCGAATAACAGGAGGTGCCTATGAGCACAGGCTTGCGGAGACTTATCCTACTCTGTCTTGGTATACTCGGCGGGGTGGCGGCCTGGCCGCTGACCGAGTTGATCGTGGCCGGTCAGGCCCGTTTTCCCTCCTACCTGCTGTTCGTCGCCGTGCTCGGCGCCGCGGTGGGAATCCTGATGGGTGCCTTCTTTGGAGCCGCCGCAGGGATCTTCGCCCGAGTCAAATCGAGGATCCTGGTCGGGATGTTCGTCGGGGCGATCATCGGCCTGATCGGCGGGATCATCGGTCTGTTGATCGGTCAGGCGGCGCTGTTCCTGATAGGCGGCCGATTCTTGAGCTCCTACCGCGGCTTCCAAAGGGTAGGGCTGCCGATATCCCGGGCGATCGGCTGGGCTTTCCTCGGTATCTTCGTGGGCTTGGCCGAAGGTTTCCGTGCGGGTTCTGCAAAAAAAATGAGCATCGGTGTGCTCGGCGGCCTTCTCGGCGGTCTGATCGGTGGATTTGCCCTGGAGTACTCTCGGTTGTATCTGCCCCAAGCGTTTCCTTCCCGTTTGATCGGCTTGGTCGTTCTGGGGCTGGCCATCGGCCTGTTTTACGGGATCATCGAGCGCAGCATGGCCTTCGGGATTCTGAGAGTGTTGAACGGCCGCTTGAAGGGCAAGGAGTTCATACTCAACGAGAGCCGAATTCGAATCGGCCGGGCCAAGCGCAACCAGATCACCCTGGAACCATACGAGAACCTGGCGGATCGCCAGGTTCAGATCCGCTTTCGCAGGGGCGAAGCGCTGTTGACCAACCTCGAGCCGAAGCACCCTGTATTGGTAAACGACCAACCCGTAACCGAGCACCGTCTCAAGTATGAGGATGTTCTCAAAATCGGCTCGGCCAAACTTTTTTACAGATACGACTAAAGGAGGCGCTGCGATGAAAAAAACGATTATTATCCTGGCACTGTTCCTGATCTGCACCGCCGCCTTCGGCTACAACCTGCGACTGTCCCAGATCGACGCCTCCCGGCTTCTCCTCACTCAGACGGTCCGGCTGTACGTGAGCGTTACCGACGATCTGGGGGTACCCGTGAAAGGTTTCGGTCCTGAAAGTTTCACGATCTTCGAATCCCCGGACGGGCAGGCTTTCGAGAGAATCGAGGGTCTCACCGAGTTCAAACCTCAGGCGGCTTCCGCCGAGGGTATCAATTTTCTGCTGTTGATAGACAACTCGGGGAGCATGTACGACACCCCGGAGGGCCGCCCAACGGAGGACGCGGCACGCATGCGCATAACCCATGCCAAAACCGCGGTCCGCACCTTCCTCGGCAGCATGACCAGCCCCGAGGATACCGTCGGGCTGGTGGCGTACAACACCTCCTACACCCTCCTGGCCTCGCCTTCCGGTGACAAGGGCCAGGTTGCCGGTTTCCTAGACGGAATCCAAAAACCGGGTTCGGAGCAAGCCTACACCGAGCTGTACGCCGCACTTACCCTGGCGGTCCGGGATTTTCAAGGACTGGGCGGCCGCAAGGCGATCGTGATTCTTTCCGACGGGGAGAACTATCCCTATTTCCAGCATTCGGGGAACCCACATCCCGAGTTCGGAAATAAGATCTACGCTTATACCGAGCCGATCCAGGCTTGTGTGGAGGAGGGAATCTCGGTCTACGCCGTCAACTTCGCCGCTGAAAAGGACGCCAACCTCGAGGCCATTGCCCTGGAAACGGGAGGCACGGTGTTCGACGCCCGCAGTCAGGAGGAGCTGGCCCAGGTGTATCGGCGCATCCACGAGCAGGTGGCCGGGGAGTACCTGATCGGCTATCGGGCGACCATGGCTCCCGCAGAGAAGAAGTATGTCCGGGTTCAGGTTCAGGAGAAGGGACAGTCCCAGCAGGCCACCCGCTTCTACTTCTCCAGCACAGTGTTCGGATTGCCCTATGGCAAGGTCGGGGTGCTGCTCATCATCCCCTTTGTTCTGGCCTTTTTGGCGCTCTGCCTGATCTCCCTATTCAAATTCGAAAAGAAGAGGGGACCGGCGACCCTCGAGGTCCTGAAAACAAGGGTGGGACGGGCCCAAACCCGAATGATGCCTCTTGGTACCAAGAAAACGGTGATCGGAGGCAGCCGCGATGCGGATCTTACGATCGTCGGCAATCCCGGCATCAAGGAGCAACATGCCACGGTGCTCTACGACGCCAAGAAGAAAGCCTACACCGTTGTCGGCACCGGCGATCTTACCGTGAACAACCGGCCGGTCAAGACCAAGGTGCTCGAGCCGGGTGACGTGATCGACGTGGGCGGCGCCACCATCGTGTTCGACGACGGGGAGGTTTGACTCGTAGCGGCGGCCGCGGCGGGTCAGAACGACCCAAAGGACAAACTGACCCATCGAGCTTGTCTACACTGCTCGTCATTGTGGTTAGCTGTAAAATTATCCGTGTTGCTTCTAATTCTCTAGATAATCAATGGGTCAGGGACCAGTTTCGGGAATCTCGGAAAGATCACAGCTGTGATAAAAAGGCTTTCGCGTGTGGGTGTTCGGCTTGACCGCGGGGTAGGCTCCCTCTATATTTTTTCTATAACGATGAAAGGAACCCGGCTCAATGAATACAGTGAACGCGGGCCCCTCCGGGCCACAACCTGGCCCAAGAATCCTCACCACAACGGTGGGCTCCTACCCCTACCCGGCCTGGCTGGCCGCCATGCCCACCGAACAGTCCCTCCTCGATGCCACCCGGGTAGTGGTGGACATCCAGAGACAGGCGGGGATCGATCTTCCCACCGACGGAGAGCTGTACCGCTTCGACGTCAACCATCCCGAAACCAACGGGATGATCGAGTACTTCATCACGCCCCTGGCCGGAGTCTGTACGGCGATCGGTCACAGCGACTTCCTCGAGTTTCAGCGCAAACAGGGGATGGGCTTCCGCCGCAAGCCCGCCGGTGTGGTCGAGGCGCCTCTGGGTGAGGGAGCATTGAACCTCCCTGCGGACTGTGAGCGCTCCGTATCCGTTGCCGGCAGCAACCTGAAGTTTACCGTCACCAGCCCCTACATGTTGGCCAGTACCCTCCTGGACAAACACTACGGGAATTTCGAAGCCCTGCTGATGGACCTGTCTAGGGTTCTGGCGGCCCAGGTCGCCGACCTGGAGTGCGCCTGTGTCCAGGTAGACGAGGCGAACCTGCCCGGCAATCCCGAGGAGGGACCGCTGGCCGCACGGGCCGTCAATCTGCTCTTGGATGCGGTAGGCCGCGGATCCGGCGCTGATTCCGCCCGAACCGGCGGCCGACCCCAGAGGGCGGTGCACCTCTGCTTCGGCAACTACGGCGGCCAGACCATCCAGAGAGGCACCTGGAAGAGCCTGATCGCCTTTCTCAACGAGCTGCACGTGGATCACCTGGTTCTGGAGCTGGCCCGCCGCCCCGAGAGCGATCTGGAAGCGCTGAGGCAGGTCCGACCTGAGATCAGCCTGGGTCTCGGGGTCATCGACATCAAGGTCAATCAGGTGGAAACCCCCGACGAGGTAGCCCGGCGCATCGAGAAGGCCGAAAAGGCCCTGGGAGAGGGCCGTGTCGGCTGGGTGCACCCGGACTGCGGTTTCTGGATGCTCCACCGTTCGGTGGCCGAGCGCAAGATCGCCGCTCTTGTTCAGGGCCGGGATCTGTACCTGGGTTTATAATATCCGTACAACCACGGCCGGTTTTTTGTCTTGCACGATGTTCGAGGGATTTATCGCTTCTCTGCTGCGGTCATGTCGAGATTACCTCGGACTATTTGATGAGTTCTACTACTGGGCGCCGGCAACTGCAAAAGAAACAGAGGTCGATTTCCTTCTGCAGAGGATATCGTAGTCGAAGTACTCCGCCGGAACCTCCGTTCCGGTCTTTCGCGTTTACTGTCTGTTTTTCGGCTGCACAGCCTCTGAATAATCCTTAAGGATCATGCGGATACTCGCCTGGATCAGCTCCTCCGGGCTCGCTGTCAACCGCCCTTCGCGGATTTTCAGGTAGTGCCGGGGCAGATATTGGCTGAGGAGAGTCAACGGGATGGGCACTTGCCTGATGTTGTTGAGAAGAAGCGCGATGGCGCCCCTGACCATCGGCACCTGCCAGTAGTAGCGGATGCGGTCTGACAGACTGTACTTCCGGGACAGGTAGACTTCCTGCGGGCTGCCTTTGTAGTAGCTTTGCCAGTACTCGGGATTGTCACTCATCGCTTTATCCAGGAACAAGCCCAGCTGGGACAGACGAGCCTTATACGATCCACCCAATAGCTCCTTCTCGATGCTCTCCAGGGCGAACAAGCACTCCCGCATGGCGAAGGTCAGGGCCGGTCCCACTTTGAGAATCGCCACCCCGTCCTCTACCAGCTGCCGGAGAAGCTCGGGGCGCTGGTAATCGGTGGAGTGCCCTTCGAGAACCAGATTGGAATGATTTCCAGCCGCGGCTGTCAACTCCTTGGCCTTGGCGCGGTCGTATTCATAAACATTATGATCCCCGAACTCCACACCGGGCTGAACCACCACTGCGATGACCCGCCTCCAGGCATCCTGCAAACCGGCTGCCTCGAACTCCCGCACGCACGTGGAGACAGTTTCCTCGAAGTCATCGACTCGAGTTACCGGCACCGCTTCCTCTTCGGCCTGAATCCCTCCCGGAGGCGGCACGTCGGTACCGATCACGTACACCGGCGGAGAGCCGTTGATACCTGCGGCGCCTGAGCTTCCCGATTCCCCGAAAGCGGTCTCCGCAGCCGCCGCCATCCGAGCTTCCCTACGAGCGATCAAGCCCGACTCCAGACCTCCGACGGAATCCACAGGATCTCCACCCAATGGCATGCTGGCATCGAGGTGGATCTTGGTATATCCGGCCTTCACGCAGCCTGCGATCAGATCGCAGGCTTTTTGCATAGCCTGTTCGGCCGGCTCTTTTCGCCACGGATAAGGACCGAGATGGTCGCCGCCGAGGATGATTCTATCCTTGGGGAAATCGACTCTATCCGCCGCGTCGAAGAGGAAAGCCCGAAACGTGGCCGGATTCATTCCCGTGTAACCGCCGAACTGATTGACCTGGTTCACCGTGGATTCGATGAGCAGCGGAAGGTCATCGGCTCGAGCCTGGGCCATGGCCGCGGCAACCACCCGCGGATGGGCGCTGCAGATCGAGTATATCCCCTGCGGATCGCCGCTTTTCTGCGACTCAATTAGTTTGCGGAAAATCTCCGGTGTAGTCATGCCAGCGACCCGCCTTCGAGCATGGCGGCGACGGACGCCTTTGTGATCTCCCCCTCCATGGGACCGAAGGCTTGGGCGTTCAAAGCTCCAACCGCGGCGGCCAGTCGAGCCGATTCAACCAGACTCCGTCCGTCCAGCTGCCCGCAGAGAAAACCCGCATCGAAACAGTCCCCCGCTCCGGTGGGATCGACTTCTGTTACTTTGAAGGCGGGAATCTCCTCTTTGCCATCAGGGGTGAATACTATACATCCGCGGCTGCCACGCTTGAGCACGATGACTTCGAGAAGATGTCGCTGAAACAGCTCGGCTACCGCGGTTTCCACTTCCGCCTTGCCGCTGAGCAGCAGCAGCTCGTTCTCTCCGGGGAAGAGGATCGAGCAATGCCGAAGTATCGGACCGACAATCTCCTCCACCTTCCGCCCTCCGAGAAGCTCGAAGCGGATGTTGGGGTCGAAGGTAATCCGGGCGCCTTCCTGAGCGAAAAGCTCTACAGTTTCAAAGACCCGTCGGCGGAACTGCTCATTGGCCATGAGGGAGCAGCCCATGACGTGGAAAAATTTGGGATCCATTCCGCGTACATTTTCCGCCGCCGGTGTTCGAGCCATGACCGCAGGAGTACCATCCCAGTGAAAGATAAATTTGCGGGATCCATCCTCGAAGTAGGTAACAAATGCGACTCCCGTCGATTTGTTGGCAAACACCTCGATGAAATCGGTGCGTACGCCGTCTCTTTGAAAACGGTCGAGGAGACAGCGGCCGAAATCATCCTCTCCCACTCCGCTGATGATCGAGGCGGAGTGTCCGAGTCTGGCCACGGTATCGATGAAGATACCCGTGGCGCCGCTGGGGAAGGGACCGCGGAAATCTCCCTGTTCGTAGAGGGTCATTCCCGCCCGAGGCCGCATGATCTCGACCAACAGCTCTCCCATGGTCCATACTTCGCTCATACACTTTCTCCTTGAAACAACTCAATCACGAATCAGAGTGTGGTAATCGGGGAAGACCTCGTTGAACAGCTCAACAAGCTGATCCTGCGCCTGACCGTAGCCGGCATAATTGATTCCGCCGGCTTTTTGGACTGTTTCACATGATAAAATGGCTTTGAACGTTTGTCAATTTTGTGATAATTTGCCGGGGACCACGAAACCGAGGAACGAAGTATGGACCATGATGCGAGAACACATTTTTCGGCTCTGTTCGAGCAGCGAGCGGAGTTAATCCCGTGCCGAAGCTCCCTTGAAGCCGCCTTTGAAGCGCTGACAAGCTGCTTCCGGGCTGGAAACAAGCTGCTGATCTGCGGTAACGGCGGCAGCGCCGCCGACACGGAGCACATCGTCGGGGAGCTGATGAAGGGATTCCGCAGCCGCCGGCCTCTACCCGAAGCCGACGTCGCCAGGCTGCGAGAGCTCTACGGCAATAACGGTGAGGACATCGCCCGGCGATTGCAGGGGGCCCTGCCGGCCATTTCCCTGGTCAGCCAGATCTCCCTCGCCACCGCCGTCGCCAACGACGTGTCCGCGGACATGGTGTTCGCCCAGCAGGTCTTCGGCTACGGCAGACCGGGGGATGCGTTGCTCGCCATCAGTACCTCCGGCAATGCCCCGAATGTGATCAACGCCGTGAAAGTCGCCCGAGCGCTGGACGTAAAAACGATCGCCCTGACCGGGGAGGGGGGGGCTCTGAAGGAGCTTACCGAGATCTCTATCAACGTTCCCGGCGGCGACACCGCCCGGATCCAGGAGTACCACATGTCCATCTACCACACCCTCTGCGCCGCCCTCGAGGCCGAGCTGTTTCCCGGATAGAACAGGACCCAATGAGTCCATCGGAAAAAAATATCGAAGATCTGCTTGCCCGGCTTCCGGAACTCCGCATCGGCATCATCGGCGATTTCTGCCTGGATACCTACTTTTTCGTGGATATGTCGGCTTCCGAGACCTCCCTGGAGACCGGCTTGGCCACTCGGCCTGTCACAGAGCAGCGCTACTCCCTCGGCGGGGCGGGCAACGTGGCCGCCAACCTCAAAGCCATGGGTGCCGGAACGGTTCGGAGCTTCGGGGTTACCGGAGACGATCCTTTCGGCCGGCAGATGCGGCGCATCATGCACGATACGGGCATCGTCGACTCTGAGCTCCTGGAGCAGAAAGTCGGCTGGGACACCCATGTGTTCACCAAGGTTCTCATCGGCGAGCAAGAGCAGCCCCGGCTGGACTTCGGCAACTTCAACCGCCTGCATTCGGCAACTGCAGATCGACTCTTGTCCGACCTGGAGCGATGGCTTCCGCAGCTGGATATTCTCATCGTCAATCAGCAGGTTTTCCGCGGGATCCACAGCGACGACTTTCGGCAGCGGCTGATCGCTTTGCTGGCCAAGCACCGTGATGTACTGTCGATCGTGGACAGCCGCAGCTACAGTGCGGAGTTCAGCCCTTGCCTGCGCAAGATCAACGACCGAGAGGCGGCCGCCCTGTGCGGTACGGAGCGGGCGATAGAGGAGGAAATCCCCCTCGAGGACGCCCGGAAATACGGAGCATCGCTTTACAAGCGCTGGAAAAAGCCTCTGTTCCTGACCCGGGGTGACCGGGGCTGCCTGATCTGCGACCCCGAGGGCTGCCACGAGGTCCCCGGGCTTCTGCTTCTCTCCCGCACCGATACGGTCGGGGCCGGAGACAGTTTTCTCGCCGGGGCCGCGGCCGCCTTGGCCGCAGGATCGAGCCCGCGGGAAGCGGCGGAGTTCGCCAACCTGGTGGCCGGGGTGACGGTGCAGAAGCTCTTCATCACCGGAACGGCCTCACCCGAGGAGATTCTGTCGCTCGCGGCGGAAGCCAACTACCGATATCATCCGGAACTGGCCGCTCTGCCCCAAAAGGGGCGATTCCATCAGGACAGTGAAATCGAGATCGTAAACGAACCCCCCGGCGGCCGAAGAATCACCCACGCTATCTTCGACAACGACGGGACCATCTCCACGCTCCGCCAGGGTTGGGAAGAGGTGATGGAACCGGTGATGATCCGCTCGATCCTCGGCGACCGGTGGCGGGAGATCGACGAGACCGGCCACCACCGGGTACGAGAGCGGGTTCGAGGCTATATCGAGAGGACCACGGGAATCCAAACCCTGGTGCAGATGCTGGGCCTGGCGGAAATGGTGCGGGAGTTCGGCTATGTCCCGGAAGAGCAGATCCTCGACGAGCACCGCTACAAGGAGATCTACAACCGGGAGCTGTTGCTGCGGATCGACAAACGGCTAGACAAGATCCGCAGGGGCGAGCTCGGCATCGAAGATTTCACCCTGAAGAGGGCGGTCGATTTCCTGCAGGCATTGCACGAGCGGGGTGTGGAGCTGTATCTGGCCAGCGGCACGGATCAGGATGACGTGGCGCGGGAAGCGGAAATACTGGGATATGCCGGGCTGTTCGAAGGCAGGATCTACGGCGCGATCGGCGATATCAAGCATGAGCCCAAGCGGAAGGTCCTGGAGAGCATCCTGGCGGATATCGACTTGGGAGAGGGCGAACAGGTCGTGACCTTCGGGGACGGTCCGGTGGAAATACAGGAAACCCGCAAGCGAAACGGACTGGCCGTGGGAGTGGCCAGCGACGAGGTTCGCCGCTACGGA
>Ga0114922_10003815_pt1 | contig 14019 bp, 11 predicted proteins | sample AartaG_FD_100975 | JGI IMG/M metagenome (GOLD analysis project Ga0114922, IMG submission 100975) | Deep subsurface microbial communities from Aarhus Bay to uncover new lineages of life (NeLLi) - Aarhus_00045 metaG | ecosystem: Environmental > Aquatic > Marine > Oceanic > Sediment | place...
AGAATAATTCGAATGACCCCCCAGTCTGAAAACATCTTTCAAAAATCAATCAAAGTCCTACTCCATTTCCCGAATCAGGCTCGACCAGGTTTTGAATCAGGATCAACCTCTCTTTCCGTTAAGACTTGTTATAGATAACAGTGTTAAGAAGGAAAATTTGGGACACAGGCTCGACCCGACCCATTAATATTTCTCAGGAGATCAAACATAAGCTTACGCAGATAACATGTGTTCAAGGGGGCGAAACAATTTGCTTGTTTATCCAAAATGGCTGTCATACTCTTTTACGCATTCTTGCAGGCAGGATACCCATCTGGTCCCGATACTTGGCGACAGTTCTTCTTGCAATCTGAAGACCACCCTCTTTAAGGCGGGCCACGATTTCCTGATCGGTGAGTGGCTTGGAGGAATCCTCGTTTTCGATCATCTTGGCTATTTTATCCTTGATTCCACGGGCGGAAACATCCTCGCCGGTATCGCTTGCCAGGCCGACACTGAAAAAGAATTTAAGCTGGAAAACACCGCGCGGAGTCTGGCAATACTTGTCGCTGGTTACCCGGCTGATCGTTGACTCATGCATGTCAATCGCTTCGGAAACCTCGCGGAGAGTCAACGGCTTAAGCTGACTAATCCCGTGTTCGAAGAAACCGCGCTGCTTGTTCACGATATAGCGCATCACTTTGAGCATGGTTTGCTTGCGCTGTTCAATCGCCTGGATCAGCCAGTTTGCGCTGTTCAACTTATTGTAAATGAAATTTTTGGTCTTTCCTGTGAAATTCTTGCGATCACGGGCTATTTCCTGGTAGGCGCGGTTCAGTCGGAGCCTGGGAAAATTGGAATCGTTGACATAGACCATGTACTCGCCTTCGACCTTCTCCACAACCAGGTCCGGAACGACATAGTTGTCATCCCTGCCACTGCTGTAAAGCCTGCCAGGTTTGGGTTCCAGATGAGCAATCTCGTCAGTAGCGTCCTGAATCTTTTTCAGACTCAGACCAGTAGCTTTGGCGATCTCCTGCCAGTGCCTCTTGGAAAGCTGCTCGAAATATTCGCTCACAAGCTTGCAAACAAGGCTGTCTTCCCAGCCCTTTTCCCTGAGTTGAATCAGCAGGCATTCTTTCAGATCGCGTGCGCCCACACCCAGCGGCTCCAGGGTCTGAACGAAACCCAGTACATGCTCGACTTCCGCCTCCTCCATGCGTAAGCGGAAGGCGATCTCGGAGACTGAGCTTGTCAGGTAGCCATCGTCGTTGATATCCCCGATTATCTCTTCACCGATCCGGCGCTGGTTCTCATCAATCTTGAGAAGAACCAGTTGCTCGGTGAGATATTCATAAAGAGAGCGGCCATCGGAAGGGGCTTTCTCATAGAACTCCCTGTCGTCGACTTCCTGGGCGAAATTATCGTAGTCGAAATCATTTTCTTCGAGGATTTTGTCCCAGTTAACATCTTCCTGGGTCTTGGTTGTCAGGTCACCACCCTCGGAATACTTATCTATCGAGGATTCAACATCTTCAGCCACTGGATTATCTTCCCCGAATGAAACATCTTGATCATCGTCTTGCCCGGAGCTCTCTTCTTTAGAATCTTCAACCCTGGAATCCTCTGGCAATTCTTCCTCACCCTCTTCTCTGGAATCCTCTTCAGCTTCCACATCGGTCGTTTCCACACCCTCCTCGGATTCCTCAATCAGCTCCAGGAACGGATTAACCATCAGTTCCTGTTTCAGGTGCAACTGCAAATCCAGCAAGGGCATCTGCAACAGGTCCATCGCCTGGTAAAGTCTCGGATTGATCGTCATCTCCTGGCGGTACTGGAGCTCCATACGATGCTGAAGTGCCATAGCAGACCAACCTTGGTTACCAATAACCTAAAACAGCGATCATTAAAGGGCTTTCGAAATTACTTTTTCGAACTCACATCCTGAAATCATGTCCCAGGTAGAGTTTTCTTGCAGTAGGGTCGTTTATCAGCGTTTCTGCATCACCGCTCAAATGAATCCTTCCCTCGAACATGATATAAGCCCGGTCTGTGATCTGCAGGGTTTCGCGGACGTTATGATCGGTAATCAGAACTCCGATACCGCGCTCCCGCAGCCTGGAGATTATTCCCTGGATATCATCAACCGCGATCGGATCGACCCCGGCAAAAGGCTCATCAAGCAGAATAAACTGGGGCTCGGTAATCAAAGCGCGGGTGATTTCCAGCCTTCTTCGTTCCCCTCCTGAGAGCGAGTAAGCCTTTCTCTGCCGGAGGTTTTCCAGGCCCAACTCCTCGAGCAATTCGATGCAACGCTTTTTTCTATTCCGCCGGGAGTAATTCAGAGTCTCGAGAATCGTCAACAGGTTTTCCTCAACCGTCAGCTTCCGGAATACCGAGGGTTCCTGGGGAAGGTATCCGATTCCGAGACGAGCCCGCCTGTACATCGGCAGTCCGGTAATTTCTCTTTCCGAAAGGTGAATCCTACCGGCCTCAGGCCTGATCAAGCCCACTATTATGTAAAAAGTGGTTGTTTTTCCGGCTCCATTTGGTCCGAGAAGGCCTACAACCTCTCCCTTTTTTACCTCCAGGTCAACTTCGTTCACAACCCTGCGCTTCTTATAAACCTTGACCAAACCTTTTGTGTGTAAACAGGGTTCCGCCTGTGCGGAATTCTTATTCAAAGAAGTTATTTCTGGCTTAATAATGCTTCGTCCCTTGGCTCTGGAATCAACGGCCGAACAAATCTTTCAATGCCGGTGTCAAAATCTAAACGTCTTTTTACAAATTTCATGCCATCTCTTTGATTAATTCTATCCCAAAACCAAGTCAAAGTCAATAGGATTTATCATGGACTAGAGGCTGTCATGGTGGGTTTTGAAACCGGCAGAGTCAGGTATAACAGTCATCCCAACCGAACTGTCGGCAGGGAGAAAAAGCCCGCGACCGCCGTCCGTGACCTCTACCGTTCCTAGCGCTCCATCACGCCAGATTAACAGCAACCTGGTTCCCTGGATGTAGGTTACGCCCGATTCGGCAGTCTCCCTGAAATAACTCCTGGCGTTACCAAGCGCAACAATACTGTCAAGAGCCTCCTCGCCGAAATAAAGCTCCAGATTGTCACCCTCGATCCAACTGCCTATTGCGGGCTCCTCGTCAGCAGAAATTCTGCCCAGATCCCGCCTTTCGCCCTCGAAATAGAATTCTCCGCGGGCATTCCGCACGGCGTTGATCCGTTTCAGCCGGCGGCTGTCTATAAACACATCGAGAAGCTCGCCTTGCAAATTGTAACGGGGATTCTCCACTACCGGCGGACCTTTGCGGAAATAGCTCACTCCCGCAACACGATCGTGAAACAGGCTGTCCGAGGTGATACTAAGGCTGTCATCCCAGAGCCTGACCCTGCCGATTGCGAACAGGCTGTCATTGGCGTAACTTTTCAAAATGTCGCTGGTCAGGTAGTATGGGTCCAGGGAAAGCGTATCATCGGCCTCATAGTAAGTAACCCTGGGCCTTCCGGAAAGGGTTAAAAGGCCTGTCTTGCGCTGGTATAGCGCGCTTGAGGCGACAGCCATCGAGCCGGACTCCACCTCGAGCATCTCCACATTGCCTGTTGCACGCAGCGTTTCGCTTCCATAGTCGTATTCCAGCTTATCGGCCCGTATTTCCCGGAGGCTGTCTCTTGCCACCGCCCGGCCCTCGACCGCCATAAGCTCTGAGTCCCGGTAGTAATCTCCCCGCAGGCCAGTGCCGGAAAACTCTTTGGTAGCCCACCTCAAGCTGCCTAGCGCCGTGTAATGCGCCTGCTCCACGTAATAGAACAGGGTATCGGAATGAAGGATGCGTTCCGTGTCAGTGAGAAAAACCGAATCGACACAGAGAAAGTAGCTTCCGGAGGGGTAATAAGTGAGGCTGCCGCACTCGATGCGCGAAGAAACCCGCACAACTTTTACATTGCCCTGAAGGATAAACCTTTCGGCACCAGAGGGGTCTTTGCGCTGGAACAGATGATCGGCTTGCTCGATGGTGAAGGGAATATCCTGCCGGTTGGCCGCGGTTATATCAACTGGGGCACGTTGAGAATTCACCGAGGATAGCTGGAGGAACAGTTCGGTGGTTAAAAGCAGGACAATGAAGTTTCTAAAAATCTTCCCCGAGGACATGTATGTCTCCGGTCGGGTTTTTCACTTCGAGATTCTCGAACCCTGCATCCGCCTCGATCCCGTCGCCGAAAACCACTCCCCGCGGGCTTCGAATCTCCACTGCGGAATCGCCGAGGATGCGGTTATCTTTCTTTTTCCAGACCAGGTGTTCGGTGAGCAGCGTTTTCGTGCTGTCGCTGGAGATCACCACCACCGAATCCATCGCTTCCATATCCCCTGAATCGGTGTGGATCCATCCCTTACGGGAGGTCATCACGGATTTGATAGCACCGGTCTGGGTATAGAAAAGCACGACCAGGTTTTCGGCTTTGAAAAGGCCTTTTGCCGTATATTTTTCGGCCCGGTCGGCCTGAACCCAGCCTTTCTTGATCCCGCTTTCGGTGATTGTCATCTCGAAGCCGTCGAAAATCTGGTCCGGTATCTCAACGCTCTGTTCCCCACCGGGTACCTGAGCGATTTCCTTTTCCCCGCAACCGGCAGAGAGAAGACAGAGCATTATGAAAAAAACCCCGGCCAATATTCCGGCGGTGGATGAAAAAAGGCTCGAAATCACCATTTTTTCTTTATGATAATAGCCAGGAATCATATCACCTTGGCTCGCATCAGATCATGAAGGTGCACCATGCCCACGACCCTTTTGTTTTCGTCCACCACCGGCATGGAGATAATGGAATAACTCTCCATCATTTTAACTGCGGAAATGCACAACTCCTCTTGGCGGATGTTTTTGGGATTTTTATTCATAACATTTATGGCTTTTATCTTCATGAAATCGGAAGTTTTCTGAAGCAGCCGCTTGAAATCGCCATCGGTGATTACCCCGATCAACTCACCTTTGCCGCCCAGCACTGCGCAGATGCCGCGTTTAGCGACAAGCTCCAGCAGGACCTTTTTCATCCTGGCCCGATTGCTGACAGTGCCCACATTGTTCCCGGTGAGCATCAGCTCCTCCACCCGCAGAAGCAACCTTCTGCCCAGGAAACCTGCCGGATGAAGCCTGGCGAAATCCTCAGGACGGAAATCCCGGCGTACAAGCAATGCGATCGCCAGAGCATCGCCCATGACCATCGCCGCTGTAGTGCTGGCCGTGGGGGCTAGATCATAGGGGCAGGCTTCCTGCGGAACCCCAACATCGAGCACTAGCTCGGAGAGCCTGGCAAGAGAGCTGTTTTTCTCTCCTGTCACCGCGATTAGCTTGACCCCGAGCCTCTTACACAGGTGAAGCATACGCTCGACTTCGCCCGTTTCACCGCTCTTGGAAACCGCGATAAAAACATCTTCCGGTGTGACCAGCCCCATGTCGCCGTGAAAGAAATCTACGGGATGGATGAAAACCGCCGGCGTGCCTGTGCTTGTGAGCGTCGCGGCAAGCTTGCGTCCCACTATGCCGCTTTTGCCAACACCTGATACAATAACTCTACCCTTGCAGTTATAAATAAGTTCCACTGCTTCGGCAAAAGACTCATCGAGACGGTCGAGCAGGCCGCGGACACCCTCGGACTCGATACGGATCACCCGGCGGGCTTCTTCCAGGAGATCCTTTGGTCCGTATTCGATATGTTTACCGTCCATAATTTTTTGTGACACTTTGCTCAATGTTCCCTCAGGTATTTTTCAACAGCCTGTTCGTAAAGTCCCCTGGCCTTGAGGACCAGGGTAACCAGCTCGCGGACTGCACCGTGGCCGCCCGCTTTCCTGGTGCAGTAGGCTGCAGCCTCGATAACTTCCGGTGCAGCATCGGGCACGGCCACCGGCAGCCCCACACGTGCCATGAGCGGAAGATCGTTCAGGTCATCACCAATATAGGCCATGCGCTCGCAGGGTATCTCAAGACGGCGGCTCATTTCCGAAAGAACAAGCTCTTTGTTCACGCAACCAAGATGCAGCTCTTTGATGGCAAAACTCTCCATGCGGGCCCGCGCCGCCTCCAGGTCGCGGCCGGAGATTACCGCCAGGTGCAGGTCCACCCCGCCGCAGAGGGCGAAAGCCGTACCATCCTCCACACTGAAACAGAGAAACTGCTCGCCGCTGTTTAGCTGGTAAGTGCGCCCGTTGGTCAGCACCCCGTCCACATCCATTACAATCAACTCTACCCTGCGTGCCGCCTCGATCACCTCGGCCGGGGCATCCAGGCTGCTATCCAGCTTTATTTTCTTACCATTTATCTCTAACATAATCGCCCAACTCGACAAGTGAGGGGATCAAACTTTCCGCCTCTTCAGTGCTCACCATACATTGCCGGTCACTCAACGCGCTGGCTGGATCAGGATGAACCTCCATGAAAAGCCCATCAACTCCGGCTGCCACAGCCGCGCGGGAAAGAAGAGGGATAAACTCTCTTTTGCCGCCGGAGGATTCACCTGTGCCCCCCGGGGTCTGCACGCTGTGAGTGACATCGAATACCAGCGGGCTTAGTGAGGCTGCCATCACCTGGAGCGAGCGAAAATCCACCACCAGGTCATTATAACCGAAAAAACTTCCGCGCTCAGTAAGCAGAACCCTATCCCCACCGAAATGGCGCACCTTTTCAGCGGCAAGCACGGCAAGTTCGGGCCCCATGAACTGCCCTTTCTTTATATTTACAACCCGCCCGGTGGCTGCAGCGGCGTGCAAAAGATCGGTCTGGCGGCTCAAGAAAGCCGGTATCTGCAACACATCCGCCACCTGTGCAGCCGGGGCGGCCTCTGCGCTCTCGTGGATGTCCGTACAAATCGGCAGGCTGAATTCTTCCTTGATCCTGCTCAGAATTTCGAGCCCTTTATCAAGGCCGGGACCTGTCGGAGTTCCGATAGAGGAACGGTTGGCCTTCCGGTAAGAGGATTTGTAAACGTAAACTATTCCGAGTTTTTGTGCGAGCCTGGAAAGCGCCTCCGCAGTCTGGCGCATCACGTCTAGCTCTTCGACCACGCAAGGGCCCGCGATAATAAAAAGCCGCTCGCCGCCTCCCATGCGGCCACCGGCAAGTTCGATCACTGATGATTTAGCACGATCAGGCAGAGTCACTTCTGCTTTCTCTTTTCATCATATTCCAGGGAGGCCCTGACAAAATCCCTGAACAGCGGGTGCGGGCGCATCGGGCGGCTTTTCAGTTCGGGATGGAACTGGCAGCCGATAAACCAGGGATGCTTCCTGAGCTCCATTATTTCCACCAACTGGCCGTTAGGGGACAGGCCGCTGAAAACCATACCGTGGGCCGCAAGCTTTTCCCTGTATTTGTTGTTGACCTCGTACCTGTGGCGGTGCCGTTCGCTGATCAGGCTTTCACCATAGATTTTCCTCACCAGGGTGCCTTCTTTCAGTTCGCAGGGATAGGCGCCCAGCCGCATGGTGCCGCCCTTTTCGGTAACTTCCGCCTGGTCGGGCATCAGGCTTATCACCTGGCTTTCGGCATTGGTATCGAACTCGCTGGAAACCGCATCTTCGATACCGCAGACATTTCGGGCAAACTCGACAATTGCGCACTGAAGGCCGAGACAGATACCGAACATCGGCACCTTGTTCAATCTTGCGTAGCGGATAGTCTCAAGCTTTCCCTCGATACCACGCCAACCGAAACCCCCGGGGACCAGCATTCCAGCGAATCGGCTCAGCTTGCGCTTGGCGTTATAGCGGCTGATTTTCTCGGTGTCGATCCAGGTCAGGTTGACCTTGACATCATTGGCAATACCTGCGTGCACGAAGGACTCCATTATCGATTTATAGGCATCGGCCAGGCTGACATACTTGCCGCAGACTGCGATATCGATCTCCCGCTTTGGATTGAGATACTTCCGCACCATTTTTCTCCAGCGTCCCAGGGCGGGTTTCTTGGTATCCAACTGAAGGTGATCGGCTACCCTGTGGTCCAGTCCCTGGCTGTTCAACAGCAAGGGCACCTCGTAGATCGAGTTCACGTCTCGGGCCTCGAAAACAGACTGGTGAGAAACATTACAGAAAAGCGCGATTTTCTGTTTCAGATCATCACTCAAGGGGTGGCTTGTGCGGCAGATCAGGATATCCGGCTGAATTCCGATTTCACGCAGGGCTTTTACACTGTGCTGGGTAGGCTTTGTTTTAAGCTCGCCGCTGGATTTAAGGAAAGGCACCATTGTTACGTGTACGTAGACAACATTGCTGCGCCCGAGATCGAGTCCGAACTGGCGGCTGGCCTCCAGAAACGGCAAGGATTCGATATCGCCCACTGTGCCGCCGATTTCGCTGATTACCACATCCACCCTGCGTTTCAATGTCAGGCGCACCAGCGAGGCCTTGATTTCATCGGTCACATGGGGAATCACCTGCACTGTGGCACCGAGATAATCTCCCCGGCGCTCCTTGGAGATAATCGTATCGTAGATCCTTCCCGTGGTGACATTGTTATCCTGGGAGAGGGATTCATCGAGAAAGCGCTCGTAGTGGCCCAGATCGAGGTCGGTTTCAGCCCCGTCATCGGTGACATAAACCTCCCCGTGCTGAAGGGGGTTCATCGTGCCGGGATCCACATTCAGATAAGGGTCGAATTTCATGATTGTCACCGAAAGGCCGCGGGCCTTGAGCAGCATTCCCAGTGCCGAGGAGCAGATCCCCTTGCCAAGGGATGATACAACTCCACCGGTGACAAAGATATACTTGACCCCCTCGGTGTGCTTGATCTTGTCTCTTTTGATCTCGGCGAATCTGGCCAATTATCCTCGATTCACACCTTAGATTATGGCTTCCCCTGCCGGCTGAAATCCAGGGAAAATATAATCTTTCGCCTGGAAGATTGCAAACAATTATAAATTCTCCAGTTGCTTTCTTAATCTGAGGACTCTTCTATTCAGTATCCTTCCCGGCATATCAGAATCCTGGCGAGAGTGAAAAAAACCATGTCCGTTCCGAGGTTTATTCCAGTCCGTGCTGCTTGATCGCTTTTTCCACAAGAATGATGTCATCCGGGGTATCCACCCCGATCGAGGCGGTTTCGCTGATCTGGGCAGCGTACATGGTAATCCCTGCATCAAGGGCACGCAACTGTTCGAGACCCTCACAGCGTTCAGCCATGGCAGTCGGCAAGCTGACCATCTGAAGCAGCTTTTCCTTCCGGTAAACGTAGAGTCCGAGATGAATCCGGTACGGGTTCTCCCCACCGGGTTCGAACTTGCTTTGCAGATCCTTGTCTCTGCAGTACGGCACCCGGCCCCGTGAGAAATAGAGAATCCTGCCGCCTGTGCCCAAAACCACCTTCACGCAGTTATAATCATCAGCCTCTGCCGGATAACGGGCCGGCCGCACCAGAGTGGTGATATCCGCCTCTGGAGTCTGCTTGATAAGCCTTACGGCAGAATCGATATGCTCCGGCTCCAGAAGGGGCTCATCTCCCTGAATATTGAGCACAATATCGTAATCTTCCATGGCTTCGGCCACCAGAGCCGTGCGGTTGGTTCCGGTCGGACAGTTCGCGGCGGTCATCATCACGTTGCCGCCGAAATTCCGCACACAGGCTGCGATCCGCCCATCATCGGTCGCCACGACTATATCGTCCAGGGTCGTTGCCTTCTCGGCCTGGCGGTAAACCCGCTCGATCATACTTTTGCCGGCGATCATGGCCAGTGGTTTGCCTGGAAATCGGGATGACATATAGCGCGCGGGAATAATTCCGAGTACTTTCATAAATCTCCTTCAACTGCTGAATTTCAGGCTGATAACCCCAAAGTAATCCAAGATATAACCCTTGTAAAGTGACGTACTTGTAATAGTCAGGGTTGACTTGGCACAATGGATTCAATTAAAATTAGTTTCTATAGGCCGGTTTTTTGTACCTTCCTGCTACCAGCATTTGTTTAATAATAATTATCTCGGATAACCAAAGGAAGATTTTCCTTCAAGCGAGTTTGCCTGATGAAAGTATTACTGGCAGAGACAGCGGGATTCTGCAAGGGTGTCCGGCTGGCGATGAACAAGGTGCTCGAACATTCCGAGCAGACCAGCCAGACTATCTACACGGACGGCCCCCTGATCCATAACCCCCAGACTATCGAGATTCTCGAGCGCCGCGGTGTAAAAGTGATGAGTGATGATGACAGACCGAAACCTAATGAGACCGTATTCATCCGGACTCACGGTATCAGCCCGCAGAGACGTAAAGAAATCCAGAGCTTCGGGGTAACGGTGTGCGACGCCACCTGCCCGGATGTTGCTAAAATTCAGGGCCTGATCCGCAGGCACCGGCGCGCCGGGTATATGGTGGTCATAATAGGAGACAGGAACCATGCGGAGGTGATCGGACTTGCAGGTTATGCCGGAGATCAGGGACACGTGATCATCACTGCCGAGGAAGTCGCAACTTTGCCGGATGCCGAAAAAGTGTGTGTGGTCGCCCAATCCACACTCGAGAAATCTGTTTATTCCCGGGTGGGTGAGGCGATTCAAAAACGTTACAGTAATGTGGAGGTACTGGACACGATTTGTCCGAGCACCTACCGCCGCCAAGAGGAAATTCGACAGCTTTCAAAAGGTGCAGATGCCGTGGTTGTTGTAGGCGGCAGAAACAGCGCGAACACCCGTCAGATGGTACATATCAGCGAGGGCAACGGCAAGCCCACCTTTCACGTAGAAACCGCCGAGGAACTGGACGAGAACAGTCTGCGGCAATACCATAGGGTAGCGGTTACCGCGGGCGCTTCCACCCCAAACTGGATCCTGATGGAGGTGGTGGACAGGCTCAAGGAGATCGAGCCGCAGAGCGCCTCCCGGGTATTCCGGCTGGTCAAACAAATTAGCCGGTTCCTGGTGAAATCGAACATTTTCGTTGCCTTCGGCTCTGCGATGCTTTGTTTCGCCAACGCCCGCCTGATGGGAATCAATCCGGGCTGGCTGCCTTATGCGGTTGCATTCTATTACATTTTGAGCGTGCACCTGATGAGCCATTTCACCCACCAGGGCGCTTTTGAGTTAGCAAAGATCCCTGGGGGATCAAATCAAACTTCGGAGAGCAAATTTTATCTCTGGCTTGCGGCTGTCTCGGCCGCAATTGCTCTGCTTTTAACTGGTACACAGGGACCGGGATCATTTATGATTATGACGCTACTCTTGTTTCTGGGGCTTTTGTACCATATAGATATACCATATCTCAGCCTCCCGGTCGGCGGCAAAAATCTTCCTCTGCGCCTGATCCCTGCCTCAAAAGACCTTTTCATGGGCCTTGGATGGGCTTTCGTGACCGTTTTCTTTCCTCTTCAGTTAAAAGGGCTTTCATTTATCACTCCCGCTTTCTTTCTCACCTTCACCGCAACTTTTCTGCTGGTCACGATTCGCTCCCTGTTTTTCGACGTTCGCGATATCCAGGAAGACCAGATCGTGGGGCGGGAAACCTTGCCGACAATAATCGGGACAAAGGGAACCATGATCCTGATAATAAGCCTGACAAGCCTTTATGCGTTGGTGATGTCGGTTGGGGCAGCGCTGGGCTGGCTCACCAGTTTCGGAAAGCTGATGCTCGTGCTCACCGCTTACATCTGCTTCTACGTCTACCTTTATCACCGGCGAATAATCCGCAGGGAAACTCCTGTGGAGGTCTTAGGAAACACGCAGTTTGTTCTTGCAGGTGTGCTGGCTTTTCTATACGGCTAACCCCCTTCGATCTTTAATCGAAAAGATATTTTTCTTATTCTGCTTATAAGCAATTTTTATTTTGCCCTTGACAAGTTTTGCGCGGATCAGACATGTTTAAATAAAGACTTCCGATTTGCTATATTTCCGTTGAGTATTGATCCTCACTTTGTTCCCATTTACCGAAAGGCTCCTTTAAAAATGAAGGATATCCGGGTAAAAGAATTATCCACTAAAGACCGAGTAAAACAGGTTGAGGAACAGTTCAGGATCTGGGAAGCGACCGGCGACAAAGTGACAGAGGAGAAAACCAGGGATGAAATCCGTTTTATCACCATTTCGCGCGATTACGGCTGTGCCGGCTTTCGAATAGGGGACAATCTCGCAGCAGCGCTCAATTCGACACAGCAGGAGGGACTTCCGCCCTGGACGGTTTACGATCACAAGCTGGTTGATCTGGTTTGCCGGGATCACAATCTTAGCCGAGTGCTGGTGGAAAACCTCGACAAGCAACACAAGTATATTTTCGGCGACTATATTAAGGGATTATTCACCGGCGAACCTTCCTCGATACAGGTTTTCAAAAGATTCGCGGAGACGATTTTTCAACTCGCCTCCAGGGGAAAAGTGATTATTATCGGCCGCGCTTCGAGCCTGATCACCGGCAAACTCACCGGCGGCCTTCACATCCGGATAGTGTCGCCGCTGGAATGGAGGGTCAAGCAGGTTGCCGCTTACGAAAATATCGATGCTCCAAAAGAGGCCCGCCGCTACACGATTAAAAACGACAGGGAACGGGGAAAGTTCTCCAAATATTTCCTGGGCAAGAGCCTCAAAAACCCGGCTATTTACGATATGATCCTGAACCAGCAAAGACTCGGCTTGGATGGAATCGTGAACCTGATTCTCGAGGCGATGCAAATGAGAGAGGAGATGAAAAGATCCTGAGAGGAGGATAATTCAGTAATTCGCGGCAAATCAGGCGGGGCTAACTGCTCTTGGCAGGCGGAAACTGAAAACACTGCCCTTGCCCAACTCGCTCTTGGCCCAGATTTCACCTCCCATAGCGGAGATCAGCTCCCGCGCAATTGCAAGCCCCAGCCCTGTGCCTTTCATGCTCTCCACAGAACAGGCGCGGCGGAATTTATCGAAAACAAAAGGAAGCTCTTCAGCAGCAATCCCCTTGCCGGTATCTGCCACATCCACACGGATTTTATCACCCTCCTTGATTGCTGAAACATCGATCCTGCCCCCCTCCTGGTTATACTTGATCGCATTGGCCAGGAGATTGGAGACCACTCTTTCCAGTTGAATGGGATCGGCGAGGACCCGAACCGTTTTGCATTCGGTGCTGTAACTCACATTCAGTTGTTTTTCTGCAAACTGAGGATTTAAGAACTGAAGGGTACTTTGAAGCAACTCGTTTATATCTACCTCCTCAGAATCCAATTTCAACTGCCCGGCTTCCAGCTTGGAAAGGGTGAGGAAATCCTCGATCAGGCGCTCCATCAGGCCGCAGCCTTTAACGACATTGGAAAGCAGTTTGTGCTGTTTTTTGTTCAGCAGGCCGACTTTGCCATCCAGCACGAGAGTGGAGCTTCCCAGGATAATTCCCAGAGGGTTTTTCAGGTCGTGAGTCAGCATGGAGATAAAATCCTCGCGCATGCGCTCGATCTCCCGGTCGCGGGTCATATCCCGGAGGACTGTCACATAGGCCACTGGAGTGCCGTCCTCATCTGCGATAATCTTCCCGTCAGGCCCGGTTACCGGCTGGCTTTGCACCCGATAAAACCTCTCCTCGTGGCTGAAATCCACTCCGGGTTCATCCTCTCCCATTTTTGCAATCGAGGAATGGACCGCCCCGGCAACAGGCCCCTCCCCCACCAATTTTTCCAGCGCCGTGCCTGATGGTGAATCTGCCCGGGCAGCAGCAAAACGCTCCATGAACCGGCCATTGGCAAGCAGCACTCTGGCCTGGCGGCTGGTCACCAGCACAGCCTCCTCCAGGCTGTTCAGGATGGTCTCGGTCTTGCCGCGCTCGGTAAATAGAATCTTCTGGTACTCTTTGCGAAGATCATCCTGTTTCTGCTGAAGGGCGAGTACCTCCGCGTAAACAGCCTCGCGGGTCAGCCTGTATGAAGACACCACCTTGTCGATAAGCTCGCCGATGCGCGCATCCGGGCTGAAAGTAATCACTGAATCCTCCTCGTCGCTTGCCCGTGTGAAAGCGCCCCCCTGCAACGGCTCGCCCAGAGCGGCTGCCACATCCTCCGCCCGTCGGTTTAGCCAGCGCGCAATTCCGGCAGCA
>Ga0114922_10003816_pt1 | contig 14019 bp, 14 predicted proteins | sample AartaG_FD_100975 | JGI IMG/M metagenome (GOLD analysis project Ga0114922, IMG submission 100975) | Deep subsurface microbial communities from Aarhus Bay to uncover new lineages of life (NeLLi) - Aarhus_00045 metaG | ecosystem: Environmental > Aquatic > Marine > Oceanic > Sediment | place...
CCCGTTAGGAAGCGGTTACCCGTCTGGACACCGTCCGGCGTATCTCCGCTCCCTCACGGTCGCGGTTCTGTCTTGCAGGCCTGATCGGCAACTCGCAGATTTACGAGTGACGCAACACTAGTGCCTCACCGCAGTTGTGTTGACAGGCTTGGGATATTCGGTATGTGACTCTCCTCCGTTGGATTGGAGGAGAGCCGTAATGAGCAAGAATACGAAGTATGTTGCACGGCTGGAAGCCGAGGAACGAGAATAGTCAGGGACCTTAATCGCCAAGGGCGGTCGAGCGGCGTCCGTCTTGAAGCGGGTGCGTGTGCTGCTGAAAGCCGACCAGTCGGACGCGGGAACTGTCACCCTACACTGTTATCCCCGACATTCTTGTTTTCCTGCGCGCATTGTTGGCTGCGGCGGAGCCGCGCTGTGGGGCAGGCATTTCTGCCCCGCTGGGGCATGCTGTTGCAGCCGGCCCACCGGATAGATGCGGGTGAGGCTCAGGCGCTAATGAAACCGGTGTCACAAGAGTGTCTGGACAGGCTCTCAGTCGTCGGCGTAGCCTGGCCCTGATTGGTGGTGATCGGCACGGCCTGGACGTTCGGCGCAGGCGCGTGCCTTTGGAAGAGTCTTGATTCACACAACAACCATGCGGCCATCAATAGCAACACCGGCTCCAGCGGCACGCGATATCGTACGGCCAACACCGTTGTGTAATAGGGAAGCGGAAAAATAAGCATCGTCCCAAGCAGGATCCAACATTCACGTCTGCACAGCACACAGTGAACCGCGCCCGCCAGGGCCAACAACCCAACCAGAGTCAGCCCGACGATCTTGAGCCCGCGCACCGCCCACGACTGCCCGGGCGGATATCGACCGATCCAGAACCATTTGACGCGCCGAGCGCACGAACCCAACACGCGCCACGGCTCTGCCCGCCACCATGTCAGCGCTTCTTGCATGCAATCCTTGAAATACTGGTGTTCCCCCCGTTGTACGAGGCGCCGGGCCTGTGCTTGATCGAAGACCGGGTGGACCCGTCCACCATGATAGGCGAAAAACGAGCCGTCCGACCACGGGGCGGCGCCGACCCACATCTCGAGGCCCAGGTTCCCGCGCATGTAAAACCACTCGCCGAACACGACGCGGTTCCGAAGCGTCCAGGGCGTGATCACAGCGCCGAATCCGATTAGCAGCGGGATCAACGACCAAACGAACCTACCGGTGAAGCGTTGCCTGCCTCTGCCGTCCGGGGCGGCGTGGGTGTCTGCTCGCCGCCTGCCAACCTCCGAGCGTTCTGAGTACCGCCTTCGATTCCAGACGTACCAGACGGGATAACAGAACGTGAAGCACGGGTTGACGTTGGCCACCAGGCCGCATAGGGCGCCGGCGAAAAGCTGGGCTGCGACTGTGCGAAGACGCCTCAACACAAACACAGCCACACAAACGGCGCCTCCGAGCATGGCCACGTAGGTGTCCCAGATGCCCGCCGCCTCCCGGCTGATCGCGGGGCTTAAGATCATCAAAACGGCGGCCATGGCAGCGGTTCGTCGCCCCAACAGATACCGGGCTACTACGACCCAGATCGCAAGAGCCGCCGCGTGGGCCGACAGATTGACAACCCGCATCGCCACCCACGCAGCGGTGCTGTCTTCACCAAACATCCGGAATATGGCGGCGATAATGGCAATATAGCCCGGCGCATACCAACTGGAGGGGTCGTGCCGCTCGGGCCCGACGGGGCTGACAAAGCCGGTCCCGTGGAGAAGATATCGTGCGATGCGGACTTGTTCGTTGTAAGGTGGCGGCGGGTCGTCGATTTGATCTGTTCCAACCAGATAGCCGAACCGAACCAGAAACGCGATGACGCACACGGCCAGCGCTTGCCGGTGCCACCTCATTTGAACAAACCCGCGCCAGGACATGCTACCTATTATGGTATATAACCGAACCCGGGCACAGGCCGTTCCTGACGCCGTCTGGAGCCAAACCAGTGAACCCAAACGATCAGTGGAACCGCTTCAAGGAGTGTCTGTGCGTGTCACCATCGATCGGTCTTCGGCTGGACATCAGTCGAATGGCCTTCGACGACGCGCTCATCGAGCAGATGCGCGAGCCGATGGCCAAGGCTCTCGTGGCCATGCAGGCGATCGAATCCGGTGCCGTCGCGAACGCAAGCGAGAATCGAATGGTCGGGCATTATTGGCTTCGCGCGCCCGAACTGGCGCCGGACCCGGCCATCGCAGACGCCATCCGCAAAGCCGTCGTTGATGTGAAGCAGTTCGCCAGCGACGTGCTTTTCGGTCGAATCAAGCCTCAGCGTGGTGACGGCTTCTACGTGGTGTTGCTGATCGGCATCGGCGGATCGGCGTTGGGGCCGCAGTTACTGGCCGACGCCCTTGGCCGACCCGACGACCACACCGTCGTGCAGTTTATCGACAACACCGATCCTGACGGCATCGACCGGATGCTGGCCGAACTCGATGAGTCGCTGGCGGAAACGCTAACCATCGTCGTATCCAAGTCCGGCACGACCAGGGAAACGCGCAACGCGATGGTCGAGGTCAAGGCGGCCTACGAGCGGGCCGGGTTGGATTTCGGCAAACACGCCGTGGCCGTTACCGGCGAGGGCGGCGTCTTGGCAAAGCAGGCCCACGAGCAAGGCTGGCTGCGCGTCTTTCCGATGTGGGACTGGGTCGGCGGACGGACCTCTGTGACATCGGCGGTCGGGCTGTTGCCCGCGGCGTTGCAGGGGATCGATGTCGATCGGCTTATCGCAGGCGCGCGGGACTGCGACATGGTCACACGCGAGCCGGATCTCATGCAGAACCCGGCGGCCTTGCTGGCGCTGATGTGGCACTATGCGGGGCAAGGGCGGCGCCGGCGCGATATGGTCATTCTGCCGTACCGCGACCGCCTCTGCCTGTTCGGGCGATACCTTCAACAACTCGTCATGGAGTCATTGGGCAAAGAGCGCGATCGCGGCGGGCAGGTAGTCCATCAGGGCCTGTCCGTCTACGGCAACAAGGGCAGCACCGATCAGCACGCTTACGTGCAGCAGCTTCGCGAGGGGATCAACAACTTCTTCGTCACGTTCATTGAGGTTCTTCGTGATCGTGACGGCCCCTCACCGGAGGTCGAGCCGGGGATCACCAGCGGCGATTACCTCAACGGCTTTCTCCACGGCACGCGAGAGGCGTTGTCGCAGGCAGGCCGCGAATCGATCACTATCACTGTCGATCGGCTCGACGCCTACTCGGTCGGCGTGTTGATTGCCCTGTTTGAGCGTGCCGTGGGGCTCTGCGCCGAGTTGATCAACGTCAACGCCTACGACCAGCCCGGCGTCGAAGCAGGCAAGAAAGCCGCAGCCGCTTTTCTTGCCCTCCAGGGCGAGATTCTGCAACACCTGCGTTCAAACGCCGGGTCGGGGCAAACCGCCGAGCAGATCGCCGAGGCTGTCGACGCAGATGTCGAAGCCGTTTTCCACATTCTGCAACATCTGTCAGCCGGCAAGGGCGGCAGGGTCAAGACCGCGGAAGGACAAGACGTGTTCGACGCCCGCTACCAGGCAGGCTGAAGACCTATACGAGGATCTCCGTGGTATCGGCTCAGCCGGCGTGGTATCGGCTCAGCCGGCGTGGTACCGGCTCAGCCGGTCTGACGCGGCTTTCCAGTCGGTCAAATGACAGGAAGCTATCAGCTAACAGCCATCAGCTATCAGCCGGAGGACTACAATCGCGATTGACCACTTTTGCGCTGATGCGGCAGTGCGTGGGGGGGGATGCTACTCGCTTGCCGGTTCGATTCGATCGAGAAGCACGTTTGCTTCTTTGAGCACGTTCTGAGCGGTTGCGCGGTCGTCGGCGTCAATCCGCACCGCCGATCCACAGTCGCTACTTAGATGCCGCGGTGTCGGGATCAGTCTCACGTTCAATCCCGCCCGTTTGAGGACGCGCTCGGCGTGGATGGCGTGGCTGGTGGTGTGGACCAGGATTACAGCGTATCGCCCCACACTACTGTCCCTTTGCCGATGCCAGGCGAGCAACGGCATCAACGGCCTGGTCGATTTCAGCGTCAGTGGTGAACGATCCCGGGGCGAAGCGGAGCGTTCCATGCGGGAACGTGCCAATCGTGCGGTGGGCTTGCGGGGCGCAGTGCAGGCCGGGTCGGCACATGATGCCAAACCTCTCGTCGAGTCGGTGGGCGATGTTGGAGACGGACTGATCCTCAATGGTGAACGATACGGTTGCGGTCTGCCGGCCTGCGTCACACGTCCCGAAGACGCGGACCGTTGGAACGCCCTTCAGACCGTCGATCAGCCCTTGGGTCAGCCTCCGCTCGTACTCATGGATGCGATCAACCCCGTGGTCGAGGATGTACCGCACCCCCGCTGCCAAACCGGCGATGCCAAGGAAGTTGGGCGTACCGGCTTCGTACTTGTCGGGCAGCAGATCGGGCTGTCTGTCCTGTTCGGACAAGCTTCCGGTTCCACCGTGGGTCAGCGGGGGCAAGCCGGCCACGTCGAACCGATCGTGGATAGCCAAGCCTCCCGTGCCGCTGGGCCCGAGCATTCCCTTATGCCCGGTAAAGGCCAGCAGGTCGATGTTGTCGGCATTGATGTCAATTGGGTGGCAGCCGACGGTCTGGGCGGCGTCCACCAGAAACGGGACACCGTGCCGCCGCGCCGCCGCACCGATCGCACGGATCGGCAAGACGGTACCGCAAACGTTGGAGGCGTGGTTGACAACGATTAGACGGGTGTTCGGCTGAATGAGGTCGTCGATCGTTTCCGGGTCCAGCGTGCCGTCGGGCCGACATGGAACGACGCTGACATGGACGCCGTGCTGCCGCACCGCGCGGAGCGGTCGCATGACTGCGTTGTGCTCCATGCCGGTGGTGAGGGCGTGTGATCCCGCAGGCAGCATGCCCTGGATAACCAGGTTCAAAGCCGCTGTGCCGTTAGGCAAGAAGATGACGCGCATGGGGTCGGACAATCCCAGCAGTTCAGCAACTACCTCGCGGGCGTCGAACCTGACGCGTTCGGCCTCGACGGCGAGACGATGGGCGCTGCGGCCTGGACTGGCGCCGATGTCGCGCATGTACCGCAGCATCGCTTCTTGCACGCAATCCGGCTTCGGCCAGGAGGTGGCCGCATTATCCAGGTAGATCATTTCCTTGCAGCTCGGTCAGGGGTGTACACGCCGTAGTCACGATGTCTGTTCGGCCTAGCCGGGTCACTTCCGGCACGTTAATTCAAACGCCTCGCCCTTTTGGCGGCGATCCACCTTCCAGCCCAGTGTTTCGGCGGCGCGCGTGCAATTATCAACCTGTGTCATGGTATCGACAAGTATGACAACTTCGCCGTCGCTCACCGCTTGCAGCGCCTTACGTGTCAAGATCGTCGGCTGTGGACAGGAAAGCCCTTGAGCATCCACCGGTGTAGCCATCACTCCATCTCCCTTCAGGCCAGTTTTTCGCGGCCGGTGATCCCGATAACGCACACAACGACCAGCCCGAACGCAACAGCGTACGGGGCCAGAGGCCCTTTGCCGACCATCAGGAAGTTGTGCGACACCGCCGCTCCCATCAGCATACCAAGTACGAATATGGCCGCATCGCCGTCTCCCTCGCCGGATAGGAACACCTGCCGTCCGGGACAACCACCGGCAAGCGTGAATGACAGCCCGGCTAAGACCATTCCGGCGAAGTTGAGCCAGTGAACCGTGTGCGCAGCCGGTTGCATTATCGCTTCGCCCGCGGGCGAGGAGCGCGTGAATCCGGGATGGAAGTTGCCAAAAACCAGGCTCATCGCGAACGCCGCTAACGCAAATGCGATGATGCCGCTAAGAAGGTGCCAATCACGCATCAGCATCACGTCACGTATTCCGCCCACCGTGCAGAAGCGCGTCCGCTGAGCCAGAAAACCTACAACCAGCCCCGCCAGGGCGGATATGAAGACCGGGGCAGCCATTGATCCGGGACCTGTCTCGCTACGGAACAGGGCGGCCCCGTCGCCGGACCTGGGATAGAAGACAACCAGCAGCAGAAGCACGACCATCACCGCGGGCATGGTAAGACCAGCGAGTTTGCGCGTTGGGTGCGACCGGCCCAGATTGAAACCGTCTCGCAGGAACGCCACTCCGACGCCGATACCTGCAGTAAGGCCTGCAATACCTGCAACGGCGGTCCAATCGCCACCGGCCAGACGCAACATTGCCCGCCAGGGGCAGCCCAGGAAGATCAGCGCACCGATCATCGCGGTCACGCCGAGGGAGAAGCGGACCACGGGGGACGATCCCGTTCGCGGTCTAAACTCGCGGAATACCAGCGCCGCCATGAAAGAGCCGAGGCAAAACGCCGGAATCTCGGGACGAAGGTACTGCACGACAACCGCGCGGTGGAAACCCAAAGAACCGGCGATGTCCCGGCTGAAGCACGCCACGCAAATCCCCATATTGGCGGGATTGCCGAGCTTCTGCAGCGTTGCCGCAATGGCCCCCAGTGCCAGGCCGACGACGACTATGCCTGTGCGCGACGCGAAAAACGTCCTGCCTTGTTTCATGACGGGAACCTCCCTTCCACAGCGATGTCAAGCCTTACGACCCAAACCCACTGGCGTGTCGCTTCGTCAAACACGGCGCAGGATGCTACTGGGAACGTTACCGACGGCGGGTGGGATTTGTGACCGGTGGTGATCAGATCGGAGGCGATGGACAGGCGCAGACAACCCCTGAGGCGGCGCGGCCGCGAGCGCGGTCGGTGCAGGAATATAAGCCACCCTGAACCAGGGTGCGCATCCGATCTTGTCATGTGCGTCGTCGTGCGATCAAGAATCGCGCCTCCACGGTTTGCTGCACTCGCAGCAGCTTAAGCATATCCCAAGACCCCTGTGGGACAAGATCCCTGTGGGACCGGCTTTCCAGCCGGTCAAATGACAGGTTAGAAAACCTGCCCCACAGTCTTGGGATAAGCAGCTTAGCAGCACACGGCGCCGGCGTCCAGTGGTGTATGGTGGATAACCCGCACCCGCGCGAATTGGGGGATGATCCCGTCGTGCGAAAATCCAGCCTAGCAGCCCTTAAGAATCACGTAGCGACCAGGACGCAGTTGTCCCAGGGCCGTATGCCTTCAGTCCATCGGGAACGCGCGGAACATCACTTCAAACCAGCGAGTATCAGTAGTTCCTGGACGACCGTCCGAAGGTCGGATCGAACCCCGTCAACATCTTGCCGCATGGCTATGTATCGGCGACTGTGCGCAGACTTGTCACCGATGTCCTTGAGCTTAGGGAGTGCCTTTTTGGTGTTGCGCCCCAGGTTCCACGACTTCTCGGCAAGGGTGACGCTGATCAGGTCTCGCAGATACATGAAGTCGTCGTTCTTCTTGATCCGGTCCGCCAGATCGTGGGCTTCGAAGCTCTCGATGATCAAGGTTTCCAGCAGACGGCGAATCATCACAGCACATGCGTCATACCAACCGTTTTCGTACGCGCCGTTGATTTGATAGACAATACGCTCGATGTAACTTCTTCCCGTCCCTCGTACTAGGGCGTGGTAAACCACCATCTCGCTCTTTGGCGGCAAGCCCTCCGATGGAGGCACCCACTCTCTGGGTGCAACATCCTGCAAGCACTTCGCGAGTTGCAGAGCGGTCCGACCCAAATCACTTGGCATCTTTCTCTACTCGGTACACGTGCTTTGCCATACTCTCGAATATCTGGTCGATTTGATCAGGCGTTGCGTCGGATGATATATGCACCTGGATATTGATGTGGAGCCCCGGGTGGTGCGCCTGTTGCTCGTTCTCACCGCGCTTCTCACGCATGTCTGTCTTGCTGGCGCTGCCGCGTGCCTTCGCTTGTGGCGCTCTCCTCTTCGGGGCGCTGGACGACTTGGTGCTCGTGCCGTCGCTCGGCTTCTCCTTGGCTGGATCAGCTTCGCACAGGAGAAGGTAGAACGCCCTCATTCGATTTGCACCCGAAACTCCCACGCCAGTGGAGTTGGAAAACCAGCTCGATACCCCGGCTGCATCTGAATCGACGTCGGGAAACGCCTCGCGCAGCTCTGGCGGATAGATGTGTTTCAGCACGTCCGCGCAGTACTCCGCATACTGCTGGTCGTCCCTAAACTTACGTGCGGCGTCCTGAACAACCTTGCCCTCATCGTTGATGATTCCGATCATTCTCAGGGACGGGATCACATTGGAACCGGCCGACCCCTCGGACATTTTTAGCACGGAACTGATGTAGTTCGGTGTAACGGTCCCTGGGATACTCTTTTTGAACTTGTTCCGCAGATTCCACCAGTGTTTTTTGGGGATCACGGGGAACGTCGAGGTGGAGTCTTGCGCCATGCGTGCGGCCTCCCGAGTTACATTGTCTCATCAATTCCAGATCGAGGATCTGGCTTACAGGCCTTTGTGCGTCGCCCGCCGTCTACAGGTCTGCAGGGGTGGCAGCGTGGCCCCACAGAAGTGGCGGCGCATAGCACCGCGTCCTGTTGATCTGACGGTCTACGTAAGCAACTGGCGCGCCGCTGAGGCAGGGCGGTCCGGGCAAGGCGCAAACCTAGGCCGGACAGCAAGTTACGAGGCCCAACGGCCCAATGTGTTGGTGGTATCCCAGCAGACCCTACACGATGCAGGCTGCCAGACTGACAGGGTTAACTGCCAGTTTGGCAGGTGTTGGGGTAACCGTAGCCCCGGGAGGCTTGCATTTGTCCTTGCTTACCAGCGACTTCGTCGCGTGAAAGCACGTCACCCAACAACGAAATCCGTCATTTCGGGGTTGACGGACCGCTAGTCCCCGGACTGCTGTCCGTTGGACTCAAACGCGGTGATCTTCTCGATCCGACGTTTATGGGCTGCCCTCCATGGCAATTCGCTGTCCTGGCTAAACTTACGTTATCCAACAGCATCGGTAGCCGGTGGCCCAAAGCACGAGATTTCGCGGAAGCACGAGGGCATAACCGGTAGCATGACAAAGGCCACAGAAAGGGGCACAAGGCGAGACTTCCGCTGCTCGGACCCACCCGACCGGGCGGAGGGTCGTGGCCACGGGTGAAGCGAAGCGGAACCCGTAGGTTCGGATCGCATCGATCAAAACACCGCCAGAGACGACCCCCATCCCGACCCCCGGCCCGATCCCCGGCAAAGTATTCAACCTGACTGCTTTTCATTTGCGGAGCGCTTGTCGTTTTCCATCAGCCGGTGGGCCATCTCGAGCGCGTCCGCATGGGTTGTGATCCGCTCGTTGAGCTGGGCCCGGTAGACCGCGTTTAGCACCTCGCCGAAACGGGGGCCGGATGTGAATCCCGCGGCGATGAGGTCGTCGCCGGAAAGAAGCGGGGGGGGGGATGCGTCGGCCGGATCGACGGCGCGGATGTGGGCAGCAACGCGGTCGTAGACGGTCTGATCCTTGTGCCCGGCGGCGGCTGCGTGTGCGCCGGTCAGTTCGGCCTTTAGAAGGGCGAGCAGGTCCTCGCATCCCGGATGGGCGGCGTAGACCTTGATGTCGGCCAGTTCAAGCGACGACTCCGCCTGCACGCGCGGCAATTCGGTCACCAGCCAGCACGTGCGTCTGATCTGATCGTTGCTCAGTCGCAAAGATCGTCCGAACATCTCAGCCCGTCGCACACTTCCGGCGCAAAGCAGAGCGGCCAGAGCCAAAGAAGGAGAGACTGACTCCGGCGGCAGGGCGGCCAGGCGCGCACCGATCATCTTGCATTCGTCCGCAGGCCAATCCCAGTTCTTCAGAAGATGGTGGTGCAGCGTCGATTCGGTCAACAGCTCCCACCCGCGGGCACGGCACGGATTGGTGATGATCCCTTCCAGTTCCATCCAGATTCGCTCTGGGCTGATCCTGGCTAGTTTGGGCGCGTTGAGACGAATCGCGGCCAGGGTTTGCGGGTCGATCTGGAAATCCAACTTCGTAGCGAACCGCACCGCCCGCAACATGCGAAGATGATCCTCGGCGAATCGCTGGTGAGGATCGCCGATGGTTCGGATGATGCGTGCTTCCAGATCCGCCCGGCCGCCGACATGATCGATGACCTGATCATTAAAGAGGTCGTAGAACATCCCGTTGATGGTGAAATCGCGGCGTCGGGCGTCTTCAATATCATTGGTGAACCGGACCTGATCAGGCCGTCGGCCGTTGCTGTAGCCGCCATCGGTGCGGAACGTAGCCACCTCGATGTCGTGTTTGAACCTGCGAACGAGGATCACTCCGAATTGCTTTCCGACCGCTCGAGCACGGGGAAATGCGTGCTGCACTTGATCGGGCAGGGCGTCGGTGACAACGTCGAAGTCTTTGGCCTCGCGCCCAAGCAGCATGTCGCGGACGCACCCGCCGGCAAGCAGCGCCGCAAATCCGGCGTCCCGCAGCGTGCGGATGATGCTCAGGGCGGCCTGTCGAGCGTCTCGTCGGCTGTGGCTCATGATAGCACGAAAAAAGTCACCCCGTTGCTGCCGAATGATCGCCGCGACAGCACGCGCCATATCCCTTCGCCTTGTTCAGGGTAGACCACGTTTCTTCCATGGTGCAAAACGACCATCGACTCCGGTGGGGCGCTTCGCGCCCAGCGGGCCAGGAAACATGGCACCAGTCCCGACGTCGAGACGTCCCGGGCATCTGCATAAGGCGGATCCAGCAGAATCAGATCGAACGGCGTGTCGTCATTGCCTGCAAGCGGGGCGGTCCATGCGTTGCCTGGCCAGATCGTTGCCTCCGGGCCGACCTGCAAGGCGTGTAGGTTCTTGCGCAGTGTCTGGAGCACCTTTGGATCACGCTCGAAGAATCGGCACCGCGCGGCCCCGCGCGACAGCGCCTCCAGGCCAATCGAACCTCCGCCGGCAAACAAGTCCGCCACCTCCAGGGCGGGCAGTTCGCCCGGCGTGGCGTAGTGTGAGCCGAGGATACTGAAGACGGCTTCGCGAACCCGGTCCGGCATTGGCCTGGTCAGGTCCTGCGTCGGCCTGGTCAGCTTCCGCGCCCGCCATTTTCCCGCAATGATACGCATGCAAGGCACTCGTGCCACACGTTGACCGATCGTCAGTCTAATCTATAATCCGTCGGCGGAGTATGGATGGCAAGTATGGCGCCTGCTACGAAAACGCTCGAGATCGTCGGATCGGTGTTGTGCGAGCACTGCGCGGGGGCTTGTTGCCGTTACGTCGCCCTGCCGATCGACAAGCCTCGGACCCTGCGCGACTACGACGACATCCGCTGGTACGTGATGCACGAAGGTTTCAGCGTTTTTGTCGAGGACGGCGACTGGTACGTGCAGGTCCAGGCGCGCTGCAAGAATTTGCAGGCCGACAATCTGTGCCGGATCTATGAAACGCGACCCCGAATCTGCCGCGAGTATCAAGGCGGGGACTGCGACTACGGCGGGGGGGAGTACAACTACGATCTTGTTTTCACCCATCCCAAACAGGTCGAGGACTACGTGGCGAACAAGCTCGGCAGGAAACTGGGGTCTGCGACAGAGCCGAAGCGCCGCCGGCCTCCCCGAAAGAGTGCGCAATTATGAGCAGACACGTGCGGCGATACGTGCTTGTGGCGACGGCGTGCGTGGCGTCGCTTTTGTCCGCTTCCGGGTGCGTCACCGCTTCGCTGGCCACCAGCACCGGCCCCCGCACGTCCGGTGACTGGTCCGTCGCGCGGCGACAGCGCGCCCACGTCGGTGAGGAAGTGCAATTCGATTTTGTTCTGCACGATCCGCTCCACCCCTTTCAGGAGGCGCCGCTTAGCCCGCTGGGCATCGCGGACTATTGCGTGGCGATCATCGGGAACGAACGGATCGAGACTGAACCCGACATGCGGGGACACTTCAGCTTCAGCCATCGCTTCACGGACGTCCGTACCGGCCAAACGGTTTTGGTGGAAGCAGCCGCCTATCGCCTGAAAGGCCGGCGCGATTACATGAGAATCGCCGGGCAGTGGGTTCGGGGAAGCAGCCCCTATGACAAGCCCGATAAACGCGTGGCTGCTGACTCGGTTCGACTGCAATTCTACGAAGCACCGATCGAGATCGTGCTGGAGCCGTCGGGCGATGATTGGCTGATCGAGGCCGGAAGGCTCGACATACGGCGCTTGGACGGGACGGTGTCCACTGTGTTGCCGGATCGGCTCGACAGGCGAGGATTCACTATGTCCGGGCCGGATACAGCCGGTCGCTACAGGGTCAAGTATGTTCCGTCCGGCACGGAGTTGAATCCCACAGGATCGACCCAAGCCGTGTTCATCATTAGCGACCGCAGCGGGAAAACGCATCGCTTGGAGGAGACGATCTTAACGCCGTAGGCCCGGAAACCGGCGACTGAAACACCCTGAGCCGCATGCTTCAGCCTGCGCGATTTCGCGGGCCGAGCCGCAGGTTTTAGCCTGGGTGATTTCGCGGATGGACAAAGAAACCCGCTTTGGAGCCTATCCACAGGGAGTTTCCAATGGGGCAGGGCGCGACGGATCGGCATCGCCACTACGAATCGGCGTTTGACGATTGTCTACGCCGGCACGGCTGGCCTTTCATTCGCGTTGATGAACAGAAACGCGCGGTCTTCACCGGGGCCAAGATCAAGTCCTTCGACTTCCTGGTATACCCGTCCACTGGCAAGGGATGGCTGGTTGATGTGAAGGGCCGCTCGTTCCCCTACGACGGTCGCCACGGCCGGCGTTATTGGGAGAATTGGGTCACACAGGACGATCTGGAGGGCCTGCGGGCGTGGGAAAGCGTCTTCGGCGACGACTTCGAGGCCGTCTTCGTGTTTGCATATTGGCTACGAGAGTTGCAACACCGTCAACCGCTCGGTCCGGTGCACCCATTTCGAGATGAACGGTATGCCTTCATGTGGATTCGGGCGGCCCAGTACACATCGCTTGCCAGGCTGCGCAGTCGCAGTTGGGACACGTTGAGCATGCCGGCTGCCCAATTCCGGCGATTTGCCGAACCGGTTTTTCCCGAGCCGCTCCCCGATGCCGCACTCAATGCCACCTGATGCCCGCGCCAGACTTTTTGTTGGGCGCTCCAAGGAACTCTAACAAAACAAGGTATGGCACGGGTTTTCAACCCGTGTTATTCACCGGTTGGAAACCGATGCCGCAGGCATTGTCAGACTCTCTTATTATGCGGACGAAGCAGTGCTCGACCTTTGATACATCAGACGCACCGCTGTTGTTTCGGTTCCGATTCTCGTTTGGCCGCTCGGTGCCTTGGTGAGGCCGGAGGTAACACGCGGTCCTCGATCGCATATCATGGTATCCCCCACCTCGAAACGAGATGGGGCACCGGCGACCATTCTTGGCCCCGTCACGCCTGAGTAACATCGGGACCGGCGCCGGTCCGAACCAGTGGAATTACAAAGGGGGAAAGAGGTCGTCGATGCCGGCCGTCACATCCTCCGTGAGTTGTATATCCAATGCCCCGAGGTTCTCGCGTAGTTGTTCAAGCCGGGTGACGCCGAGGATGACACTGGAAACGCCGTTCTGGACCGCCGCCCAGGCGAGGGCAAGCTGGGCCCGGCTGCATCCGAGTCGCTCGGCGTGCGTCGTGAACTCTCTGACGCGCTGGATCTTCTGTTCCGCGTACTCCGCCTCGCGCAACCAGTCAATCCTTGTCAGGCGTGCTCCCTGCGGAAGTCCGTCGTCATATTTGCCGGTGAGTATCCCGAAGGCCAGCGGGCTCCAAACGACCATCCCCATACCGTGTTCGACCGCAATGGGCCTCACGTCTCGCTCGAACTTAGCGCCCGCCCAACAATAAGTATACAGAGTTCAGCGTAATAGTGTCCTCACACACCTGTGCGGTCGCACGGGGTTACAGTAACGCTTAGCGATTTGGCACCTTGAATTCACGGAGAAAAAGTGGTGACGGGCCCTGGACAGCTCGACCTTGCTTATGTTAGAATTATGCCTGCTGTGGTAGCATGGAGGCATAATGATAATATTATGAAAACCGAACGTTTTCACGCCAAGGTCCTGGAAAAGCTGCTGGGCAAGCAGAAAATCGCCACGTTGGCAGAGTTGAAGGCCGC
>Ga0114922_10003817_pt1 | contig 14018 bp, 10 predicted proteins | sample AartaG_FD_100975 | JGI IMG/M metagenome (GOLD analysis project Ga0114922, IMG submission 100975) | Deep subsurface microbial communities from Aarhus Bay to uncover new lineages of life (NeLLi) - Aarhus_00045 metaG | ecosystem: Environmental > Aquatic > Marine > Oceanic > Sediment | place...
ATTCTCGATTTTTCTAAATTAGAAGCTGGAAAATTGGAAATGATTTACGAAGAATTTGATTTACACCAACTAATTAAGGACATTATTTCAAATGTTTATCAATTATTATCAAATAAAAACATTAAATTGATAATTGAGTATGACTCAAATACTTCGCGAAAAATTATTGCTGATTCGAATCGTATACAGCAAATTATTATAAATTTTATAAGTAACGCAATAAAATTCACAACAAAAGGTTATATTAAGGTTATTGTTAAAAGCGATAAAAGAAGTAAACGACTTAAAGTTAGTGTAAAAGATACTGGCATTGGTATACCTAAAAATAAACAAAATCTATTATTTCAGCGATTTGTGCAACTAGATTCAAAATATACCCGAAGATTCACTGGAGCAGGACTTGGCCTTGCTATTAGTAAACAATTAGTAGAAACAATGGGGGGAATTATAGGTGCTAACAGTAAATATCGTAAAGGATCAACATTCTGGTTCACTTTGCCATTAACTCTGAAAGTATCTCCAAAAAAACTTATCAAAAAAATAAAACCATCATTAGATGAAGATATTCCAATAAAACCCATACATATATTGTTACTTGAAGATAATCCAGTAAATCAGGAAGTAACCAAAATAATGCTAGAGGATTTAGGATGTTCATTAGATATTGTAGACAATGGTAATGATGCACTAAAAATGTTTAAGAAACATGATTATGGGATGATACTTTCAGACATAAGTTTACCAGGAATGAGTGGTATAGAAGTAATTCAAAAAATACGAGCTCAGGAAACTGGTAATAAACATATACCTATCATTGCATTAACAGCCCATGCATTAGAGGAAGATCATAAAAACTGTTTAGATGCCGGAGCAAATGAGGTTTTAACAAAACCAGTTATGCAATCTGATTTAAAAACAACATTACTTAAATGGATTAAATAATATTTGTAATTCCTTGATATTATTAATATATTTTATTGGCATATATTTCGATAATTGTTCTTTATCACGGATCCCATAGCAAACTGCTATAGCATCTACCCCTGCACTATTAGCCAATTGCATATCATATTCTGAATCTCCGATCATAACAGATTGATTGGCATCAATTTTTAATTTGTTTAATATACTGTGTATCATCCGTGGATCTGGTTTTGCATATCCATCATCACCACAGGAAATTGCACAAAATAAAGAACTTATTTCGTAATCATTAAGTTGTTTTTCTAATCTTCGTCGGTGTTTACTGGTCGCGATAGCTAATTTATAGTTCGATGCTTTTAAAAAGTGTAATGTTTCTATTGCCCCATCAAAAAAAGTTGCTTCATTTGAATAAGTTGCATAGTTTTCTAAATGTCGATCATGAAATTGTTCGTAGTTAACATTAGGAAATAAAATATTACATTGATCCTTCAAATTTAAACCAATAATATCATGTATTGCATTTATTGAAGGTTTTTGTAATTTAAGATCATCTGCAGTAGTAAGGATACTTTTAACTATAACGTCCGTGCTCTCCATCACAGTACCATCCCAATCAAATATTAACAGTTTATAATTTTTCAATAATCTTTGTACCACCCATATACCCCCATAAAACTTCAGGAATATGAATATTCCCATCTTTATCTTGATAATTTTCCATAATCGCTATTAATGTACGCCCAACAGCCAATCCAGATCCGTTCAATGTGTGTAATAACTCAGGTTTATCTGTTTGAGGATTACGCCAACGCGCCTGCATACGGCGCGCTTGAAACGCCTCAAAATTACTACAAGATGATATTTCACGATAGTTATTTTGACCCGGCAGCCAAACCTCGAGATCATAAGTTTTTGCCGATGCAAATCCTAATTCACCTGCACATAAGGCGATGACACGATACGGTAAATTTAATTTTTGTAACACAGCCTCTGCATGCGAGGTCAATTCTTCTAATGTATCATATGAGTTCTCGGGTTTAACTATTTGTACTAATTCAACTTTTTCGAACTGATGATGACGAATCATACCATGCATATCTTTACCATATGACCCTGCTTCGCTTCGAAAACAAGGAGTATGAGCAACATATTTAAGTGGTAAATCCTGTGATTCAATAATTGTTTCACGTACTAGATTTGTTATAGGAACCTCAGCAGTTGGAATTAAGCTATAATTTGTATCAGAAATATGAAATAACTCACTGTAAAATTTGGGTAGATTTCCTGTACCGTATAAACTGTGAGCATTTACTAAATAAGGGACATATACCTCTTGATAACCGTGTGTATTAGCGTGCAAGTCTAACATAAATTGAGTTAATGCACGCTGCAATTGTGCTAATTTTCCTTTTAGGACCACAAAACGAGTTCCAGAAATTTTAGCAGCTATTGCAAAGTCCATTAAGCCAAGCCCCTCCCCTAATTCCACATGATCTTTAATTTTAAAATCAAATTTTTTTATTTCTCCCCAGCGGCGAATTTCTAGATTATCTTCCTCGGTAACACCACTGGGAACGGAATCGTATGGTAAATTAGGTATATAATCATATATTTGCTGTAATTCCTCCTGAAGTTTCTTTAATTTTGTTTTCTTTGATTCTAGATCTTCATTTAGCTTTTCCATTTGAGCTGACATTGCGGTAATATCTTTATCTGCCGCCTTGCTAACACCTATTTCTTTAGATCGTTTATTGCGGTTACTTTGAAGTTCCTGAGTTTCAGTTTGTAACGTTTTGCGTTTTTTCTCTAAATTTTGAATTTTGTCAATTTCTAATTCATATCCACGTTTTTTTAATTGTTCATAAGCTTTATCAAGATTCTCTCGTAAGCATTTGGGATCTAGCATTTTTCTCTCCTTCGCTTATCCATGTTTCGTAACCTTGTTAATTTCTCAGTGATTTTTATTTCAAGACCACGATTAACCGGGAAATAATAACACTTTTCATCCATTTTTTCAGGAAAATACTTTTCTCCAGCTGCATATCCATCTGGTTCATCGTGCGCATATCGATATTTTTTACCATAACCTAATTCTTTCATTAGTTTAGTTGGCGCATTACGCAAATGTAAAGGAACTTCTAGTGAACCATAATTTTTAACATCACGCATGGCATCTGTAAAAGCAGTATCTGTAGCGTTACTTTTGGGTGCACAAGCTAAATATATTACTGCTTGAGCAATGGCTAGCTCCCCTTCTGGGCTTCCTAAGCGTTGGTAAACTTGCCAAGCATCAATAGCTAAAGTGAGCGCTCTAGGATCAGCATTACCAATATCTTCACTTGCTATTCGCACTACCCTTCGTGCTATATATTCAGGATCACAACCGCCATCTAACATACGGCATAACCAGTATAAAGCTGCATCTGGCGATGAACCACGTACAGATTTGTGTAGTGCCGAAATTTGGTCGTAAAAATTTCCCCCACTTTTATCAAAACGTCGCAGACTGTTACTTAACACTTCTTGTAAAATTTGTTTAGTAATGATCTCTTTACCGTCGTTTTGTATTGCAAAATCAGTACAAATTTCCAGATAATTTAATGCTTGACGACCATCGCCATCTGCAGCTCGTGCAAGCATTACTTGTAATTCTATGGGAATTTCTAAATTTCTATTACCTAATCCTCTGTCTTTATCTTCTAAAGCCATATTTATAATTTGTAATATTTCTTCTTGCTGTAAACTCTTTAATACATAAACTCTAGTACGAGACAATAAGGCATTATTTAATTCAAAAGAGGGATTTTCAGTAGTAGCTCCAATTAAGATAAATACATTATTTTCTACATAAGGTAGAAAAGCATCTTGTTGAGACTTGTTAAATCTGTGAACTTCATCGACAAATAAAATTGTAGCTTGATTATTATCTTCCATAGCATGCTTTGCTCGTTCCACAATGGTACGTATGTCTTTGACTCCGGCTAAAACTGCAGAAATATTTTCAATACGAGCATCACTGCTTTCTGCCAATATTTTTGCTAATGTCGTTTTACCACTTCCTGGAGGACCCCACAAGATCATCGAATGTAAACAATGATTTTCAATAATCTGCCGCAAAGGTTTACCCTGGCCAATTAAATGGTCTTGACCATAGAATTCGTTCAGATTACGCGGCCTTAATCGTACAGCTAATGGTTGTATTTTTATTACCACCAATATTTTTCAGAATTATCTTTTGACTTGGTTTTCAAGCTACTTGCATTAGGGCTTGATTGTAATCCTTGTTTTGGACTTGACTGTAATCCAGCTTGCTGTCCTCTTACTTGATACACCGGTTGTCTATATGCTTCACCGCTACGCGATTCTTGAAATACCGGTTTTGAGCATAATGCTATATTGAAGTTAGTAGTTTTAATTAATTGGATTCTCATTTCGACGCGTTCAGCAAATATCTGATTGTGTAAACTTGATATTCTGTTTACAAGATTATTGACTACTTGTTGGTCAATTTTGGTTTGATTTAACTGAATCTCTAATGCACCTTTGTTGGTTTTCAATTGTTCTCCGAGAGGAGTAACTGCCCTATTAAATTCGTTGATAATTTCATTTACTTTTGCCTTTTGTGTAAAAGCGAGTCGTTGATATTGAGGACATTGGCTAAGATATATACCCATCGCAAAAACATTTACAACACAACTTAAAAAAAATACAGAAGATACATAAAACAAAACAATTTTTTGTATTTTCATAATTCATCGCCTCTTGTTTTTAATCTGACAGATACAAATTATAGGCGATAGTTTCAAAAAGAAGAAGAAATTTATTCGTAGAGCTAAAACATTAACAAAAGTTTGAATAAACATATATAATCTTACTCGGGGGATTTTTCTCTCTCGTAAAAGTACAGTTTATTTAGTAGTATCACGTTGATAGAGGAGGTTATAGCCATGCATATTTCGTTGCCAATATTAAGAATAGGTGACTTAGAGATTGCCAAACCAATCATACAAGGTGGGATGGGTATTGGCGTATCAATGGCTGGTTTAGCTTCGGCTGTGGCTAATGCTGGGGGAATGGGTGTCATATCATCAGTTGGGCTTGGTTTACTTGACCAAAACCTCAACAAACTGTATCCGTTAAGAGAAGCAAATAAAATCGCCTTGCAGAATGAAATTAGAAAGGCCAAAAGCATGACTAATGGTGTGATCGGCGTAAACATCATGCTAGCCTTGACAGATTGTGATGATCATATAGAAGTTGCTATTCAAGAGAAAGCTGATGTTGTAATTATGGGAGCAGGACTGCCACTAGGCCATTCAAAGATTTTTTCAAAAGATGCCTTTAAAACTATTGGAACAAAATTTATTCCAAAAGTGTCTTCTGCTCGGGCTACGCAGCTAATTTTTCGTTACTGGGCGCGAAAATATCAGCATATTCCAGATGCTGTCATTGTAGAAGGCCCTTTAGCAGGAGGACATCTTGGTTTTTCAAAAAGTCAGATTAAAGATCCAGCATATGCTTTAGAAAAATTAGTTCCAGAAGTTATCTCTGCAGTAGCACCATTTTCTGAAGAATTTGATAAAAAAATACCAATTATTGCAGCTGGCGGCATTTATAATGCCGCAGATATTCACAAATTTTTTGAGTTAGGCGCTCAGGGGGTTGCACTGGGCACCAGATTTGTAGCTACAAATGAAAGCGATATTGATAATAAATTCAAGCAATTATACGTCAATTGCAAACAAGAAGATATAATTATCATCGATAGTCCTGTGGGACTTCCCGGAAGGGCCATTAGGAATAAATTTTTGGATGATGTGCAGTCCGGGATGAAAAGACCATTTAAATGCTCATGGAAATGTTTGAAAACATGCGACTTTGAAAAAACTCCTTATTGCGTGGCATTGGCTTTGTTTCGTGCAAAAGTTGGTGATTTTTCAGAAGGATTTGCATTTGCTGGTGCTAATGCATATAAAGTGGATAAAATCATAACAGTCAATGAGCTGTTTAAAGAGCTTTTAAAATAAAATGATTTTTTGGGCGTTGTTGCATAAATGCTTCGAGAAACGTCATTCACGCGAAGGCGCATAGGCGTCAACTTAAGGATTTGATTCCGTCGTTCTGGCCATGGATTGACCAGAATCCAGTAACAAGGATGTTTATTACACTGCGCCGCGCGGACACTGGATCCCGCGGTCAAGCCGCGGGATGACGAGAAGGGTCGCGGGATGACAAAAGCAGCTGAGGGGAAGAATCATGGACCTAAAAAACAAATTACTACTCCGCCAACGAGCTTATATAAACGGCAAATGGGTAAATGCCGATGACGGTAAGACTTTTCCTGTAACAAATCCCGCAACCCAAAAAGTGATTGGTAAAGTTGCCGATTTAGCTGTAGAAGAAACGAAACAGGCTATTGAAGCGGCACAACGAGCTTTTTTGACATGGCGAGATCAATCTCCCGGACAACGTTCAGATATTTTAACAACCTGGGCACAGTTGATTAGAGATAATCTGAATGATTTGGCTGTCATCTTAACCAGTGAACAAGGCAAACCATTAGTCGAATCAAAAGGTGAAATCGAAGCTTCAGCAGAAAGTATTGAGTGGGCAGCAGAACAAGCTAAGCGAGTTTATGGTGAAGTAATACCACCGCCTGCTGTAAACATACGAGGTTTAGTTATCAAACAGCCGATTGGAGTTGTTGGTGCGGTTACCCCTTGGAATTATCCAAGTGGCACGGTTACTCATAAAATCGCTCCAGCTATTGCCGCAGGATGTTCAGTAGTATTAAAACCATCTAAGGAAACGCCATATTCGGCATTGGCCTTGGCATTGTTAGCTGAGCAAGCAGGAATTCCTTCAGGCGTATTCAATGTTATATCCAGTAGTCAAGCTGAAAGTGTTGGCAAAGAATTAACTGAAAATCCATTGGTGAGAAAAATTAGTTTCACTGGTTCTACTGAAACTGGCAAATTATTTATGCGTCAATCGGCGGATACGGTAAAAAAAATCTCTTTAGAACTTGGCGGAAATGCACCATTTATCGTTTTTGAAGACGCTGATTTAAATATTGTTATTAAAGACGCTGTGACTAGAAAATTTATTAACTGCGGTCAAGTTTGTATTTGTGTAAATCGGTTTCTAATTCATGATAGCTTATATGACGATTTCATTAAGCGATTTAAGAAGGCAATGGATAAAATTAAGATTGGTAATGGAATGGATCAAACTACTTCCATGGGACCACTTATTAATATAGAAGCTGTAGTAAAAGTCGAAACGCTTATTAATGACGCTGTTAAAAATGGTGCCAAAATAATTAGAGGAGGCAAAAGACATTTGTTAGGTGGCACTTTCTTCGAGCCAACGCTTATAAAAGATGTAACACCTGATATGGCCATTGTTAAACAAGAAATTTTTGGTCCTGTAGCTAGCGTGCAATGTTTTTCTACTTTGAACCAAGCAGTTAAAATTGCTAACGATACTCATTATGGGTTGGCAAGTTATTTTTACACACGTGATATTAGCAGTATCTTCCGTATTTCTGAACAACTCGAATATGGTGTAGTTTTTGCTAATAGCGTAAAGGGTACTTCGCAAGCTGCTCCATTTGGTGGTTTTAAGCAATCTGGTATTGGGCGTGAAGGTGGTAAACAATGTGTTGAAGAATTTTGTGAAACTAAATATATTGCCATTGGTAGTATTTAGATTAAAAATATTATGAGAACTTTAGGAATATGCTTTGGCGCAACAACGCTGCAAGCGGTTATTTTACGAAGCGATTCAAATATTAAATTCACAGAATTTACCACTAGAATTCTTCACGAAGGCAATCCTAAAAAAGCTTTCTTGGATCTCCTCGAATCTCTTGATCTATCTAAAATTGATGCTATTGCAGTTACCGGCCGAAACTTTCGTAAAAATGTACAATTGAGTTCGATTTCCGAAGCAGTAACTATTGAACAGGCTATAAAAGCAACATATCCCGATAATGACTTTCCTGATTTTGTAATCAGTGCGGGTGGTGAAACTCAGCTTGCATATAAGATTGGTAAAAATGGTAATATCATTTCTGTTCATTCAGGAAATAAGTGTGCATCTGGGACCGGAGAATTCTTTTTGCAACAAATCAGGCGCATGAATTTACCACTAGATGAAGCTGTGCGATTATCAGGCATTGGAATTCCCCACAAAATCGCTGGCCGCTGCAGTGTTTTTTGTAAAAGCGACTGCACTCATGCTTTAAACAAAGGAGAACCAAAAGAAAATATTGTCGCTGGCCTTTGTGACATGATGGTTAATAGAATGCTTGAACTTTTAAAAGGCAAAAAACCGAAGAAAATAACTTTTATTGGCGGAGGATCATTAAATCCAACGTTGGTAAATAACCTGTCTAAACAAATAAAAATAGTTGATGTTCCAAAACATTCAGCCACATTCGAAGCATATGGAGCGGCTTTATGGGCGTGTAAAAACAAGTCTATTCCAATATCTGAAGATATAGCGGAATTAGTTAACCAGGAAACATACTCATTCGGATTTCACCAACCACTTCATAAAACAGCTTCATTAGTTACTTTTAAAACCGCCCAGCAAGTGGAAATAGTTTCAGGTGAAACTTATATTTTGGGTCTTGATGTCGGCTCAACGACTACTAAAGTTGTATTAATGCACAAAGATAGCATGCAAGTTGCCGCATCTTATTATGGGCGTACCAATGGAAATCCTGTTGCGGCTTCGAAGGAATGTTATGGTGCTATGCGCGAGCAAATAGGCGAAAAAGAGATTAACATAATAGCTCTTGGAATAACTGGTTCAGGACGCCAAATAGCTGCCCTTCACGCGTTGAGCAATTTTGTAATAAATGAAATTATCGCCCATGCTACTGCGGCAGCATACTTTGACCCAGAAGTAGATACTATATTTGAGATTGGAGGCCAAGACGCTAAATATACTTATCTAACTAACGAGGTCCCATCCGATTATGCTATGAATGAAGCTTGTAGTGCCGGTACTGGATCGTTCTTGGAAGAATCGGCCAAAGAATCGCTAAATGTTAAAACTGAAGCAATCGGAGATTTAGCACTACAAAGCGAAACCCCACCCAATTTTACAGACCAATGTGCTGCTTTTATCTCTAGTGATATTAAACGTGCTAGTCAAGAGGGAATAAAAAAGAATGATATTCTTGCAGGTCTTGTATATTCGATATGCCTCAATTACCTAAACCGAGTTAAAGAATCGCGTCCCATGGGTAAAAAAATATTTATGCAAGGAGGGGTTTGTTACAACAAAGCAGTTCCGATTGCTATGGCATCATTAATTAAAACGCCTATTATTGTGCCTCCCGATCCAGGATTGATGGGTGCTTTTGGTGTAGCCTTAGAAGTAAAAAAACAGCTTGATCCAGGTTTAATGCAAGTTGCTAATGTAAATCTCGACGCGCTTATAACCCGTGAAGCTAAAACAGTCGGCAGTTTCATATGTAGTGGTGGCAAAGAAAAATGTGATCGAAAATGTGAAATAGCAAAAATCAATATCGATGGTAAGATTCATCCGTTTGGTGGAATTTGTGATCGATATTATAATTTAAGACTTAATAAAATAATCGATCCTGCTGAATATGATTACGTTGCCATTCGACAACAACTGTTATTCACAAAATATTTACCATTACAGAATTCAGGGACAAGAACAGTAGGCATTATGCGTTCTTTTCTAACTCATTCTCTTGCTCCACTTTATACAAATTTCTTTAGTAACTTAGGGTTTAAAGTTATTTTAGCTGATGAGATTGATCCACAAGGAATATCAAGAATTGAAGCCGCTTTTTGTCTACCTGCTGAAATTAGCCATGGCAGCTTTCTAAATTTAATTAAAAAGAATCTCGATTACATTTTTTTACCACATATTATGGAAATTCCAGTGTCGAATATACAAACTTATGGCAAAACATGTGTTTTTGTTCAAGGTGAACCGTATTATTTGACAACTACTTTTCGCAAAGAAATCGAACAATCGAATACTAAAATTCTCTCTCCTATTCTGAATATGGCTAAAGGATATAAGCATGCCCAAAATGTGTTTGCGGCTTTAGCGAAAGATATGGGGATTCCAAAAAAAATCACCAAAAATGCATTTAACAAAGCTGTACAAAAACAACAACAATTTGAAACAGAATTACTGGATTATGGCAAAAAAGCTCTAGCGTATTTGAATACCCATCCAGAAAACTTTGCAATTGTGCTTGTAGGAAGACCGTATAATGCATTTAGTGATGATGCTAATATGGGAATACCGCATAAAGTTGCTTCTCGTGGAATTATGATTATTCCCTTCGATATGTTACCAATTAGTCATTATTCCATAGACAAGAAAATATACTGGGCTATGGGGCAAAAAATTATGCAAGTAGCAAAAATGATAAAACAGTATAAAAATTTATTTGGATTTTACATAACTAACTTTTCCTGTGGTCCAGACTCTTTTGTTTTGGGTTATTTTCGTAACTGTATGGGTATGAAACCTTCGCTTACTTTAGAATTAGATCAACATACCGCTGATGCAGGAATTGATACCCGCATTGAAGCTGCGCTTAGCATCATGAAAGCATATCGTACAATACTTGGTTCTCCTGCCGAACCTGTTGATATAACTTACAAGCCAGCACAAGTGATTTATGAAAAAAAACCTTATGTAATTGCTTCGAGTGGTGCAAAACATCAACTGCAAGATCCTCAAGTTGAAATAGTATTTCCTTCAATGGGAGAACTTGGCACCGAAGGACTTGCAACCATTTTCCGTGGCTTCGGTATTTCTGGGAATGCATTACCTGTTCCGAATAAAGATATACTTCTAGAAGGCAAAAAAAATACATTATGCAAAGAATGCCTGCCTTACATATTGACTACGGGTTCTTTCATATCATATCTAAAAAACAAACAAGACACCAATAAAATTACCCTCCTATTTATGGTGACCGGCGAGGGACCTTGTAGACTAGGTCAATACTGTAAAGCATTGGAACAAACTATTCATAAAAATAAAATACCTAATGCGGCAGTATTTACTCTAACTGATGAAAACTGCTATGCAGGTCTGGGAATTAGGGTATTAATTCGATGTTGGCAAGTCATGGTAACCTTAGATGTTTTAAATGAGATAAAAAGTATGCTTGCTGTAAGCGCACAAAATAAACATACAGCAATCCAAGAATTTAAAAATATTTGGCAACAAGAAATAATACCTTTTCTTGAAGGAAAATCCCCCACTTCCTTAACCAAAGTGTTAACAAAAATCAATACTCGTCTAAAACAAATTCCATTAAAACAGGACCCTAATGCTGTTCCTATCATTTCATTGATTGGTGAGATTTTTGTTAGGCAAGAAGAATTTTCGCGTCAAAATATTACCAATTATCTTGAGGAACGCGGCTTTATGGTAAAAGTCGCTCCAGTTAGTGAATATCTTTGCTATAGTAATTATCTCATTAACAAAGGGTTAGGACGACCGAAACTTTCATTACTGGAACAAGCGAAGACTAAAATTACTATGCGGATTCAAACCTGGTGGGAAAATCATATCAAGTCTATTTTAGCAAAATCCGGTTTATATAAATTCGAAATGCAAGAAATAGGTAAAACTATCCAAACCGCACAACATTTAATTAACGAAAATCTTATGGGAGAAGGCATTTTGACTGTGGGGCTTGGATTGCGTGAGATTCTGCATGATTCATGTGGAGTTGTTTCTATAGGACCATTTGGATGCATGCCATCTCGCTTAGCCGAATCCATTCTACGTAAAGAGATGAACGTTATTGGCAAACAACGTTTGGCAGGTTGGGAACAAAAAGCTTTAGAATTCAAAAATATTGATACATTTCCTTATTTATTCATAGAAACCGATGGTAACCCTTTCCCACAGATGGTTGAAGCTAATTTAGAAGCTTTTATTCTGCAAGCTAAAAGAGTACATAAAAGAATGATGGAATTAAAATCAGGAGATAAATTTTAATGAATAATAAAATAATAGTCATTGTTGATGGCTATAGTAATGGTGGATTTTTTGCACCCAAACTTAAAGCGCGCGGTTATTCGTGTGTTCACGTGCAAAGCCGAACTAAGATCCCTGAAATATTAATGTCTACTTTTCGTAAAGATGATTATCTAGAGCAATTTATTCATTTAGGGAATATAAAGGAAACGCTTTCTCAGTTGCAAAAATATGAAATTTTGTGTGTAATTCCCGGGGCTGAAACCGGTGTAGAACTTGCTGACCAATTGAGCGAAAAAATAGGTTTACTTTCTTCTAATGGCACCCAATTAAGCGCTGCCCGTAGGGATAAATTTATCATGGTTGAAACACTAAAAAATGCAGGATTAAAGACAGTTCAGCATATTCAATCAAATAAAGTAAAAGAAATCCTCGTGTGGGCTAAAAAACTAAATAAATGGCCGGTTGTAGTAAAACCATTAAAAAGCGCTGGTAATGACCAAGTATGTTTTTGTCATTCAGAACATGAAATCGAGATTGCTTTTAATAGCATAATTAATACTGAAACTGTTTTATTTGACAAAAATGAAGCAGTTTTAGCGCAAAGCTATCTCCATGATGAACAATATGAAATTAATGCGGTTAGTTTTGCGGGCAAACATTACATCTCTGACATATGGCTGTGTAAAAGGCTAATTGTGCATCATACCGGTGTTGCTTATGATCATATACAATTGCTACCTTCAAAATATAATAAGGAATTAACTAATTATGTTTCTAAAGTGTTAGACGCGTTAGGAATAAAATATGGTGCTTCCCATAGTCAGGTGATGTTAGAAGTTGACGGTCCAGTGATCATTGAATGCGCAGCTAGAGTCATGGGCAGCATTAACCAGGATTATATTGCCCGAGCGACTGGTAAAAGTCAGGTTGATTTAACCATAGATAGCTATATAGATCCACAATATTTTTTACAAGAAATAACGGAATCATATGAACTAAAAAATAATTTGCTAGTAAAACTCCTTCTCTCATCCGATCAAGGAAAAATAAAAACTATAAAATTTATAGATAAAATTAAGCAACTCAAATCATTTTATAGTTTAGATCTTCATGTGAAAGTTGGCAGCCAACTTAAGAGAACGGTAGATTTATGCTCCTGCCCCGGTCATGTATACTTGCTTCATAAAAATAAAGAAGTTCTATGGGACGATTATCGTAAGCTAGTTATTTTAGAAAAACAAATGTTTGAAGTAAGTCGATAAGAGTTTCAATTGTGACAATGAATAATAAATATATAGAACAGTTACATAAACTAGTGATCAATTTCTTGGCCGCTTATAATGTACGCATCTATTTATATGGTTCCCATGCTAAAGGAACAGCACATAAAACTTCAGATGTTGATATTGCTATACTTCCCAAAGGTAAAATACCTAAAGATTTATTCTCGCGTTTGCGTGAAGCTATAGAAGAAAGTACAATTCCATATAATGTGGACGTAACTGATCTCACGCAAGTAAGTGATGAATTTCGGCGACAAATACTAAAGGACGCAATATTGTGGAAAGATTACAACAAAGAATAAAAATTGCAAAACAGGCTCTATCGAAACTCGATGAGGTTTTACAGATGCATCCAAATACCGTTGTTAGAGATGCCTCTTTACAGCGTTTCGAGTTCTGTGTAGAAGCTGTTTGGAAAATGGCACAACTCTATTTACGCAAAAAAGAAGGATTAGATTTAGGTTCTCCAAAACAAGTTATACGTAGTTGCTTCACACTGGATTTGCTAAATAAGGATCAAACACAAACATGCTTACGCATGATAGATGATCGTAATTTAACGGTACATACTTACGACGAAGAACTTGCTGAAAAAATTTTTAGTAAGATTAAAGAATACGCCAAAATAATGCATATTTTATTAACCCGAATCGAAAATAAAATTCAGAAATAATACTTCTAGCCACTCTGTAGTACAGTCTGCAATACATCTTTAGCCGCATATGGCCTTGCAATGGCTTTCATATTTTGACGCATCTTTTCTAATTTAGTTCGATTATTGAGTAATTCTTTTATTCTAAATTCCAATCC
>Ga0114922_10003818_pt1 | contig 14016 bp, 11 predicted proteins | sample AartaG_FD_100975 | JGI IMG/M metagenome (GOLD analysis project Ga0114922, IMG submission 100975) | Deep subsurface microbial communities from Aarhus Bay to uncover new lineages of life (NeLLi) - Aarhus_00045 metaG | ecosystem: Environmental > Aquatic > Marine > Oceanic > Sediment | place...
AAAAAAAGCCGGGGATGTTACACTGGATCACGTCAAGAAATATGTCCGTCTGCTTAAAAATGCCGGGATAAAACCTGAAAGAAGAGCGCCAATGCTCTTGCCAGATTATAGAGGTAAAGCATCACTTGCAAGAATGATCGACGTGTTCTAAAAATGAGTGCACATGTCATCCTCTTGTCTTCCACTTAATCCTATTTCATCTATAGAATTTCCCTGAGATTTTAGGTGGAGCATTACGCTTTAAAGATCTGGTCTCAAATAGGATTTGTAAGCAAAGAGGTTGGTAAGATTCAAAATTTCGACTTATTGCACGACTCAATTATTGGAAACATTGGGATTGTGTCAAAAGACAGGTTCTACACGGGTATGGACTGGATTGACTTTTAAGATAAAATTGAGATAAGCTACATAACGATATCGAGAACAAGGATATCTAACGGGTCACAAATGAGGAGGTTTGAATGGATCACGAAGGCATAGAGAGACGCACTTGCATACGATTTGAGATTCCTGGATCAACGGTCAGCTACAAATTGAAAAAACCTCTTCTCTCAAAGACATCTTACAGTGAAGAATTTTGCCCTGCAATCGACCTCAGCCGAGGTGGGCTTCGGTTTCTTTCCCAAGAAGAGATGAAAATCGGCACTCCGATTATGCTAAAAATCTCCATCCCAGGAGAAAGGATCCCGCTGGAGCTTCACGGACTGGTCCGTTGGCTAGCGCCGCAAATGGGGATGAGTTACAAATACCAGATAGGTGTTCAGTTCAGTCCTTACGGTGAAAAAAAGGGTCAAAATTATCCTGGATCCTTGGTGAAAATTATCGCTCTAGAACAAAAATTCGCACCCGCTGACCAAAACGGAGTATCTAAATCTCCAAAGGAAGAATTCGAAACCGACGATTGATCCCCTTCCTATCCTTCTATTACAACCAGCGAGTAATCCGCAATCATTCTAAAAAGCTGACTGATTTCTTGAAGAAGTGCCAAACGATTCCTGCGAAGTTTTTTATCTTCTGCCATCACCAACACATGATCGAAAAAATCGTTTATGGATGACTTCATTCGGAATATCATCCGCTGGGCTTTGGCAAAATCCCCAATCGCGATCAAAGGAAGGATGTTGTCTCGTATGATAGAAAAGGTCGTGTGAAGTTCTCTCTCCTGTTTCTCCATCAAAAGCTCCTCATTCACTTTGTACCTGGGTTGGTCCCGAAGAATATTGTTCACTCTTTTCGCGATTTTTATCATCGGTTCGAATTGAGGGCTTTCTTTTAGGCTGTCCAATGCTTTCAGTCTTAAGTAAGAATGGTATACATTGTCGATTCCCGGAGCGAGTGAGGCTTTTACCAAATCATACCGATATCCTTGGTTCTCAAAAATATAGTGAAGGCGACTTTCAAAAAAATCCAGCACATAAGATTTAATTTCCTTTTTTTCTATCACCAATTTATCTTTCATCGTGCTGATGACTTTATCTAACAATCGAGAGAAGGAAAAGCTAAACTTTTTATCCAGGATGATCTTGCAGACACTTTGGGCATTCCGACGAATCCCGAAAGGATCTTTGGACCCGGTCACCTCCGTCCCTATCCCCATTGTTCCCACGATGGTATCTAACTTATCGGCCAAGGCAAGGATTGCCCCGGTTAAAGACGATGGGGAGGAATCATCCAGACTAATAGGTTGGTAATGTTCATAGATGGCTCTCCAAACAGAGGCTGCGTAACCTTCTTCTTTTGCATAAAGCCCTCCCATTTTTCCTTGAAGAGAGGGAAATTCTCTGACCATTTCGGTCAACAGATCCGCTTTGCACAACTCTGCAGCCCCTGTTACAGCATTTTTTTCATCTTGGAGCTCCAGGCGATCGGATATGTAAGCAGCGATTTTTTTCAATCTATCAATCTTATCTTGATAGCTACCGAGGCGCTCTTGGAAGATGACCTGGCTTAACTTTTTTGATTTTTCCTTCAGGGATGATTTTATATCCTGCACCCAGAAGAATTTTGCGTCTTCCATCCTCGCCTTTAAAACCCTTTCGTTTCCCTTGCTAATAAGAGATTTGGAATCCTTATAGGCATCGGCTACACCCAGGAAATACGGCAGCTGTTTTTTGCCTTTAAGCACAGAAAATAACCTTTGGCCTTCTCTCATGGCTGTGCTCAACACTTCTAAGGGAAGTTTGAGGTATTCATGCGGGAAACAGCCCAAGAAAACATGGGGATGCTCGACATCGTAAGTGAGTTTTTCCAAAAGTTGTTCGTCAGGGTGTAACCTTGCATCCAGCTCCGCCAGTTTTCTGTCTGCTTGCTTCAAGATCTGTTTTCTGCGCTCCGCGGGATCGATAAACACTCCATTCCGCTTCAGCTCAGCTCGGAAATCTGTGAAGGTTTGGACCAGAAGCTTGTTTGGATTGTATATTTTGTGCCCGAAGGTGTAGTTTTTCGTGGCGATACTGTCGATGCTAAAGTGAAGAGGATTCTGATCGAAAAGACATAAAATGTTTTTAATCGGTCGAGAAAATCTAAAAGAGGAATCCCCCCATCGCATCATTTTCGGGAAACTTAGGGAGACAATGATGTTTGGCAAAATTTCCTCGATAATATCGCCCGTTGGCTTTCCTTCTTCAATCTTATTGATTCCGATATAATCCCCTTTTCCAGTCTTAATAACCTCCAGGTCACCAACAATCACTCCTTGAGATTTTGCGAATCCGATGGCAGCCGGTGTTGCCGTACCGTCCCCAGAGAAAGCAACGAATTTTGGAGGACCGACGATCTTTTCTTGTTTATCCTGCTGTTTATCGACAAAATTCCCAAGCAATATCAAACGGCGACAGGTTCCATAGATGCGAATTCTTCCGTAACTACCTTTTCGGTCAACCACTTTATTGGCGATCAAACCTTCAGCCAGGCGATCTTTCAGCTGAACAAGAGCCCCTTTCACATGCATGGGAGGCATCTCTTCGGTCATGATTTCCAGAAGGAATTCCATCAGGTCGAGATCTCCTTTGATGCGAACTTTTGGGCGATATTGTTGACCACAACTCTAATCTGGGAAATCATCTTCACCCTTTCTGTAACGCTTATAGCACCCCTTGAATCGAGCAGATTAAAAAAATGAGAGCATTTTAAACACATATCATACGCGGGAAGCAGCAATGCTTTGCCGACAAGCCGCTGTGCTTCCTTGTGATTTTTCTGGAAGGAGTTCTGGAGAAACCTCACGCTTGCCTGATTGAAATTGTACTCGGAGAATTCTTTTTCTTCACGAATTCTCAGTTCCCGGTAAGTGACATCCTTTGACCAATTTAGATCAAAGATGTTGTCCTTCTCCTCCAAGAACATCTCCAGTCTTTCTAGGCCGTAAGTTATCTCCACAGGAACAGGCGAGAGGTCGATCCCACCTGCTTGCTGAAAATAGGTGAATTGAGTGATCTCCAGCCCATCCAACAACACCTGCCATCCGACTCCCCATGCCCCGATGGTGGGAGATTCCCAATCGTCCTCATCGAAGCGTATATCATGTTCCACCAGGTCTATCCCCAAAGATTTGAGGCTTTCGATGTACATCATCTGAATATCGGAGGGAGCTGGCTTGATTATCACCTGATACTGGAAGTGTTTTTGCACCCGGTGGGGATTTTCGCCATATCTCCCATCTGTCGGCCTTCGCGATGGCTGGACATAGGCTACCTTCCAGTCTCGGTCATCTAATACGCGGAAAAAGGTATCGGGAGTCATGGTTCCGGCGCCGACCTCAATATCATAGGGTTGAGCTAGATAGCAACCTTGATCCGCCCAAAATTTCTGGAGGGACATGATGAGATCTTGCAGACTCATTATTGCTCGTTTACTCCCACTTTATTATTCATCCGGGGATCTGCGCCAGCGCAAGACTGGATTTCTGGCCGCACTGGTTTCATCCAAGCGCCTTACATAAGAACCATGGGGGGCGTTTTTTAACAACTCCGGATCCTCTTTCGCTTCTTGAGCAATTTGTTTCATTGCCTCGATGAAACGGTCCAGATCCTTTTTGCTCTCGGTTTCAGTGGGCTCTACCATCAAAGCCCCTTGTACGATGAGGGGAAAGGACATCGTCGGGGGGTGTAGCCCGTAATCTATCAGACGTTTCGCGATATCTATATTTGTCACTCCAAACTGTTTCTGTATCTTATCCGAAAAAACACATTCATGAAGAGTGGGAGTCAAGTATTTGAGATCATAATCGTCTTCCAGATTCTTCCGCAGGTAATTTGAATTCAACACAGCTATTTCGGCGATTTCTTTCAATCCCGTCGCACCAAGAGACAATATGTAAGCCACCGCCTTGACGATAACGAGAAAGTTCCCATAAAAGCTTCGTACTCTTCCGATACTTTTGGGGCGCATGTGGTTCAAACTTAAAATCCCATCCTCTTTTTCGATGACCGGGAAAGGAAGATAAGGTTCCAACTCCTTTGTCACGCCCACGGGTCCCGACCCAGGCCCTCCTCCCCCATGAGGGGTGGAAAACGTCTTGTGCAGATTGAGATGAATGACATCTATCCCCATATCCCCTGGCTTGCACATCCCGATGAGAGCATTCATGTTGGCGCCGTCCATGTAGACCAATCCTCCCTTGGTATGGACGATATCGGTTATTTTTTTTATATCGGTCTCAAACACACCCAGCGTGTTGGGATTGGTTACCATCAACGCCGCCACATCTTCAGTCATGTGCTCTGCAAGATCTGCCACATCAACCGTACCCCGTTCGTTCGATTTTATCTCCTGTATCCGGTACCCACAAATATGTGCGCTGGAGGGATTGGTTCCATGAGCCGAATCAGGAATCAATACGATCTTTCTCGGATTCCCCCTCTCCTCCAAACAGGCACGGATCATCAACATCCCGACAAACTCTCCTTGGGCCCCGGCAGAAGGTTGAAGAGTGAAGGCATCCATCCCCGTTATATTTTTCAGAAGCTCTTCGGCCATTTTAAGAATTTGGAGGCTTCCTTGCGTCCACTTTTCTGAAGCATGGGGATGTGATAGCAGCCATTCCTTTTTGAAGGCGAGTTTCTCATTGATCTTGGGATTGTATTTCATGGTACAGGAACCCAAAGGATAAAAACCCAAGTCGATACAGTAATTTGTCTGGGAAAGCCGGGTGAAATGCCTCACCACTTCCACTTCAGAAACCTCAGGGAATCCTTCTATCTCTTTTCTGGATGGGATATCCTCCAAGATATTGTCTTTCAAAGGCACATCCAGTTTCGGAAGCACGTATCCATTTTTTCCTTCCCCGCTGATTTCAAAGATAAGAGGTTCATGGATCACTTTTTTCATGAACACACCTCTTTCAGCAGAGCGACCAGGCGGTCGATATCTTCTTTTCTATGGGATTCTGTTACACAAAGCAGGGCACAGTTCTCCAACTCAGGGAAGGCTTCGACAACGGAAAGGCCTCCGATGACCCCCTTCTCGAGCAAAAATTCTTCGATTTCTGTCCATGGTTTCTCAAACTCCAACACAAACTCGTTAAAACACACACCTTGAAATCTTGGCGTTATCCCAGCGATCTTGGTGATTTGGTCCAGAGCATAGTTCGCTTTCTGAAGGTTCTGTGAAGCAAGCTCCCTCATTCCTTGTTTTCCCAGAAGCTCCAAGAAAATGGTTGCCCGCAATGCGCACCAAGCCTGGTTTGTGCATATGTTGGAAGTGGCCCGTTCGCGTCTGATAAACTGTTCTCTTGTGGAAAGGGTTGCGACAAATCCTCTTTTTCCATCCACATCTTCGGTCTCCCCTGCTATCCTGCCAGGAAACTGGCGCACTGATTCCTTGCAGCAAGCCATGAAACCAAGATAAGGACCGCCATAACTCACTGAAAGCCCGAAGGATTGTCCCTCTCCTGTAACGATGTCAGCACCGAGCCTCCCAGGAGCTTCGAGTATTCCGAGAGATACGGGCTCCGCCACAACCACAATGGATAGGGCCTGACGTTCATGAGCGAGCGCAGAGATCATATCAAGCTTTTCGATGATACCAAAAAAATTGGGAGATTGGGTAACGACTGCCGATGTTCCCTCATCCAATTTCGCTTTCAAATTTCCAATATCCACTTCTCCCCTATCCGAATATTCGATCTCTTCGACGGAAATATCCAAATTTTGCGTGTATGTCTGTATAACCTCTCTGTATTGAGGGTGGACACTTTTGGCCACCAATACCTTAGGTTTGGATTTTATTCTGTTTGCCATCAAAACGGCTTCTGCAGCTCCTGAAGCACCATCGTACAAAGAGGCATTGGCGATATCCATGCCTGTAAGCTGGCAGATCAGCGTTTGAAATTCGAATATGATCTGCAGGGTTCCCTGGCTGACTTCCGGTTGGTAGGGAGTGTAAGGGCTGATGAATTCACCCCGGCTGCTCAAATAATCGACAACACTAGGGATCACATGAGAATAAGCTCCAGCGCCTAAAAAGGAGAGAAATTCATGATATGAATTCTGGCGGGCGATCTCATCCATCCATCGGGAGAGTTCCGGTTCCGTCAATGGATCCGGAACATCCAACCTATTCTTGATTTTAAGGTCATCAGGAATAGACCTGAATAGTTCTTCGACCGAAGAAACGCCGATTCTTTCCAGCATTTCCTTTTTGTCTTTCTGGCTGAGAGAAATGTAGCTCATGCTACTCTTCCAATCCCTCCAAAAACTTTTCGTACTCTGATGCAGACATCAACTTTTCCAATTCCGTCTCATCCTTGATTTTTATCTTGGCGATCCAGCCTTTGTCATGAGGATCCTCGTTAACAAGTTCTGGAGAATCATTCAACTCATCATTGGTCTCGATGATTTCTCCAGAAATGGGTGAAAAAATATCCGAAACAGCTTTGACAGATTCGATTACACCCATCGATTGATGAAATTCCAACTGAGCTCCGGATTGAGGCAATTCTACATACACGACATCCCCAAGTTGTTTTTGTGCAAAATCAGTGATGCCAACCATTGCATTATCCCCATCGATTTTTACCCACTCGTGATCTTTTGTGAAATAATAATTATCAGGATACATGAAAATCCTCCTCTTCTTTTTTGAATATTAGTAATTATTGTGTTTCTTCTTTTTTGTAGAAGGGAGTAGAAACGACCCTAGCTTTAATCTGTTTTCCCCTTATTTCGATGGCGAATTCTGTCCCGATTTCTGTGTGTTCGATCGGAAGATAGGTCAATCCGATACTCTTTTGTAAAAAAGGAGAAAATGAGCCTGATCTTACTTCGGCGATTTTTTCATCATCGACAACAACAGGATAATGAGGCCTAGCGATTCCTCTTCCGATCAATTCAAATCCGACGATCTTTCTGAGAATTCCCTCTTTTTTCTGCCTGATCAGAGCTTCCCTTCCCAAAAAGTCCCCTTTTTTGAACTTTATGAGCCATCGCAATCCCGCTTCCAGAACGGTTGTGTTTTCATCGATATCATTGCCATAAAGCATAAGCGTTGCTTCTAGACGTAAGGTATCCCGGGCACCGAGACCTATAGGAAGAAGGCCAGAAGTCTTTCCCTCTTCCATAATGGCATCCCATATCTTTTCTGGATCTGGAGCGAGAGTATAGATCTCGAAGCCATCTTCACCCGTATACCCTGTTCGAGACACAATGGCTTCCACACCGACCACTGAACCTCTCTCCACTGCAAAGCTCGACATTCCTTCCAGTTCGATCTCAGTTAATGGTTGGAGAATTTTTTGGGCCTCAGGACCCTGTAAAGCCACCTGTGTGTAATCTTCGCTTTGGTTCTGCACGTCGACATCAAAATCTTGTTTGTGGCTGAGAATCCACTGGAAATCCTTATCCGTATTCGCTGCATTGACCACAAGAAGATAGACATTCTCCTCTAAATAATAGACAAGAAGATCGTCCACGAACGTTCCTTGTGGAGTAGTCAGTGCAGAATACTGAGCTTTGTTTGCGTCCAAACGTCCAGCATTATTAGGTGTAAGATATTGGACAAAATCCAATGCGTGATTTCCCGATATAACGATTTCACCCATATGACTGACATCGAACAAACCCGCATGTTGGCGAACCGCCATATGTTCTTGAATAATGCCATAATACTCGATGGGCATTTCCCAACCGAAAAATTCTACAAACTTTGCCCCGGCTATTTCATGTGGCACATAAAGGCGAGTTCTTTTCATATCGTTCCTCTTCAAAATGTATTTACTACCATATAATAATCGGAGATGCAAGAGAAGAAAAAGCGGAATAAATTTGCTATAATGAATGGCTGATGATGATTGAATATAAAACCGAACTCAAACAAAAAATCCGTCAATCGCTGATGGAAAAATATCCGTTGGAAGAATCCCACATGGAAATATCCTACACGCCCCAGGCAAAGATGGGAGATCTTGCCCTCCCGTTCCCCCTTCAATTGGCCAAAAAGATGAAAAGACAACCTCGAGAGCTCGCGACAGAGATCGTTTCCCTTCTGTCCGACCTTCCCGGTGTCGACAAAATCGAAGTGGCTGGCCCTGGATTCATCAATCTTTTCTTGAACCGCAGGGATTTTTTTCTCTCTCAAATCACCTCCCTTGAAAAAGGGACATTCCAACCGGAAGAGAAAAAAATCATCATCGAGCACACCAATATCAATCCGAACAAAGCTGCCCATGTGGGGCACTTGAGGAATGCCGTTTTGGGAGATACCTTGGGAAGATGCTTGAAATACAAGGGGGAAAACGTAGAGATCCAAAATTACATCGATGATACGGGTATCCAGGTTGTGGATGTCACCTTTGGTTTTATGGACATGGAAAAAAAGAACCTGGAAGATATCCAGAGGATCGAAGGGAAATTCGATTACTACTGTTGGGAACTTTATACTCGCGTCTCTTCCTATCTGGATGAGCACCCAGAAGCCCAATCCCGGAAATCCGAAATATTGCAGAAGATCGAAGAGGGAGATTCTCATGAGGCAAAAATCGCAGAGCATGTATCCAGAAAAATCCTAAAAGCACATCTCGCGACGATGAAGCGGATCGATGTCAGTTATGACGTTTTGCCTTGTGAAAGCAGCATTCTCGGTCGTAAATTTTGGGACGAGGCCTTTTCTCTTTTAAAAGAAAGAAAGGCAATCTATCTTGTGGATAAGGGTCTGAACAAGGACTGTTGGGTCATGAAGCTGGAAGACGAAGAAGAGAGGGAAAAAATCATCGTCCGCTCCGACAGTACGGTCACCTACGTTGGGAAGGATATTGCCTATCAGATGTGGAAATTCGGCCTTCTTCAAAAAGACTTTTACTACGAACCATTCATAGAGGATGATGACAAAACCATTTGGATCAGCACGGTCGAGCCCAAAGAAATGTCCGTTTCCTTCGGAGATGGAAGCTTGGTTTACAATGTAATCGATACCCGTCAATCTTATCTCCAGAAAATTGTGGTGCAAGGATTAAAATCATTGGGATTTCAAGACCAAGCCGATAAGTCCATCCACTATTCTTACGAAATGGTCGCACTCTCTCCCAAGAGCCTCAATGAACTGGGACAAACGGTATCCTCAGAAGATGAGGGAAGGGATTTTTTGGAGGTCTCGGGGAGAAAAGGCCTGGGAGTGAAAGCGGACGATCTGCTAGACAGACTGGAACAGAAAGCTTTTTTGGAGGTGGAGAAAAGAAATCAGGATCTGCCTTCGGAACAGAGAAACCTTATCGCTCGACAGATCGCAACCGGGGCTCTGCGTTATTTTATGTTGAAGTTTGCCAGGAATTCGATCATCGTGTTCGATTTCGAAGAAGCGCTGAGCTTCGAAGGAGAGACCGGACCTTACCTGCAGTATACTCTCGTCCGGATAAACAGCATCTTCCGTAAACTTAAAGAGAGAGAGGATTTTGAGGAAAATAATCTTGCCGCATCGACATCGGATAAAAGAATCCCCATAGATTCCCTGTCAGAGCAAGAACAAAAAGATTTTTGGGAACTCATCTTTTTTGCTTCACAGTTCGAAGAGGAGATCCAACATTCTGTACGCTCACTGGAATTTTCTCATCTTGCCAAATTTTCTTTCAATCTCTGCCAAAAATTCAATGCCTACTATCATAAATACTCCGTCCTTGCGGAAAAAGATCAAAGCACGAAGTCCCTTCGCATTTGGACGATTCAATACGTGAGAGACGTTTTGTCTAAAGTGCTCTATCTCATGGGAATTCCTCAACCGATAAGGATGTAACGATTTAAAGTTTGCGAGAGTTTAATTAAAAAATTGACCCATAAATTTGGAATGGAGGTAAAAGAAACCCAAAAATGATTGAAGTGGAACATCTTTTTAAAAAGTACGGAGATATTTTGGCCGTCCAAGACCTGAGTTTTGCAGTCGAAAAAGGCCATATATGGGGGCTTCTTGGCCCAAATGCGGCAGGAAAAACCACGACCATGCGGATTCTCACCGGGTATTTGCCCGCAACGGACGGAAAGGCGACAGTGGCTGGATATGACGTGTTCGAACAACCCAACGAAGTCAAAAGGATTATAGGATATCTTCCCGAGAATGTCCCACTCTACCCAGAAATGACGGTCCAGTCTTTTCTTCATTTCGTTGCCGAGATCAAACAAATCCCGGCATCGAAAAGGAAAGAAGCTGTTGAAAAATCCATTTCCCTTGGTGCGCTGGAGTCGGTGAAAGGAAGGCTTATCAAGAATATATCCCGGGGCTATAGGCAGCGTGTGGGCATTGCCCAAGCTTTGATCCATGATCCTCAGGTGCTCATCCTTGACGAGCCAACAATAGGCCTGGACCCTGCTCAAATCATAGAAATCCGCCGACTCATCAAGACCCTAAAAGGAGATCGCACGATCATTCTTTCCACACATATCCTGGCTGAAGTGACTCAGACATGTGATGGAGTGGTCATCATCAACGAAGGAAAACTTATGGCATCTGGATCGCTGCAGGAGCTCACCGCATCGTTACAGGAAAAGGATGGCATATTCATCAGGTTGAGAGATGGAGGAAAAGAGAAAGTGGAACACTTCCAAAACATCCCAGGCGTGGACAATGTTACGACCCGGGACGATGGATACGCCATCGAATGGACTCAGGGCAAAGACAGCCGAGACGATATCACTCGCTACGTGGTGGAAAGGAACTGGGGGCTTTTAGAAATGAGGTCATTGGCCATGGATATCGAAGAGCTATACCTCAGGGTCATAACAGGGGGGCGGAACAATGAGTAACGTCTGGGCTGTATGCAAAAAAGAGATCAAATCGTACTTCACCTCACCGATCGCCTATGTCGCTATAACCGTTTATCTTGTCTTGGTCGGCTTCTTTTTCCAAAGCCTTATCTGGTGGTTCAACACCCAGTCCATGCAGATGGCTCAAAATCCCTACTACCTCCAACAGATGAACATCAACCAGATGGTCTTCTCTCCCCTATTCCATAACATCAGCATCATCCTGCTGTTGATGATCCCCCTATTGACTATGCGTCTTTTTGCCGAGGAGTTAAAGATAAAAACAGATGAGCTTCTTTATACTTCACCCATATCCATTAATCAGATCATTCTTGGCAAATATTTCGCTAGTTTGTTCGTCCTGCTGGTGATGCTGATGCTGACCGGTATCCTTTCATCTCTCACATTCGTGTTCGGAAATCCTGAACCGAGACCCATTCTCATCGGATATTTAGGGCTGTTCTTGATGGGCGCAGCCTTTATGGCCGTGGGCATCTTTTTTTCATCGGTAACGGAAAACCAGATCGTGGCCGCTGTTTTGACATTTGGATCTCTCCTGCTCTTCTGGGTTATGAACTGGGCCTCCTATTCCGCAGGAGGAATATGGAAAGAAGTACTCAATTATGTTTCCTTCTTTCAACACTTCGACGATATGACCAAAGGAATCCTGGATACAACAGATCTTGTCTATTACATCAGCTTCATCTTTTTGGGATTGTTCCTCACTCATTCAGTTATCCAGTCGAGAAGGTGGAGGTAGGAAATGGAAAAGTTCAAAAAAAACTTGAATTACATCGCCCTGGCGTTGATATTGTTGGCATTTGTTTCATTTCGCATCTGGCCATATAAAAAAGTAGCACCGGCCATTCTTTTTTCCCTTGGGATCATAGCGCTGATCACATATGTCGTGATGAATCTGGCACTTTTAAAAAAAGGATTCAAAAGGAAGTCATTCATCTATTCCAGCAATCTCCTGCTCGTGATTGTCCTCGTGCTCGGCATTTTGGCCATCATCAACTACTTCTTTGCCAGAAACCATTACAGAATAGACTTCACCGAAACAAAACTCCACAGCCTCTCAGACCAGTCTGTAACTGTGCTCAAGGGACTGGACGACGATGTCAACATCAAACTTTTTTTCCGTGAGGGCAACTATGGTCGCGCGGGTATGGAACACCTGATGGATATCTATTCTTACCACTCCAATAAAGTCAAATACGAGTTCATCGACCCGGACAAAAATCCTGGGTTGGTCAAGAGATACGAAATCTCCGAAGACGGAACCACCATATTCGAAAGCGGTACAAAAGAGAGTCGCATCACGACCTCATCGGAAGAAGATATAACCAATGCCATCATCAAAATAACGCGGGAAGGGAAAAAAGTTATTTATTTGCTGGAAGGACATGGCGAGGCAAGTATCGAGGAGTCTGGAGACAACGGATATTCTATCGCCAAGGATGAATTGGAAAAGTTGGCCTATGAAGTTAAAAAACTATCCCTCGCTTTAGAAGATAATTTTCCCGAGGATATATCCCTTCTCATCGTTCCTGGGCCGCAAAAGGACCTTCTCCCTAATGAGCTGGAAACCATAAAATCCTACATCCAGAGAGGGGGTCGTGTGTTTTTCATGACAGATCCAGAAACCGCTCCGGGACTGACTCCTTATCTCGAAGAATTTGGGGTGAAACTGGAAACCGATTTGATCGTCGATACTGTTTCTCGATTGCTGGGTGGAGATTATTTCATGCCGGTTGTCAATGATTACGAATCCCACAGCATAACGGATAAATTCCGGTACTCAACGTTTTTTCCCTATACCAGATCTGTGAGCCCCGCAGAAGAAAAACCTGAGGGCATCACCGTCGAATCCATCGCAAAAAGCAGTCAAAATTCTTGGTCAGAGCGTCAACTGGATGAACAAGAGGTCACGTTCAACGAAGACGAGGATGTCGGGGGTCCTGTTTCCTTGGCCATCGTTGCCACCATCCAGCCAAAACAGGAGACACAACAAGAAACGGAGGAGGAATCGACCGAAGTTATTCCACCAAAACTTGAGGGAAGAATCGCTGTTTTCGGCGATTCCGATTTTGTGACCAACCGATACTATTACCTGTCCGGAAACGGAAACTTTTTTCTCAACACCGTCAACTGGCTCACTGAAGAGGAGGATCTGATCGCGATACAACCGAAAACATCATCCCCCCGTACAATCCAACTCAGTCCTTCTCAAGGTCGGTTGATCTTCTTTGTTTCGCTAATTATCCTTCCACTTTTGGTATTGATCACAGGCATTTCTATCTGGGTGAGGAGAAGATCCTTATGAAATTCAGAACCACACTTGTTCTGTTTGGCCTTTTCATCCTGTTGTTGGCCACTGTGTATTTTTTCGAATTCAGGAGTCAGGGAGAAAAAAGCACAGCAGATATGCTTGTCTCTGTTTCCACAGATAATGTCGAAAAAATAATTTTCACAACCGATGGGCAAACGATCCAATTTCAAAAAGAGGATGAGGAATGGATGATAACGGATCCGATCGAAGCCAAAGCAGATAAGGTTGAAGTCAGCCGGTTGGCTGACGATTTCACCAACCTCCGGATCGAAAGAGTCGTGGAGGAAGAACCCTCCGACCTTGAAAAATACGGCATTCCACAGAAACAAGTGGAGCTTTTTTTCAGAGATCAGGAACGAGGCGAAAAAATTCTGATCGGGCTGGAAAATCCTCTGGATAACACTTTTTTTGCGAAAAAAGCCGAAGATACAAGAGTGGTCTTGATTCCCAGTAGCCTAA
>Ga0114922_10003819_pt1 | contig 14015 bp, 9 predicted proteins | sample AartaG_FD_100975 | JGI IMG/M metagenome (GOLD analysis project Ga0114922, IMG submission 100975) | Deep subsurface microbial communities from Aarhus Bay to uncover new lineages of life (NeLLi) - Aarhus_00045 metaG | ecosystem: Environmental > Aquatic > Marine > Oceanic > Sediment | place: Aarhus...
CGAGCCGGCCAGGAGCAACCGGTCTCCTTGCTGAGATCCACTGCCTCGGGCCGCAAAAGTCTCCATCTGGTGGTTTATAACAGTAACATCGCTCTGGTCAGTGAGAGACGCCTGGTGCCGAAAACAGCCGGCGAGTTCAGGTTGAGTTTCGCGGATGTGGGCGAAAAAATCATTCCTTCCTCGGTAGTTGTCGAGACAGATAAAGGGCTCACGGTACTCGAGCAGCAATACGAGTACGACCTTCTTTCCAAACAGAAGCTTCTCGAAAGCTACCTGGGCCGCGAGCTCACCCTGGAACGGCTGGACGAGCGGACAAACACGCCGACAAGGGTCACCGGCAAACTGCTCAGCCTCAAAGGGGGGACGATCATCCAGTTCGAGGATCATGTCGAGGTGGATCCTAAAGGCACTTTCATCCTTCCCGAAGTGCCAGCTAACCTCGTGACTCACCCCACCCTGACCTGGCTCATGAGCTCGGAGAAGAAAGGCGATTGCCTTCTGAATGTCTCATACCTCACAGGCGGAATAAACTGGAACTGCGAATATGTACTCACCCTTGAGGGCGACAGCGACAGGGCGAGTCTCGCCGGTTGGGTAACAGTGCACAACAACAGCGGGGTAGCCTACGATAATGCGGAACTTCACCTGGTGGCCGGAGAATTACACCGCGTGCGCGAAGCCGGTGTTGTGCGGGAGCAAATGGCCGAAATGCGAGCTGCCGCACCCCAACTTGCCGCTGCCAAAGGCAGGGGCGGTGATTTCACCCAGGAGAAAGGCTTTGAATACTACCGGTACAGTCTGGGCAGAGTAACCAGCCTGCCGAACCGTCAGATGAAACAGATCGAGCTGTTCAGGCATGACGGCTTGAAACTTTCCCGTGTTTACCGTTTCGAGGGCGGCAGACAATTTTATTACAGCCCCGTGCCGGGACCTTCACGCCCGCAACAGCTCAATGTATATCTAGAATGGGAAAATGCCCAACCAAACTACCCGGGCATGCCGCTGCCTGGGGGAATCGTTCGAATTTACGAGCAGTCCAGACCGAATGTGGCCTGGCTTCTCGGGGAGGACAGGATCAGCCACACTCCCCGCGATGAGAAAGTCTCGATCAAGGCCGGAACAGCTTTCGACCTTCTGGGCCAAAAGAAACAGACAGAGTTCAAGCGTCTTTCTGATCGCCTGCGGCAAGTGAGTATCGAAATCATCCTCACCAACCGCAAGTCCAAGGATGTTACTGTTCAGGTGGATGAAATCCTCCCTGGCGACTGGAAGATCACAAGCCAGTCTCATCAGTTCGAGAAACTGGAGGCCAACCGGATTAGGTTCACTACCCGGGTGCCTGCCGGGGGGAAGGTTACTGTCGGATACACGGCGCAGTTTCTCTAAAGGTCGGCCTGCTGCGCTGTTAAGCAAGAAAAAGACTCGATTTCAGGCTTGGAGTGCCGATGAAAAAGGAAGCGTGTGAGCTGGTTGATGAAATTCTCGAGTTTCTCTGGATGGAAAACCCGGTGGAGGCAACTTTGGCCGGTGTGCACAGTTACGATGGTCGGCTGGAGAAACTGGACCAGGTTTCCCGCAGGAACAAGCTGAACAGGAAAAAAGAGTACCTTAACCAGATCACAGCGCTTCAAGATCAACGCATCAATAGTCCGGAGTTAGACCTGCTTAAAGCCGCCCTCGAGGTGGGAATCCGGATGGAGGAGGAAGCGGGAAGTCTTGACCGGGACGCCGCTACTTATCCGCGCCTTGCTCTTTACGGTGTCTATCAGCTTGTGGCCCGCAGCAGCACTCCCTCCCATTACCGCGCTCTTCGAGCAGTGGACAGGATGCGGGAAATACCGCGCATTCTCGCTGAAGGCAAGCTCAATATCAGTTACGGCGAGAACATTCCCTACATCCTGACCATGGGCGCGGCCGAGCTGACTGCAACCGGCAGGGAGTATCTCTCCCAGCTTGTCAGCATGCTGGTTGCGGAGGTGCCGGACCTGGAGAACGTTGTCAAAAAGTATGCAGATCACGCTCTTAAAGCGTTTGAGGATTACCTTGAATTCCTGATCGAGGAGATCCAGCCGCGCTCGAACGGCGCAAGTGGAGTCGGCGAGGAGCTTTTCGATTTTCTTCTCAAGCGGGAACATCAGCTCTCCCTGAACGAAAGTGACCTTCGCAAGATAGCTTTCGAAGAGGCCGAGCGTGCGGAAAGTGAACTCGAAAAGCAGGCAGCTCTACTCGGGGGCTCAGGAACCTGGCGCGACAAGATTTCCACGCCTGATAATCGTAAGCCTGCCAGCGACCTGCTATCTTATTGGAAAAGGATTGTTGATGAAGTGAAACAGGCGGTAAAAGGCGCGGGGCTTGTTACTCTGCCCACAGAAGGAGAGCTGGTGGTCACCCAGACTCCGCCTTTTGAAAGGATGATAATTCCGACAGCCGGATATATCGAGGCCCCGCTTTTCGAGGAGGGAAGCAAGGCTTTTTTCTGTGTAACGATACCGGCAAAGGGCTCAAGGGAAGAAGAAATGGAAGCAGCGCTGGAGATGCACTCGCGGGTAAAAGCCCTGTTGACAGTAGTCCGCGACGTATATCCGGGAAGGCATACATTGCTCGAACGGCGTAAAAAAGGTGGAAATAAGCTGGCTTACCTGGCACGTGGAAACATGCTCGAGGAAGGATGGTGCAGCTATGTCCTGGGCCTGGTGACAGATCAGGAGTTGTTCGATGATCCGAAATTATCGCTTTATGCCAATCGCGACCGGCTGCTGGCTGCCTCGCGGGTGCTGATTGACCTGGATCTTCACACCCGGGGCTTGAACGAAGCACAGGCTGTAAGCCGGCTTGCCGCGGCAACGGGAATCACCCAGTTGCAGGCCTGGTTTCAGGTACGCAGCCTTGCCTCCAGCCCAACCTCCTCTGTGGGCGCAATGGTCGGCAGGATAAAAATCGAGTCATGGCGGGAAAACTGCCGCAAAAAGGGAGGAAAAACATTCAGCCTGAAAAAATTCCACGATTCCCTCCTGGGCCTGTGTGCTCTTCCTCCTGATAAGGTAGAAAAGCGGCTTTTACAGGCGTTTGGCAAGAAGAGGAAGTAGAGATGCGGATAAACTATTTCGCCTCGGTGCCGTACCCTGAGGTGACAGCGCAGATGGAAAAACTTGCAGCCGCCGGTCTCGGCCTTGAAATTGAAGTGGCCGACCCGCATTGGATTCTGAAAGTCTGTGAGCTGCCGATGGCCGCAAGGCTCGGCCAGACCCTGCAGGACAGGGGATTTCAGGTGCACGTGCAAGGCCCTTTTTTCGATCTCGCTCCTGGCAGCCTCGATCCGTTTATCAGGGAACACACCGGAAAACTCTTTCTCCGCACGGTTGAGATAGCCGGAAGCTTGAATGCGAAAAACCTCACCTTTTACTCTGGATACAATCCGCTCCTTCATTCCAGGGTGCTCGACCAGTGGTTCGAAATCTGTCTGCCCCTCTGGCAGGAAATACTCGAGGTTGCGGATCGTTATGATCTGAGGATTCTGATAGCGAACATGTTCGAAGAAGACCCGGAAATTCAGTTGCGCTTGATCCAGGATTGCCCGCCGGAGGCTGTGGGAGTCTGTCTCGATGTGGCCAACGCTTTCACTTACTCGCGCAGGAAAATCTCCTCCTGGCTCCGTGCCTTCAGTGACCGCCTTCATCTGGTGCATCTCAGCGACACCAGAGGAAAAAATGGAGAACATCTCCCGCTGGGCAAGGGTAAAGTGCCGTTAAAGGAGTTTTTCCAGGAGTGCATGAAAAAAAACCTGGCTCCTGATATGGTGTTTAAAATGACTGCCAAGCAGTCTCTCGAATCTTTGCAAACCTTACGCAAGAAGGGTCTGGGACAGTACCAGATTGAGCTGTTGTAGCTTTTACATCCAATCGCGATACCACCGCTCTTGAATCGGCGCAATGGGCGGCGTGTTGATTAAAGCGAGGGAGGGTGGCTGTTAATGATCAAAGAAAGAACGCTTAAACTGCCGGAAAAGATGCTTGAAGAGGCAGCCAAAGGTGAGCCTCTCTCTGGTGAAGAACTTGCTGCAGGGCTGAAACAAGGAACAATTATAGTTCTCGGAAATACTCTCCGCGCAGGCAAGGTGCGGCCGACAGCGGTCGGGAAGGGTACCAGGACAAAGGTCAATGCCAATTTCGGTACCAGCAGGGATGCAAGTGGAATAGAAGAGGAACGTAAGAAAATCCAGATAGCTACCGCGGCCGGTACTGATACGGTAATGGACCTTTCCACCGGCGAGGATATCGAACGCACACTGAAAATGTCACTCGAGGAAAGTTCCGTACCCGTAGGTACGGTTCCAATTTACGGCCTCGCGACCAGGATGTTGGCTAAAGGCTGCAAATTAGCGGATATTTCCGAGGAGGATTTTATCGACTCGGTGAGTGCCCACTGCGAGCTTGGCGTGGATTTTATTACCGTGCACTGCGGGTTGACACTGGAAGGAGTCCGGCATTTAGAGAATGAAGGCCGGGTGACCGGTATCGTTAGCCGGGGCGGCTCCTTTCTCCATCGCTGGATGCGTTCCACAGGCAAAGAGAATCCTCTTTACACTCTATATGATGAGATTCTCAAAGTGGCGGGCAAGTATAATGTGGCTTTGAGTCTGGGGGACGGGCTTCGTCCCGGTTCTATTGCCGATGCCACCGACCGCTGCCAGACCGAAGAACTGCTGATACTCGGTGAGCTGGTCGACCGGGCCCGGAGCGCAGGCGTACAGGCAATGGTCGAGGGACCGGGCCATGTCCCGCTTGACCAGATCAGGCTCAATATCCAGATGCAGAAAGAAATCTGCAAGGGCGCTCCATTTTATGTGCTCGGACCGCTGGTAACCGATATTGCTCCCGGCTACGATCATATCACTGCTGCTATCGGCGGGGCGATTGCCGCTGCAGCAGGGGCAGATTTTCTCTGCTATGTAACTCCCGCCGAACACCTGCGCCTTCCCACACTCGAGGATGTCCACATCGGGGTGATCGCCATGAAGATTGCCGCCCACGCTGCCGATGTAGCCAGGGGATTGCCGGGTGCGGCCGACTGGGATCTGAAAATGAGCAAGGCGCGGAAAAAACTGAACTGGGAGAAAATGTACTCCCTTGCGATTGACCCCAGGCTTGCCCGAAAGCTCAGGGGATCGAGACGTCCCCGGGACGAAAATTTCTGCAGTATGTGCTCTGAACTCTGCGCTCTGAAAGATTGAATCCCCTGGAGCACTTTAATATTCGCCCAAGGAGTCAGCCATGTCCGCAGATGAATGGTCCCAACTGCTCCAGACCGATATGGACGGGCTTTTAACCGGGCAGGAACAGGTCAAGGCCGAGCGCATTAAGCTCAAGAAAGGTGAGCGGCGTAACGTTTCAGTGCTGTTTCTCGATATCAAGGGTTTTACTGCGATGAGTGAAAAGCTCGATCCGGAAGAGGTGACCCAGATAATCGATAATATTTTTAAGGTGCTCACCAGCGAAATCATTCGCTACAGCGGCATGGTGGATAAATATATCGGCGATGCGATCATGGCTCTGTTCGGCGCGAAAAAAGCGAGCGAGGATGACGCAGAGCGGGCGATCCGTGCCGCTCTGGGAATGCTCGGCAGGATGGTGCAGGTGAACAAGATCCTCGAGCCGAAAGGCATTGAGCTCGGCTACCGGATCGGGATCAATACCGGGCTTGTGGTAGCTGGTGAGCTGGGCGGAAGAGGCGAACGCGATTTCACGGTGATGGGCGATACGGTCAATACAGCTTCAAGGCTCGAGACCGCCGCTGAGGTGAACACCATCCTGGTTTCTGAAAATACCCGCGTCCAGGCCGAGGATGTATTCGATTACGAGGCCCTGGAACCGATCAAGCTCAAGGGCAAGAGCAAACCGCTTAAAATTTACCGCGTGCATGGAATACTTAAAGAACGGGTGGAGCGCTGGGACCGAGATACCCTGGCAAAAAGCAGGGCTTACGTGGGCCGGGAAAAAGAGTGGGGAGAACTGGAAGCGTTTATGAAAGAATATTTAGAATCTGAACCGGAAGCCCGCGTGCCGGTTGTCGGGTTAAAAGCCGACGGCGGGATGGGTAAAAGCCGCCTGGTGCACGAGTTCCTCAACCGGGGATCCTGTCCGAGGGGACCGGTGCTCAAAGGTAAAACGATTTCCTTTGCCGCAGCCCCGTACTGGATTTTTGTCAGTCTAATTAAAAACATGATGGAAGCCAGTGAGGGAGACCCTGTTGAGACAGTAAGAGAGAAATGGAAGAAGCTGTTCGAAAGGCTCAATGAGTTCTCCCGCCTGCCTGAAGATAACAGGGAAAGTGCGAGACAATCTCTCGCCGAGCACGAGGATTACCTGGCCTACCTTCTCGGGGCGGCCCGTGAAGCCGACCGGATCAAGGCTGTCAAACCGGATAAACTCAAAAAAATTATCTTCAAAGCCTTCCGTGTCTTTCTTGAAGCGGCAGGTGCGTTGCCAGATAAGGGTGATGCCGTCTATCTGGTGTTCGACGATCTCCACTGGGTGGATGAACTCAGCCGCGAGCTGATTGATTACCTGATGGATAACCTCAAACCCGAGTGCCGGATGCTTTTTATTACCATGTTCCGCCAGGATTACAAACCTTCGGAACATTGGCGCAAAGGAATTAACTATTTCGAGCTCAATCTCAGGCCCCTGAGCCTGGAAGAGTCAACCGAGATGGTCCAGGGAATGTTGAAGGGGCTGGTTCTCACCGATGAACTGAAAAATCTGATTTACGACAAGTCCGGGGGCAACCCGTTTTACATCGAGGAAATCACCTTTTCCCTGATCGACCAGGAGGTGCTGGTCCAGGACGATCAGATTCAGCCTGGAAATCCAATCTGGATTGTCAACCCGAGTGAAAAAAATGTCGAACTGCCGGATTCGATTCATGGAATGGTCCAGACTAGAATCGATAAGCTGGATGAGAAAGTGCGCAATCTGCTGTTCGAGGCTTCGGTTATCGGCATGGAATTCAACGTGGACCTGCTGGGCGAGCTGCACGCTAAGGCCGGGGCCGACAGAAAAGATGTAAAGGACCTTCTTGAAGATCTAAAGCAGGCCCGGATGATTATCCCAAAGGTAGCCGAGCCGGCCGCACAAGCAGCAGAAACCTATGTTTTCGCCAATGTCCTGATTGCCGAGGTCAGCTACAACACTCTGCTCAACTACAACAAGACCGTGCTCCACGGGCTGGTGGGAGAGTGTATCGAGGAAATTTACGAGGGCGAAAAGGTGCCGGAAGACGAACACTACAGACTCGCTTTCCATTTCGAAAAGGGCGGGAAGGCGGACAAGGCGATCAGCTACCTCGAATCAGCCGGTGACCAGTGCGCAACCCGTTTCAGCAACAACGCGGCGATCAACTGTTACAGCAAGCTGCTCGCTCAGTTGAAAAACAGTAAAAAGAGCGCGGAGGAAAAATCGCGCATTCGCCTGCGCAACACGTTCAGGCTGGCCGAGATAGAATACCTGCTCGGTGCGCTGGATGAGGCTTACCGGCATTATGGCGAGTGCAGCAAGATTTCGCAAACATTAAAAGATTACCAAATACTGTGCAGCGTACTCACCCGCGCCGGGGAAATCGACCGGATCCGAGAAAAGCTGGAAAAAGCTGTGCGATTTTTCGAAAAGTCTCTCGAACTGGCCGAAAAACTCGGGTTGGATTATTATGCAGCGGATAATCTTGCCAACCTGGGAATTGTCCAGGAAGAAGGGGGAGATTATTCCGGAGCGATGGAGTATTTCCAGAAAGCGCTTGCCCGGGCTACCACGGATGAGCAGCGTCAGAACATCTCCCACTACATTTTCCAGAGATCATGATACCACTTGCTTTGTTCTTCGCCATTGATCTGATCGCCAATGAAAATACCGATAATTGGAATAATGGCGTCGGGTAACAAGATTCGAGCGAGGTAAACCCACACGATGCTAGTGCAGAAATACGGTAAAATTACCGTCTTCGGGCCCCACCCATTAGAACGGGATGATGAGGGACACCTGAAATACCACATGGCCGATATCTTTCCCAGCTATTCCAGCATGATTGTCGGCACCGGGCTGCATGTTTCTCTGGCTATGGATTTTATCGCCAAGTTGGGCAACAAGCAGGGCAGGGAACTCGATGAAAAAGAACAGCAGACGGTCTACGAAGACCTGGTGGCTCTAATTATGCGGGGCGACCATGTGTTGATTCGTTCCATTCCGGACAATATGGAAAAAAGTTTCCGCGCCGCCGAACTTCTCGAAGAGGTTGTCCCGACGGAGATGATCCGCTTTACGGGAAGCAGAGACCCCAAGGTCAGGGATGCTTTCAAGCTCCGCGGTGAGTGCTGGAAAATGACTCCACGCTACTTTACTGCAGAAGAAATTATTAAGCAAATCAATCTTTCCAAAGTCTCAGTGGGAACGAAAAACTGCTATTACTATAAAGTCGAGTCCGGGGGCCGCCTGATTACTTTGGCGAAGTTTGCCGCTATCGCTGAATCGATCTCTGATTTCCAGGAGTTCAAGGCCCGTATCAACGAAGTGGTTGATCTTTATAAAAGAAGAAACGAACAGTTTGTCCGCGAGCTGGATTTTTTCAAGGTCGACCGCAGGGTATTCGATTTTTCTCTCAGCGAAAAACTCGCAAAATACCTCAATAGCTGTAAAAGCCGGGGCAAAGCACAGAAAACAAAGGCGAACAAACTTTTTCTGGCAGCACTCGAAAATTTCAAAGCCGCAATCCCTCCCGAGTTCCAGTACGATGATCCCAACAACCCGCTCTGGCGCAATCACGTCTATTCCGAGCTGAACGAAATCCCGCCCACTGAGGAATCCATGCTTGGTATAAGCGGTGAGTTCAATATGAATATCCGCTGGCTGCCAGGGTACCGGATCAGGAACGGCCGGGTGGAAATGGATCCGTATGTCGAGGAGCCGGTGGCACGGTTGCTTGAAGATTTTTTCAGATTATACGGCCCGCTGGAATATATCAATCTGGGCCGGCTGATGAGAAGCCAGAGTACCAAGCGTGCCGCCGGGAGCTACCGCGAGGTTTTCATTGCCGTACTCAAGCAGAAGAACAGTGAAACCGAACAGATCCGCATCCTGCGTAAAGTTATGCGCAATATTCTTTACTTTCTCAACCGCGGCCATTCACTGAAGAGGGCGAAACAGCTTGCTGAGGGTTACCTGGAATACACTTTCGACCGGCGCGAAATTCTTTCGCTGCTGGGAGCCAATACCCCGGTTGTCGGCTATCTGAACCGGAAAGAGGACCTCCCCGGTATCGGCACTGTGCCTGTTAGCTTTTTCGACAGGCCATACATTGATGGACTAGCCACAGATAAAGTCTCCGACTACTATTACGAGCACGAGGGTTTTGTCCGGGCGCAGGCCGACCTCCTGGGTTACGAGGCCGGGCTCAACCTGATAATCGGCCGTGTTGATCCGGACACCGGCGCTGTCTATTTCGGAGACGGAGATGAAATGCTCCAGTTCGGGGATGACCGGTTCGAGCCCACCGGACTTGTCCTGGCTGATTTCACCGGGACTTTCGCTGATGTGATAAGCCCGCTGGAAAAGTTTATCCCGTACTATGCCGATTACGTGATAGACATGCTCTTCAAGGTAAAAGTCAAGGGGTTGGGCAGAGAAGGTCTACTTAAGATCGGAGGGTTTTTTATCGAAGCCATGAAAAAAAGGATTGTCCAGACAAGGCAGATGCTCTCCGGCCAAAGCGAGGTGAGAGGAATGATCGACGATCTGGTGGCCCGCCGCGATGAGGATGTGAACCAAGTCAAGGTCAAGTGGGAAAAAACTCTACAGAGATTGCAGAATCTAAATGTAGATGATTTTATCGAACGCTTCCAAGACGACGTCCGCCGCAAGCTCGGGTTTTACTGAGCCACACCTGAGGAGCTGCTTTTGAGGGAATCCTCCCGTTCAGCTTGGGCCAGAGCCATGATAAGTTCTTCCAGATCTCCGTTTAAGATATGCTCCAGCTTATGCAATGTCAGCCTAATCCGGTGGTCTGTAACCCGGGATTGGGGGAAGTTGTAAGTGCGGATTTTGGCACTGCGGTCGCCTGAACCCACCAGGAGCCTCCGGTCGGCGGCTCTCTTCTGATTGGCTTCCTCGATTTTCATCCCGAAAAGGCGGCTGCGCAGAACGCTCAAGGCCTTGCTCTTGTTCTTGTGCTGGCTTTTTTCATCCTGGCAGCTAACCACAAGCTGGGTCGGCAAATGGGTGATCCGCACTGCTGAGTCGGTTGTGTTGACACTCTGCCCGCCCGGACCGCTGGAGCGAAAGACATCTATTTTCAAATCCTCGGAGTTTATCTCCACGTCTATCTCCTCGGCCTCCGGCAGTACCGCTACAGTGGCCGCCGAGGTATGAATCCGCCCGCTTGCCTCGGTTAATGGAACCCGTTGTACCCGGTGAACCCCGCTTTCGAACTTGAGCTTGCCGTACACACCATCGCCGATAACCTTGAATATCACCTCCTTTATCCCCCCCTGCTCGGTATTATTCAGCGAGATCAATTCATGCCGCCAGCCCATCGACTCCAGGTAATGACAGTACATCCGGAAAAGATCCGCGGCAAACAGGGCCGCTTCATCGCCCCCTGTACCGGCCCTGATTTCCATGATAGTGTTCTTGCTGTCCATCGGGTCCGGTCGGATCAACAGATCGTTCAACTGCCGGACCAGCTCCTGCTCCTGCTCCTCCAGCTGTTTTATCTCCTCCCCGGCCAACTCGACCAGTTCAGCGTCCGCCTCGGTCTCGACAATCTGCCGGCTTTCGACCAGGTCGTTTCTGGTTTTGCTCAACTTGTGCCAGGTCTCCACAACGGGCGCAAGCTGACCGTGCTCCCTGGCCAGTTTCTGGAGGCGTTTGTGGTCGGAGATCACCTCCTGATCGGACATCAGGCTTTCCAGCTTTTCAAAGCGGGCCAGAATTTGGCTGATCTTGTCGTCCATCTTGTTTTGTCTGTTATAAAAGTTAAGGCGAGGAAAAAAACGGGCACTTCCGCCGAGCAAGGGAGGGTAGGCCCTACCCGTCGTGCGCTGTGACCGCCAGGGATTCCTCCAGCGGAAAACTGTCGAGTTTGAGGGCCGATTTAAGAGCCGCCACGGCCACCTCGACCTGCCTTTCATCCGGAGGCCTGGTGGTGATTTTCTGAAGCCATAGCCCGGGCGCCACCACTATCCTGGTGATAATGTTGTCCGGAAAGCGGTCGCTCAGTTTGATCAATTCATAGCTTATTCCGCCGATAATCGGGATTACGAGCATTCGCAGAAGCCTCTCTCCCCAGTCGGCTGGTTTGCCGAAAAACATGAAGATGAATATACTCAAAACCAACAGCACCAGAACGAAACTCGTGCCACAGCGCGGGTGAAACCTGCTGTAGTGCCTGATATTTTCCCAGCTGAGCTCTTTCCGGGCTTCAAAAGCGGCAATAGTCTGATGTTCGGCGCCGTGGTATTCGAAAACCCGACCGATTTCTTTCCACCTCGAGATAAAAAGGAGGTAGCCGAGGAAAACGGCTATCCTCAAGCTGCCATCCACAACGTTGAACCAGAAGGGGCTTGATATACCCAGCATCTCGGTCATCAGCAGCGGCAGGTAGAAAAACAGCGCCAGGCCGAATACCAGTGAAAAAAACACCGTGCCCACCAGGTACACAGTCCACCAGAAACCTTTTCCCCCGGAATCGGCCGGCTTTTCGCTCACACTTGAACCATTTTCCTCCGATACCTGGTTTTCAGCGCTCGCCTCTGCCGAGAAACACAGGGCCTTGATCCCGAGCACCAGGGTTTCCACGAGGATAATCGCCCCTCTGAGAACCGGCATGTCGAGAATCCTGAACCTTTTGCCTATCGAGCGCCAGGGCTCCGTTTTCACCACGATTTCGCCCTCGGGCGTACGCACGGCTACTGCCCAATTATCCTCCGCGCGCATCATGACACCCTCGATTACCGCCTGGCCGCCCATTTTAAGTTTTTTCGGGGTGGATAACATTCAAGCTGCTCCAGTTTCGCGGCTCATACAATTGTCAACATCCCAAGCCGGAGGACCGCCGGCGGGTCGGTCTCTTTCGCCTGCAGCAGTCCCTCCCGGTGAATTCCCTGAGCCTTGTTGTTTGCTCAACCAACGGTCTCTGAACTCAATCTTTGGCGCTCTCCCCACCGGAGCCGGCTTCCTTGTTAGCTTTTACCGCGGTGGCTGACCCGGCTTTGGCGGCTTTTTTCTCATTCGCTCTTTGAACCGCTTTCTCCTGCAGTTTGCGGCTCTTCTCGTACTTGCGCATGAACTGTTCCACCCGTCCGGCCGTATCGACAAGCTTCTGTTTTCCGGTGTAGAACGGATGGCATGCCGAGCAGATATCCAGGCGCAGTCTGGGCACGGTCGATCGAGTTACGAAACTGTTACCACAGGCGCAAGTAACCTCACATTTAACATATTCAGGGTGCAGACCTTTTTTCAATTTAAACTCCTCTGACACATGGCATGAAAACAAAACAATTCTAAGCAAAGCTCATGGCGCGGATAAAACTCCATTCCGGTTTTGCCTCTGCTCGGAATCGAGACGATCAAATTGTCAGAACAAGCTGACAGCTTTTCTTGCCCCTGTTAATTAATAAAGTTCCGCCGTATGAAAAACCGCTGGCGGGTTTCAACCAACGGTAATCGGTTACGGCAGAAAAAGTAAACCTTAGATTTGTAAAGATAAAAGAAAAAGATTTGAAATTCAATAGAAATGCTATATTATTGACATAGATTGGCCTTAAATGTAAATTTCTCATATAATCAGGCTAACTGCTTACAATAAAGCTAATTGTAAAAAATGGCAAGCCAGAAACAAAGCTCTCTCGATTTTGACTCTGATTCTCGAGACCGGAAAAAGGTCTCGAAAAGCCCCCTGGAGGGACTGTTTGAGGCCGGAATGGAGCTTTTTGCCGGGGGGAGGTACGGTGAAGCCGTGGCGTATTTTGAAAAGGCGCTCCAGCTTAACCGCCGTCATGCAGAAAGCCTTAAGTATCTTGGATTGGCTTTGTTTCACCAAGGCAAATACGATAGCGCCGCAGAACACTTCCGGCAGGTTTTAGACGCCCAGCCGGATAACGAAGAGGTTCTTTTATACTGCGGTTCGGCTTATCTGACAATAAGTCGCTATGACAATGCGGAAGGCTGCTACAGGAAAACTGTTGCAGTCAATCCCAAGAATGTCAAAGGTTACCTTGGACTGGGGCAGGTTCTCTATCGCAAGGGCCTTTACAGCGAAGCGATAGGAATCTTTAAAAAAGGCAGTGAACAGGAAAGAGACAATCCGGAAATCTTTTTCATGCTTGGGGAGGCTTACAACAAGCTTGATGAGATAGACCAGGCTGTTTCCTGTTTCGAGACGATCCTTAAACACCAGCAGGATAATCCTAAGGTTTATTATAACCTTGGTATCCTTTACGACAAGAAAGCCTTGCCCGAAAAGGCGAGCCTGATGTACCGCCGGGCGAAAGAACTGTCCTCGCAACAGGCAGCGAGCCGGCTGCGCTTTTCCGTGCCGGCTGCAGGAAACCAGGAGGTTTTCTTTTCCCGCTCGCTGACCGTTGTCGAGCATGCAGCTTCAGATAAGAAAGAAAAGCCTCTGAACCGGGCACGATATGAAAAGTTCTGTAAAAAGCAGTTGGGGAAAAAACTCCCGCGGATTCTGGATGAGGTGGAGGGGATAGAGAGAAGCGGCACTATGGATTTAACCAAAGCGAGCTTGAAAATTAACGAGGCGATTAAGATTATCAAGGAGAAAAGCCAATAGTCTGCAATTGACACGCTGATTTTATTGACCAGCTTGTCTTACTTATCCTACCAGATCAAGATTTTCGATATTCCATGGTTAAAATCGCTATTATCACTTCCAAGGGTGGAACCGGAAAAACGACCACTGCAGCGAATCTCGGCCATGGCCTTGCCCTTAGCGGCAAGCGGGTTATGCTGATCGAC